>ENA-OPVK01000029-OPVK01000029.1-human-gut-metagenome-genome-assembly--contig:-NODE-29-length-123644-cov-19.620905_pt1 | contig 123644 bp, 107 predicted proteins | sample MGYA00241495_ERZ501982 | MGnify/ENA primary metagenome ERZ501982 (study PRJEB25962, sample SAMEA2042002) | human gut metagenome | biome: human gut; feature: human-associated habitat; material...
TAAAGGACTTTTCGATTTTCTTACAAATTTATCCCCACTAAATTTCTACTGACCCGTGTTTTGCTGTAGTAAAACAATGGAACAAGGTATTTGGCAATAGATTGAACAGCTATACCACAAGTTTTAGCAACTTGGTGTCAGCGAGGCGGTAGACTATGAGAAGTACTACCTCTATTCCCTCATTGCTCATTCTACCGCCATTGAAGGCTCCACGCTGACGGAACTTGAACGCAGCTACTCTTTGACGAGGGAATTACGGCGAAAGGCAAACCGCTTGTTTACCATTTGATGAATGAGGATTTGAAGAAAGCCTACGAACTGGCAAAAGGAGAAGAGGAGCACAACACACCTGTTACTTCGGCTTTCCTGCAAACGCTGAATGCAGCCCTGATGCGTTCATAACGTCATGGGCGGTTCTTTCGATTCCTCAAAAGGTGAGTACCGCCTATGTGGCGTTACGGCTGGTATCGGTGGACATTCTTACATGAACCACCTGAAAGTCCCTGCCAAGGTAGAAGAACTTTGTGCTATTCTGCAAGAGAAACAGAAGACCGTGGAAACATTTCGGGAACAATATAATTGAGTTTTAATGCCCACCTCAATTTAGTAACGATTGACGCTGTCCAAAATTTTGTGTAAATGGGAACAATATTTTGGACAGTGTCGTATTCGACAGTAGCATTTGGACAAGCTCTCTTTTAGGTGTAGACATTTAAGCTGACTACCCTTCTTTCTTCGGCAGTAACTCTATTTTCTTCTCATTGTCAGTAAGTAAATAATACGCAATAAGTATGAGTTCATTTGTAGCAGAGGCATTATCAAAATGAGCAATAGGTTGATTCTTGGGTTCGTAGAATACGTCTCCTGCCTTCATATATTGAGAAGCCTGACCGTCTATCTGAAACAACAAGTTTCCCGAGACAACATACCCGAAAACCGGACAAGGATGCAAATGGTAATCAGCTTTTCCTCCTTTCGGAATGACAATTCTTTCTACTACGATATTGGATAGAGTATGCTTCTCGTTCAAATGGAGATAAAGAAGATTTTCCCTCGTAACTAAATTTGTTTTTGTCGTTCCGCAACTATATAAAAGTAATGCAAATACAGATAAAATAATTTTGTTCATATCTTTTTTGCTGCAAAGGTAGGCATAGAAAAGACATAAACTCATTGACCTATGTTAAGGGATTTAATACGGCTTAAAGATTCCGCCCTAATTCCCAAATAAGATGCAATATGATATTGCGAAACATGTTGTTCTATATTGGGATAGGTTTTCAAAAGTAGTTTATATCGGTTGTAGGCATCGTCCGTCAACATAGCCGTTTCCTTCCGGCATTTATTGATAAAAAGCGTGTCTGCAATATATTTGCCCAATTTATACCATTCGGTAGATTCATTCAACGACGGTCATAATCTGATTTATCCAGGCAATATATAAATGAATCTTCTAAGGCTTGTATGCTTCCTACACTCTTTTCCTGTGTGAGAAAACTCTGGTAGGAAATCCTCAAAATAGAAGTCGCTATTATGTTCTTCTCCCTCTTTACTGATATATGAACGGAGTACACCCGACTTGACTATCCCGATAAAAGAACACACTTTTCCTTGTCGAAGTAAGAAGTCGTTCTTCCGCACATATACCATCTTGCATAGTTCTATCAGACGCAGGTATATCTCAGAAGACAGACCTATCTGATGTATAATGAGTTGTTCAATCATATTTTTATATCAAAAGAAATGCAGTGTTAAGAAAACCTACCACAACTACAGTTGCATGTGCAAAATGGGGTAAGCTTTACCTTCTCCATACCTATCATCCTTCCCAGTTATGTTGAAACCTATATGCTGATAAAATCCAACCGCTTGTATGTTTTGCTCATTCACATCCACCTTATTTATTCCCAAACGTTGGATGGCATATGTCACTAATTCTTTTCCTATACCTTTACCTCGATACTGGTTGTCAACAAATAACATTTCGAGAGTGGTCTCATAGAATCCCATAAAGCCCATTAAAACTCAGTCTTGCTCAAATCCGTATAACGTGACTTGTTGGAAATATAGTGGAAGCCGAGTCTTATAGTATAAGAAGTCTTCCTCTTTTAGAAAATGGTGTGTGTTTGATACGGCACTTTCCCAAATCCTTATCAAAACAGAATGCTCACCGGATTCAATATTTCTAAGCATACTCGTTTTCAGATTATCCGCCTTTCAAATTCGGCGATTGTTAACCGCCGAATTATATATTACGCCCAATGGATTCAAATCTATAGTTACAAAATCACTTTATCTCTATCTAAATCATCAACTCCGGCAAGCTTTTTTAAAGGATTTCCCCCACGCATGCAACCTGTGGCTCAGTTACAGAACATCTTTGTTTTTATCCATTACATATTACTATACAGGAGCTATGCAATAAACAGGATTGATGTGGAATTTTGTTGTAATGACTATGTATTAAAAGAGGGGCTGACTCGTAACTTTGAGTCAGCCCCTTTCGCGTTCTTTTTTAATAGTTCTCTTTTCTCAGTTCGAAATAACTTTGCGGATGGTTGCATACCGGGCATATTTTGGGAGCGGATTTACCGATAACGATATGTCCGCAGTTACGGCAGATCCAAATGCATTCACCCTCACGTGAGAATACGACTTTATCATCAATGTTTTTAAGTAGTTTGCGATAGCGCTCCTCATGATGCTTTTCTATTGCGGCAACACCTCTGAATTTAGCCGCAATTTCAGTGAAGCCTTCTTCTTCAGCCTCTTTTGCCATACGGTCATACATATCAGTCCATTCATAATTCTCACCTGCTGCCGCATCTTTCAGATTCTCCATGGTAGAAGCAATCTCGCCATTATGCAAATATTTGAACCATAACTTAGCGTGCTCCTTTTCGTTGTTGGCTGTCTCTTCAAAAATAGCAGCAATCTGCTCGTAACCGTCTTTCTTTGCTTTTGATGCATAGTAAGTGTACTTGTTACGTGCCTGAGATTCTCCCGCAAAAGCTTCTAACAGATTCTTTTCTGTTTTTGTTCCTTTTAATTCTTTCATAATTTTAAATTAATAGTGATACATAAAGTTGAATAAATATTGCTTTGATAAAAGCGATGTCATATTGTTATTTCTCCACATAAAGCTCTGTTCATGTCTTTTCTTATGAGTGTATTGTCTGAATATTTTCCTTGCAAGAACATAAGTTTTGTAGCGGCACTCTCAACTGTGCTGTCATAACCGCTTATCACACCTGCGTTTTTTAACTGATATCCGTTGTTATATCGGTTCATCTCCACACAACCTGATATGCATTGGCTTATATTTATTACGGTCACTCCGCGGTCGGACGCTTCCCTAAGTATTCGTAGGAGCCATTCCTGACGCGGTGCATTCCCACTTCCATAGCTTCTCATGACGATACCTTTTAATTCCGGTGCGTCAAGTACATGCCTCACAATGTTTTCTTGTATTCCAGGGAAAAGAGAGAATATGACGACATTCGGATCCAGTTTTGTGTGTGGAATCATGGGGCGTGTGAAGTCCGGTTTCAGTATGAAATGATGATTGAAATTGAATCCAACTCCGGCATCGCACAAGTGCGGATAGTTGAACGAATTGAATGCGTTGAAACCATCGGCATTTTGTTTTGTACTTCTGTTCCCTCTTAAAAGTCTTCCGCTGAAATATATGCATACCTCCGGAACGATTGCATGACCGCTTCGGTTCTTTGCGGAGGCAAGCTCAATACTTGTTATCAGATTTTCCTTGCCGTCGGTACGAAGCTGCCCTATCGGAAGCTGGCTTCCTGTAAGAATTACAGGTTTTGTAAGGTTCTCCAGCATAAAAGATAAGGCAGAAGCCGTATATGCCATGGTGTCTGTTCCGTGCAGCACCACAAATCCATCGTATTGGTCGTACCGTTCCGATATTATATTGACAAGTTGAATCCACATCATCGGTGACATGTCACTTGAGTCAACAGGATTACTGAATTGATAAGTGTCTACATCTGCTTTAATATACGAGAACTCAGGCATGTTACTTATGAGATGATTGAAGTTCAAAGGCTCAAGAACACCTGTTTGTGGGTTGCACCCCATCCCGATGGTCCCTCCTGTATATATAAGCAATACCTTGCTGTACTTGATGTTGTATCTGTTGCTCATACGATGTAAATGTATTGAGATAGCAAAGATACTATAAAAAGATCATTCTTTGAAATAAATCCTTGGAATTTATTGTTTAATTGGATAAACAAAGTTAATTAATCTTTGGTAGAAGAGTGAGAGTTATTATCCTTGTCGTATTGCTTAGTTTATCCACCTGTATTCTTTGTGTACATCGCTATCAGTGCTGTAAGAAAGACCTTTGCGGGTATTCCGGATTATTTCACGGCAGAGCTTTTGCACTTCTGATTGTGAGTATCGTTGTAAAATCAAATATTATAAGTTTAAGGTAAAGTATATGATTAAAATTTATAATAAAAGAATGGATTTGTCCGTTAAAAGTAGTATAGCAGTATTAATGAACATAGGAATGAGAAAAAGGACTTATATATTAATGCTCTCATTAATGAGCTTCATGATGGCTTTCTCACAAAAGGATACGAGGGTCGGATATCGTGACATGTTCAGAGAGTTCAATACATTACAGGGCGGTATGACCAGGTATGACGGGTGAAATTTTACGGTAGAGAATTTTTATGACATTCCATACTGGCATACAGCCAGAAACGGCGAATACAGAACCTGGCTTTCCGAAGATGTGTTCTGCATAGAAAAGACAGATTCCGACAGAAACGGCTATATCAGTTTCTATAAGTTTTTTGACGCTTTCGACACACGTCCGGACTCGGTATCTCTGCACGGAGAGATAATGTTGCAGTCAGACTCCGCCGTCTTTCTTTGCAATGTCAATAGAAAGGGTTTGATGGACAGCAAGGAGATATCTGCTGCAGATAATAAGTCATGGACAAAGTTCAATGTGTCAATCCCTTATAAAGAAGGAATGAACTATACAGGAATACAGTTTTATATTCTTGGAATGTGTTCCGGCGACCGGGTGTTTCTGCGCAATTTCGGTATGGATGCGGACGGAGTCAATATAGACGACTATATAGGTAAAAAGCCCTCTGCTGAAGACCATGAGTTTGATGTCTCGTCAATGTTCAGATTCGACAATACCGCTCTGACAGATGAACAAACTGAACGCCTGGAGACGATATGCCTGGTCTGGGGCTTTTCCAAGTATTACAACGATAGAATAAGGCAAGGGGAAAGAGACTGGAACTATGACCTGTTCAGGATTCTCAACAGGACATACAATCAAAAAGACAGGACATCGTTCAACAGGGCTCTTGCGGAATGTATACCTTCATCCAAAGCATCTGGGAAAGACAAATACAGTCGTCCTGACAACAATGACAGCATAATATCGCAGCTTTCATTCGACTGGATGGCGAGAGAACGTCTCGGACGCAGTCTTTTCAAGAAACTGAAGCAAATGCGTGAAGAACAGCACGGCAGTGCGCTGATGAGTGTAAGCTACCAGAACAGCAACGATGAGATTATCCAAGAAAGGGGTGTCCTGTTCAAGAACGAGAGCGCGTATCCTGACATCAGTCCCAACGATGACGGCTACAGGATGCTCACTATATTCCGATTCTGGAACATGATGTACTATTTCCATCATTATATAGGACATTTCGAAAAGAGATGGAGAGAGCTGCTGCCTGAATTCATAAGGATTTTCGCAAAGGCAAGAGACCGTAAGTCTTTCGACACGGCATGCGCAAGGCTTGTATTTGCGATGAAGGACAGTCATACGTTGCCATACGGTCTTGAAACCAACATCGACGGCGAGCTTCTATGGAAGAATAATAATTATCTGCCGGTGGAGGCGGTGATGGCAGATTCGTGCAGAATACTTATAACAAGGATAAATGCTGAAAATTATCCCAATGACGGAATCCAGCCGGGAGACTATATAACAGGAGTAAATGGCAGGTCTGTATATGATATAAGAAAAGATGCAGACAAGTATAACCACTTTGCCAGCCTTTCAGCCGACCTGTACGCACCGGCATATATCTCATTTCCCGGCAAATCGGTTACTTACACGGTTGAGAGAGACGGAGAGATAAGGGACATACGTATCAACGACTTCATGGATTATTGGGAAAGATACAGAGCCAGGGAAGACAACACTCCTTCCACATATACATGCGGAGACGGGATGATATATGTAAATCTCGGGACAATCAATGCGGACTCCTTAGCTAAAGTCTTGAATAATAATATTGAAAGTAAGGCTATTATATTTGACATGAGGGGTATCCTGTCGATTTTCCGGCTGTTCTCGATACACTTACCTGTTTTCTTTATCCAGAGCCGCGGAGGATAATGCGGATGTCGTATGCCGATTTGAGCTCTCCCGGAACATTCAGGTCGAGCAACAGCTATACAATAAAATATGGCAAGACAAATCCTTATTACTATAAAGGTAAGGTGGCTGTACTCGTAAACGGTATAACCATAAGTGCGGCTGAATTACTCACCCTTGCTATAAAAAACGCTCCGGATGCAGTCGTGATAGGCGAACCTACAGCAGGTGCTCTTGCAATTGTTGCATACCAACCTCTTCTCGGAGGAGCCTCCACAAGGATAACGGGCGCGGGAGTATATCTTAATGACGGGAGTTGCACCTATCCGGACGGGATTCCGCTTGATTTCACCGTTCATCAGACACCTGAAGATGTAAAAGCCGGCAGGGACACACAGTTGGAGTTCGCAAAAAGACTTTTATCAAAATAAAGAATCAATAATTGTTTCGTTGCTTTCTGTTTGCGTCAAGAGTGTCCGCATGAATGATTATGTTCATGCGTACGCTCCTCTGGCTTGTAGGTATACGTATGGCATATTCCGCAAACAATATATCATGATTATATAAACAATGTAGCTGTAGGGCGATTGGGATGACTGCTGTCGGAAATACGGCAAATGTGTTATGACAGACACATACACCCCGTGTTCATATGATGACATAAAAAAAACCGTCAGACTAAGTCTGGCGGTCAATCTCTCATTTTTCTGTTCTTAGCTTGATTAGAGGCTGTCAGCAACTGCAGAGTCACCGGCAACAGTTGTGTCAACTACGGCTGCTGTGTCTGCAACAGAGTCAGCGTCAGTAGCAGCTGTGTTTGTTTTGTTACCACAAGATGCGAATGAAATAGCTGCGATAGCTACGAACATTAAAACTAATTTCTTCATTTTCTTTGCTTTTTAAATCAGTAAAACAATCATTCATTTATTAAAACGATGCAAAGGTAAGTATTTTTTTTATTCGTTGTTCTTTTTTTTTCGTTTTTTTTTAGGTCATTTCTGTAACTTTTTTGATAATGCCTGTAAATCAACTGTTTACGAATTATTAATTAATGTTAACAACTTAATTGTGTGCCCAAACAGCCTTGATTCCTCCCAAAATCAACTTCCCTAACAGATACCCGAAATTGTCCTTTCATCACCGTCTCCGCCACCTTCAACCAATCCCAGTTTCACTACCATCTGGATGAAACATTTTGACCCGAGACGTCATTAGACTTTGAGAGTAATACAACGTGAGTTCGATGAATCTCAGCTTACTGGCGAAGGCGCGAGATAACAGGAACAAAACCAAGAGAATATAGTATACTTTTGCATTCCACGACGTGAAATAGCTATTCCACGTCGAGAAACAGCCATTCCACGTCGTGGAATAGCTATTTCACGTCGTGGAACAGACTTTTCTTCTACCTTCTTGGAGTTTATGTACTATATGAAAAGGATTTTAGATATGCGTAAAACACAATTCGCCGAACTCACGAATACACAACAGGGAAAACCACCATGAAACAAAAATATAGAAGCAAAAAAGGTGAAGTCTCTCACGAGACCCCACCCCTTTAAACCAAATATGAAGAATCTAATTAAAACTCATCCCACGCCTTGATGTCTATCTCGTCAAGCGAAAGAGAGCAGAAGGCATTGATAAACGCACTGGCCAAGCGGCTATTAGTAATCAAGGGGACATTGAGGTCGATGGCCGCACGACGTATCTTATAACCATTAGACAACTCCGACACGGTTAGATCCTTAGGAATGTTGACCACCATGTCTATCTTATGCTCATGCAGCATATCAAGTGCCTGCGGGTGCTTTCCTTCCTCAGATGGCCAGTATACCAAGGTGTTCTCTATGCCGTTCTCGGTTAAATACTTGCTGGTTCCAGATGTGGCATAGAGCGTATAGCCATGGTCGCGCAGCTGACGCGCGGCATCGAGCATCTCGGCCTTCTGCTTGGCTCCACCCGTGGAAAGCAGAATGCTCTTCTCGGGGATGCGATGACCTACGGAAAGCATACTCTTGAGCAGAGCCTGATTGGTGTCGTCGCCCAAACAGCCTACCTCGCCCGTAGAACTCATGTCCACTCCCAACACGGGATCGGCCTTCTGCAAGCGATTGAAGGAGAATTGGCTGGCCTTGATGCCCACATAATCCAAGTCGAAAAGATTCTTGTTGGGCTTCTCCACTGGCAATCCCAGCATCACCCTGGTGGCCAACTCTATCAAATTAATCTTGAGCACCTTGCTCACGAAGGGGAACGAGCGGCTGGCGCGCAAATTGCACTCGATAACCAATATCTCGTTCTCCCTAGCCATGAACTGGATGTTGAACGGACCATTGATATGGAGTGCCTTGGCTATTTGCTTGCTCACACGCTTGATACGACGCAGGGTCTCGACATAAAGCTTTTGGGGAGGGAACTGAATTGTAGCGTCACCGGAATGGACACCAGCGAACTCAATATGCTCGGAAATAGCGTAGGCAATGATCTCGCCATTCTTGGCCACGGCATCCATCTCTATCTCCTTGGCATGCTCGATGAACTTGCTGACCACCACGGGATGGTCCTCGCTCACATTGGCGGCCAACTGCAAGAAACGGCGCAACTCGTCCTCATTGGAGCAAACATTCATGGCCGCTCCAGAAAGCACGTAAGAAGGACGCACTAATACAGGGAAGCCCACACGCTCAATGAACTTGTCGATATCTTCCATGCTGGTCAATGCGCTCCACTCAGGTTGATTGATGCCATTGCGAGTCAACATGGCCGAGAACTTGGCGCGGTCTTCCGCCCCGTCGATATCCTTGGCGGACGTTCCCAAAATGGGTACATTCTCGGCATCAAGTTTCATGGCAAGATTGTTGGGTATCTGGCCGCCCGTGCTCACGATTACGCCATGGGGCATCTCCAAGTCTATGATGTCCATTACGCGCTCAAAGGTAAGCTCATCGAAATAGAGCCTGTCGCACATATCATAATCAGTGGAAACGGTTTCTGGATTGTAATTAATCATCACCGAACGCCATCCTTCCTTGCGAATGGTATTGAGCGCCTGCACGCCACACCAGTCAAACTCTACCGAACTGCCAATGCGGTAAGCACCAGAGCCCAGTACGATGATGGAACGCTTGTCGTGGGCAAAGTCTATGTCACTAGACACGCCCGAATAGGTGACATACAGGTAATTGGTCTGGGCAGGATACTCTGCGGCCAAGGTATCTATTTGTTTCACCACGGGAAGGATGCCCTGGCTCTTACGCAAGTTGCGCACTACAAGCATAGCCTTGTGCATGTTGTGGAGCTCATCCTCCAGTCCCACGGCCCTGGCCACCTGGAAGTCAGAGAAGCCATATACCTTGGCTTCCTTAAGCAAATCCTTGCCCAATGTGTTGATATTGCATTTCTTTAGTTCCTCGTCAATGTCAATGATATGCTTCAACTTCTCCAGGAACCACTTGTCAATCTTGGTCAAGTCGTGTATCTGGTCTATGGTGTAGCCCTTATGCATAGCCTTCGAGATAACGAAGACTCGCTTGTCTGTAGGCTCCATCAAAGCTTCGTCTATATCGGGTATTTCCAACTCCTTGTTTTCTACGTAGCCATGCATACCCTGCCCTATCATGCGCAAACCCTTCTGTATGGCTTCCTCGAAGTTACGGCCAATGGCCATCACCTCGCCCACGGACTTCATGGATGAACCAAGCTCCTTGTCCACGCCACGGAACTTGCTGAGATCCCAACGGGGTATCTTACAAACCACATAGTCCAAGGCTGGCTCAAAAAAGGCACTGGTGGTCTTGGTGACAGAGTTCTTCAGCTCAAACAATCCATAGCCCATGCCTAACTTGGCTGCGACAAAAGCCAAGGGGTAACCCGTGGCCTTGGAAGCCAAAGCGGAAGAACGGCTCAATCTGGCGTTCACCTCTATCACGCGATAGTCCTCGCTTTTTGGGTCGAAGGCGTATTGTACATTGCATTCACCCACGATGCCGATATGGCGGATAATCTTGATGGCCAAAGCACGGAGTTTATGATACTCGCTGTTAGTCAACGTCTGCGAAGGAGCGATGACAATACTCTCGCCTGTATGGATGCCCAAAGGGTCGAAGTTCTCCATGTTACATACCGTCACGCAGTTGTCATAACGGTCACGCACCACCTCGTATTCTATCTCCTTCCAACCTTTGAGGCTTTTCTCAACCAATACTTGCGGAGAGAAAGAGAAAGCCTTCTCGGCTAACTTGTTGAGTTCCTCCTCGTTATCCGCAAAACCACTACCAAGTCCTCCCAAGGCATAAGCGGCCCTTATAATGACTGGATAACCCAAATCCGCCGCAGCCTTACGGACTTGTTCAATGTTCTCGCACGCCTCACTCTTGATGGTCTTCACTCCTATCTCGTCAAGACGCTCCACGAAGAGTTCCCTGTCCTCAGTGTCCATGATGGCTTGCACTGGTGTACCCAACACCCGAACATTATACTTTTCGAGTATGCCACCACGATATAACTCCACGCCACAGTTAAGCGCAGTCTGTCCACCAAAACTGAGCAATATGCCATCGGGACGCTCTTTCTCTATCACACGCTCCACGAAATAAGGCTGAACGGGCAGGAAATAAATCCTGTCGGCCACATTCTCGGAAGTTTGTACAGTGGCGATATTAGGATTGATGAGCACAGTCTCCACGCCCTCTTCCTTCAAAGCCTTCAAGGCCTGGGAACCAGAGTAGTCAAACTCACCAGCCTCACCTATCTTCAACGCTCCTGAACCCAGCAGCAATACTTTCTTGATATCTTGGTCTTTCATCTGTCTCGCTTATTTTAAGTAACCTACGAATTTGTCAAATATCCACTCGGTATCCGCTGGTCCTGAGCATGCCTCGGGGTGGAACTGGCTGGAAAACCAAGGATTCGTCTTATGGCGAATACCCTCATTGGAGCCGTCGTTCATGTTGACAAATAGCTCCTCCCAGTCCGCACCCAATGTCTTGGCGTTGACGGCATAGCCATGATTCTGACTCGTGACATAACAGCGATTGGTACCTACCATGCGCACAGGCTGGTTGTGGGAACGGTGGCCATATTTCAACTTATAAATCTGCGCACCCCCAGCCTTGGACAGCAACTGGTTGCCCATGCAAATGCCGCAAATGGGCTTCACGTTCATATCCATCTGCTTGCGAATGACGTTCACGGCATCCTCGCACATATCCGGGTCACCAGGACCATTGGCCAAGAAGAGGCCATCGAAGTCCATGCCAGTGTAATCATAGTTCCAAGGCACTCGAATGACTTCCACGCCCCTGTTGACCAAGCAACGGATAATATTCATCTTCACGCCACAATCCACGAGCACCACCTTCTTGCCAGCGCCCTCGTTGTAGCGTATCACTTGCTTACAGCTCACTTGATCCACGAAGTTCACGCCCTCATAATCAGCCTCGGGAATATTATCAGGCTCATCATCGAAGAGAATCTTGCCCATCATGACACCATGCTCTCTCAGCACCTTGGTCAGCTCGCGGGTATCTATGCCTGTAATACCTGTAACCTTCTCCCTATTCAACCATTGAGAAAGGCTCTCCACCGCATTCCAATGGCTGTAGTTCGCGCTGTAGTCGCTCACGATAATGGCCGAGGCATATATCTTGTCACTCTCCATGAAAGTGGGTATCCCATTCTTCTCTATCGTGAAAGGAGGAACACCATAGTTGCCTACCAGAGGATAAGTGAGCACCATCAACTGCCCCGCGTAAGAGGGATCAGTAAGACTCTCTGGATATCCTGTCATCGCGGTGTTGAACACCACTTCACCCGCCACGGGGGCATCATATCCAAACGACTTTCCACGGAATTTCGTTCCATCGCTCAGTACCAAGGTCACTTTCTTCATCGCTGTATCTCAAATTTACTTCTTTATTATATATGAATAGAAGGATTTATTCCACACCATGAGTATGCTCCATATAGTTGATAAAAGCCTGGTTGCAAAGTCTCGTACCACCAGGCGTGGGGAACTTACCCGTAAAATACCAATCGCCCTTGTGGTTGGGAATAGCCTCGTGCAAACCCTCGATGCTTTGGTACACCAACTCAATGGGGGTCGTCACGCCCTCAGGGCGCAACATCTCCACGATTTTATGGTTAATCTCATCAACGGTGAAAGGCGCGTAAATGTCCCTCACCCTGTTCACCATCTCCTCTACAGGCTTCTGCAACTCAGCCTTGCAAGCGGCATAAGTATCTTTCAACAGGGAGTCCATCCCTCTATCTTTCAGCAAAGCCACCGTGGCGCGGAACACACAGAATTCCTCCAGCCTGGCCATGTCTATACCATAATAGTCGGGATAGCGTATCTGCGGCGCACTGGAGACAATGACCATCTTGCGAGGATGCAACCTGTCGAGTATACGGAGAATGCTCTCCTTAAGCGTGGTTCCACGCACGATGGAGTCGTCTATAATGACCAGGTTGTCCACGTAGGGGGTCAGACTGCCATATGTCACGTCATAGACATGGCGGGCCAAGTCGTTGCGCGAGTTGCCCTCAGTGATGAAAGTGCGCAGTTTGATGTCTTTCCAGGCCACTTTCTCCGAGCGCACATAACTGTTCATGAGCTTGCGCAACTCCTCCCGGCTGGGCTTGTGGTCCAGGTTGGCGATATAGTCTATCTTCTTCTCGTTCAGGTAACTCTTGAAACCGCCCAACATGCCATAATAAGCCATCTCAGCTGTATTGGGAATATAAGAGAACACAGTGTGTTCCACGTCGTAGTCTATGGCTTTGAGGATGGGCTCGGTCAACTGCTCACCCAATTTCCGCCGTTCTTGATAGATGTCCCTGTCAGAACCGCGGCTGAAATAGATACGCTCGAAAGAGCAGGCGGAGTCACCCCGTTGGTCCAAAATGCGTTCCACGCGGCATTCCCCTTTCCTGTTCACCAGCAATGACATGCCAGGCTTCAGTTCTTGTATGTCTTCCGTCTCCAAGTCAAAGGTGGTCTGCAGCACAGGCCGCTCGCTGGCCAGAGCCACTATCTCTTCGTCTTGATAGTAAAAAGCGGGCCTAATGCCCCAAGGGTCACGCATGGAGAACATCTCGCCCGAGCCAGTGATGCCACACACCACATATCCGCCGTCAAAACCTTCCATGGTGGTCTTCAACACGTTCTCCATCTTCACATGGTCTTCTATATAGCGGGTGATGTCAGTGTGTTGCAGTCCCAGTCGTTTAGCTTCCTCGAAGTTTCTTTCCACCTCGCGGTCAAGCCTGTGACCCATTAGTTCCAACATGATGTAGCTGTCGCTATAGATACGGGGACACTGTCCTTGCTCGGTAAGCCTGTCGAATATCTGCTCGATGTTGGTCATATTGAAGTTACCACAGAGGCAGAGATTCTTGGCTTTCCAGTTGTTGCGGCGCAAGAATGGGTGTACGTAGCTGAGCCCACTCTTTCCCGTGGTGCTGTAACGCAAGTGCCCCATGTAAAGCTCTCCAGCAAAGGGAAGGTGCTCCCGGGCATAAACAGGGTCGGAAATCAAGCCAGGCTCTAGTCCCTTGAACTTCTTTCCCACGAGTCCGAATATCTCGGTGATAGCGTTGCTGCCCTCGGCGCGTTCACGGAACATATACTCATGACCCGGCTCGGACTCCAGTTTCACGCAAGCCAATCCGGCTCCTTCCTGTCCGCGGTTGTGCTGCTTCTCCATCATCAAGTATAGCTTGTTGATGCCATACATCCATGTGCCATACTTCTGCTGGTAATACTCCAAGGGCTTCAACAGCCTAATCATCGCGACACCGCATTCATGCTTCAGTGGTTCCATCTCTTTCTCTTTATGCTTGGTTATCCTTTTGTCTTGTTATTCCACGGTAACTGACTTCGCCAAGTTCCTGGGCTGATCCACGTCCTTGCCCTTGCAGACAGCTATATGATAGGCCAACAATTGCAAGGGGACAGTGGCTATCAGCGGCTCCAGGCACTCCAACGTGTCAGGCAGTTCTATCACCTCATCGGCTATCTTGCTGATGGTCTCGTCGCCCTTGGTGACCAGGGCTATCACCTTGCCCTTGCGAGCCTTGATTTCCTGTATGTTGGAGAGCACTTTCTCATACATGGCGTTGTGGGTGGCTATCACTACCACAGGCATATCGGAATCTATCAACGCGATGGGGCCGTGCTTCATCTCCGCGGCGGGATAGCCCTCGGCGTGAATATAGCTGATTTCCTTCAGCTTCAAGGCCCCCTCCAATGCCACGGGATAACTGTACCCCCTGCCTAAATACAGGAAGTTATGGGCATATGTGAAAGTACGGCTAAGGTCGGCTATCTTGTTGTTGAGCCCCAACACCTCGTTAATCCTGGCGGGTACATTCCAAAGCCCCTCAGCGATGGCCTGGTAGTCAGCCTCGGCGATGGTGCCTTTCTCCTTGCCAATAGCCAACGCCAACAACGTGAGCACCGTCACCTGGCCAGTGAAGGCCTTGGTGCTGGCAACACCAATTTCCGGACCCACATGAATATAAGTGCCCGTATCCGTGGCACGGGCTATGCTGGAGGCGATGGCGTTGCAGACTCCATAAATGAAAGCACCATTGCGCTTGGCCAATTCCACTGCCGCCAAAGTGTCAGCGGTCTCACCACTCTGCGAAATGGCTATGATCACATCATCGGAGGTGACTACAGGATTGCGATAACGGAACTCACTGGCATACTCCACTTCCACGGGTATGCGGCAGTAGCTCTCTATGAGCTGCTTGCCTATCAGGCCAGCGTGCCAAGAAGTCCCGCAAGCCACGATAATGAAACGCTTGGCGTTCACCAGCCTGTCACGATAATCCGTGATGGCACTCAAGACCACATCCATGCCATTGGGCGTAGAAACCACCCTGCCTCTCATGCAGTTTGTAAGACATTCCGGCTGCTCAAATATCTCCTTGAGCATGAAGTGGGGAAAACCACCTTTCTCTATCTGGCCTAAGTCAAGGTCTACAGTCTGCACCTCCGGACTGAGCTTCACGTTGAGTATATTCACCACCTTGAGTTCCTCGCCTTGTCTCATCACGGCGATATTCCCGTCTTCAAGATACACAACTTTGTCAGTGTACTCTATGATGGGACTGGCATCTGAGCCCAGGAAAAACTCCCCGTCGCCAATACCTACCACAAGGGGACTCTGCTTGCGCGCGGCGATGATTTGCCTAGGTTCCCGCTTGTCGATAACAGCGATGGCATAAGCTCCTATCACTTGCCTGAGAGCCACCTGCATACTAGTGAGCAGGTCAAGACCCTTCTTCACCTGGATGTACTCTATCAGCTGCACGAGTACCTCGGTATCGGTATCGCTCTCGAAACGCACGCCTTTCGCCATCAAGTTGCGCTTGATGGCGGCATAGTTCTCTATGATACCATTATGGATGATGACTAAGTTGCGGGATGAAGAATAATGGGGATGGGCATTGCGGGAAGAAGGTTCGCCATGGGTCGCCCATCGGGTATGGGCGATGCCTACACTGCCCGTGACATCCTTGTCTTCGCAATAAGCCTCCAGGTCGGAGACCTTCCCCTTGGTTTTATATACGCTCAAATTGCCATTGTTATTGACCAAAGCTACGCCGGCGGAGTCATAGCCCCTATATTCCAGCCTCTTAAGTCCTTTTAACAAGATGGGGAAAGCGTCCCTTTCCCCTAAATATCCTACTATGCCACACATGTGCCTTTTTCTTTTTATAATAGGTTTGTTCGCGAATATGTATGTCAGCCCTTTCCTACTTCAATATATTAACTACCAGAGCAGCGACAGAAGTTAGTATGCTGGCAAACGAGAACCACAGCTGGGTAGCCTGTCCAATGGAAGCGTTTTGCGTCTTCACGGAGTTTGGCTCCACATAGAGAATATCGTTCTGCTGTAAATAATAGTAAGGAGAATTGATGATGTTGGCATCGTTGAGGTTAAGCCTGTAAATATGTTTCTCGCCCTGGGCATCCTCACGGATAAGCATCACGTTCTCACGCTTACCATAGATGGTGAGGTCGCCACACTGCGCCAAGGCCTCTATGACGCTCATCTTCTCCGTGGGAACGGAAACCACGCCAGGCCGCGCCACCTCACCCGATACCGTAACGCGATAGCTGGCCATTCTCACGGTTACGATAGGATTCTCCGCTTTGGCCATGTAGGGCGATATCTTATCCTTGATCAAGGCCTCGCACTCCGTCTTGGTAAGACCGCCCACATGCAGGCTGCCCACCACAGGGAATTCAATGCACCCTTGGTTGTCCACCAGGTATGTTTGCAGATTACCGCCACCGGTACTAATCTGACCATTGGTGCCCAAAGTCTGGGAAACAGCAAGGTTAAAGGGTTTAGCCGCTTCCGGATCTGTCGTGTTGACGGTAATGGTCAACTGGTCCTTGGGCATGATTTTCGCGTCATACAACATCTTGGAAGCCGCCAGGCTGATGGAATCGGCGTTTTGGAAATAGGCTACGTTCTTGGAGCTTGCACAACTTCCGAGTATCAACACAACAGACACTGCCGCCAAGAGCGTGGGGAAAAACTTCTTCATCGCAATAAATAATATAGTATAGTTTATATTTTGCGCGAAGTTAGCGTTATTTTTCGAATACTGCAAATTTTAGAATGGATAATTGCCTTTTAAGGATACGAATTTCCACGCACATCCGCCCGATAAGAGACGCGACACGGCAACCTGGCAAGAGACGCGGCGCGGCATGACGCGAGCGGCAAGCTCATCGACAAGTCAGACGAGGCGGCCAAAAAACTGGCAAGAAAGGGATTCCGGGTGTATCTAGACAGCGAGAAGAGCGACAAGTTCAAGGCTTCCACTCCTGACGGAAAGATAGAGAAGTTTGCGATGGACGTAAAGACAATAGGCAAAACCGGGAAGTACATCATAAAGTCAACATTGGAGAAAGCTTCCAGGCAAGGAGCGCGCGCCGTTGTGTTGATGCAGGGTACAAAGAAGATGACGAGGCAATACGTGGAAAGACAAATATCATTGTTCCAACAAAAGTCACCCAAAAGGGCCAGAGATAAGATGGAGTATGTGATAGTGGTTGGGGCAAGCGGGAACGTACACCGCCATAAACTAAAATGAGCAGCACAGGTATGCCCGTCTGCTCCGGTGGCGCACCCTTTCGGCGAATACAAATAGTTATCATACACCCACTTGTTGTGCCCACGACGCGAATATCGAACAATAATTGGATATGCAATCATGTTCAACAAAAAAACTTGAAATCATGGCCAAGACATCGGGTGGCGTTCGCACATACAGGCAGGGCAGCTCCACCTACCTCAAACGGCAGGCGGAAGTGGAAGCCATGCGGGCCAGCGGCAAGTATTCCAGTATCGAGATGAGCAAAGGCGGAGGGTATGTCGCCATCGAGAAGAGCACCGCCGCCACAAGCCCGAGGAACTGGAGGCGGCCCGCATACTTGCAGACAAGGGGTACAAGGTGACGCTGAAGAATGAAGCCGGCCTTGGGCATAAGGTGAAAACGCCCGATGGCTATCTGTTCTCCGCGTCCTTTGAGCAACGTACTCCGCAAGGAAGCAGTATAAGCAATGTCAAAAACGCATTGGCTCATGCCAAGGACAAGAACGCGGATGTTGCGGTCATCTATGACAAGAACCGATTGTACAGCCGAAAGAATGTGGAAACCGGAATAAGACAATACGAGGCATTGAACAAATACAGGTTTAAACAGATAATCGTTATTTCATCGCATGGGAACATACACCGTCATAAGCACAATAAATAAAAAAGCGGTATCAAAAGACACCGCTCCAGTGGGAAATATGACTGGAATGACCCACACACCCGGTGACGTTGCAATGGCAACCAGCAAGGCGGAGGGTACCGGGCAACCACATCCGCGCTCCAGTGAGTGCAAAGATAATTATTTTTAAACGAAAACAAGCTGAAAACAAGCTAAAATGTCAAGTTATGAGTACATAAAAGGAAAAGGCAACCGCTTCACCAGTGACAACCAGCCCACTAATCGCGGCCGGAAGCCCAAGCTGTACACCATCGCCAAGAAGTCATACGGCATCACGCTGGACGAGTTCAAGGAGGTGGTGAACTACCTTTGGCAGCTGCCCAAGGACGAGGTGAAAGAGATTGCGGAAAAGGACGACACGCCCATCTGGATGGCCAACGTGTGCCGTTCGCTCTACAAGGACACGGCGAAGGGAGTGATGAACACCCTGCGGGAGCTCGTGCAGCTGATGTTCGGAAAGGAACTGACCACCAGGGTGGACGTGACCACCAACGGCAAGGACATCGGGCGACAAATAAGAATGGAAGATACTACTTGTATTCTGTTGTTGACAAATAAAAGGCCAACCCACATTGCCGGGCTAACTGCCGGTGGGGGTTGGCAAGATAATGAATCCGTCTCACTGCGAGACTTTCGCCTGAACCATATAATCCATGACGCGCGAACGAGATTATTAGCCTCACCGTGGGGCGTGAATTGACATTCGGGCAAAGAATATGAGAATCGGCATTCACTACCTCACGGTTTAACAACCGACTATGTTGCAAAGATAGCGATAATATTCAAAAAAGCAATCATGTTCAACAAAAAAACTTACGATTATGGCCAAACCAAGTGGAGGAGTTAGAGGCTGTAAGTCTAACAACAAACGGGATAGGGCGATTGCCGTGGCGGAAGGAACTATTAGGAATAATAGATATGAAACGGCTGTTGCATACGACAGTAAGGGGAACTTTTTGCTGAACAAGAAAGGAGGCTCTCGAGCCGTACACTTCACTGGTAGCGAAGTCGCAAATCTGAAAGATGCCGTATTTACCCACAATCATCCAAGCGCATTGGGACAGACCGGAGTTAGAGCAATAGGCACTTCTTTTTGCCATCAGGATTTGACATTTGCCGTCAATGCAAACCTTAAAGAAATGAGGGCTGTAACACCTACATATACATTCTCCGTGAAGAGGCCTAAAAACGGATGGGGAGTAACACCTAAGCAGGTAAGGGCTGCTTTTGACAGGGCGGAAAGGGCAGTAAAGAGGGAGATGGACCGATACCTAAATATAGTTGGTCGGAATAGAACCTCATACGACAGGGCTAACGCAAGTTATTACAACCAAATAAACAAGCGTGTAGCGGATAAATTTGGATGGGAATATTTGCATAAAAGAAAATAATAGCTAATTTTGCTTCATACTTAGAACATTGCAACATGAAAAGAACAGTCATAGAAAAGAAAATCAAGGAGAAACTGGATGAATACGGTTTTATGGAAAGCGATTTGACCCAGGCCGAGCTTGAAGAATTAAAAGACGAGGTTGAAGCCGAATTGAAAGGATATACCGTGCTTGACGGTGTACTATTTCATATCCCATATTATGAACGCATAGCAAAAAGAGGAAAGAAAAAACATGAGAACATTAGCAGAAGTACTTGCCTTGCAAGACACAGACCAAAAGATATACTACTTGAAGGTATGACTCTTCCGGAAACATCATAACATCTTTTGGAGGTAAAGGGGCGGAAGCTCGATTCAATTCAAAGGGAATACCGGAAAACACCATATTAACGCATAATCGTGCTATCGGCGCAAGCGGAATAACGCGAATTGGAAACTCATTCTCAAAGCAGGATATTCCTCGTCTCCACGACTGGGGATGCGTGTTGTTGCCGCCTTGCGGTAATATTCCTGGCGACATTCAATACTGCTCCTCTTGCAAGCCAGTACTACTGCAAGTCCAGTACCAGCTAGCTGAAACCGCAGTACCAGCTAGCTGAAACTCCAGTACCACTTAGCTGGCACTGAAAAGGATACTGTACTTCCAACAACATGGAGCTGTATATGTCGCGGCATCTTTATAACTTTTCGTCGAACTCATGCGATAAACAAGTTGTTTTCCCAGACGAAACAACTTGTTTTGAGACCCAAGCTACCAGGGGCGGTAGTTCACGCCCTCGTCATAAACGTCTATGCCTTCAATATTCTTGGTAGCTCTGACCACGCGAATGGTGACAGGCAAGGCTATCACCTCATAAAGGGTTTTGAGGATAATCTGGGAAAGGATGAGCGGCACCATCTCTCCCGCGGGTATCACTCCCCAAAAAGCGACAGGGAAAAAGACAAGGGAGTCGGCCGACTCGCCAAAGACAGTGCTGGCAATGGCTCGTAACGAGAAATGACGGCCACGGGAGCGCAACTTCATGCGACTCATCACATAAGCATTGATGAAAGAGCCAACCAAGAAGGCCATGAAAGAGGCGAATGCTATACGTGGCGCCAAGCCGAAAACAGCATGGAACCCCTCTTCCCCCTCCCAATATGGAGCCGCGGGAAGAACGTCGGCTACCGTCCCGAAGAACACGAACAGAAAGTTCATGGCAAAGCCCATCCAAATCAACAACTTCGCCTTGGCATACCCCCACACCTCGCAGACCGTGTCATTAATGATATAGGAAAGCGGGAACACCAGCAGTCCTCCAGTAATACTGAGCGGACCAATGGCTATTTGCTTGGTTTCAAGAACGTTTGCGGTGATGAGACAAACGCAAAACAAAATGCCAAGAAGCATAAAAAGCGTGCTGACACGCTGGTGTAATGATTGTATCACAGGATATATGTTTAATTATCAATCAAATCTGAAAACATTATCATTCATCGAGGCAATGAAGCCAAGTAGAGCGCGGCCATCTCCGCACATCGCTCGCCATCGATAGCGGCAGAAACGATACCTCCCGCATAACCCGCCCCCTCGCCACAAGGAAACAATCCTTGGAAGGCGACGTGGCTGAGCGTGGAAGGATCTCGGGGCAATCTCACGGGGGAGGAGGTGCGTGTCTCGATGGCTATCAACGTGGCCTCATTGGTAAGGAAGCCTCGTGCGTCATGCCCAAAGACACGGAATGCCTCTCGCAAACGGCTTGCTATAAAACCAGGCATCCAAAAATGTAGCGGACTGCTCACCAGTCCTGGGGCATAACTGCTTTGAGGCAGGTCATAGCTCAATTTGCCGTCCACGAAATCTCCCATGCGCTGGGCAGGTGCGGCTTGTCGCATACCCGCCTGCATCCAGCAATCATGTTCCAATGCCTCTTGCAGCTTCATCACACGCAAAGGATCGTCCGTGGCACATTCCACAACGCCCATGGCAGCCACGTCGTCAGGCTCCACTTGTACCACCATGCCGCTATTGCTCCACGCTGTCCCACGATTGCTGGGGCTCATGCCGTTTACCACCACCTGCCGGGATCCCGTGGCCGAAGGTATCACGAAACCACCAGGGCACATGCAGAAACTATACACGCCGCGGCCTTCCACTTGGGTGACGAAACTGTACTCGGCCGCAGGCAAATACTTTCCCCTGCCCTCCTTGTTATGGTATTGTATCTGGTCTATCAACTTCGAGGGGTGCTCCAGCCTCACGCCCACGGCGATGCCCTTGGCCTCCAACGCCACTCCCGCGCCTAAAAGATAGCGATAAACATCACGTGCGGAGTGACCCGTAGCCAACACCACCGGGCCTTTGTATACCCGTTGCTCTCCCGTGGACAGGCAAGAAGCCTCTACGCCCACCACGCTGTCTTTCTCTATCAGCAGCGAGGTCATCAGCGTTTGGTGCCTCACCTCTCCACCACACTTCAATATAGTATGGCGCATAGCCTCTATCACACGGGGCAACTTGTCGGTGCCTATATGCGGATGGGCATCCACCAAGATGTCCGTAGAAGCGCCATGCTGACAAAAGACGTTGAGAATCTTCTCCACGTTTCCACGCTTCTTGCTACGGGTATAGAGCTTTCCGTCCGAGTACGCGCCCGCGCCACCCTCTCCGAAACAATAGTTGCTCTCCGGGTTCACTCGTTGTTCCTTGGCGACAAGGGCAAGATCCTTCTTCCGCTCACGCACGTCTTTCCCCCGTTCCAAGACAATGGGACGCACCCCCAACTCTATCAACCGTAAAGCGGCGAACAGACCTGCCGGTCCCTCTCCCACCACGATGACACTACGGGCGCCGCTCACATCGGGATAGTTTACAGGCTGATAAGCCAACTCGGGCGCAGGTTCATTGATGTAGGCTCTCACCTTGAGGTTCACCACCACCCGGCGTCCCCGTGCGTCTATGCTCCTACGCAATATCCTAAGGGCGTTGATGGTACGGACATCCATTCCACGCTCCTTGGCCACACACCTTTTCACTTGCTCTATGTCTGCCGCCTGCGCCGGGGCCAACCTCAACTGATATTCCTCTACCATCTCGCTAACTATATAATTGATGTACTTTCCTCGGTGACGAATGCCATGAAAATCAGCCCATGCGGGCAATTTTTTCGCGAAATTAATCATTTTCCTTATAAAACGTTTGCGGTTGCGCACTTTTTTCGTATTTTCGCGATTAAGTTTTGTCTCGGCCCCACTTGTTTTGGGGGAGGCATTGCATTACTAAACAACAACGAAAATGAAAGTATTGAAATTTGGCGGAACATCTGTGGGTTCCGTGCAGAGCATTCTGAGCCTGAAACGAATAGTGGAAAATGAGGCCAAGCGCCAACCTGTCATCGTGGTAGTAAGTGCCCTGAGCGGCATCACCGACAAACTTATCAGCACCGCGATGACCGCCTTGAGGCACGACGACCATTGGAAACGGGAATTTGACGCCATGGTCGACCGCCATCACAAGATGATAGACACTATCATCACCGACAACAAGAAAAGAGAAGATCTTTTCAATCGAGTCGACTCCCTGTTCGAGCAACTACGCAGCATTTATTACGGTGTCTACCTGATACATGACCTGAGCCAAAAGACCCAGGACACCATCGTCAGTTATGGCGAGCGGCTTTCCAGCAACATCGTGGCCACGCTCATAGGCGGTGCCAAGTGGTTTGACGCACGCAAGTTCATCAAGACCGAGCGCAAGAACAACAAACACACTCTGGACAGCGAATTGACCGCCAAGTTAGTGCGGGACGCATTCAGTGACATGCCTCGCGTATCCTTGGTGCCAGGCTTCATCAGCCGTGACCGGGACACTGACGAAATAACTAATCTGGGAAGAGGCGGCAGCGATTACACCGCGGCCATATTGGCGGCCGCCCTCAACGCGGAAGTGTTGGAGATATGGACAGACGTAGACGGGTTCATGACCGCTGACCCCCGGGTCATCAAGACAGCCTATACCATCAACGAATTGAGCTACATAGAGGCCATGGAGCTATGCAATTTCGGTGCCAAGGTTATCTATCCCCCCACCATATACCCTGTATGCGTGAAGAATATTCCCATATTGGTGAAGAACACTTTCAACCCCGAAAAGCCCGGAACCATTATTAAACAAAAAGTAGCTGCCGACACGAAGCCCATCAAAGGCATCTCCTCCATCAAGGGCACCTCGCTCATCACCGTGACAGGACTCTCGATGGTGGGCGTGATAGGTGTTAACAGGCGCATCTTTTCCGCTTTGGCAAACCACGGCATCTCCGTGTTCATGGTGTCGCAAGCGTCATCTGAGAATTCCACTTCCATCGGCGTAAGGGAAGAAGACGCGCAAGCAGCCGCCAAAGTACTCAACGAAGAGTTCGCCGCCGAGATAGAAGACGGAGCCATGTTCCCCATGCATGTGGAAGACGGACTGGCTACCATCGCCATCGTGGGTGAGAACATGAAACACGCCGCAGGTATAGCGGGCAAGCTTTTCGGCACATTGGGCCGCAGTGGCATCAGCGTGATAGCCTGCGCCCAAGGAGCCTCTGAGACCAATATCTCCTTCGTAGTGAAAGCGGATTACCTGCGCAAGAGCCTCAACGTCATCCACGACTCGTTCTTTCTATCGGAATACAAAGTGCTCAACCTCTTCATTTGCGGCGTGGGCACCGTAGGCGGCAAACTGATAGAGCAAATCCAGAAACAATACGAAGAACTGAAGGAGCGCAACCGGCTGAAGCTAAACGTCGTTGGCATAGCCTCCTCCACCAAGGCCATCTTCAACCGTGACGGCATAGACCTCTCTACCTACAAGGCGCAACTGGCCAATAGTTCTCCCAACACTTCGCAACAGTTGCGAGAAGGCGTGCTCAAGATGAACATTTTCAATAGCGTGTTCGTGGACTGTACCGCCTCAAAGGAAATAGCAGACCTCTACCAACAGTTCCTGGAACACAACATCTCCGTGATAGCCGCCAACAAGATAGCCGCCTCGGGCAAGTACGAAGCCTACGTCAAATTGCGACAGACGGCCATCGACAGGGGAGTGAAGTTCAGGTATGAGACCAATGTAGGCGCAGGTCTACCCATCATTGGCACTATCAACGACCTGCGCAACTCCGGCGACCACATCCTGAAAATAGAGGCCGTGCTTAGCGGCACGCTCAATTTCATATTCAACGAGATATCCGCCACTACGCCTTTCTCGGCCACAGTGAGGAAAGCAAAGGAGATGGGATACAGCGAACCCGACCCCAGGATAGACCTCAGCGGCAGCGACGTGATACGCAAGCTGGTCATCCTCAGCCGCGAGGCGGGCTACCATGTGGAGCAAGACGACGTGGAGAAGCACTTGTTCGTGCCCGATTCCTACTTTTCCGGTAGCCTGGATGATTTTTGGAAACGACTGCCCGAGCTAGACGCTGACTTCGAAAAACGACGCCAACAACTGGAAGCAGAAGGGAAACGCTGGCGATTCGTTGCCACCATGGAGGGCGGAAAAACCCGCGTAGCCCTGCAGGCCGTGGGCAAAGAACATCCCTTCTACAAATTGGAAGGCAGCAACAACATCGTGATGCTCACCACCGAGCGGTACAAGGAATACCCCATGCTCATACAGGGTTATGGCGCGGGAGCCTCGGTGACCGCCGCCGGCGTATTCGCCAACATCATGTCCATTGCCAACGTGTAACCCTTAACACAGCAGACCGCTTATGAAACACATTATCATCTTGGGCGATGGCATGGCCGACCACCGTGTGGAGCGGCTTGGCGACAAGACCCTGTTACAATTTGCCCACACACCCTATATGGACTTGTTGGCCAAGAACGGCAAGACCGGCCGCCTGCACACCATCCCCCAGGGGTTCCATCCTGGCAGCGAGGTGGCCAACACCGCCATCTTGGGCTACGACCTCAATAAAGTATACGAGGGCCGCGGCCCTCTGGAGGCCGCTTCCATAGGTTACGAGATGCGGCCAGAGGACATGGCCATGCGCTGCAACATCATTACCCTCCTCGACGGCAAAATACACAACCACCACGGCGGACATCTAACGACTGAACAAGGAGACCTGCTCATTCAATATCTTAACAAGAACCTGGGCAATGAGCAAGTCAGGTTTATCACGGGCATACAATACCGTCACTTACTGGTCATCAAGCACGCCAGCAAGCACGTGGTTTGCGCCCCGCCGCATGACCATCCTGGCGAAGAATGGAAACCGCTGCTGGTGAAACCCGAGCCTAACGCACCTGGAGAAGAAGGACGCATGGGCGCCGCAGAGACCGCTGAGCTTATCAACCACCTAATACTCCGCTCCCAGGAATTGTTGGCCGACCACCCCTTTAACCAAGGCCGGCATGCCCCCGCCAACTCCATTTGGCCATGGAGCGGGGGTTATCGCCCCTCCATGTCAACCCTCTCTGACATGTTCCCGGCAGTCCGCTCGGGCAGCGTTATCAGTGCGGTTGACCTCATCAGGGGCATTGGGCACTACGCCGGGCTAGACATCATCAAGGTGCCTGGCGCAACGGGGCTGGCCGACACCAACTACGAGGGAAAAGTAGAGGCCGCCCTCGAAGCCTTGCGCCGCCAAGATTTCGTGTTCCTGCATATTGAGGCCAGTGACGAGGCGGGGCACGACGGCGACTTGGAACTGAAGCTGAGAACCATCGAGAATCTTGACAGCAGGGCCGTGAAGCCCATTTACGAAGCCGTCAGCCAATGGGATGAGCCAGTATGTGTTGCCGTGATGCCCGACCATCCCACGCCCGTGGAGTTGCGCACCCATGTAGATGAGCCAGTGCCTTTCCTTATCTGGCATCCTGGCATCCAACCAGACAGTGTCACGCACTATGACGAAGAAAGCTGCGCAAGCGGTGAATACGGACTGCTGGAGCTGAATGAATTCATGCGCGCCTTCATGAGCCTATGAAAATAATCTTACCCGCAATAAACAAAAAAGCATAAAAAATGAAATACTATTCCACCAATCACGAGGCACCTATCTCCTCTCTTCACAAAGCCGTGGTGAAAGGCTTGGCGGAAGATAAAGGCCTCTATATGCCAGAACGCATCAAGAAACTGCCCCAAGAGTTTTTCGACCGCATAGAGCGACTGTCAGCGCAAGAAATCGCTTGCCAGGTGGCCGACGCTTTCTTCGGCGAAGACGTGGAGGCGGAAGCCCTGCGCCAGATTGTTTGCGACACGCTGTCCTTTGACCTGCCCGTCGTGCCCGTAGACGAACGTATCTACGCCCTGGAACTCTTCCACGGACCCACGCTCGCCTTCAAGGACGTGGGCGCCAGGTTTATGGCTCGCCTGCTACGCTACTTCCTGCGCCAGGAGGGAAGCCAGCCCGTCAACGTGCTCGTGGCTACTTCCGGGGACACAGGCTCTGCCGTAGCCAACGGATTCCTGGGCGTGGAGGGCATCCATGTGTATGTGCTCTACCCCAAAGGAAAGGTTAGCCAAATACAGGAATGCCAGTTCACCACCCTGGGGCAGAATATCACCGCCTTGGAAGTGGATGGCGTTTTCGACGATTGCCAAGCCCTGGTGAAATCCGCTTTCATGGACGAAGAGCTCAACCAGCATATGAAACTCACCTCCGCCAACTCCATCAACGTGGCCCGCTTCCTGCCCCAGGCCTTCTATTACTTCAATGCCTACGCCCGGCTCAAGGAACGGGGCGAGGCCGATAACCTGGTGGTTTGCGTGCCAAGTGGCAATTTCGGCAACATCACGGCAGGCATCTTCGGCTACATGATGGGGCTGCCCGTCAAACGATTTATAGCCGCCAACAACGCCAACGACATTTTCTACCAATACCTGCAAACTGGCGAATACCGCCCAAGGGCTAGCCGGCAAACCTTGGCCAACGCCATGGACGTGGGCGATCCCAGCAATTTCGCCCGCATATACGACCTCTTCGGAGGCAGCCACCAACGCGTCTGCCAATTGGTAAGCGGTGCCACCTATAGCGACGAGCGCATACGGGAAACCATGCGGGAGTGCTATACCCGAACGGGATATATCCTCGACCCCCACGGCGCATGCGGCTATCAAGCCTTGAGGGAGGGATTGCGAGAGGGCGAGACGGGCGTTTTCCTGGAAACAGCCCATCCCGCGAAGTTCAAGGAGAAGGTAGACACCATCATAGGGCAGGATATAGAGATACCCGAAAGGCTCGCCGCCTTCATGAAAGGCAAGAAACAAAGCGTCCACATGGCCAATGACTTCTCCACCTTCAAGCAATACTTGATGGCCCAGCCCTAGCCGCTACCCTAAATCATTAATTGACATAAAACATCAAAAAGGACTGTACCACAATCATTTGTGCGCAGTCCTTTTCTTTTGCGTTAACCAACAAAGGAAAATAAGTTGTTTTGCTCACGAAAACAAGTTGTTTTGCCGATGAAAACAAGTTAAATTGAAGAGCAAAATAACTTGTTTCGCAAACCCGCCTAATTCTTCCTCAAAAACATTCGAGACCAGCCCGCCGCTTACATGAAACAGAAATAATAGACAGCGACCAAAGCGGCGACCAAAATCAGCAAGACGAGCGTCTTCAACAAGCAGGTGGCTACTTTCTTAAGCACTATAATGCCCACGATGACAGCCACCAGCACAAACACGTAATATCCGAAATTCTCCATGACACAAATATTCGCGATTACTGAAACAACTTGAGGAACGGAGCGGGAACGGGCGTGGAAAACTCCATGCGCTCTCCCGTCACGGGATGATAAAAGCACAACACGTAAGCGTGAAGGCAGAGACGGTGGCACGGGTCATCACCATTGCCGTACTTCGGGTCACCGCAAACGGGATGCCCCATATCCGCGGTGTGGACACGTATCTGGTTTTTGCGTCCTGTCTCTAGCTGGAACTCCATGAGTGTATGGCTTTCGCCACGGCGCAATACCCTGTAGTGGGTGACAGCATACTTGCCGCCATTGTCCACGGGGCTGCTATAGGTAATGTATGCCTTATTATCCTTGAGCCAATTGGCCACGGTGCCCTGGTCGTCTCGCATCACGCCCGACACCACGGCCACGTAACGGCGGTCGTAGACCGTATGATGCCAATCCCGTTCCAAGTCCATGGCCGTTTGTTTGTCTTTGGCATATATCATCAAACCGCTGGTATCCCTGTCGAGGCGATGCACCACATGGGCTCGGACATGCTTGCCGCACTTCTGGAAATGGTCGTCCAGCACGCTCTTGACGTTGAGCGTGGAATGACCCGCCTGCATGCTGAGGATGCCCACGTTCTTTTCCACCACCACAAGATAAGGATCTTCATAAACTATTCGCACGTAGCGGTTGCGCAGTTCGTCGTCACGCTTGCGCTTGGAGACGCTGACCGTCATGCCAGGCTTGAGAGGAGCGTCAAACTGGGTCACCACCTTGCCGTTAACCAGCACGCCCCTTCCCTGCAAGGTAGCCTTCACCTTGGAACGGCTCTGTCCTTTTACGTTCTCCAGGAGCCACTCCAACAGCGAAGCCTCCCTTTCTACTTTGTAGACAACATATCGTTCTTGCCCCTCACTATAATCTGTTTTCCTCATACAAGGCGCGAAATTACAAAAATTCCAAGAAATATTCCATCACGCCAGCAACATTTTTCTCACGACAAAATTGGGCATATCCGTTTTTTTACTGGAAAGTCTTGGCGGATAGGCATTAATTTCGTAACTTCGCGGGCGAATTTTTAAGGTAATAAAGAAAACAATGATTACAGTAACGAACCTTGCCATCCAATTCGGGAAAAGAGTGCTCTACAAAGACGTGAACCTGAAGTTCACCAATGGAAACATCTATGGTGTCATTGGCGCCAACGGCGCGGGAAAGTCTACCCTATTGCGAGCTATCAGTGGAGAACTGGAACCCAACAAGGGAAGCGTGGAGTTAGGCCCGGGAGAACGCCTCTCCGTGCTGGAGCAGGACCACTTCAAGTATGACGAGGTGAGAGTAATAGACACCGTGCTGATGGGACACCAGCCCCTTTGGCAGAACATGAAGGAGCGTGAGGCGCTCTACGGCAAGGCGGAAATGACCGAGGAAGACGGTAACCGCGCCGCCGAACTGGAGGAAAAGTTCGCCGAGATGAACGGTTGGGAGGCGGAAAGCGACGCCGCTCAACTCTTGCAGAACTTGGGCGTGAAGGAGGAAGCCCACCAAAAACTGATGGGAGAGCTGAGCAACAACGAGAAAGTGCGCGTCATGCTGGCCAAGGCTCTCTTCGGAAACCCCGATAACCTGCTGCTCGACGAGCCCACCAACGACCTCGACCTGGACACCGTGGAGTGGCTGGAGGAATACCTGAGCAACCTGGAGCAGACCGTGCTCGTGGTCTCTCATGACCGCCACTTCCTGGATGCCGTCAGCACACAGACCGTGGACATAGACTTCGGAAAAGTAACCATGTTCGCCGGCAACTACTCTTTCTGGTACGAAAGTTCGCAATTAGCCCTGCGCCAAGCGCAAAACCAACGCATGAAAGCCGAGGAGAAACGCCGACAGCTGGAGGAATTCATACGCCGGTTCTCGGCCAACGTGGCCAAGAGCAAGCAGACAACTTCCAGGAAGAAGATGCTGGCCAAGCTGAACGTGGAAGAGATACGGCCCTCAAGCCGCAAATATCCTGGCATCATATTCCAGATGGAAAGAGAACCAGGCAACCAAATACTCGAGGTGGAAGGCCTGAAGGCTGTGGATGAAGATGGAACGGTTCTTTTTGACAACGTGAACTTCAACGTGGAAAAAGGAGAGAAAGTGGTGTTCCTCAGCCATAACCCCAAAGCCATGACCGCCCTCTTTGAAATCATCAACGGCAACAGAGAGGCGCAAGCCGGCACTTACAAATGGGGTGTCACCATCACTACGGCCTATTTGCCACTGGATAACACGGAGTTTTTCCAAAGCGACCTGAACCTCGTGGACTGGCTTAGTCAATACGGCCCCGGCAACGAGGTGGTGATGAAAGGATTCCTGGGCAGGATGCTCTTCAGCGGCGAGGAAGTGTTGAAGAAGGTGAACGTGCTCTCGGGAGGCGAAAAGATGCGCTGCATGATAGCGCGCATGCAATTGCAAAACGCCAATTGCCTGATACTCGATACGCCTACCAACCACCTGGACCTGGAGAGCATACAAGCTTTCAACAACAACCTGATAGCGTTTAAGGGCAACGTGCTCTTCGCCAGCCACGACCATGAATTTATCAACACTGTGGCCAACCGTATCATAGAGCTCACGCCTAAAGGTACCATCGACAAACTGATGACTTATGACGACTACATCTATGATGAGCAAATCAAAGAGCAGAAAGCCAAAATGTATGGTTTGGCATAATTTTTGCTTTTAGACTTACGGAAAACTTAATACCTAACGACTATGGCTACAGAAGAAAAGAATATCAATATCGAGGGCGAAGACTTGGATAAACAGCCCGAAATAGACAACGAGGTACAACAGAACGCCAACGCCGATGACAAAGAGCAGAATGGAACTGAGGCGAAAGCGGAAGACAACGCGGAGCCACAGCCCACAGGGCCAGACCCCGTGGAGACGCTGAAGCAGGAAAACGAGAAACTGAAAGACCAGCTACTGCGCCAAATGGCCGAGTTTGACAACTACAAGAAGCGTACCCTGAAAGAGAAAGCCGAACTGATATTAAACGGCGGCGAGCGCACCGTTGTGGCTATACTACCCGTGCTGGACGACTTCGAGCGTGCCTTGGCCGACAAGAGCGAAGACCCGAAAGCTATCAAGGAAGGCGTACAAATGATATACCATAAGTTTATCAAGTCACTTGAGACCTTGGGCGTGAAAAAGATCGAAACCGAAGGAAAGGATTTTGACGTGGATTTCCATGAGGCCGTGGCCATGGTACCAGGCATGGGAGACGACAAAAAAGGGAAGGTCATCGACTGCATGCAGACCGGATACATGATGAATGAAAGGGTAATCCGCCACGCCAAGGTGGCTGTAGGACAATAAAGCGACATGGCTAAGAGAGACTATTATGAGGTGCTGGGCGTGGCGAAAAACGCCAGCGAGGACGAAATCAAGAAAGCTTATCGCAAGATAGCCATCAAATATCACCCTGACCGCAACCCCGGCAACAAGGAAGCTGAAGAAAAATTCAAGGAAGCAGCCGAGGCGTACGACGTATTGCGTGACCCGCAGAAGCGCCAACAATATGATCAATTTGGCTTTGAGGGAGCACAAGGAGGGTTCGGAGGCTTCAGCGGTGGCGGCATGAACATGGATGATATCTTCTCCATGTTCGGCGACATCTTTGGCGGGCACTCTGGATTTGACAGTTTCTCAGGTTTCGGCAGAAGCAGGGGTGGACAACGCCCGCGCCACCGGGGCAACGACCTCAGGCTCAGGGTAAGAATCAACCTGCAAGAGGTGGCCAAGGGAGTGACAAAGAAATTTAACGTGCATAAGGATATCACCTGCCCACACTGCCACGGAACGGGTTGCGAGGGTGGCCACAGCCCAGAGACCTGCCCCACTTGCGGTGGTTCTGGCGTGACAATAAAGACCGCTCGCACCATGTTTGGAGCGATGCAGACACAAACCACCTGCCCACAATGTAACGGCGAGGGCGTGATTATCACCCACAAGTGTACCCATTGCAATGGGCTTGGTGTCGTCAAAGGAGATGAAGTGGTGGAGGTGAACATACCCGCAGGCGTAGCTGAGGGAATGGTCATTAACATTCCCGGCAAAGGCAACGCAGGCATTCACAACGGCATCAACGGAGATATACAAGTATTGATTTCGGAAGAAGAGAACGACACCTACGTTAGGGATGGACAGAACCTATATTACAACCTGCTGCTCGACTTCCCCACGGCCGCATTGGGCGGAGAAGTGGAAGTGCCTCTAATAGATGGCTCCACAACTACACTCAAGATAGAGCCTGGCACACAACCTGGCAAACAACTTCTCTTGAGAGGAAAAGGGTTGCCAGCCGTACAGGGCTATGGAAGGGGAATGGGAGATATCATCGTCAATACGAGTGTCTACGTGCCCAAGACGCTGAGCAAGGAGGAAAAAGAAGCGATAAAGTCGCTACGGGGCAGCGATAACCTCAAGGGCGACAAGACGGAAAGGAAATCCATCTTCGAGTCATTCTTCAAGAACATATTCAAATAACAAGAGGCAAGAAGACCTATGGATTACCAGGAGACCACGAAATACCTATTCACAAGCACCCCTGTTTTCGAACATGTGGGTGCTTCCGCTTATAAAGAAGGGCTAGGGAACACGCTTGCCTTAGACGAACACTTCGGCCATCCCCATCTTCGCTACCGCACAATCCACGTGGCAGGCACCAACGGCAAGGGTTCTTGCTCCCACACGCTGGCTGCCATTCTGCAAGCGCAAGGTTATAAAGTGGGACTCTACACCTCGCCCCACCTGGTGGACTTCAGGGAACGAATCAGGGTGAATGGCAAATGCGTGAGCGAAGAATACGTGATAGACTTCGTGGAGAAAGAAAGAGTTTTCTTTGAGCCACTTCATCCCTCATTTTTTGAATTAACCACAGCCATGGCGTTCAAGTATTTCGCCGAGCAAAAGGTAGATATCGCCGTCGTGGAAGTGGGATTGGGTGGCAGACTGGACTGCACCAACATCATCAATCCACTGATTTCCGTCATCACCAACATCAGCCTAGACCACACGAAATTCCTGGGCAATACCCTGCGGCAAATAGCCCGCGAAAAGGCGGGCATCATCAAGGAGAATATTCCCGTTGTAATAGGTGAGACCATGGCGGAAACCCGTGAGGTATTTCTGTCTAAGGCAGAAGCCATGCACGCTCCCATTCATTTTGCCGAGGAGGAATACGCAACCCTCACTTCCAGGAGTTTGCCCGAAGGCGGTAGGCTATACCATATATATAATAAGGAATTCAGAGCGGAACTTGGCGGAGATTACCAAGAGCGAAACATGCGTACCATCCTCTCGTCCATAGACTTACTGCGCCAGCGGGGCGTTGATTGCAGTGAGCGGTCTTTCCTGGAAGGAATCAATCACGTTTGCGAGTTGACCGGCTTAATGGGCAGATGGCAAACCTTGAGACAAAAACCCAGGGTTATTTGCGATACGGGACACAATACGGGGGCATGGACTTACCTCGCATCCCAACTGAAAACTCAATCATGCCAGCGGTTGCTCGTGATATTCGGCATGGTAGACGACAAGGACGTAGACACAGTGATGGACATGCTCCCCAAAGACGCAGCCTATTATTGGACACAAGCCAGCAGCCAACGGGCTATTCCTGTAGAAGCTATAGCCAAGAAAGGCGAACAAAGAAGGCTAAGGGGAAAAATCCACAAAAACGTAAGCGAAGCATACCAAGCCGCCCTGTCAGATTGCAACGAAAACGATCTCATATTCGTCGGCGGTTCGTCATACATAGTAGCAGACTTGCTAAGTATAAAGGTTTTTTGATTTTTTAAAGCTAATAGTTTGTAATACTCAGTTTTTTTCCGTTACTTTGCAAAGATAACCATGAGTAACGAATCTAAAACTTGATATTATGAACACCGAACCACAGAACATTTGCGGCTTGAAGCGTTCCAACTTCCAAGCCACAATCAATGGAAAACAAACCGACCTTTACATCCTCAAGAACAAACAAGGCAACGAGGTGGCCATCACCAATTATGGCGGAGCATTGGTAGCCATTATGGTACCCGACCGCAACGGCAACCTAGCCAATGTGGTGCAAGGGCACGACAACATACAGGATGTCATCAACTCCCCTGAGCCTTATTTGAGTACGCTCATCGGCCGTTATGGCAACCGCATCAAGGAAGGCAAGTTCACCCTGCACGGCAAGGAATACCAACTAGCCATCAACAACGGCCCCAACGCATTACATGGCGGCCCCACGGGTTTCCACGCAAGAGTATGGAACGCCATACAGATGAATGAGCAAACGCTAGTGCTCAACTATGTGAGCGCATACGGCGAGGAAGGATTCTCCGGAGAATTGAAGACCACGGTGGTCTATACCTTCAACAATGACAATGAACTGGTGATAGATTACCTGGCCACTACCAACAAGCAGACTATCATCAACCTGACCAACCACGGTTTCTTCTCATTGGCAGGCATCGCTGACCCAACGCCCACCATAGACAACCTCATATGCGAAATCAACGCAGATTTCTTCATCCCCATTGACAATACTTCTATCCCTACGGGAGAAATACTGAAAGTGGAAGGAACGCCTTTCGACTTCCGCACGCCAAAACCCGTTGGCCAGGACATCGACGCTGATGACGAACAAATAAAGAACGGAAGCGGCTATGACCACTGTTTCGTGCTCAACAAAAAAGAGCCTGGAGAATTGTCTTTCGCCGCAAAGATAACTGAGCCCGTAAGTGGCAGAACCATGGAAGTATATACCACAGAACCAGGCGTACAACTCTACACCGACAACTGGGCCACGGGATACAAGGGACAGAACGGTGCCACCTTCCCACGCCGCAGCGGCATTTGCTTCGAGGCGCAACACTTCCCCGACAGCCCCAACCGCCCATATTTCCCACCCGTGGTATTGAAACCAGGCGAGCAATACAAACAAAAGACCATCTACAAGTTTGGCGTGGAGCGTTGATCGTTCCACTCATCGTCCTACATACAAGTTTCTAGCATTATGGGGAATAGTAAAAACAACAGTAACATCATCGCCATCATCACGATGATGTTCATCTATGCGATGATTTCTTTTGTCACCAACCTGGCCGCCCCGCTGGGAGTCATCTGGAAAAACCAACCCGAGATAGGCGGCAGCAACCTGTTGGGCATGATGGGCAACTTCATGAACTTCTTCGCCTACCTGTTCATGGGCATCCCAGCAGGAAAGTTACTCACCAAGATAGGCTACAAGAAGACCGCCATGCTGGGCATCGGGACAGGATTCGTGGGCGTGCTCATACAATACCTCTCCAGTTTTCCGCAGGGCATGACGGGTTTTTACGTCTACCTGCTGGGGGCATTCGTGTCAGGATTCTGCGTTTGCCTGCTCAACACCGTTGTCAATCCCATGCTCAATCTGCTGGGAGGCGGTGGCAACCGAGGCAACCAACTCAACCTCATTGGCGGCACGCTGAATTCCTTGGCGGGAACATTGACACCCATGCTCGTAGGAGCTTTGGTGGGAACAGTCACCGCCAGCACCCAGATGGCTGACGTAAACCTGGTACTCTACATCGCCATGGGCGTATTCGCGGGTGCTTTCATCATCCTGGGCTTCATCCCCATCCAGGATCCCGAGATGGGCAAGACCACCGCGGACACCGTGTTTGAGCACAGTCCCTGGGCTTTCCGCCATTGCACGTTGGGCGTAATAGCCATCTTTGTCTATGTGGGCGTGGAGATAGGCTTGCCCGGTACGCTGAATTTCTATCTCTCCGACACCACCTCTAAGGGTGGATGGGCACAGCCCGAGTCCGTGGCTAACGCCGCCGCTATTGGTGGTTTCGTGGCAGGCACCTACTGGCTGTTGATGCTGGTAGGCCGATTCATCGCCGGATTCATCGCGGACAAGATATCGTCACGCACCATGATGCTCTGCACCAATGCCGTGGGCATGGTCTTGATAATAGCCGCCATGCTGGCCCCAAAGTCTGTCACCGTCGACATGCCCTTGTTCACTGGTTCTTCCTTTGACATGACCATGGTACCCGTCAGCGCATTGCTCATCGTGCTCTGCGGCCTTTGCACCTCCATCATGTGGGCCTCCATCTTCAACCTGGCCACTGAGGGATTGGGCAAATACACCGCCCAAGCCTCGGGCATCTTCATGATGATGGTGGTAGGAGGAGGCGTGCTGCCTTTGATACAAAACTACATTGCCGACAAGGCTGGCTACATGGTCAGCTACGTAATACCCCTTCTGGCCATGGCCTACATGTTCTATTATGCCTTCACCGGCTACAAAAACGTGAACAAGGACATTCCCGTAGATTGACCACCATCACAGATTTCACCAACTATCCATAGTAATAACTACAAAAAACAAAACCATCATGGACATAGAATATGTAAGAAGCCGTTTCGTGAAACATTTCGACGGCAAGACGGGTAATATCTACATGTCGCCCGGACGCATTAATCTCATCGGCGAGCATACAGACTACAACGGGGGATTCGTGTTTCCCGGAGCGGTAGACAAGGGCATCATGGCCGAGGTGCGCCCCAATGGGCTCAACACAGTGATGCTTTACTCTATCGACCTGAAAGACCGCGTGGAATTCAAGGTGGACGATCCCGAAGGCCCCCGCACTACTTGGGCACGCTATATCTATGGCATCGTGCAAGAGATGAAGGCCCTGGGCGTGGACGTGAAGGGATTCAACGCCGCCTTCTATGGCGACGTGCCCCTGGGAGCGGGCATGTCCTCTTCTGCCGCGCTGGAGAGTTGCTTCGCCTACGCGCAGAACGACCTCTTCGGTGACAACAAGGTCTCCAAGTGGGACATGGCACTTGCCGGACAAGCGACAGAGCACAAGTACGTGGGCGTAAACTGCGGTATCATGGATCAGTTTGCCAGTGTCTTCGGACAGGAAGGAAAACTGATGCGCCTGGACTGCCGTAGCCGCGAGTTCGAGTACTTCCCTTTCAATCCACAGGGCTACAAGCTCTTCCTGGTGAACTCCAAGGTGAAGCACGAATTGGTAGGCTCCCCCTATAACGACCGCCGCAAGAGTTGCGAAAACGTGGTGAAACACATCGCCGCCAAGCACCCTGAAGCAACGTTCGACACTCTGCGTGACTGCACGTGGGAACAGCTGGAGGAAGTAAGGGCTGAAGTTGGCGAGGAAGATTACACGCGCGCCCACTTCGTGCTGGGAGAAAAAGACCGCGTGTTGGCAGTCTGCGATGCCCTGCAAAAAGGCGACTATGAGACAGTGGGACAGAAAATGTATGAGACCCACGAAGGTTTGAGCAAGGAATATGAAGTAAGCTGTGAGGAGCTGGACTTCCTGGCAGACTTGGCAAAGGCCAGTGGCGTGACTGGCAGCCGCATCATGGGAGGCGGTTTCGGTGGCTGCACCATCAACCTGGCCAAGAACGGGATATACGATAAATTCGTGACCGAAGTCAAGGAGAAGTTCACAGCCAAGTTTGGACACGCCCCCGAGATTTACGACGTAGTCATCTCGCAAGGCGCCCACAAGGTTTGTTAAACACGACCTGGGAAGTTGGACGTGCTCGAAATATGTCAACTGGCGCCAGCTAGGTCGCTTGCTGGATGATTATGTACCTTGAACGTAACGTAAATTATATTCTGTCCTGTGAGAAGGAATGGCTTTTTACCATAAAGGAAAGCCATTCCTTTTTTCTTGAACATAAATTCCACGAATGCCGCCAGACACGCCGCTTGAGCGTCACCGTAAATCCTGCGACTCCGCATATCCGCCAATAACATGAATCCGACGGATTGCGTTTTTCGCGTACCAAAACTATAAAGACGTGGCGTGCCGCGTCTCCTTGGCGAGAACGCATGGAATTACCATGCCGCTTGATGAGAGGCGCGAAGCGACAACTTGAAAGGAGACGCGGCAGGCCACGTCTCTATAATTGGCGGCATGTTATTGCCGCCTCGCGGTAACATTCCTGGCGATATCCAGCAGTATTGCTTTTGAAAGTCAGCAGTATTGCTTTTGAAAGTCAGTAGTATTGCTCTCCCAGTACCAGCCTACTGAAACTCCAGTACCAATAGACTAGTACTGGAAAGGATACTATACTTCCAGGAACATGGAGCCATATACGCCACGGCATCTCTATAACTTTTCGTCGAGAATGAAAACAAGTTATTTTGTCGATGAAAACAAGTTATTTTGGTCAGCAAAACAAGTTAAATTGATGAGGAAAACAACTTGTTTTGCCATCGGTAATTTCCCTCTCAAACCGATTCCGCCAACGCATGAGATTATAACACGCTTAAACCCAAATAGATACCAGGCCATAAGAAGCGGCTCAGTGGATTTTCAGTGGGGAATAATCAGTTCTTGCCTCGCGGTGTCCGGGGATACGCGGAGATGTTGTGGGCAACGTGCATGGGAGGGGGATGAATGAGTGAGTAAATCTTGACAAAGACAGGATGGAGCTGGAGGCGGCTTGGGCGCGAGGAAAAACGAAACTAGTAGCGTGGGGCCACGAAACTAGTTGCGATGGCCGATGAAACTAGTTTCGTGACCCGCCGCCTGTACATGGGCAGTCTGGGGCTTTCGTTCCCGCAAGAGCGTGGAAGTAGGATTTCTTGACATTCTCCCGCATGTCCCACGCCTGGGGAAATGCCCCATGCGTCACTTGTCGTCACCTTGGCGATCTCCTGTTACCCCATGATATTTCCACTGAGTCATAAGATGGCCAAAGAGTCCTGTTCCAGCCCCAATCGCCTTTATGTTCAAAGCAAAAACATGTGAGTTCTGTGTAAACGGGAAATGTTCTTGGGGTTTAACGAGACTATATTCTTTGGTGAAATTGCCCAGTTGGATTGAAACGCGATTGGCCAGACTTAGGTCAAAGTTGGCGTATATAGTCTGGAAATCAACAAGAGGGGACAAGCAAAAAGGCTTGGAGCAGGCCATATTGAACTATGCCTGCCCCAAGCGAGTACTTGTTAAAGAGACTGATATTACATAATTGTAAATCTATCATTTCGAGTGCGTTATCTTCATTTTTTCTTTTTCCACTCCAGCTTGGGAATCTTCAACGACTGTCCTTCCTTCACTTCTTTCACGCCATTAAGTGCCTCTACGTAACACTCCATGCCAGGGCCAAGATAAGCCTTGCTGATGGAAGAAAGCGTCTGTCCCTTTTTCACCTTTACGGTCTGTGCCACTCCCACAATGCGATAGGCTCCCGTACGCACCCTGGGGTCACTATCATATCGGGAAGAAGAAACCGCCTTCACGGCAACCTTCTTTGGCGTGACTGTTTCCTTGGCGGATTTTGCGGAGGCGGCCACGGCTTTCTGTTCTTTATTTACGCTTGCTGACTGGGGGGTGTTCTCCTCCTTCCTTTGCGCCTCTTGACGAGTGGCTTGCTCCGCCTTAACCACTGCGGAAGCGGCATCCCGCATGCGTGCGCTGTCGAGCTTTGCCTCCCGCGCCACATCGTTATCTGCTTGCGGTTGAGCAGGCTTAACCTCCTTTCCGTTTTCATACAAGGAAACAGCCATCAACAGCTTGTTGCGTTGCATCACCACCTTATGGTATTGGTAAGCCAGCACGCCAAGGCATATCACCAAGACAAAGGACAAGGCCGAACCTATCAGAGCGATATATTTCAATACCGAGCGGCTTTCTTTCATTTCCTCCTCCATGACAGACGAGGTATCCTCTTCTGTTTCACGAGGTGCCTCTGCCTGTTGAATGGGAACGTCCACCAAAGGAATGGACACAGTTTCTTGCTTCGCTTCATCCTTGAGCGCAGACTGCTCCGAATCCTTGGAAGAGTCCTTCGCGGTTTGTGTTTCCGTTTCCGTTTCAACTTGCGCCTCTGGCACAACTGGTATTTCTTCTGTCGCCAAAGCTTCCGCTATGACGAAAGGCTCTGCTTGCACTTCATCCACCTCCAAGGATTCCTCTTCTCCAGAAGGCTCTTCCGCCACGGGAGTTTCTTCTTTCATTTCCTCCTTGAGGGTCTCTTCCTTTACAAGAGATATTTCCGCAGGCTGCTCTTCCACAGGCGCCTCCACTTGCGGTAAAGGTTTCTCTTCCTCGGATGACGCCTCTTGTTTCTCCTCTGGGGCAGAAGTATTTTCCTCCAAGAAAGTTTCCTCAACCGATTGCTCAATCTCGGGAGTCTCCTCCAAGGAAGAATCCTCCTCTTCACTCAAAGATTCTTTCTCTTTCCCAGAGTGTTCATCGGCTGGATTTATCCGCTCGGCATCATCGAAGTCTATCAACTCAACAGGCTCTTCGAGTTCCACCTCCTCTCGTTCCGCTTGCTCCTCAAACTTCTTGTCTATCTCCGTAAAGTCAACACCCTCGTTGAGAATGACAGTATCAAACTGCGCAAAAGGCTTATTCACCAAGTCGCGCATCACGGAATCGGGAGTGAAAGAGACCCTATCCCTGCCTTCTATCACAATGCGCTCACCCGTATTCACGTCCACGCTCTCACGATCCTTGACGGTAGTCAGTTTGAAACCGCCAAGTCCTTTCACTTTCACAAACTTATCTTCCTGCAATCCATCGTGTATCACCTCGAACATCAACCTCACGAAGTTCTCGGCCTCACGGATGCCCATCTTGTTTTTTTTGGCGACATTGGTGGCCAATGGGCGCAGTTGAGTCTTACCCCTCATGCTCACCTCCCTTCTTGAGCTTATCCTTGATACCGGCTGAAGGGCGGAATCCAAGCACCAGCTTTGGCGGAACCAACATGCGCTGTTTGGTAACGGGATTGACAATGACACGCTCCATGCGCTTTTTCACCTCGAACGTGCCGAAGTAAGGCACTTGCACGGATTCCCCTTGGTCGAAGTGGCTAACCATCGTGTCGATAACTTGCTGCACCATGCGCTGGCACAGGTCTTGTCGAAAACCCGTGCGCTGGGATAATGCGTCGATAAATTCCTTGTTGGTCATGCTAATTCGGCATAAATGTCAAACTCTTCGCTATCTGTAATCCTCACTTGATAGAAATTTCCTATCCGCAAAGGCTTATCTGAACTTATAAGAACCTCGGGGTCTACCTCAGGCGAACAATACTCCGTACGCCCCACGTAGTAATCCCCCTCCTTGCGGTCAATGATGACCCGCATCACCTGGCCTACCTTCTCAGCCTCCACTTCCGCGCTAATGGTTTGCTGCAAGGCCATCAACTTGTCCAACCTGCGTTGCTTCTCCTCGGGAGAAATGTCGTCCTTGTAATGGCGGGCGCTATAGGTTCCTTCCTCTTCAGAATAAGCAAAAGCGCCCATGCGCTCAAACCTCTCATCCTTAACAAATTGCATCAGCTCATTGAAGTCTTCCTCCGTCTCTCCTGGAAAGCCAACCATCAAAGTGGTACGAATATGGATGCCAGGCACACGGCTTCTAATCTCACGCAACAAGTCAAGCGTCTCTTGCTTGGTAACATGGCGACGCATACGGCTCAACATGTTGTCACTGGCATGCTGCAAAGCGATGTCCAAGTACTTGCAAACATTAGGACGCTCACGAATGACATCCAGCAAATCGAGCGGAAACTCATTGGGATACGCATAATGCAAGCGTATCCACTCCACACCAGGGATATCCGCCATGCGATTAACCAATTCCGTGATATGTGATTGACCATCGATATCCCGCCCATAATAAGTCAGTTCTTGCGCGATGACTTGAAATTCCTTCACGCCCTGCGCCACCAATCGCTCCACTTCGCGGAGTATCTCGTCCATGGGGCGGCTGACATGATGGCCCGTCATCAAAGGGATGGCACAATAAGCGCAATGACGATCACAGCCCTCGGATATTTTCAAGTAAGCGTAATGGGACGGCGTAGTGAGGCAGCGTTGGCCATCACAAACAGGCAACTCTGCTTTCCCCAATTCAACGAGCAAATCACGATAATTGAACTTACCGAAATACTTATCCACCTCGGGTATTTCCTTCTCCAACTCACCCTGATAACGCTGCGAGAGACATCCCATTACATAAAGTTTACGCAATTTTCCCGCCTTTTTTGCCTCGGCAAAACGAAGTATCATCTCAATGCTTTCCTCCTTGGCATCACCGATGAAACCGCATGTGTTGATAACCGCGATTTCGCCTTGCGGGTACTCGGGGTCATGCACGCAGTGGAAACCATTGGCTTCTAACTGCCCCATCAGCCTCTCACTATCCACGAGATTCTTGGAACAACCCATCGTTACAAAATCTATCCGATTCTTTCGCATAGACCCTACGACTCCGTCTTGAAGAGGGAATCCACAAATTCCTCTTTGTTAAACAACTGCAAGTCTTCCATGCCTTCTCCTAGCCCAATGTACTTCACGGGAACTTTCAACTGGTCGCTAATACCAATCACCACACCACCTTTAGCGGTACCGTCCAGCTTGGTGATGGCCAAAGAAGTGATATTGGTAACCGCGGAGAACTGCTTGGCTTGCTCAAAAGCGTTCTGTCCAGTACTGCCATCCAAGACCAGCATTACCTCATCGGGAGCCTCTGGCTGCAGTTTGCGCATCACGTCTTTTATTTTCTTCAATTCATTCATCAGGTTCACCTTGTTGTGCAACCGTCCAGCCGTATCTATCAGCACCACATCAGCGCCATTGGCCTTGGCACTCTGCAAAGTATCATAGGCCACCGAGGCGGGGTCAGCGCCCATCTGCTGCTTGATAACACTCACGCCTACCCGCTCTCCCCAAATGGAAATTTGCTCAACAGCGGCAGCGCGGAATGTATCAGCGGCTCCCAGATAGACTTTCTTGCCAGCCTTCTTGAATTGATAAGCCAGTTTGCCTATGGTTGTGGTTTTACCTACACCATTGACCCCAACCACCAATATCACGTATGGAGAGTGATCCGTAGGCAAATCCCAGTCTTTTAAATCATCCGTATGATTCTCCTCCAACAGGGCGGCAATTTCCTCACGCAATATCTTGTTAAGCTCGGCCGTGGTAACATACTTGTCCCTGGCTACCCTTTCCTCTATGCGATGAATGATCTTTACGGTAGTTTCCACGCCCACGTCTGACGTAATGAGCACTTCCTCCAAATTGTCAAGCACGTCATCATCTACCGTAGACTTGCCCGCAACAGCACGAGCCAACTTGCCAAAAACACTTTCCTTGGTCTTCTCCAGGCCTTTGTCGAGTGTTTCCTTCTTGTTTTTACCAAATAAACCGAATAATGCCATTCCTATATAGTTTGCTGCAAAGTTAGTAAAAAAACTCGATAGACACGATAAGAATACACGAAAAAAGGTCGTGAACCATATGATTCACGACCTTTTGAATATATAAAGTCTTGTACAAACTTAGTTCTTGAAGAAGTCTTTCACCGCCTCGTTAGGCACCATGCGCTCATCGAAGACATAAGCGCCAGTCTTTGGACTTCTCACCATTTTGATAACCTTAGAATATGCGCGACCATCCGTAGAACCTTCATGGAGGGTAGCGACCGCTTTCTTTGCCATAGTCTATTACGTGTTTAAATGGTTAAACGTTTCTACCTTGATTACTTAATCTCCTTGTGGATAGTCATCCTTTTCAAGATGGGGTTGTATTTCTTCAACTCCATACGATCGGGAGTGTTCTTACGGTTCTTGGTAGTCACGTAACGGCTCGTACCAGGCAAACCGCTGTTCTTCATCTCGGTGCACTCCAATATAACTTGCACCCTATTGCCTTTAGCTTTTTTTGCCATGATATTACTCTCCTATGACTTTAATTTCCTTCCAGTCGATGTTTCCATCATTGACAGCTTTCTTCAAAGCCGCGTCAAGACCTATCTTATTGATGAGACGGAGACCAGCGGCACTAATCCTGAGACTTATCCAGCATTGCTCCTCTACATAGTAGAATTTCTTGTGGAAAAGATTCACATTGAAACGCCTCTTGGTACGACGCTTCGAGTGAGACACGTTATTGCCTACTTGTGTCCTTCTTCCTGTGATTTGACAAACCTTAGACATTGCTATCTGTTAATTTCTAAATCGTTAATTACTAGCTATTCCAAACAGGGTGCAAATTTACTATTTTTTTCCTTCATGGCAAAGCATTTCCTTTTTGCCCGTCAGGATTTTAAGATTTTTTATAAATTCACACTTGCTTAGGAAGTTCACTGGCATGTTCCTTCAGGAAATCAAGCAATAAGCGCAATCCTTGATTGGTAGCAATCGAAAGATTGATATCACGTCCGAAATCCTCGGTGAGCTTGTAGGTACGGATATCGTCCTTGCTACCATATCCCAACCAAATAGTACCCACGGGTATCTCGGGCGTGCCGCCTCCAGGGCCTGCAATGCCTGTGGCCACGAGGGCATAGTCCACGCGCAACGTGTCTATGGCACCCCTCACCATCTCCTTGGCAACCTCCTCGCATACGGCGGTCTTCTCTTGCAAGAGGTCATGGCTTACGCCCAAAAGGTTTTCCTTGATGTCATCTGTATAGCAAATAATGCCCCCCTTGAAATAATTAGAGGCACCTGGCACGGCCATGATAGACTCGGCGATACGGCCGCCCGTACAGCTTTCCGCCGTGCCCACTGTCTTTTCTGTGTCGTAAAGAAGTTCTTGTATCTCCTTACTGAGTATCTTGCTTTCTAAACCCATAGTGATAATATGATGAATGATTGTTGATTACTTGAAAGTCACTTTTGAGAAGGCGGGCAAATCAATGGAAGCGAAATCATTGTCCAAATACTTATAGTAACCCACGCAAGCTATCATGGCGGCGTTGTCGGTGGTATAGCGGAACTTGGGAATGTAAATCGTCCATCCATACTTTTCCGCATGCTCACGGAAAGCGTTGCGCAGGCCATTATTGGCGGATACGCCACCCGCCACGGCTACATGCTTGATGCCCGTCTGCTTCACGGCCATGCGAAGTTTCTTCATCAGAATGTCCACGATGGTAAACTCCAAACTGGCCGCCAAGTCTTCCTTATGATGCTCAATGAAGTCAGGGTCTTCCTGCACCCATTTCTGCAAGCTATAGAGAAATGAGGTTTTCAAACCCGAGAAAGAATAATCCAGGCCTGGGATATGAGGCTCCGAGAACTGGAAGGCCTTGGGATTGCCCTGCCTGGCCAACTTATCGATAATCGGGCCACCAGGATATCCCAACCCCATCACCTTGGAACACTTGTCGATAGCCTCCCCCGCCGCGTCGTCAATGGTCTGCCCCAGGACTTCCATGTCATTGTAGGCATTGACTTTCACGATTTGCGAGTTACCGCCAGATACCAACAAGCAAAGGAAAGGCAAGGGGGGAGCGCTTTGGTCGCCATCATCCTCCTTGATGAAATGAGCCATCACGTGGCCTTGCAAATGATTGACATCTATCAGGGGGATGCCCAACGAACGGGCAAAGCCCTTGGCGAAGCTGACACCCACCAACAAGCTACCCATCAATCCCGGGCCCCTGGTGAAGGCAACGGCACTAAGCTGTTCCTTGGCGATGCCCGCCCGCTTGATGGCCTGGTCCACCACGGGTACCACATTTTGTTGATGCGCCCTGGAAGCCAACTCGGGCACCACGCCGCCGTAAGCCTTGTGCACATCTTGCGAAGCGGTCACGTTGCTCAATAAGACGCTATTCCGCAGCACCGCCGCGGAGGTGTCGTCACAACTGCTCTCTATACCTAATATATATATAGGGTCTTGTGCCATGATTCTTATCTCCCCCGTCAATAGGTCAACACTTCAACGCCCGTCTCGGTCATCACGAACGTATGCTCCCACTGGGCCGAGGGCAGCTCGTCCTCAGTTATCACTTCCCATCCATAGGGGTCGTCGCCATCAATAAACACACGCCAAGAGCCCATGTTTATCATCGGCTCGATGGTGAAGACCATCCCGGGCACCAACAGCATGCCCGTTCCCTTATGACCGAAATGCACCACGTCAGGTTCCTCATGGAAACGCAGGCCTACACCATGCCCACACAGATCTCTCACCACGCCATAGCCATACTTCTTGGCATGCGACTCCACGGCGTGACCTATGTCACCCACGAAGCCATAGGGCTTGGCCGCCTCGGCACCAATCTCCAGGCACTCCTTGGCCACACGCACCAACTGCTCTTTTTCGGGCGTGGTCTTGCCAATGATAAACATGCGGCTGGCATCGGCGAAATACCCATCCACGATGGTCGTCATGTCCACGTTCACGATATCGCCCTCCCTCAACACGTCCGTGGTCTTGGGAATGCCGTGGCAAACCACCTCGTTGATGCTCGTGCAAACGCTTTTGGGGTAGCCCTCGTAATTCAGGCAAGCGGGAATGGCATTGTGAGCCTTGCAGTATTCCATGCAAATGTCATCTATCTCCTGCGTATTCATGCCCACGTGTATTTGGCGGGCCACCTCATCCAGGCATCCCGTGTTCACCACGCCACTGCGGCGTATGCCTTCTATCTGCTCGGGAGTCTTTATCAAGTCACGGGTAGGCACCTCCTTACCTTTGTTCTGCCAATAAAGCACCTTCTTGTCCATTTCGGAAAGAGGCTGCCCAGGCAAGCAATGCCACCTGTTTTTCTTCTTAAACGCCATAAGTTTATCTTTTTACGTTTGCAAAGATAGTGCAAATCGGAGACAATACAAAATAAAAAACTCGTTTTTTGCTCTTATCACCAAGAAGATGTCACGGGACAAGGCCTTGGTTTCGCGGCGGCTCACGATGCCAAAAGGCTGGCGGTTGGGCTTGACATAGGGACTGGTGAAAATGCTTGAGAAACGAAACAAGTTATCTTGCTTTTCAATTTAACTTGTTTTGCCACGCGAAACAAGTTATTTTCATGAGCGAAACAAGTTATTTTCGCGAGCAAAACAAGTTATTTTGCCAAGCCCTTCCTTCTCACTCCTTCCCAAGCTCCACAAAGTAATAAGTCCAGTCGTAAATGTGGGCGTTATCAAAGATGAGCACATAGTCACGCATGGCGGCATGTTCCGCTGTCCCATCATGGCACACCTTGATGGTCACCTCTGTGTCGTTGGCGTCAATCGCCGTATATTGCACATACCGCGTATTGATGTCGTCCTTCCGGTCTACCACTTCCACCACGTCGTATTTCTCGGCTCCGATGTAAATGGTCTCGTCTCCGCGCTTGATGATACGCATGTCTTTCGGCACCATTTTCCCGTATTGTTGGGTTCGTGCGTCAAAAGGCACCTGCGCAATCACGTTATATACCACTCTCTGCGCCTGCGCCGCCACACCGATGACGAGGCAAAGCAAGGCCAAGGCTATCCTCTTTCTCATGATCTCAAGTATTTATAAATGTCTTGTGTCCAGTCCGCCCCGTTCTCGGGACAATATCCTTTGATGCCCAAGCTCTCCGCCACCTCCACGTTGCGCTGTCCGTCATCCACGAAGAGGGCTTCCTCGGGACGGAGGCCTTCACGCTCCAGGACCAACTGGAAGAACTTGGGGTCAGGCTTCATCAACTTCACCTCGTAGCTGCGATAGAGCGCGTCAAAATAATCAGCTATGCTTCCGCCCTTGCCGTCGAAGTCCGTCTCCGCCCATCGTTGCATGTAACCATTGGTATTGGACAGCAACACCAGGCGATAGCCTTCCTCGCGCAAGCGGCGCAAAGCCTCAAGATTGCGAGGGGGCAACTCCTTGCGATAGCCCAACCACCCGTATTGGCACTCCTCCCAAGTCAGTTCCCGACCCACCATACGGCTCAGTTCCCTACGGAAGTCCTCATCTGAGATAAGTCCCTCTTCCAAATCGCCAAAGATACCTTGCTGCGTATAGGGGTCTAACAGCGTGGCAGCGTCTTTCAAACCTATTTCCTGGAAATTGCGCACGGCCTGCGGCTGGTCTATGGTGATAATCACTCCGCCCAGGTCAAATATGATGGTTCGTTTCATGTATATTGTTATTCGAAAAGATTCAACTTGTTTTTTCTCGCTTCCTCCAGAGAGAGCAATCGCTCCTGTCGCCGCTGGTAGTCTTGCCTCAGGCGGTCATATCGCTCGCGCAACTCTTTCTCCACCCGTGGTCTTTCCTCGGAATTGAGCAACCTGGCCGCCGCCACTACGTTTTGGCTGGCATCTTTCATCCAGGCCACGGGGCCGGCATACTCGGGAGCTATCTTGAGCGCGACATGCAGCTCACTGGTTGTGGCGCCTCCTATTAATATAGGTATAGAGAGCCCTGCCCGCTCCATCTGCCTGGCCACGTTGACCATCTCCTCCAAAGAGGGCGTAATCAGGCCGCTGAGTCCCACGACATCCACTTTTTCCTCTATGGCTTTCCTGACAATTTGCTCTGGCGGCACCATCACGCCCATGTCTACAATCTCGTAATTGTTGCAGGCCATAACCACCGAGACTATGTTCTTGCCTATGTCGTGCACGTCGCCCTTCACTGTGGCCAACAGCACTTTGCCCGCCTTTTTACCCTGTTCGGTTTGTCCCGCCTCTATATAAGGCTGCAGGAAGGCCACCGCTTGCTTCATGGTGCGGGCGGTCTTCACCACTTGCGGCAAGAACATCTTGCCCTGGCCGAATAGCTCGCCCACCTCATTCATGCCTTGCATTAAGGGTCCCTCTATGATGTCCACAGCCCTGGGATACTCTCGCAAGGCCTCGGAAAGGTCTTCCTCCAGGCAGTCGGCAATACCCTTGCGCAAGGCATAGGCCAAGCGAGCGGCCACGGGTAGCCGTCGCCATTGCTCCATTTTCCTCCCACGGGCGGCATTGTCTACATCGCCCGAGAGCTTGGCAGCCTCTTGGGCCGCCTTTTGCTCAGCCGCCAAGGCTATCAGCTCGTCCGCCGCCCCTGCCCTGCGATGAAGCACCACGTCCTCTATCAGCCGCAATTCATCGGCCGGGATATCCGCGTAGGTCACCTTGGTGGCAGGATTGACGATACCGAAATCCATCCCCTTCCCTATGGCATGATAGAGGAAGACAGCATGCATGGCCTCCCTCATGCGGTTATTGCCCCTCAGGGAAAAAGAAAGGTTGCTCACTCCCCCGCTGACGTGAGCCCCAGGCAGGTTCTTTCTTATCCACTCCACGCTCCGGATGAAGTCGAGGGCGTAAGCGTCGTGCTCCTCCATGCCCGTGGCGATGGCCAGCACGTTGGGGTCGAATATGATATCGCGGGGATTCATCCCAACGATGTCCACCAATATATGGTACGCCCTTTGGGCTATCTCTATGCGTCGCTCATAAGTAGTGGCCTGCCCTCGCTCGTCGAAACACATCACCACGCAAGCCGCCCCATACCTCATCACGTCACGGGCATGGGAAACGAAGACTTCCTCTCCCTCTTTCAGCGAAAGGGAATTCACGATGGACTTTCCCTGCACGCACTTCAGCCCCGCCTCTATGACTTCCCATCTCGAAGAGTCTATCATCACGGGGACGCGGGCTATCTCCGGCTCGGCGGCAATCAGGTTAAGGAAGTGGGCCATCTCCTTTTTCGCGTCGAGCAAGGCATCGTCCATGTTGATATCCAATACCATCGCGCCATCCTCCACCTGCTTCCGGGCGATGGAGACAGCCTCATCGTATTGCCGGTCCTTGATGAGCCGCAAAAACTTTCGGCTGCCCGCCACGTTGCAACGCTCACCCACGTTGACGAAGCCTGTCTCTGGAGTTACCGCCAATGGCTCCAAGCCCGAAAGCAGCAACCAAGGACTCACGGAAGGAACTTCTCGGGGAGCCTTGTCCTTCGCCAAGGCGGAGAAACGAGAAATAAACTCTGGCGTGGTGCCACAACAGCCTCCCATGATATTCACCAGACCCTCGTCAACGTACTCCTCCATCTGGGAAGCCATGGTATCAGCCGTCTCGTCGTATTGCCCCAATGAGTTGGGCAATCCCGCGTTGGGATAAACACTTATATAATAAGGAGACTTGGAGGCCAACTCACGCAGGAAAGGTTTCATCTGGCGTGCCCCAAAGGAACAATTCAGCCCCACGGAGAAAAGGGGATATGACTGTACGCTGGCCAAAAACGCCTCCAGGGTCTGGCCACTCAACGTACGGCCGGCCAAATCGCTCACCGTGACGCTCAACATGATGGGCAAACGCTTATCCATTCTCTCCATCACAGTGAGGGCGGCATCCACGCCCGCCTTGCAGTTAAGGGTGTCGAAGATGGTCTCCAGCAAGATGGCGTCCACGCCTCCGCTTATCAATCCCTCTATCTGTTCCATATAGGCATCGCGCAAGGTGTCGTAATCCAGCGCCCTCGCGGCAGGGTCGGTCACGTCCGGGCTCATGGAACAAGCCTTGTTGGTGGGGCCTACGCTGCCCGCCACGTAACGAGGCCTTTCGGGAAGGCTATACTCGTCGGCGCATACCCGGGCCAGCCTCGCCCCCTCGTAGGCCATCTCCCTCGCGTAATCCCCTAGATGGTAATCGGCTTGGGAAATCTTTTGCGAGGAGAAAGTATTGGTGGTGATGATGTCCGCGCCCGCCTCCAGGTATTGGCGATGGATATCGCGGATGACCTCAGGCCGGGTGAGATTGAGCATGTCATTGTTGCCTTTCATCTCCCCAGGCAGATTGGTGAAGCGGCCGCCCCTGAAGTCCGCCTCGGCAAGATGCCGTCTTTGGATGAGGGTACCCATAGCCCCATCCAGAATCAGTATTCTTTGCCTAACGGCCTCTTCTATGCTCATCATACGCATAACGCTTGAGGAATTAGAAATGCTTGAGGGCTCTATCCATCTCCCTGCGGTCTTCCTTCTCTTTCAAGGTCTGCCGCTTGTCATATTCTTTCTTTCCCCTGGCCAGGGCAATATCAACCTTGGCCCGGCCGTGGCCGTCTATGAACACCAGCGTGGGAACGATGGTGAAGCCAGGCTGCTTCACGGCTTCCGCCAACTTATTGATTTCGCGGCGGGTAAGCAACAGTTTCCGGTCGCGCAACGCCTCGTGGTTGCTGTAAGAACCATAAAAATAGGGGGAGACGCTCATGCCTTTTACCCACAACTCATTGTTGTGGATATAGCAGAAAGCGTCCACCAGCGAGGCCTTTCCCTGGCGTATGCTCTTTATCTCGGTACCGGTGAGCACGATGCCCGCCGTATAGGTGTCCACGAAATAGTATTCGAAGGAGGCCTTCTTGTTCCTGATTTGCACAGGACTCTTCTTGCGCAGTTCGAGTTCGTTCTTGTTCACGCTCTTTTCCTTTCTAGTTTAGTCTTGCGAATTGACGATGGTGACGAAATTGCCAAGATGCTCGTCCACGTAACGCGCCACGAGACCAGTCCATTCCTCTTCGTTTTCCACGAACTCATCGTCCAGGTCATCAAATTCGGGGCATTGCTCATAGAGCGCCATGAAAGCCTCGTCATCACAATCGCTCTCCAGCAATTGGCGATGGCGGTTGTAGAACTTGTGGCCTCTGTTAAGCAATCTGTAGAGATCGCCAAGCCCCCATTCTCGAAAGGCACGGGCCGTGGGATTGAGGAAAATAAAGGGGCCGTAGCCATTATATATCAATTGCACCATGCCACCGTCCATCATCTCCTCGTGCAAGATGCCCCACGCCAGCAACGTGATTTGCTCCGCGTTCAGTTCTCCCATGTTTTGGGCTGTAAGCTGTCCACCAATAGCGTCGAGGATGGCTCCCCGCACGGCCTCGATGAATTCGTCCATGCCGCTGGCGGCAGCCTGCCGCAACGCCGCGTCTTCTATCTTGATTTCCATGTTTCTCCTTTTTCGGCTTAAAACATCGCAAAAGTAACACATTCCTCCGATATGGGCAAATTTTCCGCCACTTATTCACCGCCTCTTCCCCACATAGGCGCGGCCTGGGCGGCCGAGAGTTCGCGCCTATGCGACACCTTGAAGGGGAATCATCTTAGATGATTCTAGGAATAGAGTAAGATGATTCCTGGAATAGAGTAAGATGATTCCCCACCTCTCCCACGCCCACCTGGGACGAATGCCACGGCTTGGCGGCAAGTTTATGCCCCATTTATTTTGTATTGTCCCCGATTCGCGCTATCTTCGCGGTCACCAACATATACCTTTTACCAAAATGAGACAGCAAGAAAAACTACAGTTCGTGGGCATCATCCCCGCCCGCTACGCCTCCACCCGATTCCCCGGCAAGCCCCTCGCCACATTGGCGGGCAAGCCCGTGATAGAGCATGTCTACCGCAGAGTGGTGGAAGCGCTGGGCTGCGCCTACGTGGCCACGGACGACGATCGCATAGCCCTGGCCGTGGAGCGCTTTGGCGGACAAGCCGTGATGACCCGGGCCGACCACAAGAGCGGAACCGACCGCATAGCCGAGGCACTGGAGAAGACAGGCCGCGAGGTAGACGTGGTGGTCAACGTGCAGGGCGACGAGCCCTTCATCACCACCCGGCAGATAGAGACCCTCTGCCATTGTTTCGATGACGAGCAGACACAAATAGCCACTCTCGGCAAACCCTTCGAGAGCATGGAAGCGGTAGAAAACCCCAACAGCCCCAAGATAGTGACAGACCTGAAGGGATTCGCCCTCTACTTCTCCCGCAGCGTCATTCCCTATATCAGAGGTTTCGAGCAAACGGACTGGCTGAGCCACTTCCCATACCTGAAGCACCTGGGCATCTACGCCTACCGAACCGAGGTTTTGAGGGAAATTACCCAATTGCCACAAAGTCCGTTAGAGAAAGCCGAAAGCCTGGAACAACTGAGATGGCTGCAAGCGGGATACAGAATTAAAGTGGGCATCACCAACGAAGAAACCGTGGGCATAGACACCCCCGAAGATTTAGTCAGAGCAGAACGTTTCCTTAACGAACGAGCATGATTTCCCAAAGCGTCGCGCAATATATCGGCAGGCACCATTTGCTAGACAAACAGGGCATCCACCTTGTAGCGCTCTCTGGCGGGGCGGACAGCGTGGCCCTCTTGTTGGTGTTAAGGGAGTTGGGATACGACTTGCACGCCACTCACTGCAACTTCCACTTGCGGGGGAAAGAGTCCGACCGAGACGAGCAATTCTGCGTCCAAATATGCGAGAAACTGGGCGTTCCCCTTCACCGCGCCCATTTCGACACTCACGCCTATGCCGAGGCACACCATGTAAGCATAGAAATGGCAGCCCGAGAGTTGCGTTACCAATATTTCAGGCAACTAAAAGACGACATCAAGGCAAAAGACATCTGTGTGGCCCACCACCGAGATGACCAGGCGGAAACCGTGCTAATGAATCTTATGAGAGGTGCAGGGGTGCAAGGGCTGACAGGCATGGCTCCCCTGAATGATGACATCGTGAGACCGCTGCTCTGCGTAAGTCGCCAAGAAATAGAAGCATACCTCGAGGAGAAAGGGCAAGACTATGTGACAGACAGCACGAACTTGGTGGCCGACGTAAACCGCAACAAGATACGCTTACAGGTCATACCGCAAATGGAAAAAATCAATCCTGCCACCAAGGAGCATATTGCCCGAACGGCAGAGTACATGACCGACGTGCGTGACTTCGCCGAAGAGCAAGCGGAAAAACTCCTCCAGCAAATGAAAGCCGACAGGGGCAGGATTGAGTTGAAGCCATTGCTTTCCGTCAAGGGGTATAAGTATTTAATCTTCCTTTTCTTGAGCCGTCGCGGATTTAATAGCTTTCAAGTGGCGGAAATACTTTCATCATTAAACTCGCAAGGTAAGCTCTGGACATCCAGCAGCCATGAATGCACCATAGACCGAGGGGGGCTTTTGTGCCAAAGAAGAAAAGATTCCGTCGGCCCACTCATTATTCCAGAGCCAGGCAACTACAGATTAAACGACTCACTCCGCTACTCCTTCCGACTTACTGAGCGCACCACGGACATGCAGCCCAGTAAAAACGCTTACCATGCCACGATAGACGCGGAAAAAGCGAAATTTCCACTTACGCTCAGGCTCACCGAAAATGGCGACCGCTTCACCCCTTATGGCATGGAAGGCAGCAAGCTGGTAAGCGACTACCTCACTGACCGCAAGTGCACCCTCTTCCAAAAACGAGACCAACTGGTATTGGCAGATGCCACTGGCCGCATTCTATGGTTGGTAGGCGAAAGAATAGCCCAAGACTGCGCCATAAGCGACAGCACGAGACAAGTGCTGCATGTAGAGAAAGAAGAGAGGACTTCTCCATAAAAGAGAGCCGCCAACAGGGCGCACATATCATGAATATGGTGGAATACTATACGTAAGCCTCCAAGAACTTGACCGTACCCTCCACTCTCAACACCTCGGTGGTAGCGGGATAGAGCAAGGTCTCTCCCATGCGCAAAGAGACTTGGTGGCCTTCATTATCAGTGAAAGTGCCCTGGCCCTTTACGCAAACCAAGATGACAAAACTATCCAGCAGAGAATAATCAAGCGTCATAGGCTCATCCAAGTCATATACGGCTACCTGGAAATGCGGGCAACTCACTAATCCCACGCCTTGGTTCATCTGAGGCGTGTAATGCGTACGGTAGTCCCGTTCCACCCTGTAATCAATGCACTCAGCCGCTTGTTTAGTGTGCAGTTCACGCTCACGTCCCTCTGCGTCCTTGCGGTGAAAATCATAAATACGGTATGTGACATCGCTCGTTTGCTGTATTTCCGCCAAGAAACAACCCGCTCCTATGCTGTGGATGCGTCCCGCTGGCAAGAAAAAACAATCCCCCTCCTTTACAGTATATTCCGCGATGGCATCAATGATAGAACCATCTTCCACCATTTGGCCATATCGCTCTGGCGTGATAGACTTGCTCAATCCGCAACGCAACTTGGCCGTTGGATCTGAAGGCAAGGCATACCACATCTCCGTCTTGCCATGGGGCAAACCATACTTCTGCGCAATCTCATCATTGGGGTGTACCTGGATAGAAAGCTGGTCACGTGCGTCTATGAACTTGACGAGCAAAGGAAACTCATCGCCAAAACGCTGGTAGTTATCTTGCCCCAACAGCTTTCCTTTCATCTTGGCCACCACTTGATTGAGTGTCTGGCCTTGAAACTCACCCTCTGCCACCACGCTTTCGCGACCTGGCACACCGCTTACCTCCCAACACTCACCCACGTTGGGCTGCTGTATGTCCAGCCGTTTAAAAGGTATCAGCTTGTTTCCGCCCCATATCAGAGACTTCAACAATGGCAAAAACTTTAGTGGTTCCATAAATCCATTATGTCGTTTAGTCAGTAATTCTGCATATCTAATTGTCTTTCCAAAATCCTGGGGTGAATATCACTAGCACGGTGAATATCTCCAAACGCCCCAAGAGCATCGAAAGCGAAGTAATCCATTTAGCCACGTCAGGCAACGCGCTCCAACTCAAGTCCATGCCAGAGAGCGTGCCGAGTGAAGGACCCGCGTTGCCAAGGCTGCTGAACGAAATAGTCAACGCATTGCCCAGATCTATACCAACCGCCACCATGGCAAAAGTCTGCGCCAACAACAATCCTAGATACACTCCGAGGAAAGCCAGCAAAGTGACTCGTTCCTGAATAGGCACGTTAACCCCGTTCACCCTCACTGGCAGCACAGCCTTCGGATGGAGAATCTGGCGCAACTCGTTCTTCACAATTTGAAAAAGCATTACCAATCTCACTTGTTTCACACCACCGCCTGTACTGCTAGAGCAACCGCCCATAAACATACACACCAAAAGGACACCCCAAGTGACAGCGGGCCACAAGGCCGTGTCATCGGAACAGAAACCTGTGGAGGTCATCAAGGTAACCACCTGGAAGAGAGCCTTCCGAAAAGCCTCCTCAAACTGGTATCCACACTCATTGAAAAGCTGAATGGCTACGAAAAGAGTGAAAACCAGCACTGCGCCCAAATAAAACTTGAACTCAGAATTCTTGGCAAGTTCCCCCACTCTACGTTTCAACACCACGGCATAAAGCAACGCGAAATTAGCTCCTGAAAGAAAAGTGAACAACGAGCACATATACTCGAGATAGGGGGAGTCATAATAGCCGAAACTGTCATTACGGGTAGAAAAGCCACCCGTAGGAGTGGTGCACATGGCGTGGTTAAGGCTATCGAAAAACGACATTCCACCTAGCCAATAAGCCGCCGTACACGCAACAGTCAACGTAACATAGATAGACCATATCCATTTCGCCGTAGTGGAAAGGCGAGGATGCAGCTTGGCGCGCAACGGGGCGCTGCTCTCCGCGGAGAAAACCTTTACGGAGCCACCCACCAGCGAAGGCAATAAAGCCACGGTGAAGAACACGATGCCAAGTCCCCCTACCCACTGCATAAGCGAACGCCAAAAAAGAATGCCATGGGGCAATCGTTCCACATCGTCGAAAACCGTGGCACCTGTGGAGGTAAAGCCCGACATTGCCTCCAGATAAGCATCCGCAAGAGAATTAAGATACCCCCCCACAAGAAAGGGCAATGTACCTAACAGACTATAAACCACCCACGTGAGCGTCACCACCAAATAAGCGTCTCTCCTGCTCAAGGAATTCTCCGCTCCCCTACCCTTGCCTTTCAAGAGCAGGCCCACTCCCACCGTGGTGATAATGGAAACGAGAAAAGCGAAAGAGTCATCTTCTTGATAATAGAGAGAGATGCCCAGGGAAATGAGCATCCAAAAAGCCTCAAATAGCAGAAGCTGGCCCAATATCTTGCAAATGAGCTTGACGTTAATCATACTCTATTGAATATTAACGACTTAGGTAAAATATTTCTCTATGCGATGCATATCTATCTCATGACAAAAGACCATCACTGAGTCACCTGCCTCTATCTGCGTGTTACCTGACACAAGCATTCCCTTTCCTTGGCGCACAAGTCCACCAATCGTCACGTCACGGGGCAAGCCCAAGTCTTTCACCGCCTTTTGCGTGACGCGGCTGCCTGGCAGGGGAATAAACTCTGCCACATAGGCGTTAACGTTCATCAGAAAATGGATATTCAACACGTTGGCGTCAAGCATCATCTGATAGATATGCCCCGCTGCCACCGTTTTGCGGTTAACAATAGTACCTATATCCAAACTCTCAGCCATGCTCACGTAATCCATGTTCTCCACCAAGGCCACGGTCTTGCGCACCCCTAGCCTCTTGGCGGCCAAGCAAGCCAGGATATTCGTCTCGGGGGAATCCGTCAAGGCCACGAAAGCCTGCGTGTTCTTGATACCTTCCTCTATCAACAAAGAGGTATCACGACCATCACCATGTATAATCATGGCCTCGTCATCGTCTATCAATTCGTTGAGTTCCTCGCAGCGACGCCCGTCTATCTCTATAATCTTGCAGTCCATGTATTCAGGCATTCGCTTCACGGCCCTGACGGTAATAGAACCGCCACCCATCACCATCACGTTCTTAACATCTACATAATGGTCTTTACCCACTATTTGACGGATGTAAGGAATATAGCTGCGGGTGGTCATGAAATAAGCCAGGTCATACAGCAAGAGCTCATCATTACCGCCAGGAATGATGGTTTGGCCTCCTCTTTTGATAGCCACCACGTGATAAGGGTCCTCGGGGCCGCTGATTTCCTTCAGGGGCTTGTTGAGTATCTCACAGCTTTCTCTCAACTTAATGCCCAACATCACCAACTCCCCATCGTGCACGTCCCACCTTTGGCGCACCCATGACATTTTCAATCCATTATTAATGTCATAAGCTGCCAACATATCCGGGTCTATCACAGAGTCTATGCCCAGGCGTTGGAAAAGCTCTTGAGCCTTTACCTCTGTAAACTCGGGGTTGTCCACCTTGGCCACAGTCTTGCGTGCACCCAGTGATTTCGCCAACATACAAGCGGTAATGTTGTCGCTCTCATTGGGATTCACGGCTATGAAAAGATCGGTATGTGAAACGCCAGCCTGTTTCAAGGCATGGATAGAAGTTGGCGAATCCTCCAATGTTAAAAGATCGGTGTCCGCACCTACCTGCCCCAGCCTCTCCACGCTGGTGTCTATTAGCGTTATGTCCTCATGGTCGCGCGAGAAAAGCCTGGCCAAATGAGTTCCTATGGCATATGCTCCCGCTATGATAGTTTTCATTTCAATAATTCTTTCTTAATGGATTCTACGTCTAAATGCACTATTTCACGCAATTGGGATATAGTGCCATGCTCCACGAAATTATCGGGCAGTCCCATGCGTGTTATCTCTGGATGGTAGCCATTGTCTTCCATCCACTCCAATACGGCTGAGCCCATGCCTCCCTGCCTGCATCCATCTTCGATGGTAATTACCCGCTTGAAGCGACTGCCTACCTCGTGCAGCAGCTGCTTGTCCAGTGGTTTCAGGAACCGGATGTCATAATGGGCGATGCGCAGCCCTGGATGGGTAGCCTCCACTTCCGCGATGGCCTTCTCCGCGTCATTGCCAATGGGGCCAATAGTGAGCACTGCCAGTTCTTGCCCGTCTCTCAGCTTCCTTCCCCTACCTATCTCCACTTCCTTGAAGGGACATCTCCAGTCTCTCCAGACGCCCCTTCCTCGAGGGTAGCGTATCACGAAAGGCCCCTTGTCGGGTAGCTGGGCGGTATACATCATGTTTCTCAACTCATGCTCGTTCATGGGCGAGGCAATGGTGAGGTTAGGAATGGGGCGCAAGGCCGCCATGTCGAAAGCGCCATGATGAGTGGGGCCGTCTTCTCCCACCAAGCCGGCCCTATCCAGGCAGATAACTACCGAAAGCCCGAGGATGGCCACGTCGTGTATGATATTGTCGTAGGCCCGTTGCGAGAAAGCGCTATAGATATTGCAAAAAGGCACCAATCCATCTATGGCCATACCTGCCGAGAAGGTCACGGCATGCCCTTCCGCGATGCCCACGTCGAACACCTTCTCGGGCATGGCTTCCTTGAGGATGTTCATGGAGCAACCCGTGGGCATGGCGGGAGTCACTCCCACTATCAACGGATTTTGCTTCGCCAGCTCCAGCAAGGTCTCGCCAAACACGGTTTGATACTTAGGCGGCATATCCCCCGTCTCTTCCGTCAGCCTTTCACCCGTATCGGGGTCAAACTTTCCTGGTGCGTGCCATACGGTGGCATTCTTCTCCGCTGGCTCATATCCCATGCCTTTCGTGGTGTGCAAATGCAGCAACTTGGGACCCGTCATATCTTTCAACTGCCTGAGGATGCGCACGACTTCCTTTACGTCATGCCCGTCGAAGGGGCCGAAATAGCGTATGTTCATGCCCTCAAAGACATTTTGCTGCCGACTGATGACAGATTTCAAAGCGTTGTTCAAGCGCAAGATGACGTTTCGGCGGTTGTCGTTGAGAATTCCCTTACGATGCAGCCAGCGACTGGCCTTAAATCTCCACTTATTGTAAGTCTCGTTGGTATCCAGTTGCAGCAGGTATTTCTCCATTCCTCCCACGGCGCGGTCTATGCTCATGTCGTTGTCGTTGAGGATAATGAGCAAATCGTTGGGCGTGGAAGAGACATTGTTAAGCCCCTCAAAAGCCAAACCACCGCTCATGGCTCCATCGCCTATCACGGCTATCACCCTGCGGTCATCGTGCCCTGTTTTTTTCGCGGCCACGGCCATGCCTAGCGCTGCCGAGATGGAATTAGAAGCGTGGCCGCAGACGAAACTGTCATACTCGCTTTCCATAGGAGTTGGGAAAGGCCTGATACCATGTAGCTTTCGGTTCGTGCGGAAGGCTTCCCTTCTTCCTGTCAAAATCTTGTGCCCATAGGCTTGGTGTCCCACGTCCCACACGATACGATCGTAAGGCGTATCATATACATAATGTAGGGCCACCGTCAGTTCCACAACCCCCAAGGATGAAGCGAAATGCCCTGGATTGGCGGATACTTCAGCTATGATGTCATCCCGCAGTTCCCGGCATACTTCTGGTAGTTGGTCTATGTCCAACTTCCTAAGGTCGCTGGGACTTGAGATGTTGTTTAACAATCCAAAGTGGTGCGTATTCATGCCGTCTCTTCGTAAAAACTGTGCAAATATATATAAAAACTTTGAGAATTGGACGGTAACAGGTAAAAACTTGAGATTTCTCCCATTTCTTTCTCACATTACCCTCTTTACCTATTAAATACATCACTCGCGAGAATATGGATACATATTTCCGTAAAATATGCACCGACAATGGAGAGGAAATCACTATCTTCGCGAAAGTTAATCCCTATCGACAAAACATGGACACCAAGAGAAAAGACTCTATCAAGGGCATCTTAGCCCTTTGCCTAATGGCAATGAACAGCATGGGGCTTTGGGCGCAAGACGAGCTGGACACCACCCGCACCTATCGCATCGAAGAGGTGGTGGTGACAGGAAGCAACAACGCCACGGGGCGCAACCTCTTGCCCTACAGTGTCAGCATAGTTGACAGCAAACAACTAGAAGCCACGGGGCAAACCCAATTGCTTTCCGCCATCTCCACGCAGATACCCAGCCTCTTCGTTTCCCAGCGCAATATCTTCGGCTTCGGCATCAGCAACGGAGGTTCCGGGGGCATCAAGGTGAGAGGTGTAGGAGGAGAACCTACCAACGCCGTGTTGATGATGGTGGACGGCCAACCGCAATTCGCCGGTATATATTCCCACCACGTGGCAGATTTCTACGCCACTGAATACGTGGACCACGTGGAAGTGTTGCGGGGACCCGCCTCGGTGCTCTATGGCTCCAACGCCATGGGCGGTGTCATCAACGTCATCACCAAGGAAGCGCGGAGCAATGGCGTGCGCACTACGCTCACCTCGCAATATGGTTCCTACAACACCTGGCTTTCCTCCTTGACCAATACCGTCAGGGCGGGCAAGTTCTCCTCACTGGTCTCGCTGTCTTACGACCGCACCGATGGCACGCGGGACAACTTCGACTTCAAGCAATACTCGCTCTACGCCAAGATGGGCTATGACTTCAGCCAGGCATGGAAAGCCAGGGCGGACTACTCGCTGATGCAATTCATCGGCAACGACCCTATCTACGCCACGCTGGAAGACCCCAACTCCACGGACATCTACCACCAAAACATCATCCGCGGCGAAGCGTCGCTCTCCGTAAGCAACCATTACAAAAGGACTAACGGCAACGTAAGAGTCTATTACAGCTACGGAAACCATTTCGTGGACGACCCCAACCATTTCCACAGCCTGGACGATCGCTTCGGCATCTTGGCTTACCAGAACTTCCAGCCTTGGCCAGGAGCCAACGCCACAGTGGGCTTCGACTTCGACACCTATACCGGCAAGATACCCACTTCAGGCGGAGTGGACCACACGGAAGGCTCCCTTTCCACTATCAGCCGCAAGAGCATCACGGAGTATTCCCCTTACGCCACGTTCTCGCAGTCACTCCTGCGAGGGACGTTGGTGGTCAACGGAGGGCTGCGCATGGCCAACAGCAACCGCTTCGGCACACAGTGGATACCACAAGGAGGCATCGTCATAAGACCCGCGGAGGGCTGGTCGGTCAAGGCATCCTTAGCCAAGGGATACCGAAATCCCTCTTTCCGGGAGCTGTACCTCTACCGCATGGCAAACCCGGACTTGCGTCCCGAGCGCATGATGAACTACGAGATAAGCATCGGCAAACGCTTCTCCCGCTACTTGGGCCTGGACATCACGGGTTATTACAGCAAGGGAAGCGACATGATACAAGTGGTGGACATGAAAAACGTAAACACGGGAAGCTTCATCAACAAGGGTATCGAGGTGACGGCAGACAGCCATCCGCTCAACAACCTTGCCCTCAAGGCTTCCTATAGCTACCTGAACACCTCGCTAAACAACCTTACGGCCGCCCCCCGCAACCAGTATTTCCTGGGACTGGGATGGCAAGCGCTGAAGCAGCTAAGGCTAGACGCTGACCTGAGAGGCGTGGGCGGACTGTATATCGCCGACAATATAGACCACGAGCGGTACACGCTGCTCAACCTGAAAGTGACCTACCAGCCATTCCAATTCCTGGAATTCTTCGCCAACCTAGATAATCTCACGAACACAAAATACACTATCATCCACGGCTACGAGATGCCCGGCTTCACCGCCATGGGCGGATTTAAGTTGAAGCTGTAGCGGACGGATTTTCAAAACAAGTTATTTCGCTCTTCAATTTAACTTGTTTTGCTTAGCAATTTAACTTATTTTGCTCGGCAAAACAAGTTGTTTTCACAGGCGAAATAACTTGTTTTCAAATCCCGCACGGAAACGCTCCCCACGACACACCTATATCTACACGAAGAAGGGGCCAAGACCGATAATGGTCTTGGCCCCTTTCCTTTATGCTTCGGTAAGAGAACGCTATGCCTCTGCGGGAGCTGCCTCCTCCGCGGGAGCCTCAGCCTCAGCGCTATCAGCAGCGGCAGCCTCTGCGGCGGCCACGGCTGCGGCGGCTTTCTTCTCTGCCACCTTCTTGGCAATAGCCTCATTGATTTGCTTCTCCTGCTCAAGCTCCTTGTCAGCGACAGCCTTCTTGGCCTTAGCCACATTCTCGCGGGTAGCGTTGAGCTTCTGTTCCTTAGCGGCCTTCCATGCGTCGAAACGCTTCTGCACTTCCGACTCATCGAAAGCACCCTTCTTTACACCTCCGCGCAAGTGCTTCATCAAGTAAACGCCCTCACGCTGCAAGATGTTGCGAACGGTGTCCGTAGGCTGTGCGCCAGTCTCTACCCAATAGAGCGCACGGTCGAAATTCAAATCTACAGTAGCGGGATTGGTGTTGGGGTTGTAGGTACCAATCTTCTCAGTAAATTTACCATCACGTGGTGCTCTCACATCAGCGATGACGATGCTATAGAAAGCATAGCCTTTGCGGCCGCCTCGCTGTAATCTGATTTTTGTTGCCATTGTTTAATGTTTTAATTAGGTTTGAATTTACTGCCATCAACTCGTAATGGCGGCGCGAAGTTACAACTTTAAATTCATTCCCGCAAGCTTTCGCCAGAAAAACTTACTTTTCCAATTTCAAGCCCACGAGCATGCCGTCCACGTTGCTGGCCAACGAGGAAATGGTCTTCAGCTGGCTATTGCCCGCGAGGCTGCCCAACGTCTTCATGTAACTGAGCAGCTTGGAGGCATCCATCAAAATGAGCAAGTTATTGCCGGAGAGCTGTGTATGGCCCACCATCTGGCTCACATGGCCGCTATACTTCAACACCACGTTGGTGCCGTCCAGCGTATAGGTGCCTTTCAGCGTCTTGCCCGCTATGGTCTGGGTGAAATTGCCCTGCTTGTCGAAAGTCATTTGCACGGAGCCTTCCTTGACGCCATACTTCTCCAGTTTCTCCTTCAGGTTTTTCTCGATGGTGGAAGAAGCCACGCTGCCGCCCAACTTGCTGAGCACGTTGTCGCTCTCGAACACCACGGCGGGCTGGGTATAAGTCCAAGTACCCACGATTTTGTCTTCAGTGGCCATCAGGCTGGAATTAAACAAAGAGCCTAATCCAGAGAGCAATCCGCCGACAGAAGACGATTTCTTGGAGTCGCCATCATCCGCGGTGGTTTGCTTGCTTGCCTTTTCCTTAACATTTTTCAAGATGTTGCCCAAGTTGATTTGCGCCTGGACATTGGCGCAGACCATGAGCATGCAGCTCATGGCCAAACATGTCATGAAACTTTTCATCTTCATTCCTTTCAAAAATTATCTCTTGTTATTCATCAATTTCCATTAAAAAGCGTATCTTCGCGACAATGAAGCAGGAAATCTCCATACTCATTCCCACCTACAACCATCGTTGTTTCCCGTTGGTGGAGGAACTCGCCCGCCAAGCCTCCCTGTTGGAAAGGCTGTGCTGGGAGATTATCGTGGCCGAAGACGGTTCTACCGACGAGCGGGCCATAGAGGCCAACGCCCAAGTAAACTCCATAGCCCATTGCCGCCAAATCGTGTTGCCAAGCAATCTGGGAAGAGCCGCCATCCGCAACTATCTGGCCTCGCGATCCCGCCACTCCTGGTTGCTCTTCATCGACAGCGACATGTCCATCTCGCTAGAAGACTATCTCCTCCGCTTCCTCTCCGCCAAGGGCGAAGTGGTCTATGGCGGATACCACGTAGCGGAAAAGAGCAATCTCCCATGCCTTCGCTATCGCTATGAGCGGGCGGCGGAACGTTCCCGCGAGCTTTCCCGCAGGCTCTCGCGCCCCTATCACGCCTTTAGGGCTTGCAACTTCATGGCCAGCGGCGAGGTCATGAGACGCTATCCCTTCGACGAGCGGTTCTCTCATTACGGCTTCGAGGAAACCATGCTGGCCAAGACCTTTATGCGCCATCACGTTCCCGTAAGCCACATCGACGCGCCCGTGGACTTCGATTGCCAAGAAAGCAACCTCAGCTTCATCGAGAAAACAGAAGAGGCCATGCGCACGCTCCATCGTTTCGAAACCGAGCTGGCAGATATGTCCACGTTGCTGGCCTTGGCGCGGAGAATAGAGAGACTTCACCTCTCCCGCCCCCTGCGCTTCTTTCATCATTGCCTGGGGACAGCCATGCGCAACGCCTTGGTAAGCAAGCAGCCGCCCCTATGGCAATTCCACCTCTACAAGCTGGGCTATCTCATGTCAATTCAAAAACGCCCGTAGGCATCTTGCGCCTGAGCACGTCTACCTGGAAGTCCTTTCCCGCCACGATGCCGTAGGAACGCAATGTCTGCTCCACGGTCTTGCGAGCCAGCTCGGGATGGTTGTTCTCCTCGCTGAGATGGCAAAGCCATACATGGCGCAAATTGCCAGTGGCGTTTTCGGCCAGAGCCTTGGCGCAATCGGCGTTGCTCAAGTGGCCAAACTGCCCCATGATCCTGTCTTTCAAGTATTGCGGATAGGTGCCCCGCAGGAGCATCTCCACGTCGTGGTTAGCTTCCAATACCAGGTAATTGGCCTCGCCGATATAGCCCAACATCTCCTCCGTGAGATGCCCCACGTCGGTCATCAGGCAAAAGGTTATTCCTTGGCATCTTATCTTGTATCCCACGTTGTCCGAGCTGTCATGGGGCACGGAAAAGGCGGTGACCTGAAACTCACCCACCTGGAACTCCTGTCCCTTCTCTATCAGCCTCACTCTAGAAGGATTGATTTTTTTCTTCACGCAATAGTTGCGCTCTATACCGTCATGCACCTTGCGGGTGGAATACACAGGCAAGGCCAAGCCCGTGCTCAACGCTCCTACGGCCTTCACATGGTCAGCGTGGTCGTGGGTGACCAAGATGTGCCGCGTCTCTTGCAGGGATATCCCGTAAGCGTAGAAGTGTTTCTTCAGCGTCCTGACCCCCACCCCGGCGTCTATCATCAGCGCGTCAGTGCCAGTGTAGAGATAATAGCAGTTGCCGCTACTTCCACTACCAAAGGATATAAACTTGAGCATATTAGTTTTTATTTTGCGCGAAAGTACCAAAAAAATCCCTCTCAACCAAGGTTTTCACATTATTTGTAAAGTTTTTAACCCTAATTGCCCGTTTTGCGATTCCACTCACTTTACGCTATGGAAAGGCCATAATGGCTCTTTGTTCATATTGATACAGACGCAACGACAATAGGTATCCGCTTTCGAGATATCAGCCGCAAAAACGCAGTACTACTCCTTTCCGATTTCAGTCTACTGATATTGAAAGTCAGTACTACTGATATTGAAAAGGAGTAGTACTGACTTTTTGGGGGCTTCCCTTTTCTCCGTTTACCTCGTGGCTCATCGCAGGCGGAATAAAAAACATAATTGGCAGGCAATGCGTAGGCAAAATCAATAAAAATAAAACGCTAAATGACTATCTTTAGTCACTTAGCGTTTCCTTTTGTGCGCCTGATAGGACTCGAACCTACACGGCATAACCACTAGATCCTAAGTCTAGCGCGTCTACCAATTCCGCCACAAGCGCCCGTTTTCGTGGGTGCAAAGATACGAAATATAATCTAAACATGAAAACATTTCCGCAAAAAATGTTCACCCCGATTGATTTGGGCCTCTCCTAGGGCACGCTAATTTCTTTGCCGCGACTCGTAAATCATCCCGGGCAAGACTGGGTGAGCCAAACACCCTCATTACTTGCGCTGGACGGTTTATCCATTCTTATATTTAACGACGCTTTTTTCAGTCCTTTTCCCTTGGCTGTCAAGGTGAGCTTCCCAGGCCGCTTGCCGCTCTTGACGACAGCCATAGCACGCCCCTTCCAGGTCTTACGCTGGGGCAAGGTGTAGCCAGTGTTGTCCGATAAATCTGCGCTACAAGTAGCCAACAAGGTGCCCTCCCCCTTCAGTTCAAAGGAAAGCAATCGGTCGGCGTTGGGCACCGTGCGGCCTTCGCTGTCTATGAGTTCCGCCACGATGTAGGTCAGCGACTGGCCATCGGCTGTCATTTCCGAGCGATCTGCCGTCAAACGGACACGGACGGGCTTGCCCGCTGTCTCCAGGAGAATGAGTGGTCCCTCGCCGTCATTCCCCACAGCCTCGGCGGAAAGCCTACCGGGACGATAAGGCACTGTAAATACGGCCTTGAACTGCTGTTCACGAGTAGTAGGCTTCTCGCCCACTAGACTGTCATTGAGATAGAGTCTCACTGAGGGATAGCGAGAATAAACCTCCACCTCGATGTCTTTTCCCTCATGGCCTGGCCAAGTCCAGCTCTCCCAAGTGGGCCATACGCTCCATGAGGTCTGCCGCACCTTGCCGTAATATCCATCCGGTTCTTTCACGGCCATGTAGAATCCCGTTAGCTCTGGGTGATAAAGCAATTCCCTGTAATGGGAGATGGGCTTGCGCCATCCCGTCAAGTCGATGTCGCCGCAATAGGCACCATGATTGGGGAACTGGAGATTTTGGTAGTGCTCACCAGGGGTCTGACCCTCGTAATAGTAGCGACCTATACCCGACTCGCCCAAGTAGTCGATGCCCGTCCATACGAAATCGCCTATGATATAGGGATGGTCTACTACCCATTCCCAATTGCGGAAAGCGTCACGGGGAAAAGACTCCGTCTGCATCATCACCCTGTCGGGCACCCGCTCGTGATCTCCCTCGGCCTTGTGTATCATGTAATTATAGCCCACGATGTCATGGGCAGCGGCCAACGGGTCATAGATTTCCCAATCGCTGTCCCAAGAAGCCAAAGCTGAAGTGACAGGACGAGTAGGGTCGAACCTGTGGACATATCCCGCCAAAGCGTGGGCAGTCAAAACCGCCTCGGGAGATTTGCGCTCTATGATTTCGTTGCCAATGCTCCAACAGAAGATGGAAGGATGATTGCGGTCTCGCCGCACCATGGCCTCTACGTCCTTGGTCCACCACTCGTCAAACAAAGTGGAATAGTCGTGCTGGTTCTTGGCGGTTCTCCATCCGTCAAAGGACTCGTCGATAACCAACAAGCCCAGGTGGTCACAAGCGTCAAGGAAAGCCTCAGAAGGAGGATTGTGGGAAGTACGCACGGCGTTGAAGCCCGCCTCTTTCAGCAAACGAGCCTTGCGCCACTCGGCATCACGATAGGCCGCCGCTCCCAGCGGGCCATTGTCATGGTGCAAGCAGGCACCATTCAACTCGATGGGTTGCCCGTTAAGCCGCAAACCATGACGTGCGTCATACTCAATAGTACGCACGCCGAAGGTCTGCTCTATTCTGTCTTCCCCTCCTTGCTCCATACGGCAAGTAAGCTGGTAGAGATTTGGCGTTTCGGGAGACCATAGCCGTGCGTCGCTCATGGGAACAGAAAGGCGAATGGTGCGTGTTTCTCCCGCTTCCAATGTAACGGGGCATTGCACCGCTGCCTCCTCTTCTCCTTGGTAAGAAACAATCGCCCGAAGAACAAAAGAGGATGGCTCAGTCCGCTCATTGGCGATAGCTGTCTCCACTTGCACTTGCGTCTCGTTACCCTGGGTAGTGGTGTGGATAAAAGTTCCCCATTGGGCAAAATGCAAACGGGGAGTGCGAATGAGTTTCACGTTACGATAAATGCCCGAACCCGTATACCATCTACAATTCTTCTGGGCGAAGTTGTCCACTCTCACGGCCAACACATTCACGCCAGGTTGCAGGTAGGGCGTCAAGTCATGATAGAAAGAAGAGTATCCATAGGGATAGATGCCCAGGTCATGCCCGTTGACATAAACACGAGCGTTCATATACACACCCTCGAAGTAGATGGAAGTAAGCGTTTCCCGTATATCTTCATCACATGTGAAAGTCTTTCGATACCAAGCTATGCCCGTGGGAAAATAGCCGCCATCGTTACCCGAAGGATTATCCAGGGCGGGTACACCCTCAATACTCCAGTCATGGGGCAAGTCCAGCGTGCGCCACTGACTGTCATCAAAGTCGGGAGCGTAGGCATTATCGATATCTCCTAAATGGAATCTCCATCGTTCATTGAAATTTTGTTCACGGAGAGCACTCGCCTGGGCATAAAGTCCAAAGCAAAACAAAAAGAAAAAGGCTATTGACAGAAATCTGACAGCAGCTCGTTGAATCATATTTCTCATGACAAGGTAAGATTATTCGCTTACAAAAATAATGTTTTCCCATGAAAGCGCAAAGACTTTCCCCTTTTTTCATCTATCTATTCGAGTCACGAATGACATAGAGAGAAGCTCTTTCCAACAAAAAGGCGACTCCCCATCACGAGGAATCGCCCACAAAAATATGATAAACATTGGAATTAATTATTCTCTGGACGCAATTTGCGAACTGTCTCGCCCGCACGCCACATCTCCATGTTGTGCATAGCCTCCAACTCGGCGTTCAACTTCTCACGATAGTCGGGCTGGGAGTTCTTGTCAATGGAAATCTGAGCCTCGTTGCCACTCTTCACGGAGAGGTATAGCCACTCCATCACAGGCTTGATAGCGTCACGGAAGCGAGGTGCCCAATCGAGTGCGCCACGCTGTGCCGTAGTGGAACAGTTGGCATACATCCAGTCCATGCCTTTCTCTCCAAAGAGCGGGCCAAGGCTCTGCGTCAACTCCTCTACTGTCTCGTTGAATGCCTCGGAAGGAGAATGTCCGTGTTCACGCAATACCTCATACTGCGCCTCGAGCAATCCCTCGATGGCACCCATCAGTGAGCCGCGCTCACCTGTCAGGTCTGAAGTCGCCTCGCGTTCAAAAGTGGTCTTGAAAAGATAGCCCGCTCCGATACCGATTCCAAAGGCGATAGTCTTCTCCTCAGCTTTTCCGGAAGCGTCTTGATATACGGCGTATGAGCAGTTCAGGCCACGTCCCTCGCAGAACATCGTGCGCAAGGAAGTTCCAGAACCTTTAGGAGCTACCATTATGACATCAATATCCTTAGGAGGTACTACACCCGTGCGGTCACTCCAGTTGATGGCGAAACCATGAGAGTAATAAAGAGTCTTGCCCGCGGTGAGATAGGGTTTGATTTTTGGCCAAACGGCTATCTGACCAGCGTCGGAAAGCAACATGCAAATGATAGTGCCTTTCTGTACGGCTTCCTCAATTGGAAACAAGGTCTTGCCTGGCACCCATCCGTCTTTCAAACATTTATCATAAGTCTTGCCTTCACGCTGACCTACTATCACGTTGAAACCATTGTCGCGCAGGTTACAAGCCTGACCAGGACCCTGAATACCATAGCCGATGACGGCGATGGTCTCATTCTTCAACACTTCGCGAGCCTTCTCCAAGGAAAACTCCTTGCTGGTGACCACTGTCTCGATAACGCCACCAAAATTCATTTCTGCCATTTTACATTAGTTTTTATGCGCCGACAGGGCGCGGTTAACATTTCCCTTATGAATCCTCATGCCTTATTCAAAGGCTTCTTGCTATCAAGTGAATCCATCCACTCCTTGCGCGAAGAAGCGGCTAGGGGGTTACTAAATGATTAAATTCGCCTGCAAAGATAATATTTTATCACGAAACGACAAAATTTTCTTTCAATCTTATACAAATTTAACCTCGCATCTTACGACTTCCGTCTCTTCTTGACTGTCCGAGGTAGTTTTTGTGACACGGAACTGATAATCTTCCGCCTCTCCCACTCGCTCACGATATATATGCAATTGATCGCCTTGGTAAGTCTCGGCCACATAAGCGATGTCAAACCTTCTCAGTTTATGGGTGCGATAATAATCGAGAGGGAAAAGGTCGAGCACGTGCTCAATGTATTTCACTGAGTTCACATGTCCATTCACGTCAACGTCATGATAATAGGTATCCAGCGTGCGAACAAGCTCCGCTTTCTGTCCCATCTTCACGCGGGAACCTTTGTCCATGGGGCAGGACTTTTCCGTTTCCACATATTGAGTGATAGCTCCGTCTTTAACGCTGAGTATATCAGTAGGTTGACGCGTGTCCGTATCTATCAATGCCCAAATACTGCGGCCATATCCATAAGTCTTACCATCGGCATTGGTAATAGCAAAATCACGACTGGTGAAATAGCGCATGGCTCCCTCTACCCATGTCTCCACATAAAAGCGGTCATAGGACTGGGGCATTTCATCCATTTCTACAGCCAACCTGCTCAGCACCCATGTTTTATGCTGGGGATTGAGATAAGTCATGCCAAAACCACGCTCACCACTATGAAAGTCAGCGGCGTTGAGCAGATGATTACCCAAATGCCCCAAGAAGAGACGCTTGGAGAAATCGCAATGGAACGGCTCCGCCACGAATTCATATCTACCCACTTTACTCAGCGACTCCATGAGACAGATTCTCTTGTTGATCCAAATATTCCGTGATAGGTTCCTCCATGGCCCTGGTTACCGCGATGCGCCCGCTACGCGTGTACTGCAAGATGCAGTTAAAGCCGTTGAGCTGCTTAAACAGGTGCACGATATCTTCAGTGAGGCCTGCCAGCAAAACAGTACTATAGGTGGGGTTCACCTCCATCATACGAGCATCGGCCTTGCGGATGCAACGTGATATCTCAGGATTCTCCAGCAAGTCTGGCGTTGATATCTTGAAAAGAGCCACTTCATGGATGAACAATTCATCATCCAAATAGTAGGCACAACTCACCACGTCTATCTTTTTCTCGATGGCTTTCACTATCTTCTTTATCTGTTCTTCATCGCTCCAAGCGGTAATGGTATATTTATGGATACCCTTTAGTATACTGGCCGACACGTTGAGACTTTCGATATTCACCTGTCTACGGGTAAATACGGCGGTAATCTGGTTAAGAATACCAGCGATATTCTCAGAATGTACCAGCAGGGTATATAATTTTTTCTCGTTGTCCATGTAGTCTATCTCTCCAACAGTTTAGTATTCCAGTTCCAGCAACATCTCGTTCACGCTGCTGCCAGGCAAAATCATCGGCACAATGTCTTCCTCAGGCTTGATAGCACACTCCAATAAGTAGGGGCCTTTGGTATCCAACATCTTTTTCACTTTCCGCTCCAAATCCTCGCGGTTGATAGCTACGTCGTAAGGGATACCATATGCCTTGGCAATATACTCATAACGAGGATTAAGCATGTCGGTGAACGAATGGCGTCCTTCATACATCAAGTCTTGCCATTGGCGCACGTTGCCCAGGTAATTATTGTTAAGCAATATCATCTTCACGGGAGCCTGCTGTTCCATAATGGTACCCAATTCTTGTATACTCATCTGGAAACCGCCATCGCCCATGAAGCAACAAATAGTGCGGTCATGATCGCCAAAGGTCGCCCCGATAGCCGCAGGCAGTCCAAAGCCCATGGTGCCAAATCCTCCACTGGTCACGATTGACCTCTTCTTTAAATACTTAAAGTATCGACTGGAAATCATCTGATTCTGACCCACATCGGTAACTAACACTCCATTGCCATTCAGGGCTTCAGAAACAATGTTGGCAACTTCGCCCATCAAGAGCGGCCCATCTTTAGGGTGTATGTCGGGTTGTATCACCTTCTCGTTCTCCATCTTGGCATATTCGGTAAAGGAATCTATCCACCCGCGATGGGAATTCTTGTTGAGCAGTCTAGTGATAGCGGGTAACGACATCTTGCAATCTCCTACCACAGGTACATCGCATACCACATTCTTGTTGATTTCCGCCCTGTCTATATCCAGGTGAATGATTTTCGCCTGCTTGGCGTAAGTGGAGACCACGCCCGTATCCCTATCGCTAAAGCGCATACCGATGGCTATCAGCACGTCACACTCCTGGGTCTTCATGTTTGGAGCATAGTTACCATGCATACCCAGCATGCCCATGTTGAGCGGATGGTCACTGGGCAAAGCGGAGAGCCCAAGCAGGGTGCGGCCTGCGGGAATATCCGCTTTCTCCAAGAACTCTATCAGCTCATTTTGCGCACCACCCAGCTCTACGCCTTGTCCTACAAGGGCAAAAGGTCGTTCCGCCTTATTGATGAGAGCGGCCGCCTCTTGTATTTTCTGTTCGTCTAATTTTGGATAAGGCAAGTAGGAACGCACAAACTCCACTTTCACAGGTTCCCATTCACAAGTGCCAACTTGCGCGTCCTTGGCGAAATCCAACACTACAGGGCCAGGCCTTCCACTGCGTGCGATATAGAAGGCACGGCTAACGGCCCAAGCTACATCCTCGGGTCTACGTATCTGGTAAGCCCATTTGGTAATAGGTTGAGCTACGCCCACCAAGTCCACTTCCTGAAAAGCGTCGGTACCCAAAGCGGCTGTGGCCACCTGGCCAGCTATCACTACAATGGGTGTTGAATCCATCATGGCATCAGCTACACCCGTAAGCGTATTCGTGGCACCTGGGCCACTGGTAACCAAAGCCACGCCAACTTCACCGCTCACCCTCGCGTAACCTTGCGCAGCATGAGCGGCGGCTTGCTCATGTCTCACCAATATGTGGTCAAACTCCTTGTTCTCACCACGAGTATATCCATAAAGCGTGTCAAACACAGGAATGATAGACCCGCCTGGGTAACCGAAGATGGTCTTCACGCCCTCTAATTTCAGCGCACGCAACAATGCCTCTGAGCCTGGTATAATCTCTTTGCCCATATAATAATACTAAGTTATTTCCTTTCAGTCTATAACGCGCACACCACCTTTGTCCGCGGAACTCACACTATGGGCATATGCCCTAAGTGCCTTGCTCACAATCCTCTTGCGGCGCAAAGGCTGCTGTGGACGGGCCGCCAATTCTTCGTCAGTTAGCTTCACCTCTATCTTGCGGCTGGGAATATCTATTATGATAATGTCGCCATCCTTGAGTTTACCAATGTTTCCTCCAGCGGCGGCCTCGGGTGAGATATGTCCTATGCTCAATCCAGAAGTGCCTCCCGAGAACCTTCCGTCAGTAATCAGCGCACATTCCTTACCCAAATGGCGACTCTTTATGTAAGAGGTGGGATAAAGCATTTCCTGCATGCCAGGACCTCCCTTAGGGCCTTCGTGAGTGATGACCACACAATCGCCCGCTTTTACCTTTCCGGAAAGGATGCCCTCACAAGCGTCTTCTTGACTATCGAAAACCACGGCAGGACCTTCAAAGTGCCATAGACTCTCGTCCACGCCTGCTGTCTTCACCACACAACCATTTTGAGCGATATTGCCGAAAAGCACCGCCAAACCACCGTCCTTGGTATAAGCATGCTCAAGATCCCTGATACAGCCATGCGCTCTATCCGTATCCAAGGTATCCCATTGCGCATTCTGGCTTCCCATCTGTGTAGAGAACTTTCCGCCAGGAGCGCTATGATAGATGCGTGATGCCTCTGGATCCAGCTCCGCCTTCAAAATGTCATACTTCGCCATCTGCTCTCCCAGGGTCTTCCCGTCTACTCGCTTCACTGACGGTTCAATGAGTCCACCCTTATTCAGTTCATTCATAATACCCAATATGCCACCAGCCCTGTTACATTCCTGCACGCTATACTTTTGGGTATTTGGAGCCAGTTTGCAAAGACAGGGCACTTTCCGGCTCAGCCTGTCTATATCCTCCATCTTGAAATCCACCTCCGCCTCTTGCGCCACAGCCAAAAGATGAAGCACCGTGTTGGTACTTCCACCCATGGCTATATCTAATGTCATAGCGTTCAAGAAAGCTTCACGAGTGGCTATATTTCGTGGCAACACGCTATCATCGCCTTCTTCGTAGTAGGCCAAGGCATTTTTCACCACCTGGCGTGCCGCGTCACGGAAAAGTCGTATACGATTCTCGTGCGTAGCCAAGATGGTTCCATTACCAGGCAAACTCAATCCGATGGCTTCCGTCAATGAATTCATGGAGTTGGCCGTAAACATACCCGAGCAACTGCCACATCCTGGGCAAGCGCACTTTTCCAGTTCATTGATTTCCTCGTCACTCACCGAGGTGTCCGCGCCTTTCACCATGGCGGTAATCAGGTCTGCGTTCTCGCCTTTCCAGCGTCCTGCCTCCATAGGACCACCCGAACAGAACACGGTAGGAATATTCAACCTCATGGCAGCCATTAGCATGCCTGGAGTCACCTTATCACAATTGGAGATACATATCATGGCATCTGCCTTATGGGCATTTACCATATACTCCACGGAATCGGCTATAATGTCACGGGAAGGCAAGGAATAGAGCATGCCGTCATGCCCCATGGCGATGCCATCGTCGATAGCTATGGTATTAAACTCTGCGGCATAACAGCCCATGGCTTCTATCTCCCGCTTCACAATTTGTCCTATCTCGTGTAGATGTGTATGTCCTGGCACAAACTGCGTGAACGAGTTGACCACAGCGATGATTGGCTTGCCAAACTGCTCCTGTTTCATGCCTGCGGCCACCCAAAGCGCACGGGCTCCTGCCATTCTACGGCCTTCTGTGCAAACGGTACTTCTTAATGGATGTTTCATCATAACATTAATCTAAATTCTGCAATCGAATGCAAAAATACACAGAATTTACGTAACAACCAACGAATTTTACAAAAATGTCACACATATCACGAAATTTGTTATCAAATCACATGTATCAGTTCCAAATTATAAGCATTTGGGATAACGCACTTAAATAACGTAAATTCGACGAAAAGTTATAGAGATGGTATAACATAACGTGAGTCCGACGAATTGTGTTTTGCGCATATCTAAAATGTAGAGACGTGGCGTGCCGCGTCTCCCCTGGCGAGAATTCATGGAATTACCATATCCACTTGATAAGATGTGCGGCACGGCAACCTGGCGGGGGAACGAGCCCTGGAGCACTTATTACAAATCCTTTTCATATAGTATATAAACTCCAAGAAGCTAGAAGAAAAGTCTGTTCCACGACGTGAAATAGCTATTCCACGACGTGGAATGGCTGTTTCTCGACGTGGAATAGCTATTTCACGTCGTGGAATGCAAAAGTATACTATATTCTCTTGGTTTTGTTCCTGTTATCTCGCGCCCTCGCCAGTAAGCTGAGATTCATCGAACTTACGTTAACATATATAGCTCCATGCTGCCAGAAGTACAGTATCCTTTCCAGTACTACTGACTTTCAAAAGGAGTAGTGCTGAATGTCACCAAGAGTATTACCGCAAGGCGGCAATATTCATAGTTAAGCAGACAACATCTTTTCCATAAATCCAGAGGGGCAAACAAAAATCATACTAAAACAAAGCAGGAATATCACATGCCATAATAACACAAAAAAAGATGCCGAGGCGTTGGCCTCGGCATCTAATTCTTTTGTTGCTCACTTTCTTCTTTCGCCAAGCGGAGAAGAAAGAATGTCTTCTCTACATTAGTCCTTGATGCTGCTGTCGTTGAAAGTAGCTACACGATTGAACTCTACCTGCTTAAAGAGCTTGTCGGTAGCGCCCATACCCTTAGTACTCAGACGGTTTGCGTCAATCTTGTAAGTCTTAACGAGCATGTTCTTCACAGCCTCGGCACGCTTCTCAGACAACTTTTGGTTGAGCTCTGCGGAACCCTCGGGAGAAGCATAACCCTTGATTTCGATGTTTGCCTCAGGATGGTTCTTCATATACTGGGCGATCAGCTCAACGTTAGCCTGCTGGCTTCTGTCAATAACGCTCTTACCCTGACGGAAGAGAACAGTGGGCTGCAAGTTGGTAGCGGTAGCGGGCTTTACGTAAGCGGGCTTCTTGTTGCACTCGTCAAGCGCCTTCTGCAAGTCAGCAATCTTCTTGTTCTTGGCTGCCAATTCTGCGTCCTTGCCGTTGAGGTCATCGCGAAGGCTGTTAATCTGGCTGTTCAAACCGTCAATCTCAGCCTGGTCACGCAACTGAGCGATAGTGAAGTTGTGAGTACCGTTAGAGTTCTTGAACTTGTAGACGATACCTACATTGAGCTGAACCATAGAACGGTTGATGGTGTAGTTAACGCCATCATGCAGAGTTTTACCACCTACCTCTGCGGCGGGGGCGGTCAAAGCCCATACCATAGAAGGCTCGATGTATGCCTGCCATTGCTTCTGGCTGCCAAAGTTGAAAGCGAAGTCAATACCCACCTTAGAAGTAAGATAGTTTGACTTACCCTCACCGAAAGCGTGTGCCCAGCCGAGACCAGCTACGGGAATCACCTCAAAGGAACGAGGCTCGCCCTGGTAGCCACCTATCCAGTTGCTCATGTTAACAGTACCCAGCACGCTGGTGTTGACGAAGCGAACGGCTGTGCCGAAAGACTCGTAAGGCTTGTTGGAGAAGTAAGCGTTGCTCTCAACCGCCAAACCGAACACTGGAGTGAAGTTGCGACCGATACGCAAGCCGACATTGGGGTTCAAACCGCCCATCCAGTTGTTTTGCGTGGTCTTCGTTGCCACACCTCCATTGATGCCAATGTAGAAATTGTCAAACGTTTTGCTTTCAGTTACAGTCTGCGCTGAAACTGAAACTGCCATGAAGGCAGCTGCGAATAGAAGTACTAATTTTTTCATGTCTCTCTGAAAATTAATGAGTAATCCAACATTTTATATGCAAAGTAATGAAAAAAAACGATATGTTCCAAATATTTTGACCAATATCTTCGCTTTATCAACAGAAAAGCCGATAAAAGGGACAATTGCCTGAAACAAAGCTTAAGCTTACCGTCTTATCCAATTGGAAAGAATGGTTCCGCCCAAGGGTGTCAGCACGCTCTCGGGATGGAACTGCAAGCCACGCACGTCATACTGCTTGTGGCGCAGAGCCATGACTTGTCCGTCACTACTTAGGGCTGTCACTTGCAAGCAGTCTGGAAAATCCTCGCGGGAGACCACCCATGAATGGTATCTGCCCACCTCGAAATGACGGGGCAAATTGGCGAAGAGAGGGTCGTCCAGCGTTTGCTCGCAAGGAATGGCAACACCATGGTATACCTGATGAAGACGAACCAATCGCCCACCAAAAACCTCCCCGATGGCTTGATGACCCAGGCAGATGCCCAAAATGGATTTGCGGGAGGCGTATGTCTTGATGACCTCTAGCAGCAAACCCGCCTCGCTGGGAATACCTGGACCAGGACTAAGGAGCAACTTGTCGTAAAGTTCCAGGCTGGAAAGCTGGAATTGGTCGTTGCGGAACACGTCCACCTCCACGCCCAGGGATTTGACGAGATGCACCAAGTTATAAGTGAACGAGTCATAATTGTCTATCACGGCTATTCTCATAATCTATTTCTCTTATATATATAATAATGTATATGATGACGGGAGCGTCACAGGGTCTCAGCCAAGCGGATGGCCTTGACCAACGCTCTCAACTTGCTATCGCACTCTTCCAATTCATACCGCTCATCGCTCTTGGCCACAATGCCCGAGCCTGCCTGGAACCACAATTCGCCTCCCTTACTGAAGAATGTACGGATAACGATAGCTTGATTGAGTTCCCCATGAAGTCCGATGAAGCCAACACAACCTCCATAAACACCGCGGCTATGAGGCTCCAATTCACTGATAATCTGCAAGGCTCTCACCTTCGGAGCGCCACTCAATGTGCCAGCGGGAAAAGTGTCCACGAACTCCCTAATAGTGGAGATGCCCTCGTTAAGCGTACCACTCACCCTACTCACTAGATGGATGACATGACTATAGTACTGCATATCTTTGTAGAACTCCACTCGAACGTCATGACAATTGCGACTGAGGTCGTTGCGTGCCAAGTCCACCAGCATGACGTGCTCGGCGTTTTCCTTGGGATCATCTCGCAGAAAAGTGGCGGCTCGCAAGTCTCGTTCCGTGTCGCCAGTACGCTTGGCGGTACCAGCTATAGGGTCTATATAGGCCTTGCGCCCCACCACCCTGTTGTGGGTCTCGGGTGATGAGCCGAAAAGGCGATAGCTCCCGAAGTCGAGATAGAAAAGATAGGGACTGGGGTTGACACTGTGCAAGGCCCTGTAAAGCTTGAAGTCATCACCCTCGTATCGCTGGACGAAACGGCGGGACAGCACCACTTGGAAGACGTCGCCCCTTAGGCAATGAGCCACGCCACGGGAGACGTTTGCCATGTGTTGGGCATCGGTGAGCGTGGAGGAAGTCTCGCCCACGTGACGGAAGCCGTAAGCTGGCGCGCAACCACTGTTGACATGGCGCATCACCTCCTCGATAGCTCGCTCGCCACCAATGGAGACCACCTGGAGCGTATTGTGGAAATGGTCTATCACCAGAATGGTCTCATAGAAGATGTAGAGAATGTCGGGGACTTCGTCGCGTTCCCGGACCTCGTCCTTAATAGGGATATCCTCGAAATAGCGCACGGCGTTGAACGAAGTGAAACCATAAAGACCACAATGCTCACTGCCTTCACCCGTGACACGGAAGCAGGAAAGGAAGTCCTCCAGGGCATGGACGACCGACTCCTTGGCCTGCCCTTTGCGGGATGTATCTACGGAAGACTCATCGCAAGTGCCGTCTGGGTAAGCGCACATTACCTTTCCGTGTGCCACGGTCACACGGGCAATGGGATGGATGGCGATAAAGGAGCGGCTGTTCTCCGTGGCGTGATAGTCGGAACTCTCCATGAGCGCGGACTGGGGATAGATGTCCCTCAAGCGCATATAGACCCCAACGGGGGTGTAAAGGTCTCCGAGAAAGCTGCGCGTGATAGCCTGAAAGTTAAAAGTCTCCATAGTCTCCAGCCATTTGCTTGTGATTAAGATAGGTCTCAACATCCTTATCGCCACGGCCGCTCACGGTGAGCACCACCACGTCCTCGGGGCGGAACGAGATCTTGCCAAGCGCGGCCACGGCGTGCGCGCTCTCTATGGCGGGAATGATGCCTTCCATGCGGGTCAGCTCATAACCCGCCCGTATAGCCTCTTGGTCGTTGATGGCCAAGACGTGGGTGCGTCCACGCTGGGCCAGGTCAGCGTGCATGGGGCCTATACCAGGATAGTCCAGTCCCGCGCTGATGGTGAAAGCTTCCTTGATCTGTCCGTCGTCTGTTTGCATCACGAGTGTCCTCGCGCCATGGATGATGCCTTCCGAGCCGCAGTGCATGGTGGCAGCGGTATAGGGAGTGTCCACTCCCTGCCCTGCGGCTTCCGCCAGGTAGATTTTCACCCGTTCGTCGTCTATGTAGTGGTAGATGGTGCCCGCGGCATTGGAACCTCCGCCCACGCAGGCAATGAGGTAGTCGGGGTAGTCGCGCCCCACTTTCTCCAGCAGCTGCCCCTTCAGCTCCTCGGAGATGACGCTCTGCAGACGTGCCACGATGTCGGGATAGGGATGCGGTCCCATGGTGCTGCCCACCAGGTAGAAGGTATCCCGCGGATGGCGGCACCAGTCCCTGATGGCCTCCGAGCAGGCATCACTCAGCGTCATGTTGCCCGTGGTGACGGCGTGGACGGTGGCACCCAGCATGCGCATGCGCTCCACGTTGGCGTGTTGTCGCTCCACATCGGTCTTGCCCATGAATATCTCACACCTCATGCCCATCAGGGCGCAGACCGTGGCCGTGGCCACGCCGTGCTGCCCGGCTCCCGTCTCGGCCGTCACACGGGTCTTGCCCATGTGCTTGGCCATGAGTATCTGGCCCACGGTGTTGTTGATCTTGTGGGCTCCCGTGTGGTTGAGGTCTTCCCGCTTCAGGTAGAGCCGGCAGCCATAAAGCTCGCTCATGCGGCGGGCATGGTAGAGAGGCGAGGGACGGCCCACGTAGTCGCGCAGCAACGCCCTGTACTCCCGCCGGAAGTCGGGGCTGTCGAGTATCTCGCGGTAGACGTGCCTCAGGTCGTCCACGCAGCGGTAGAGTATCTCGGGGACATAGGCCCCGCCAAACTTACCGAAAAATCCTTCGTTGGTTACTTGGTATTTCATGTCTTCAATGATTTAACGCGTCAAACAATAAGTCCAGGGCCTTGTCGGGGTCTCCCTCCTGCCGCAGCAGGGAGACGAACTTGCTGCCGATGATGGCGCCGGCGGCGTGAGCCTGGGCCAAGGCCAAGGTCTGGCGGTTGCCGATGCCGAAGCCTATCATGCGGGGATTCCTCAGCCCCATGGCCTCCACCCTGTCGAAGTAGGCCAAGTGGTCAGGACCGAAGGAACCTTGCGCCCCCGTGGTGCTGGCCGAGCTTACCATGTAGATGAAGCCATCGGTATGGCTGTCAATAAGTCTTATGCGCTCCTCGCTGGTCTCGGGAGTGATCATCATGATGACCCTCACGTCGTGGCGATCGGCCAGGGGCTTTACCCGCTCCAGGTAGTCGCGGAAAGGCAAGTCGGGGATGATGCACCCGCTCACGCCCGTGGCCACGCAGTCGCGGAAGAAACGCTCCAGTCCGTATCGTTCCACCACGTTGAGATAGCCCATCAAGACCAGGGGGATGTCCACCTGGCCGTGGATGCCTCCCAGCTGCTCGAATATCTTGGCCAGCGTGATACCGTTGGCCAAGGCCTCGGTGCCCGCCTGCTGTATGACGGGGCCGTCGGCCAGGGGGTCGCTGAAGGGGATGCCCACCTCCACCATGTCGATGCCTCGGCGTTGCAGGGTGAGGATGACGTGGGCCGTGCCCTCCAGCGTGGGCGAGCCGGCGCAGAAGTAGAGCGACAGCAACTTGCGCCCGTCGCCCTGTTGGAATAGTTGGTTGATCTTGTTCATCTCTCTTGTTTATTATATTAATGTGAATTCTACGGAAAAGTCGTAGAGACGCGTTCTCGCGTCTCGGCAAGCCGCCAGGGCTTTGCGAGTGGCGATTTTATTCAGTCCGCTTGCTTGCTGAGACGCGAGAACGCGTCTCTTCACTTTGGCAATGACAGCTTAAGCGCACAAGCTGAGGCGGCTCCCTGCGGCATAGTCGCGACATAGGTGGGATATTGGCAGGGAATCATCTTACTTGATTCCTAGAATCATCTTAGTTGATTCCCAGAATCATCTTACATGATTCCCACAATCATCTTAGATGATTCCATGCCTAGCCTGGACTCTCATCGCCTGAAGGCAGAGGAGAGACACTGGCTATGTCCAGGAGTTGCCCTGTGCCATGACTGGGTTCGTGGCCAACACCTCGCAGGAAGCGAGCCAGTACGGCTACGTCTTTTATCCCTGGCGACAGCTCGAAGCGGGAGTTGAGGTCTACGCCCTGACAGCGGGGATGATGGAAGGAGCGCACGCGTTCCTCGTCTCCTGGCCCCAGGCCTCCGCCGAGCAAGAAGGGCAGGCTGCCGCGATAGCGGGAAAGCAACGACCAGTCAAACCGCCGGCCACTGCCGCCATGGGTGGCGCAACGCGTGTCGAACAGCAGGCAGTCTGCCACCTCCTCATAGGCCAGCGCGGCGGCCAGGTCCCCGGAGCAGGCCACGCCCACCGCCTTGATGAGCAGTGTCCCCAAGGGAAGACCCCCGCGCAGGCGGCGGCAGAAGTCGGGAGATTCCGCCCCATGCAATTGCACGCCGCCCAGGCCGTATCGTTCTGCCACGGAAAGTATCTCCTCCTCATCTTGGTCCACGAATACCCCTACCCTTTTGGCTCTTGTAGGGAGCAACTCCCCTGGCGGCGTGGCGACACAACGGGGGCTATTGGGGTAGAAAATAAAACCCAGCAAGTCCACGCCCAACGCATCCACCGCCGCCACGTTGTCGGGAAAGTTCATGCCACACACCTTGACTCTCATGGCAGCGATTGGATAAAGCCGCCCAACGCTTCGTCTGGACGGGTGGCGGACATGAATCTCTCTCCTATCAGGAAGCCTCTGTAGCCCGCTCGCCGCAACTGGTCTACGACCTCGGGACTGCGCAACCCGCTCTCGCTCACCAGGCACGCGCCCCGGGGCAACAAGCCGGCCAGGCGGAAACTGGTTTCCACGTCGGTGACGAAAGTGCCCAGGTGACGATTGTTCACGCCATACATGTCGGGCAAGACATCGGCATAATCCAACTCGCGCTCGTCGTGCATCTCCAGCAAGACCTCCAGTCCCAGTTCTCTGGCCTCCTTCCGCAGCCGGGCGCACTCCTCCCTCCCCAGGCAAGCGGCTATCAGCAACACCGCGGAGGCTCCGCAAAGGCGAGCCACAAGAAGTTGGTAGGGGTCGATGACGAAGTTCTTGTAGAGGACGGGCAGCGTGACTCCCGCCTGTCGAACCTGGACGATATGCTCAGGACAACCGCCAAAATAGGCCTGGTCGGTCAAGACGCTCAGCGCGGATGCCCCGTTGCGTTGATACTCCAAGGCCATCTCCGCCGGCCGCGCCTCGGCCTGTATCCACCCCCGTGAAGGACTCTTGCGCTTAAACTCGGCAATGATGCCCGTGGGGCTAGCCATCAGGGCCGCCCTCATCGAGGTAACTCCTTCGCCGCCCTGTTCGGCCAACTGGCGTTCCACCATTTGCCGCAGCCGCTCCAGGGACAGCTTCCGCTTCATCTCCCGCAGCTCCATCCGCTTGTGAGCCACAATCTGTTCCAGAATATCCGCCATGACCTTCAAGAGTTGAGTTCCACAAACTTGCGGAAGGTGGCCAAGGCCTTGCCGCTGTCAATGCTCTCCCGGGCTATCTCCAGGCATTCATCGATGCCTTTCCTTCCGCCCTCCATCACCTGTATGCCAAACGCCGCGTTGGCCAACGTGACGTTCTTCTGCCCCGGCAAAGCGCGATTGGCCAATACGTTGTCAAATATCTCGGCCGCCTCATCCTCGGTGGCTCCGCCGCAAAGTTCCTCGGGCGTTGCCAGGGGAAAACCCAAGTCCTGGGGCTTGAACACTCGTTCGTATTGATTGGTGGTCACCTTGAAATCGCCCGTCAGGGATATCTCGTCATAGACATCCACGCTGTTGACGATGCCGTAGTCGATACCCAACTTTTGGTAAACCTGGCTGTAAAGCCTCATTTGCGCCAGACTGGCCACGCCCAGCAATTGGCATTGCGGTTGGCTGGGGTTGACAAGGGGACCCAGCAGATTGAACACCGTGGGAAAGCTCAACGCCTTGCGGATAGGGCCGACAAATTTCATGGCCTTGGCGAAGAGCTGGGCATGCAGATAGACGATGCCCGCCTCGTTGAGCGAGCGGTTGAGCTTGTCCAAATCGGCGGTGAACACCACGCCATGGTGCCTGATGACATTGGAAGCTCCGCTCACCGATGTAGCGGCAAAGTTGCCGTGCTTGGCCACCTTGTATCCCGCCCCCGCTATCACGAAGCAAGCCGTGGTGGAGATGTTGAAAGTGTTCTTGCGGTCTCCGCCCGTTCCCACCACGTCAATATACCGATCGCAATCCAGCTTGGCGGGAACGCCCGTCTGCAAGATGCCATCCCTGAAGCCCAGCAGTTCGTCTACGGTCACGCCTCTCATCTGCAAGCCCGTGAGCAAGGCAGATATTTGCTCGCCGGGATATTCCCCCTGGGTGATGCCCACGATGACATCCCGTGTCTGTTCCCTGGTCAGCCGCTCGTGCTCCAGTACCTTGTCCAAGATTTCTTTCATTTCCATGTTGTCTCTCTCCTGTGTTTTTGTTGAATTAGTAATGTATGGAACAAAAAAAGAGGGCTTGTCGCGAGTATCGACAAGCCCTCTTCTATCTCTTCAGTATAACTGGCATAGCTACATGAGGTCACGACTCACGACTTTTCGGTCTTGAGTTACGCCACCACCATGCTATGGACTGATATGCCATCATATATAAATTGAATGAATCTTGTTATATTCTGTTGATTTGTTGGCAAAAATAACGAGTTTCTTCCAAACCTCCAAATTTTTACATGAAAATCTTTCAAATATACGCCAATTTTCTTCATTCCCCATCATCTGGCATTTCTTTTTCCGCTAGCCTCCATGTATTCCGCATCTTCTTCATATCCACCCCTCACCCTCATATCCCATTTATTATAACAGCCTGTCGTCTCTTATACATTATCATATATATAACAAAAGCGCGATGAATTGCGAATCGCGCTTGCGCAGCTACGGATTCACGTCCTGAATGCCTAAAAGGCAAACCCTCAAATTGTTAATAATACATAAAAAAGAGAAGTATTCACCCCCTAACATCTTCACTTACAGGGATATTCCAGGGAAAAACGTTAACTTTGCGCCGGATTTCGAGAAGTCCAACGTAAAGTTTCACTTTATCATTTACCAATTTATTAATTCATTTATGTCTAACTTTAAAAATGTACAGCCGCTCGACGACTTCAACTGGGACGAGTTCGAGAACGGCTCAAACGCAAGCGTCAACAAGGCCGACCAAGAGAAAGCCTATGACGAAACTCTCAACAAGGTGACCGACAACCAAGTGGTGGAAGGCACCGTGATTTCCATCGACAAGAAGGAAGTCATCGTTAACATCGGATACAAGAGCGACGGAATCATCCCCGCTGCCGAGTTCCGTTACAACCCCGACCTGAAAGTAGGTGACAAGGTTGAGGTATACGTGGAAAGCCAAGAGGACAAGAAGGGCCAATTGGTACTCTCACACAAGAAGGCTCGCCTGAGCAAGAGCTGGGATCGTATCAACGAGGCTCTGGAAAAGGAGGAGATTATACAGGGATACATCAAGTGCCGCACCAAGGGTGGCATGATCGTAGACGTATTTGGCATAGAGGCCTTCTTGCCTGGTAGCCAAATCGACGTACACCCCATCAGGGATTACGATATCTTCGTGGGCAAGACCATGGAGTTCAAGGTAGTGAAGATCAACCAGGAGTTCCGCAACGTGGTTGTCTCCCACAAGGCTCTCATCGAGGCTGAGCTGGAGCAGCAGCGCAAGGAAATCATCAGCAAGCTGGAGAAGGGACAGATCCTGGAAGGAACCGTCAAGAACATCACTTCTTATGGCGTATTCGTAGACCTGGGAGGCGTAGACGGATTGATTCACATCACCGACCTTTCTTGGGGCCGCGTAAGCGATCCTCACGAGATAGTAAACCTCGACGACAAGATCAACGTGGTGATACTCGACTTCGACGAGGAGAAGAAGCGTATCGCGCTCGGCTTGAAGCAGCTCACTCCGCATCCTTGGGACGCTTTGGATCCCAACTTGAAGGTGGGCGACCACGTGAAAGGCCGCGTGGTAGTGATGGCCGACTACGGAGCGTTCGTAGAGGTAGCTCCTGGCGTAGAGGGCTTGATCCACGTTTCAGAGATGTCTTGGAGCCAGCACTTACGCTCCGCGCAAGACTTCATGAAGGTGGGCGACGAGGTAGAGGCAGTTATCTTGACGCTGGATCGCGAGGAGCGCAAGATGAGCCTCGGCATCAAGCAGCTTAAGGAAGACCCATGGGAGAACATCGAAGTGAAGTACCCCATCGGCAGCAAGCACACCGCCAAGGTGAGAAACTTCACCAACTTCGGTATCTTCGTTGAGCTGGAGGAAGGCGTAGACGGACTTATCCACATCTCAGACCTCTCTTGGACAAAGAAGGTTAAGCATCCTTCAGAGTTCACCCAGCAGGGCGCGGACATCGACGTGGTAGTGCTCGAGATAGACAAGGAGAACCGTCGCCTGAGCTTGGGCCACAAGCAGCTCGAGGAGAATCCTTGGGACAAGTATGAGGCTATCTACACTCCAGGCAGCGTACACAAGGGAACCATCACCGAGATGATGGACAAGGGTGCCGTTATCGCACTGGAAGAAGGCGGTGAAGGCTTCGCTACTCCTAAGCACCTCGTGAAGGAAAATGGCGAGAAGGCCAAGAAGGGCGAGACCCTCGACTTCAAGGTGATAGAGTTCGTAAAGGACACGAAGCGCATCATCCTCTCCCACTCCCGTACTTTCGAGGAGGGCAAGGAGGAAACCCGTCCCGCGGCTCACAAGCACAACAACCGCAAGAGCGACGCTCCAGTTATCAACAACGTAGCCGCTGGCACCTCACTGGGTGATATCGACGCGTTGGCTAAACTGAAGGCTTCGCTGGAAAAAGGTGAATAATCAGTAACTCACTTTCATATTTACATTCGTCAAGGCCAGTCCCCATCCCGGGGGCTGGCCTTTAGCGTTTCCAGGGGAGTCCAACGCCAAGGCAACCAATTCCCCCAGGCATTCCCGCCAGGACAAGAAAGGTGGTCTTATATGGTCTAATCATCGATTTGGGTTAAATAAAACAAAAAACCGCGATGCCTTTCGCCCGTGCGGAAAATATCGCGTAACTTTGCACTCTATCATGAGTGACATGAAAAAGAACCTAACCAATATATCGAAAATCGTCCTCTCGCTGTTCCTGGGGCTTGCCATACTTTACTGGATGTACCGGGATTTCGACTTCCACCGCATGGGAGACGTACTCGCCAACGAGATGGACTGGACGTGGATGCTGCTCTCCTTTCCCTTTGGCATCATGGCGCAAATGTTCAGGGGCTGGCGATGGAGGCAATCACTGGAGCCAATCGGCGAGAAAGCCAGGGCATCGGTATCCGTACACGCCATTTTCCTGTCCTACGCCACCAGCCTGCTGATACCCCGCGCGGGCGAGTTCATACGCTGCGGCGTGTTGAAGAGATGGGACGGCGTGTCGTTCGCCAAGTCGCTGGGCACGGTGGTGACAGAAAGAGCCATCGACTCACTGCTCATCATGCTGATAGCGGCATTGACTTTCCTGGCGCAAATACCCGTGTTCAACACTTTCTTCAGGCAAACGGGCACGAGCATGGACTCACTGCTCGCCCGCTTCACCACGGCCGGGTATGCCGTGACGGCCATCTGCGGCGTAGCGGTCTGCGTGTTGCTCTACATCCTGCTGCGCAAATTCTCCGCCCATCACATGGTGAAAGAGACCTTGCGAGGCATCTGGCAAGGCATCGCCTCACTTCGATCCGTGAAAAACATCCCCCTGTTCGTCTTCTTCACGCTTGCCATCTGGGCCAGCTACTTCCTGCACTACTACCTCACTTTCTTCTGTTTCGAGGGCACATCCCAACTGGGAATGATGAGCGCCATGGTGACTTTCATCGTGGGAAGCATAGCCGTGATAGTGCCTACACCCAACGGGGCGGGGCCATGGCACTTCGCCGTGAAAACCATGCTGATACTTTATGGCGTGCAAGAGCAGGAAGCGCTCTACTTCGTGCTTATTGTCCACGCCGTGCAAACCATGTTGGTGGTGGCGCTGGGCATCTATGGCTGGCTGGCCTTGCAGTTCACCAGCAAGAAAGCGGCTGTGGAATAAAAAGTCAGTACTACTGCTCCAGCGTTTCAGTACTACTGAAATCCAATATCAGTAGTACTGCGTTGGCACTTGCAGTACTACTGCGATTTTTTCTCCCTCGATAAAGCTCACTTGCCCTCAGGATATGGAATGCCCTCCAGGTACATATCCTTCAGGTTCAGTATCACCAGCTTGAAACGCTCCAGCACGTCCAGACCCAGCACACCGTCTTCCATTCCCTTGAGGTAACCAGGCGTTTCCGTCTCGCCCGCCTGCCCTTCCACGCCGGCGTTCACCATCACGGAGAAGAGTGCCGCCTTGCCGTTTCCCAGGCGAAACACCTTTACGGGCAGGCGATAGCCACGGGTAAGTATGGCGGCGCCTACGCCTCCCATCATCACGGAGTCCGGCTTGCCTGCGGCCAGTGTCTCCTGCTTGTGCCGCTCAAACCAAGTGCGTTGCAACGAGGTCTCATAGCATCCCGTGTCGAAGTGGAAGTAGAGCGGTTGCTCGTCATAGTCGGAAGAGGCCATGGTGAGGGTTTCCTGGTCGCCCCGCAGTAAGTTGCTCACGGGCAACGGGCAGGGTGTTGGCTTCTCGGGAATGACGAACTGCCGGTGCTCAAAGTCCAGCCGCACCTCTTGCATGCGCAGCATGAGGGGCATGCCCATGACTGGCGGGAGCAAGGAGCCTATGCTGTCCATGGCCGCGTTGCCCGTCTGAATGTCAACGATGAGGAAAGGCACGTTCGTCCAAGCCATCTCGCCGATGCGCAACGTGTCCGCCATGGCGTATCGTCCTTCTTGCATTCCCATGCCAATCATCTGGGTGGTGGCATCCAGCAGCCGCAAGCCATAGTCCCGCGCCTGCCTCGACGAGATGATGTTAACACCCGCCCCCGTATCGAACACCAGCGTGCTTCCCTTTCCATTGACGCTGCCGTCCATGGTGATGAAATGTCCCTGGGAAGTCTTGTCCTTGGCTTGATGCATCACGCTGTGCGTTTTCATCGGCACGCGGTAAGTGCCCGCGGGATGCAAAGGCTGGCAAATGGGGCCATTGTCGGCAAAGACCCGATACAGCCTTGCCATGACAAGGTAGTTTTGAGTTTGCGCGCTGTCCACTCCCTGCGCTCTCAACTGGTCATGAAGGCTTTGCGCCAAGTCGGCGGCCTCGGCATAGCGGTCGACGCGAGCCAGGTTCATCACCATCAGCCACGCCATGCTCAGCGTGTTGTCTCCCAATTCTGGCTGGTGGTTGTTCAGCAGGTCACCCAACACCACGCAGGCCGAGTCCGGCTGGTTGAAGTAATGGCACGTCAAAGCCTGCGCCATCTTGTAGAGCATGGGGTGCACGGAATCTGCGGGAGTGGTTTTCAGCTCGCGTTTCAAGTCAAACCAGCGGTTTTCATTCATTAGCCTGCCGAGACGCTCGTCAGCGGTTTGTGCCCGCATAACCAGCGAAGCGAACAGGAAAAGCAACAGGAAAAGTCTTTTCTTCATGGTCTTCTGGCATTATATTAGGTCAACAAAGATAGTGAAAAAATACGAGTATCCGACCATGGTAACATTATTTTAGAGGAAGAATCGGTTCCACCCGCATGAAAAGCAGTTGGCTTGGAAAACAAATCAAGTTGTTTCGAGAAGGAAATCAAGTTATTTTGTTGTTGAAAACAAGTTATTTTGCTGACGAAAACAAGTTGTTTTGGTCAGCAATTCAACTTGTTTTGGTTCAGCCGAAATTTCTTGGGGGAATAGTCGTGATGAGAGGGGCTTCGAAGAGGGTCTCCTCTCGCCATTATATAACAATATAAAAACAGATATTCCCCACGAGTTTTCCCCTGGCCCGTTATTCTCATGAGGGATACAACTTATTCGCTAAACCCCGCCAATAGCCTCCGTGGCTTGACGACAATGTTCACATCGCCGCTACGGAGTCGCTTGACGAGACGCGAATACCAACCAGTATTGACACATTATTTATATATACGCGCGCGAGGCAGCCTACTCCCCTCGCCGATAGGTAACAAAGGAAAACGCATAAGGGCGGGAAGCGGACGGAGGGAAGGCTTCCCGGCTGACCACTTGCCAGCCAGCGTAATCGGGGAAAAAAGCGTCCGCCCGCGGGGCAAGGGCATCCACCTCCGTGAGCCATAACTCTTGCGCCAAAGGGAGAGCCTGCCGATAGACCTCCGCACCCCCTATCACGAACACTTCCCGCAGCGAGGCGCATCGGCGCAAGGCCTCTTCCAGTGACGGGCAGACCTCCAGACCGGTATCTCCCTCCCCCCGCCAAGGAAGGTGGAAACCTGCTTGACGGGACAAAACGATGTTGCGACGATGGGGCAAGGGTCCGTGGGGCAACGACTCATAGGTCTTGCGCCCCATGATAACGGGATGACCCGTGGTCAAACGACGAAAGCGAGCCATGTCTTCCGGCAAGTGGAAGAGCAGCTGCCCTTGATGGCCTATCGCCCTGTTCCGTGCCACGGCGGCTATGAGCTTCACTTTCATGGCAGGATCACTACTTGGGGAGCGGCGGACGGCAGGTGCGTGCTCTTGACGCGCCACTCTTGCGGATACAAGTTATTGGCTCTTTGGCCGATGTTCTTGGCGAACCCCAGGGGCTGGCGGCCATAGGTCAGGAGCGTGAAACCCCTTGGCGTGTCGGCTGGTAAGGGGAAGGCCTCCTTGCGCAGGTAGGCCACGGCCTGCTGCCAGGTCAAGTCCACGGCGGGGAAAATCTCTTGATGGAGCAAGGTGGAAAGGGCGAGCGACTGGTGGGGCAGCAAGTCCCTGCCCTTCAAAGTGCCCATGGTGACACCCGCGTGGAGCACCCGCAACCGCTCGCGGGCTTGCCGATAGAGGGGAAACCAACGTTGGGGAATGGCCCTGAGCGTATCCTCCTCCAGCGAGTACGCCATCTCCTCATCCGCCCGCAACCAATCAGCGGGCACGGAGAAAGGTTTCCCTGGTTTCTCCCGACGGGAATTTTTCGTCTTGCGGGGTGGCTTTTCCTCCCCACTCTGCTCTTCGGACTTGCGCAGTACGGCCATGAACAGACCCTCGCCACGGGTATAGCCAGGGATGAAACGATATACCGGCAGGTCGCCCGCCAGGCTGCCCGTGATGGCCCAATCTGCCTCCACGTCCACCGTGAGCGGCTCCGCGCCCAGACGGTCTATCATCCAAGCCACGTTCTCCTCGTCCTCCTGGGCGTTGAAAGTGCAGGTGGAATAAACCAGCAAACCGCCCGGGCGCAAGCAGCGCCAAGCGTCGGAGACTATCTCGCGCTGCAACTTGGCGCAGTCGAAGACGTGTTGCCGGCTCCACTCGGCTATGCTGGCGGGGTCTTTGCGAAACATGCCCTCGCCCGAGCAAGGTACGTCTGCCACAATCACGTCAAACCATAAACCCGACTCGCGGTAAGCCTTGGGGAAGTCGTTGGTGACCACCACGTCGGGATGGCCCCACTTCATCATGTTCTCCGCCAATATCCTGGAGCGGTCTCGCATAGGCTCATTGCAGAAAAGCAGACTGCCCTGGGGCAACGCGGAGCGGGCTACCGTGGACTTGCCACCAGGAGCGGCGCATAAATCCAAGGCCACCACGGGGCGGGAGACGTGCTGCCGCAACACCCGGTGAAGGAACATGGAGGAGGCTTCCTGCACGTAGTAGACACCAGCGTGCAGCATGGGGTCGAAGGTAAAGTCAGGTCGGCTAGCCAAATACCAAGCGTCCTCGCACCAAGGCACTTGTCCCTCGGCATCCTCTACCTTTACCTCTCCCGCGGGGAGCTTAGCTGGATTAAGACGGATGGCCACCGTGGGCGGCTCGTCCAGCGCACGGAGGAAGCGATCGTAACGGGTTTGCCCCATCAAGGTAAGCGTATATTGGGAGAAATCTTGCGGTAAATTCATTTTTTCATGTGGTTTATGACGCGAAATTAAGAAAAAAATCGTTTCTTTGCAACTAATGCGCCACTGGACTCGTCTAATACACAGAAAAAACAAAACAATATGAAAAAACTCATAACCATAACCCTGTCACTGGCTCTACTAGCCACCAGTCCTGCCCACCTAGCAATGGCCCAAGGCCAAAAAAGCAAGGCGACAGCCACGGCCACCACAAACGCCCCCGCCGTCAACGACTCCACGGACGAGGAGGGAATAGTGGCCTATAGCGACACCACGGAAACCGACGCGCAAGGCGACAGCGTCACCTACTACAACGGCAAAGGCAACACAGCCTCGCTGGACTGGAACAACGACCAAGCAGACTCCCTGCTGGAACGATGGGCACTGGAGCTGCTGGGCGGCACGGCCGGCTTCTGGGCCAGCGCCTTTGCCACGCTGGTGGTGATACTGGTGTTCCTCTTCCTTTGCTCGCCTTTCATCGTGCTGGGACTCTTCATCTGGTACCTGGTGAGGCGCAACCGACAGCGACTGGAGTTCGCCCGCCAGGCCATGGAGAACGGGCAGCCCATCCCGCAGGAAATGCTCTCCATGGAACTGCAAACCGACAGCTACATGTGGAGCAAGGGAGTGAGAAACGTATTCCTGGGCCTGGGGCTCATCGTCTTCGGCCTCTTCATAAACATCGAAACACTGGCCGCCGTGGGCGCGCTGCTCATCTGCATGGGAGCGGGACAATGCGTGATAGCCAAGACCTCGGGCAAGGGCGAACGGAGAAAGACAACCCCTACCCCCGAGGATAGCACCAGCGAGGAGAAAGAGGCCATGCCACAGGAGCGGAACTGGGCCTACACCTTCCAGCAAATCACCAACAACGCCCGGGGACAGAAAGGCGTGATGACCGCCTTCACGGGCCTGGGACTCATCGTCATGGGCCTTTTCATGGGCACCGATGCCCTGACCGCCGTGGGCGGACTGGTGCTCTGCATAGGCGCGGGAATGTGCGTGGTAGCCAAAACATCCGAGAAGAACACGAGGAAAGACTAGGCCAACGAGGGACAATGAACAGTTGGGACGACATACAACTGGTATCACGGGTGGCCGTGCTACACGACAGGCGTGCCTTCGACACGCTGGTCAAGCGGCACCAAGAAGCCATCCGCAGGTTTTTCCTCAACCAAACGTGTGGAGACACGCAGCTGAGCGATGACCTGGCGCAAGACACTTTCGTCAAGGCATATCTCAATATCGCGCAGTTCCAGGGGAAGTCCACTTTCAGCACGTGGCTCTTCCGAATCGCCTATAACGTGTTCTATGACTACACTCGTGGCCAGCGTCCCACCACGGACATAGACCTGCTGCCCGCGCAAAGGCTCAGAACAGAGCAACGGGGCATGGAAAAAATGGATCTTTACCAAGCCCTGCAACAACTGACGGAAACAGAACGCACCTGCGTATCACTGCAACTGATGGAGGGGCAAAGCATAGACCGCATCGCCGAGATTACCGCGATGAACGCCAACACCATCAAGTCGCACTTGGCAAGAGGAAAAAAGAAACTGGTGACTTACCTAAAAGCAAACGGATATGACAGATAAAGACAACATGCTGAGCAACGAGGAAGAAAGAACATTGGAAGAGTTTTTCGCCTCCCGACGGCAAACCATTGCCGACGATGGCTTCTCTAAGCAAGTAATGCGCAAGCTGCCGCGGAATGCCATCTGGCTCAACAGGCTTTGGACAAGCATGTGGCTCGTGGCCATCACGGTCATGCTGCTGACCGAGGAGGGACTGAAGCAACTGGCCTCGCCCGTGAAAACCTTCCTTTTCAAGGCTGGCATCTGGCTGAAAGAACTGCCAGAGCAGTCGCTCTCGTTCAAAGACTTCTACATAGGATACCTGGCGTTTGCGGCCATCTTGTTGGTTGTCTTCGCCTGCGTGGCGCAAACGGAGCGCCGATAAGGAAGAAACAGATATTTCTCTTATCTTTTTCATATATTTATGAATGGTGACCCTTGCTGTGAGAGCAAGAGGGCATCAACAAAAAATGGGCGTGCCAGTGATGGTACGCCCATTTGCCTATATATATAATATGGTGTAATCCCGAAAAATCACCTCATCTCCTTGGTGACACGCTTGCCGCCATCTCTCATGATATCCACACGAATGACAATTCCCTTAGCGGAAGGATTTACCCTCACGCCCCGCACGTCGTAATAATTGGTGGTTACGATATCTTCCTCATCCGCGGCCACGCCGTCAATGCCAGAGGGCACATTTCCGTCAGCCACCGGATAATACTCCTCCACGGCAGCTTGGGCGTCGGCGTTGCCTTGGCGCATGATATTTTCCACCACATTGCTCAAGTATACCTCCAAGTTGGTATACCATCCTTTGGCGTCCAGCTTCTTGTCGTTGCCGTCGCTGGGGTCATCAGGATTCAATCCGTTGGCGATTTCCCACTCATCGGGCATGCCATCACCATCTGAATCAAAGCCTGCGGGGCGGGAGGACGTTCCGAAATTCGCCTCTGTATAGCCCTCCACATCTGCCACCAAGTCTATCAAGCCTTCCTCTCCCGTCACCGAACCCATGTATTCAGGATTACCGCTGGTGACTTCCCGCTTGTAACGGGCATCTACGTCATCGCGATAAAGAGACGCACCAGCGTAGTCCAGCACCTTGGAGAAGGCCGTGACAGCGTCGTGGGTGGTCACCTCGCCCGTCGGACAAGGCTCTTCCATTCTTATCTTGACGCAAGAGACTCCATTGATAGTGACATGGGGAGCGTCGTAATAAGCATTGGGGTCTGCGGTATATCGTTCCCCGTCAAGGGTATAAGTGCCTTCGTCATAGTCAACGCCATCCCAATCGCGGTTATGGGTTATCTTCCCGCCATGTGTCTCGGTAGTATTGCCGGAAATGTAATAGCGGCTGGCCAAGCCTCGCAGTTTTTCGATGGTGCCATTGCCTTCGTCGCCCACGGAAACCTGCGTCACCCGGTTTGCCTTGCTGTCTGGCGTAGCGGGGCCACCCTTATAGTAGTTGTTCACGATGTTAATCTGCCCGCCGCCCGGGCCACCATAACAGCCATTGCTATTGCCCCAGTTGAACATCACGCAGTTGCGGAAGTCCACGTTCTCGGCCTGCACGGCATTTTCCCATTTATACTCCGAATAAAGTTTATTTTTGGTATAGCCTGTCCAGCCGTAGCGTGCCCCGTTGAAGCGAGGTACTCGGTTAGATACATGAGCCAAGAGGTTGTGATGGAAGCTGGCCAACTTGCCTCCCCAAATACCTCCATATCCATGAGCGCCCTTTCCATGTCCCGCGTTGTTAAGGCTCTCCGCGATGGTGCACCATTGCATTGTGAAGTTATTCATATCATAAAAGGAAGCCACCTCGTCTATGCTCCAACTGAAAGAGCAGTGGTCAAGTATCATGCCCGTATATTCACGAGCCCAAATAGCGTCCGCGCTGTCATTCACATCCCTTTCCTGCCCTCTGCGGACACGGATAAAGCGGATGATGATATTATCTCCCGCGGGGCGAACGGTATAATAGCGCAGGGTAATGCCTGGGCTGGGGGCTGTCTGTCCGGCGATAGTGGTATTAGCGCCTATCTTCAATTCTTCTTCCAGAGCTATCACGCCGCCTACATCGAATACCACGGTTTTGGCTTTATCGCCTTTCACGGCCTCCCGCAGCGACCCCGCTCCATTATCGTTGAGGTTGGTAACGTGTCTCACTTCTCCTCCTCGCCCTCCAGTCACGTATCTGCCGTGACCTTCCGCGCCAGGAAAAGCGGGAACCAACTGCGCGCGCACCGTGAAGGCGCAAAGCGCCATCCATAAAAGCAGTAAAGTTTTTCTCATAGATCACTATTTCTGATTTGGTTTAGGTAGTTTGTTTATTGTTGTCTTGAAGTGTCACCGCCGTGACTAATCGATAGCGCGAAAATAAGCATTATTCTCGAAACGGGGAAATGTTTCGGATGAAAATATAATCCCTAACGCAAAAAAGCATTACAGAGCAGGCATGAGCACCTAAACCGCAAGCCCATTAAAGAATCATCTTAACGCGTCTCTACAGTGTCTTCCACCCTTGGAAGGAGCTAGAAACACGCGTCAAAACCTTCCCGCAGACAGTTTGGGAGCTGGAAACGCCGTAAATTCCTTCCCGCAGAACGGAATGAGGCTGGAAACGCGCGTCAAAACCTTCCCGCAAAACGGAATGGAGCTGGAAACGCCGTAAATTCCTTCCCGCAGAACGGAATGGGGCTGGAAACGCGCGTAAATTCCTTCCCGCAGAACGGAATGGGGCTGGAAACGCCGTAAATTCCTTCCCGCAGAACGGTTTGGAGCTAGAAACGCGCGTCAAAACCTTCCCGCAGACAGTTTGGGGCTAGAAACACGCATCAATGCCTTCATTTCACCAGGGAAAAGACACGCAACGCATTGGCGGTGGTTCGCGTGGCCAATTCTTCCAGCGCCACACCATAGGCCAAGGCCAACGTCTTGGCTACCTCCGCCACGAAAGCACTCTCATTGCGTTGCCCTCGATGGGGGACAGGAGCCATATAAGGGCTGTCTGTCTCCAACACCAACCTGTCCAACGGCACGCTCTTAGGCAAATCCTCACGCAAATGGCTGCTCTTGAACGTGCTTACGCCACCCACGCCAAGCACGAAACCCGGGAAGCTCAGCAGTTGTTCCGCCTCCCGGGCATTGCCCGTAAAACAATGGAAAACGCCACCAACCAACTCCCGCTCATAAGGGCGCAAGAGGGCGACCATCTCGTTTTGCGCCTTGCGGCAATGTATCATCAAGGGCAGGCGCAGCTCTATGGCCCACTTCACCTGTTCCTCAAAAGCCAAGAGCTGCTCCCGCTCATATTCCCTGCTCCAATAATAATCCAATCCAACTTCGCCAACAGCTATAAACTCGCCAGCCCCATTGGAAAGATAATGTTCATGGAGATGACGCAATCGCTCTCGCCAATCAGGTTTCACCTCTTCTGGATGAAGTCCCACCATGGGATAAGCGTAACCGGGATACAGATGACAGACATTGAGCACCTGGGCAACTGACTCCTCGTGGATGGCGGGCAAAAAGACACGTCCTACGCCCGCTTCCTTGGCACGGGCTATCACTTGGGGCAAGTCTTCCAGAAACTCCTCCCCTTCCAGATGGGCATGGGTGTCGATGAGCATAGGCATCAATACTGGCGCTTCATCATCTGTTGCGCATAACGGGCCAACTCTTCCTTGCGTTCCTCGGGCACGGCAAGAGCGTCCAGATAGCGGTGGCTCTCCTGGAAATAGGCGGCTATTTTCTCCTGCGCCAATTGGTCGATACCTATCTCATTGTATAGACGGGTGACCGCGGCTATCTTCTCTTGTTTGTCAAAACCCGTGGCGGATATCCATCGTGTCAATTCCTCGTGTTGAGAGTCGTTAGCTCTGTTGAGGGCGTTGATGAGCATATAGGTTTTCTTGTTCGACGTAATGTCACCTCCTATCTCCTTACCGAAAACGGCGGGGTCGCCATACACGTCTAAGTAATCATCTTGTAACTGGAAGGCCAGCCCCACGCATTCGCCGAAACGATATAGATTGTCAGCGTCCCCGCAGGGAGCGTCTGCCATTAGCGCGCCCATTTTCAATCCGCAAGCCAAAAGCACGCTGGTCTTCAGCCTTATCATCTCGATATATTCCTCTTCCGAGACATCGTCCCTGCGCTCAAATTCCATGTCGTACTGTTGCCCCTCGCCTATTTGCAAAGCCGTCTCCGTAAAAAGGTCGAGCACAGGCTTCAAATGAGCCTCGTCACACTGCGCCATGCGCTGATAGGCCAACACCAACATCGAGTCACCAGAAAGAATGGCCGTGTTGGCATCCCACTTGCGATGCACGGTGGGTTTGCCCCTGCGCACGTCAGCGTTGTCCATCAAGTCATCATGGAGCAACGTATAATTGTGGTAGGTTTCCAGGGCAATGGCCTGGGGCATCACGCGTTCAATATCTTCACAGTAAAGATTGTAGGCCAAAAGCGTGAGAACGGGTCTCACACGTTTGCCACCAATGGACAGCACATATTCAATAGGCTCATAAAGCGAGGCGGGCTGGCGGTCGATAGTCATGCGCCGCATGGATTGCTCCAATCGGTCAAGAAGTTCAGTGGATGTATACATATTCTATTATATATTATATAGGGTTAAGGTTTGATATCGTGAGATTCCGCATGATTGCCATGAACGCAACAACGCTTTTCCTTCAGAGTTTAAACACCACGGGGATAACCACCATGGAGCGGCAAGGCTTGCCATTCTCTGTGCCAGGTTTCCAGGGAGGCATCTTGCGCACTACCCGCACCGCCTCGCGGTCTAACTGAGGATGAGCGGATTTGGCCACCTTGACATCAGAAAGCTTTCCGTCCGCATTGACAATGAAAGAGACCACCACCCTGCCCTGCAGCTGGCTGGCTTGCGCCTGCGGCGGATAACGCAGGTTCTTGGTGAGCCACTGCACCATCTCGGCCCAACCACCAGGAAACTCCGGCAACTGAGAGAGACGCTCATCAGTAGAGCCTTTGGGCTCATCCCGCTGACGCAATGTTTCCGCCACTTTGGCCTCAGTCACCTCGGCATCATCACTTTCCCTCAGCAAGGAAGCCCTATCTGGCAACTTCGCCTGTCTCGTCACCGCCTCATCCACTGCTTTCAAGCGAGTGGAAACAACTGGCGTGGGACGCACTTCTGGCCGAGGAGCGGCCACCCAGTCCTTATCTATAGGCTTGGGACGGAAAGCGAGGTCAAAGGCAACGTCATCCAACATGCTCTCTTCCATTTCCCAACTTGTAGGCACAGAACGATATTCCATCGCCACATAACACAGCGATAGCACGAATACTATCCCCAGCAAGAAGAATACTGGGCGGGAAGCTTCCAAATCCACTTGACGCGATTTCCTCTCCACTACCTACAATATTTCGTTACAGCGGTCGTTATCTTTGCAGTAATCTCTGGCAAAATTAGTGCTTATTATTGAAAAAGCAGTATCTTCGCGCCAATAATTTACCGAAAACTGATGAAATTCCTTATATCCGCCATCTTTGTGACACTGATGACTCTCGAAGCCAAGGCGCAAGAGAGCCAAACAGGATATAATTTCTTGCGGCTACCCGTCAGTGCACATGCGGCGGCCTTGGGAGGCGACAATATCACGCTGGTGGAAGACGACGAAGCGTTGATATTCCACAATCCCGCCTTACTCTCCACCGTGAGCGACAAGACCATCAACCTCAACTACATGAACTACATGCAGGGGGCAAACACGGCCTCGGCCGCCTTTAACCGCATCGTGAAGGAAAGAGCTTCTTGGGCAGTATCGGCACAATACATAGACTACGGCACGATGAAAGAAGTAGACGAAAACAACCAACAGACCGGTACGTTCTCCGCCCGAGACATCTCGCTGGCAGGCTACTTCTCCTACTTACTCTCACCAACAATAGCAGGCGGCATCTGCGCCAAGTTCATCACATCTTATATAGGGGACTACAACTCCATCGCCATGGGCGTAGACCTGGGACTCAACTACTATGACCCCGACAGGGAATGGTCTATCTCCTTGGTAGCCAAGAACCTGGGCGGACAGGTAAAAGCTTACGAGGATGATTATGAGAAAATGCCCATAGACGTGCAACTGGGCGTTTCCAAACGCATTCTGCGCACCCCTTTCAGAATATCGGCCACACTCGTAGACCTCAACCATTGGAACTACAGTTTCATCAACCATGCCGTGGTGGGCGTAGACCTCTTATTGGGCTCAGGCATCTGGGTAGGCGGAGGATATAATTTCCGTCGTGCGGACGAAATGAAAGTGGAAGACACGGAAGGAGAAGAAAGTTCCCACTGGGCCGGGGCTTCCATAGGAGCGGGCATCTACCTGGAACGTTTCAAAGTCAACGTGGCATACGGTAAATATCACGTGAGCAGTTCCTCGCTAGTCATCAACGCGGCTTATACATTATAATATTATCATAACCACATACAATATGAAAAAAATCACGATAGCCATAGACGGATATTCTTCCTGCGGCAAAAGCACTATGGCCAAAGACTTGGCCCGCAGTATCGGATATGTTTACATTGATACTGGTGCCATGTACCGCGCTGTCACCCTCTACGCCATGCGCCACGGAATTATCCATAGTGGCTCTATCGACACAGACAGGCTGAAGGCGGAAATGGGAAATATCAATATTTCTTTTAAATTGAACACTGAAACTGGCATGCCAGACACTTACCTCAACGGAGAACTGGTGGAAAGAGAAATACGAACCCTCGAAGTGTCCAACAACGTGAGCCCTATCGCCACGCTGGCTTTCGTGCGCGCTGCCATGGTATGCCAACAGCAAGCCATGGGCAGAGAAAAAGGTATTGTCATGGACGGAAGAGATATCGGCACTACAGTGTTTCCTGACGCGGAACTGAAGATTTTCGTCACCGCAAGTCCCGAAGTTAGAGCCCAACGTCGTTATGATGAATTGAAAAGTAAGGGCATGCCAGCCGAGTATAATGACATATTGGCCAACGTAAAGGAGCGTGACTACATAGACAGCCATCGCGAGGTATCCCCCCTGCGCCAAGCGGAAGACGCTATAGTGTTGGACAATAGCCACATGACGATTCCCGAACAAAAAGAATGGTTGCTCACCAAATACAAGGAAACCGTCGAAAAAGATGTGTGACAATCCTTGACATCCTCTTGCCGCCATTCTAGGCAATAGCTTAAGAAACCCGTCCCTTTCCTGTCCCTATTGGACAAGGGAAGGGACTTTATCGCCAAACCTAACCTCCCCAACCATAAAAGACCCTTGCACAAGAAAAAAATCAAGGGAAATGGCGGTTATTTCAAAATAAAAACGTAATTTTGCAGTCGGTTAACAAAACAACAACACTAATGGACGATTATCACGCGGAAACATTCATCATTACGCGCGAGGATTGAGCCAAAGCCGCTAATCCCCACGCGGACTAATTGTGGAGACTAGCGACAATGAGAACCTACTGGAATACAGAGCATAACCTGAAGGCCATCAACGAGTGGCAACCCAACTGCTGGATACAAGTAACCTGCCCTACAGAGGAAGACCAGCGACTATTGGAAGAAGAATTCCAAATTCCCGACTATTTCCTTTCAGACATCAGCGATACCGACGAGCGAGCACGCTATGAGTATGACGACGGCTGGATGCTCGTCATACTCCGCATACCTTATGTAAAGGAAATACGTTCCCGCACACCCTATACCACAGTTCCCCTTGGCATCATCCACAAGCGGGATGTCACTATAACCGTGTGCTATTACGAGACCAACATGATGATAGACTTCATCAGCTATCAACAAAAGCGCGGAGAAGGATTTACCGACTACGTGGATATGACCTTCAGGCTCTTCCTATCGTCTGCGGTGTGGTATCTGAAACGACTGAAGCAAATCAACGCCTTGATAGAAAAGGCGAAAAGGAACCTGGACAATGGCGTGAACAACGCCAGCTTGATAGGGTTGAGCAGATTGCAAGATTCGCTCACTTATTTCACCACCTCCATTCGAGGCAATGAGAATCTGCTCTCCAAGTTGAAGTTTAAGTTGCAGGTAGACGAGCTGGACGCCGACTTGATAGAAGACGTAAATATTGAGATGACACAGGCCCGGGAAACCACCAATATCTATAGCGACATCTTGGAATCAACTATGGATACCTACTCCAGTATCATCAACAACAACATGAACACCGTCATCAGGACGCTCACTTCCGTGAGTATCATCATGATGTTCCCAACGCTCATCGCCAGCCTCTTTGGCATGAACCTCGTCAACGGCATGGAGAATAGTCCTTTCGGCTTCGCCATCGCCCTGTTCATATCAGTATTCGTCTCTGCCCTTTCATGGTTCATCCTGCGCCGGAAAAGACTGCTTTAAGCATGCATTTTGAGTACCACGCCCATACTTTTCATGCCAAAACGGAAAAAATAACGCTTTTTCTTAGGCTGTATCATTTTTTTTGTTTAAGTTTGCGCAGATAAACAACTTTGGCTTTGGCCAGAGACATGAAAAACGATTCATAAACTAATTCACAGTGACATGATGGACTCTCAAGACAAGACCCTGCAACAGGGCATCACGCAAGAAACAACGGCAGAGAACAACTCTCCGCAAGCAATCGAAACCAATCCCGCTGCCACCCCAAAGGAATATGCCAGCAAACAGGAAATCCTGGAAAGGGTAAGGCAACTGGCGCATGGTGACGAAACGCCCGGAAAGGAAGAGGTGGAACACCTGAAAGCCCTGTTCTACAAGATACACACGGCCGAAAGGGAAAGCCAAATGAAAGCCTTCCTGGAGGACGGAGGCAGCCCTGAGAAATTCCGCGTAACCCCAGATGATACAGAAGAGGCTTTCAAGGCGGAAATGCAAATTGTCAAAGAGAAAAGGGCAAAACTCTACTTGAAGCAGGAGGAAGAAAAGCAAGCCAACTACAAGCGCAAGCTGGAAATCATCGAGAGCATCAAGAACATGGCCAACTCCCCGCAGGAGGCCAACCAATCATATCAGCAGTTCAAGGCCCTGCAGCAAGAATGGAAAGACCTGGGGGCTGTTCCTCCAGAGCATGCCACGGAACTGTGGAGAAACTACCAACTCTACGTGGAGCATTTCTATGACCAACTGAAGCTCAACATAGAGGCCCGCGAATATGACTTCAAGAAAAACCTGGATATCAAGACCCGCATCTGCGAGGCAGCGGAAAAGCTGGCTGAGGAGCCCGACGTGGTAAGCGCTTTCTATCAACTGCAAGAGCTGCACCAGCAATACAGGGAGACTGGCCCCGTAGCCAAGGACTTGCGCGAAGATATCTGGAACCGCTTCAAGGCCGCTTCCTCCATCGTGAACAAGCGCCACCAGCAGCACTTCGAACAGTTGAGAACCAAGGAAAAGGAAAACCTGGCGAAAAAGACAGAGCTTTGCGAGAAAGCTGAAGCTCTGGCGGCTATTGAAAACCACACACCTTCTGACTGGGAAAAGCGCACTAAGGAAATCATTGCCCTCCAGCAGGAGTGGAAGCAAATCGGTTTCGCCCCGCAGAAGATGAACGTGAAGATATTCGATCGCTTCCGCGCCGTCAATGATGAGTTCTTCCGCCGCAAGGCGGAGTTCTTCCGCGGTTTCAAGGACACACTTTCTGCCAACGCGGACAAGAAACGTGAACTGGTTGCCAAGGCCAAGGAGCTCTCCGAGAGCAAGGAATGGAACAAGACCGCGGAGGCTTTGGTGAAACTGCAAAAGGAATGGAAAGAGGTGGGACCCGTGCTCAAGAAGGTAGGCGAACCGCTTTGGGCAGAATTCCAACAAGCCTGCAACCACTTCTTTGACGCTCGAAAGGCCGCCCGCGGCAACGTGAAGAGCGAGGAGCACGCCAACTTGTCCAAGAAGAAGGAAATCATAAAGAAGTTGAACGACATATTGGAAACGCCTGAGAACCAGACGCAAGACTATGTACAGCAGTTGGTGGCTGAATACAATGCCATAGGTCATGTGCCCTACAAGGAAAAAGACAAGGTGTACCAACTCTACCATGATACGCTCGACAAGATCTACAAGGAATTGCATATCTCTGTCAACAAGCGCAACTTGGACAGCTTCATGCAAAACCTGAAAAGCATAGCGGAGAAAGGCGGTGACGCCTTGAGCGGAGAGCGTGCCAAGTTGATGCGCCGCTACGAGCAGCTGAAACAAGAGATTACCACCTACGAGAACAATCTCGGCTTCTTCAACACCACCAGCAAGAAAGGCAATAGCCTCGTGGAGGAGATGAGCCGAAAGATACAGAAGTTGAAAGACGACATGGAGTTGGTGCGCCAGAAAATCAAGGCCATCGACAAGGCAGGACAAGAACAACAATAAACCTCATACAGAAGAAAGAGCCGCTCCCCAAAAAGGGAGCGGCTCTTTGCGTCAACAGGCGTTAGAATAGCGCGGATACCGATGAAGTGTTGTAGAAGGGAAACGTGCTCACGTATCGACAAGCCAGGGATGCTTGCCCCGAGACTTCCTCTGCGATGTTTTCCCTTTCTTGCAGACGATGTGCACATCGTCGCTACGTGTTCCGTTGTGGTCTTGTTTGTGGTTTGCCAATCCGCGTATTCACGTCTCAGCAGCAAGGATGCCAGTTCTCATCTCGTTGCCCTTTCTATTCTTTCCATCCATTCCCTTACCCGTTGGGGTATGTCATTGGAATTCTCGTCAAGCGTCTCCAGCTCGTAGATGCCATCTCCACAGACCTTCAAGCCTACTCTCATCTTTTTCGCCAATTCATCAGCCAGGTCTTTATCCTCTTTCCTATTCGTCAAACGAATGACGGCTTGGCCACCCTCTCGTGTCACATCAAAGTAGGGCATGCCATATTTCTCGTTATCATAATCACAGACCAGTTGCCTGCACTCCCAAGTATTGATGGTCCAATCCTTGCGCAGGCCTACGGCATCCAACCACTGGATAATGAAATGCTCTTGTTCCACTACGTAGACGAGACGGTCTACCCACTCATAGATGTATTCGCTGAACTTCTCATCTTGGGCGAAACGGCTATATAGCCCGCCTTCGGGTATATGATAATATTCCTTTTCAAGCAGCATCCACCAAGTGCCATAGCTCCTTCTTCCCCCGAATCGCGACTTCAAATATTTCGCGAAATTAGGGTCACGCCAATAAGAGGCCTGGACATTGTAATGACCGCTTCTATCCCAATCTACGCTGACGTAAGCGGGTCTGTTGCCACCAGCGTCAGAGCTGGTCAGCCTCAGCGTAAAGCTATTTCTTTCCGCCAAGTGGTCTTCCACCTCCCAGCCCCTGACATTCCATTGCTTTTTCTTTTCTTCCCATTCCCCAGTGATTGATTTCGAGTCAACGACTTTCATGTTGTTTGTCGTGTTGACGGCCAAAGCCTGCGGGGCAATCTTGTCATCAGAGTCTTGGCAGAAGGCTGCGGTGAAGTGCTTGAGCGTATCGTCCCAACCAGAAATCGTTCCCTTGTTGATGTTTTGATACAAGTCGGCCTTGAATTGATCCATGACGTTGAACAACTCCTTCAGCAGTTCTTTCCATTTTGCCTCACTCAGCGTCTCAAGCGCATTGCCATTTGCGTTGATGGCCAACTTAAATATTCTTTCCACGCTCTTGCTGATCTCCTCTACCCGTTCGGGGTCGCAGTGCATGGCTACGGAAGATGTCTTGAAAGCCAACTTGAGCTTTTCGTCATTGGTGTTCTGCCCGGCCTTAATCACATTGTATAGCGTTTCCAGATATTCTTGATAAATGCGCAGTTTCTCCTCGAACACCTTGCCTTTCTTCTCTCGTCGCTCATCGCTGTCGGTCTGGCCAACAAGCAACATCATGGTGATGATGGCCGTGATGATGACTCCTATAATGGCCGCAAACATTTCATACCAAAGTTCCTTGCCCGTATACAACCTCAGATAGACGGCAAAGGAACAAGCTATCACGATAAGGGCTATCGTGGCGGCCATGATCACGGCGTTTTTATGCTCGGTCAGTATCTTTTTTACGCGGTTCATGGTTGTTTCGTGATTTTTCATGAGAAGATGGCTACTTATGCTGTCATCTATCCGCAAATTTAAGGACAATATCTGAAACATACAAGTTTTCGGGCGGCAAATTCGCAAACTGCCTTGAAATTTATATCACATCGGCTTCCCAAGGGACATCGCCAGCAGCGTGGGGGTAATCGCGACTAGAAAGACATTGAACATACCAGGGGCTACCAGCAGCGCAAACAGCTATGTGGAAAGCTCTTTCCACACGGAAATAAAACCGCGAGCAGATAATTAACTAATCCATTCCACGTCGTGGAACTGATTTAGAAGCTATATTCCCGAGACTTTGTTCCTATTATCTCACGCTCTTGGAATAGGGTAAAAGAAACTTTCCTAACTACTCTTCTTGCCTTCGGCGCTATGCGTCGCGTCGCCATAATCCCAGACTGATTCCCCCACAGTCAGCATCGGCGACACGTATGTATGCTACTCCTTGCGGATAACCAAAGTCTTCCACCAGTCCTTGAGCACACCCGCATAGCGCGCTTGTGAATCAGAGAGGAGGATAATCACTTGGCTGCCGTCGATCAAGCGTGGGCCCAGGCACATGCCCTCATAATTTGCCCACCCCCGGGCAGTAAGGTTCAGCTTGGTGCGCCATGAGCAGAGCAACCGCTTGGAGAGCGGGCGCGAAGAAGTGGTGTTCTCTCTAGGGTCGACCACATATAATTTGCACGCCACAAAAGCCCCTATCTTTCCCTTAGGCACAAAAGCCTCCCGCTCCAGCACCAACAGTCGCTGGTCTGGCAACACTAACAGCTCGCTCACGCCCATGGCATATTGGGCTGCCGTGCGATGAGCAGCAGGAGCGTCCATTTGATAAAACAGCTCTCGGGGACTGCCTTCCCCCGCAGGAATGGCGGCAATGCGCAAAAGGTTGGCCTTGCCATTCACGGAAGAGGCTTGCGCTCCATCAGCGGGCAACGTACTCTCATTGACGGTGTAGAAAGTGCGCGATATAGCGTCATAGGCCAATGACTCCAAGCCATACAGACGGGAGAGATGGGCATAAGACTCAGGCAAAGACAACATGCGACCTGTGGGCTGGGCATCCAGCGTATATTCCCTTATCTGATTGTCCGCCTCGCCGCTAATCCAAAGCCGCTCGCTGTCGCGCAAGTACACGATGCCCTCGGAGTCTCGGTTGGGTTGTCCATTGCCCACGAAGCGGTCATGGACAACGCTGAGAATTTCTCCCGAGAGGGAATCTATCGCCACCCGCATGACATGAAAGCCATCCTCTTTGGCCTTGTCGTCCACCACGGCGTAAAGTCCATTACCCAAAGGGGCAATGCCGCTATAATTACCCGCGGGAACGGAATGGGGGAAAGAGCGTTGCCTGTGCTCGCTCACGACCTTCCACTCTTGCGACCAAAGGGGAAGGACACACATCGCAAGCCACAACAAGAGGCGGAAACGATTACCCTTGATAGCCATAGGCCAAGACAAAATCTTCTGTGACATGGAAACGGACAGGAAGCGAGGCACCACGCTTTAGGTTCTCCACTTGGCAACAGCCATCCGTCAACTTGAAAGAATCTACCCTCATGTCAGAGAAAAGCAAGTTATCGGAAGAGTAATACTTAAAGGCTGTCTCCTTGGCACACCAGGCCACGAGCCTTGTCAAGGTGCCCGACACCCGCTCGTCCTCCCGCAAAAACCTGTCGGCAACGCGGTTTATCCGGTCGCTGATATGCTCTATGTCGATAGCAACCTCAAGAGAGGGGGAATAGATGACCGCCGCGTATCCTTTGGTATGGGTTACGCTGATATGTCCCTTAGATACCACGGGCTTGCCGGAAGGCAAATGAGTGATAATTTCCTCTCTGTTCGTCACGGCACGAAACAAAGCGTGGACAGCATATCGCTCCAGCAATCTCGCCCCGCATGGGTGATGACTCCCTACCTCTTCGGCGAAAGGAAATCGCGGAAAAAGAGCCTGGAAATCTTCAAGGGTCTCGGTGACACGCCAAAGGGCAACAGTCACGTCTTCGGTCACGCTATGGATGGAAAGCAGGGGCATAGGCGAAGGTCAACTGGCTTCGTTTTCCTTGGGATGCACTACCACTTTCACCTTGCTGATGCGCCTCTCCTCTATTTTCAGTATCTCGAAGGTGTAGTTCTTGTAATCTATCTTCTCATGAATGCTGGGGAAATCACCTTTAAGCTCAAGCAACAAACCCGCCAAGGTATCCGCATCTCCCTCCACCTCAGCGAACTCTTCGTCATCAGTGCCTAAAGTCTTGCAGAAATCCAGCATCAGCGTCTTTCCTTCAAAAATATAGGTGTTGTAATTCAACTTCGTGAAATACTTCTCCTCGTCGTCATACTCATCATTGATTTCTCCCACAATCTCCTCCAAGATATCCTCCATGGTCACAATGCCACTGGTGCCTCCAAACTCGTCCACCACGATAGCCATATGCACCTTGTTTTCCTGGAACTCCCTTAAGAGGTCATCTATCTTCTTCGTCTCAGGCACAAAGTATGGCGGTCGGATAAGGCTCTGCCAGCGGAAGTTGGCAGGCTTGGAAAGATGGGGCAAAAGATCCTTGATATAGAGCACGCCCCTGATGTTGTCGGTATTGTCTTGGTAAACGGGAATGCGGCTGTAATTGTTGTCAATGATACTGCGGAGCACCTCGTCGTAAGTGGAGCGGATGTCCAAGTCCACCACGTCCTGCCGGCTGGTCATCACCTCCTTGGCTGTCTCGTCGCCAAAACGGATGATGCCCTGCAACATGCTCTTCTCGTCTTTTATCTCATCCTTGTCCGTCAATTCCAACGCATGCTCCAGCTCGCCTACGCTCAACTTGTGATTATCCTTCAGAGGCACCTTCTCGGCCAATACGCCACTGCTCATCAAGACCGCGGAGAATGGCTTCAACAACTTATTTAGCCTGGTAAGGCCGCCAGCCACCTTGCGGCAGAACCTCAAGGGATTCTGACGGCTATAGACCTTGGGCATAATCTCGCCAAAGAGCAACAAAAGGAAAGTAAGAATCACCGTAATGCAAAGGAACTCCAGCCAACGAGCGTTGCCAAAATGGATAATGTGACCGAGGCTGTAATTGCAAAGCATGATGATGGAAACGTTCACCAGGTTGTTGGTAATCAATATGGTGGCCAGCGTGCGTTCGGAGTCTTCCCGCAATTTCACTATTTTGCGGTCTACGTCGCTATGGTCAGGATCCAGTTCTGAGATGTCTGAGGGAGAAAGCCCGAACACCGCTATTTCTGAACCACTGGCGAAAGCGGAACATACGAGCAGTAATGCGGCCAATACCAACGCTATGACAGAGCCTGTGTCCGGAGCTATCAACGTAACCTCGGATACAGACTCCACTATGTTAGAATAGTCCAATGTCGTATCTAGTTAAAAAGGTAATTTGGATTTATCTTCTTCCAAGGCAGACGAAGTGCCCATATTGGAAGACTTGGCAAAAGCCGCTTGCGTTGACGGCTGTGGCTTGGGAGTCAGCATTTCCATGTTTTCCGCCACTATCTCGGTGACGTAAACACGTTTGCCCTGTTTGTCGTCATAAGTGCGATAGCGAATGCGACCTTCCACATAAAGCTTGTCGCCCTTGTGTACATATTGCTCCACTATCTTCGCCAACTTGTGATAAAAAACCAGGTTATGCCAATCTGTATGGTCAGGAACAGTGGTGCCATTTTGCAATGTATACCCCCGCTCGGTAGTGGCTAAGCGTATCTGGGCCACTGCCTGGTCAGCGTCATAATACCTCACCACTGGGTCTTGCCCCACATTGCCTATCAGCATTACCTTGTTCATGGCTTTCCAAGGATTATTTCCACATTCCCAAATAGCGGAAGCGGAAGTTTTTCCCTTTGGCAGAGGGGAATTGGCTACGGCTGTCTACCCTACTACGCAGATGCTCCACGATGCGGTTGTAGCAGTCCTGCCCTGACATGGCTTTCACTTGAGCCACGAAACGTGTGTCACGATACTCGTGCTTGCCCGTAGCGGGGACAAGTACAACCCGCTTGAAGTCTATTGTTCCCTCATACCATCCTGGATGGTCCTCGTTGAGCCGATTCATCGCGGAAACAGCCATCTCATGCTTCTCCTGGGCCGCCGTATTGACATTGGTACGCAACGCTTTCTTTTCCTTGAAGTCTTGCATCGTGGCCGCCGAGGTCTTGATAACTATAAAATAAACACGGGGACGCACCTTGTAACGCTTTGGGAAATAGACATCGCGGCTAGCGTAATCCCGGATATCCGCTTCCATCTCTGGGGTCAAGTTTATCTCAGGTATGGAACGCAAGAAATCCAAAGCTTCTTCTACAGAGGACACAAAGGTTTCTTGGTCAAAATATCTTAAATATAAATTCATGGGTTGTATGTTTCTCCTACAAACAAAAAAGAGCGGAAAACGGGACTCGGACCCGCGACCCCGACCTTGGCAAGGTCGTGCTCTACCAACTGAGCTATTCCCGCGTAAAAAGCAGTTTGGTGAAGAGGAGGAGACTCGAACTCCCACGAAACAATTTTCACTACCCCCTCAAAGTAGCGCGTCTACCAATTCCGCCACCTCTCCATCCTGTAAGGCCTTGAAAAAAGTGTGCCCAGAACAGGACTCGAACCTGCACGTCGCAAAACACACGCACCTGAAACGTGCGCGTCTACCAATTCCGCCACCTGGGCAAAAGACTTTCAAGTCTCGTACACTTTTGTTCAATAAGCTGAGCGGAAAACGGGACTCGGACCCGCGACCCCGACCTTGGCAAGGTCGTGCTCTACCAACTGAGCTATTCCCGCGTTATCCCTCTCATGAAGAGGAGCACTTCTCTAAATGCGGTGCAAAGGTAGCACATTTTTTTGAACCACCAAAATATTTCACGACTTTTTTTATTATAAACCGATTTTTATTCATTTGTGACCATATTGCCTCGTGCCATAGCGGATAACGTGACTATACGTCATATACAAGAATTCAATCCATTCTGTCCCTATAGTCTTCGTATCCGAATTGCCTGAGCATCCGCAACTTCCCGTCACTTCCCAGCAAAGCGATAGCAGGATGGGAAATGCCATTGAAGGTGTTTGTCTTGACGGTTGTATAATGCAGCATGTCCTCGAAAATGACACGCTCACCTACCCGCAGCTCATGATCAAACCGCCAACTGGCCATGAAATCCCCACTCAAACAGCTATTGCCACCCAACCTATAAACATGCTCTCCCGGGGAATCGGCATCTACGACCTTGGCCCCACGCACCTCTGGCATATAAGGCATCTCCAAGCAGTCGGGCATATGGCAAGTGAAACTCACGTCGAGAATAGCGGTACGGATTCCATGATCCTCCACGACATCCACCACTTGTGACACCAGTGGCCCCGTTTGCCAAGCGAACGCACTGCCAGGTTCCAAGATGACGCGCAAATGAGGATAGCGGCCATGAAAAGACCTTAATATATATATAAGGTGTTCCACGTCATAGTCGGCACGGGTCATCAGATGACCCCCTCCGAAATTAATCCATTTCAGCTGGGGAAACCAAGCGGCGAACCGCTTCTCGATATGCGCCAGGGTGCGTTCAAACACGTCTGCCCCACTCTCGCAATGGCAATGGCAATGGAAACCCTCCACGTCTGACGGCAATGTTTGAGGAAGCTTACTGGCCGACACGCCAAAACGGGTACCTGGAGCGCACGGATTATAAAGAGCCGTGCCCACCTCGGAATACTCGGGGTTTACCCTCAACCCGAGAGTCAAGCGGGGATTGACTTCCTTGACCAAAGCATGGTATCGCTCGTATTGCGTGAGCGAGTTGAAAGTAAGATGGCTGGAGCAGCGGGCAATGTCCGCTACTTCCCCGTCAGTATAAGCGGGCGAATAGGTATGGGCCGGACTGCCAAATTCTTCCATCGCCAAACGGGCTTCACTGAGCGAACTGGCCGTAGTGCCAGAGATGTATTCCCTGAAGATGGGAAACGTTTTCCAGAGAGCGTAAGCCTTGAAAGCTAAGATGATTTCCACGTCGGCCCTATTGGCCACGTCCTTGATTAACGCCAGGTTGCGGCGCAACTTGTCTTCCTCCAACACGTAAACTGGCGTGTGAATATCGCGATATACCTCCTCTAGCAGATTATTTTCCATGACGAAACATAATTTTAGGCCCCAAAGTTAGTTTTTATTTCGGAGATAATTGCAAGTTCGTGTTTTTTTTAATACTTTTGCAAAATAATAGACGACTCCTTAAGACCTAAGAGATGAAGCTAGCCATCATGACCAAAGCCACTTTCTTCGTGGAAGAGGACATCATACTCACATCGCTCTTCGACGAGGGACTGGACTTATTGCACCTTTACAAGCCAGGCTCATCGCCCATGTATTCAGAGCGATTACTTTCCCTGTTGCCAGAGGATTGCTACAGCAAGGTGATGGTGCATGAGCATTACTACCTGAAGCAAGAATACGACTTGGCGGGCATCCACCTGGACAACCCCGCGGACAGCCTGCCCGCGGGCTATAAAGGCAAATACAGCCGCACTTGCACCGACCTTGGATCACTGGCGGAAATGAAGAAAAAGGCCAACTACGTTTTCCTGAAAAACATTTTCGACTGCATAGAGTTCAAGGACGAGAAGTCCAGCTTCACCATCGGACAGTTGGAGGAAGCGGCCCAGCAAGGACTTATCGACAAGAAGGTTTACGCCCTGGGCGGCATGAGCCTAGAGAATATCAACATGGCCAGGCAGCTGGGCTTCGGCGGCGTGGTGATATGCGGAGACCTCTGGAACCGTTTCGACATACAGAACGGCAGGGACTTCAAGGACATCATGGGCCACTTCGAGAAGCTGAGGAAAGCCGTGCAGTAACAAAAAGAGACAAAGACAATCAAAAATAGACAGCAATGAGTGACAACAACTCTTTTTTGGTATTCTCGGGCACGAGCACGAAATACCTCGCAGAGAAAATCTGCCAAAGCCTAGGGTGTCCGTTGGGCAAGTTGGTTATCACCAAGTTCTCTGACGGGGAGTTCTCCGTCTCCTACGAGGAGTCTATCCGCGGCAGGGACGTGTTCTTGGTGCAAAGCACTTTCCCCAACTCTGACAACCTGATGGAACTGCTCTTGATGATAGACGCGGCCAAGAGAGCGTCGGCACGCAACATCATAGCGGTCATACCTTACTTTGGATGGGCGCGGCAAGACCGCAAAGACAAACCCAGGGTGAGCATAGGCGCGAAGCTGGTAGCCGACCTGTTGAGCGTGGCCGGCATAGACCGCCTCATCACCATGGACTTGCACGCCGACCAGATACAAGGCTTCTTCAACGTGCCCGTAGACCACCTCTACGCATCGGGAGTCATACTGCCCTACTTGCAAAGTCTCCATATCGACGACTTGGTGATAGCCTCCCCTGACGTTGGTGGCTCCAAGCGCGCCAATACTTACGCAAAATACCTGGGGTGCCCGCTGGTGCTCTGCAACAAGACTAGGGCAAGAGCCAACGTAGTGGAGTCTATGCAAATCATCGGTGACGTGAAAGACAAGAACGTGGTCATTATCGATGACATGGTAGACACGGCCGGTACCATCACCAAAGCAGCGGACATCATGAAGGCAGCGGGAGCCAAGACCGTAAGAGCCTGCGCCTCCCACTGCGTAATGAGCGGTCCCGCGTCTGAAAGAGTACAAAACTCCGCGCTGGAGGAAATCGTTTTCACTGATTCCATTCCCTACTCCAAGCGTTGCGCCAAGGTAAAGCAACTGTCCATAGCCGACATGTTCGCCGAGACCATACGCAGGGTAGAGGAAAACGAAAGTATATCCTCACAATACTTGGTATAACACCAAGGCGTCAATAATTTGGCATGAGGGCGCATCCCAGTATATCGGGATGCGCCCTCTTTGCGTTATACATTTCCCGAAGGCTTCACTGACCGAAGAAGAATCATCGCTGCCGACCAGTGACGGGCTGCCTAGAAAAGAAACAAAGAGAATATCCTGACGGCAAGAAGCGCCTGCTCACGACTGGCACATCCGCTCCACGAAATAACGATGCACTCGCTCGTCATCATCCAGTTCGGGATGGAAAGCCGTGACAAGCTGGTTCCCTTGGCGACCGGCCACGCAATGACCATCCACGATGGCCAGCGGAGAGACCTCGCTCCCCCACTCCATGATATAAGGAGCGCGTATGAAAGTCATGGGCACCCGCTCACCAACGGCCTCCATATCACTCACGGCATGGAAACTTCCCAGTTGGCGACCATAAGCATTACGCTTGGCCTTGATGTCCATGGTGCCCAAGGCTGAGGAAAATTCCCCCTCCACCCGACGGGCAAGCAAGATAAGCCCGGCACAAGTGCCAAATACGGGCAAGCCGCGGGCTATGTCTTGGCGAACAGGCTCCAGCAGGCCAAGGTCGAGGAGAAGCTTGCGCAAGACCGTGGACTCACCCCCAGGAATTATCAGCCCGTCTTTTGGCTGATTCCAGTCCGCCAACTGGCGCACCTCGAAACTATCCACGCCCAAGCGGCGCAACATCTGCCGATGCTCGGCGAAAGCGCCTTGCAGGGCCAACACGGCAATACGCATCATGCTCACTTTCCCCTCTCGGCCATCAACAACTCTATTTCCTCGGCGTTAATGCCCACCATGGCCTCGCCCAAGTCCTCGCTCAACTCGGCCAAGCGCTTAGGGTCATTGTAGTTGGTGACGGCCTGCACGATGGCCGCGGCTCTCTTGGCGGGGTTGCCGCTCTTGAAGATACCACTGCCCACGAATACTCCCTCGGCGCCCAACTGCATCATCAACGCGGCATCGGCAGGGGCGTAGCCACGCCTCCTGCCGCGAAATTCACCACGGGCAAGCGGCCATTGTCATGCACCCAACGAAGCAAGTCAAACGGCACACGCAGCCGCTTGGCCGCCTCGTAAAGCTCGTCTTCGGCCATAGAGACAACACGCCTGATCTCCGACTGCATCTTGCGCATGTGGGAAACCGCCTGCACGATGTCTCCCGTGCCAGGTTCCCCCTTGGTGCGTATCATCGTGGCACCCTCAGCCACACGGCGCAAAGCCTCTCCCAGGTCTTTGGCGCCGCAAACAAAGGGCACGTCAAACTGGCGCTTGTCTATATGATAGACATCATCGGCCGGGGTCAACACCTCGCTTTCGTCTATGTAGTCTATCTCTATAGCCTGCAAAATCTGCGCCTCAGCAATGTGGCCTATGCGACACTTAGCCATCACGGGGATGGAAACGGCTTGCTGTATGCCGCATATCATCTTAGGGTCGCTCATCCTGCTTACGCCTCCCGCCGCCCTGATGTCCGCGGGTATCCTCTCCAAGGCCATCACGGCACACGCGCCTGCGGCCTCCGCTATGCGGGCTTGCTCAGGCGTAGTGACATCCATAATGACTCCGCCCTTCAGCATGCGGGCCAAATCACGGTTGAGTTGTTGTCTGTCTTGTTTCATGATTTTGTTTTCGCTATTGATTTTCTGTATTCACTGGGGGACTGCCCCGTTATCTTCTTGAAGAACTTGGAAAAGTGGGCTTGCGACGAGAAGCCCAACTCGTAGGCCACCTGCTGTATGGTATGGAGAGGATTAGACAGCAGTCTTTCGCTCTCCTTGCCCAAACGCTCGTCTATGAAGGCCTTGGGACTCTTCAACCCCAACTTGCGGCACACCTGCGCCAAGTACCTGGAGGAGACATTGAGCCTCGAGGCATAGAAAGCCACGTCGCTATTGGCACGGAAATGGGTGTCGAGCAAGACCAGGAACTCCTTGTAAAGCGCGGCGGAGCGGCTGGGGAAATCACTGGAGCGCAATTCCCGCTCACTGACATAGGCCTGCGCACGGGCTTGCGCCTCTTCTATGTCCAGTCCCTCACTTAGGTAAAAAGCCACGGCACTGGCATAGACGTTGCCCTGACCATGCACACTGCCCTTTCGGGTAATGACCAGAGAGCAAAGCGGCACCAGTCTCCGCATGATTTGCTCTACCACGTCGTCGGTCACCAAGCGCTCGTGGTTGCTGGAAATAAACACCGGGGCGTAGATGACATGGCGGGCATTGTAATGGGCAAGAATATCCACTATCACGTCCAGCACGGGCAAGGAACGTATCAAGCCTATCTTGATGACCGCGGGGCGCACGTCGTTGAGCAACGCCTCTATCTGTCCACGCACTATCTCGGCGGGCAGGTCGTAAAACTCTTGTATGCCCAACGTGTTCTGTACGGTCACGGAAGTGATGGCCGATACCGACACGCCGCCTAAGTCGGCTATGGTCTTGATATCAGCCTGCACGCCCGACTCGCTAAGGCTGTCGGAGCCTGTAATCGTCAAAATGGTTTGTCTGTCATTCATTCCGAACGCGAAAGAAGATAAAAAACTCGAGACACGGAAAATATGTTCTCTTTTTTACAAAAAATACATCCTTTTGGCTTAACGTCAGTCCATCGAGATTTGACAAGAACAAGGGTTCCAGGAAAACAACTTGTTTTGGCATTGAAAACAACTTGATTTGATTGGCAATTTAACTTGATTTGCCATCGAAAACAAGTTATTTTACCTTTGAAAATAACTTGTTTTCCTATACCCCTAGTCTCAAAGGCCCGCGATACTAGTTTAATCGGGTGACGAAACTAGTATCGCGGGCCTTTTAGACTAATATCATTTCCACGGCACGCAATGCCATCCCAGAGAACTACATGGGGGCTGTCCGCTCCGACGGCTTGCCTTTCGCGCTCCATTCCAGCCAACCTCCACGCAGGTTTACCACCTTGTAGCCTTCCTTCACCAAGATATTGGCGGCGGTCACGCTGCGCTTGCCCGAGCGGCAGTATACGGCCACTATCTTCTTGCGGTTGAGGGCAGAAGCGGCCTTCCCACGAAAGTCTTCATGCGTGACATCCAAGAGGAGCGCACCTGGTATATGCCCCTCGGCAAACTCCTCCGCACGGCGCACGTCCACTATCTGCACATCGCCCGACCGAATGATTTTCTCAAACTCGTTGGCATCTACAGACTTGAAGCCCTCGCCCTTCGCGCAAGCCCCTAGCGCACAAGCAAGAAGACTCAACAACGCGATTTTTAACTTTCCCATAAGCCATATGTTTTCTTTCCGCGAAGCCCCATCGACAATGGACACTGTCAATGGGGCTTCGCCTCCTTTATCCCTGTTTCCAAAAGAACCATCAAGGCACTATCTTGAAGCGGATACGGAACGTATGGGTCATCTCGTCCCAGTTTGTGCCCAACATCTGGAAGTGGCCTATCTGGCTTGTTGAACGCACATGCTTGCCTATACAGGGACAAACGTCATAGTCGCCGATGCGCACGAGGCGTATCGTCTCGCTGGCGTCATCAGGCAGGCGGTCAAGCTTCACGTTCTCGGGGACATGGTCCCTGTCAACGAACTCGAACTTCACGGGCAAATCCTCCTCAATGAGGCGATTCATTTCCACTTCTATCTGCTTTTCCTCCTGCCTGGAGGGCTTATGGTCGAGCACGTAACTTATCTTGCTCTTCTTGCGCTCTATATGGGCATTGTTGCTGCGCTCGCAGCCAAAGAGACGTGTCATCAACTGGTTGAGCAAGTGCTCGGCCGTATGCGCCGGGGCGTACTCCTGCTTGTTGTGGTCGTTCAAAAGATATTCATCTTCCATGTCCTTGGTTCTCCATTTATATACCCTACCTCCATTGGCGGGCACTTGCACGGTGACAGGCTTGCCAGGATGTATGGTCGTTTGGTGCGGATGATAGGTCAGCAGGTCGGTGGTGTAGACCATTCCCTCGGAAAGTTTCAGGAAATCAAAGGCATGCTGCGGAATGTTGATGTCACACTCCACCGCCTCGTCTGCGAAGTTGACCACTATGAGCAGCACTTCCATGCCATATTTCCTAAGGAAAGCAAACTGCTTGTCAGCGATGTGCTGATTGACGTACATCAGGTCAAACACCTGACCCTCGCTAATGGCGCGCTCCCTACGAGCCAGGCACAGTATTTTCTGATAGGCGTTACGCAAGTTGCGCTCTTCGCTTGACAGCTCTCCCGTGTCGTAATAAGCCCTCGCCACCTTGTCAAGGCTCCAATAGTCGAAAATGGTAGTACGTCCGTCCCTGCCGCTGAAGCCTTCCTCGTCCATGCCGCGCTCACCTAATTCCTGGCCGAAATATATCATGAGGGGATTGTGCTGGAAAAGACAGCTCACCATCAACGCGGGTATGGCCTTCCACGGATTGCCCGCGAAAAAGTCGCTGGCGACTCGTTGCTCATCGTGGTTTTCCAGAAAATAGAGCATATGGTCCAATATGTCATTGGTGCGTTGCCACTGGTTGGTGATGTCGCTGGTTCTCCTGTAACCGCAGGTGATATCTCGCAGGCAGTCATACATGCCCACCTTGTCGTAAAGATAATCAAAACCCGAAGTCAAGTATTGCCGATAAAGAACTGGATTATACACTTCCCCAATAAAAGCGAAATGGGGGAAGCGGCTCTTCACCCTGTTGGTGGCATAAGCCCAGAATGCCGCGGGCACCATCTCCGCCATGTCGCAACGGAAGCCGTCTACGCCCTTACCAGCCCAAAAGAGCATCACGTCTACCATCTTGAGCCATGTATCGGGCGTGGGATTGAAGTGTTCGTGCACTCCACTGCCCCCACAATAGTCTATACCATAGTTGAGCTTCACGGTCTCATACCAATCGTTTTTGCCCGGACGGCAATTAAACTGATTGTTGCCCGTGGCCTTGGCGGGTACTTCCTGGTAATCAACGGAGCCATCCACGATGGCACTCAAGTCCAAAGGATTACCCCAACAATAGTAGAAGTTGTTGAGCGGAGAGAAATGCGCATGAGTATCATCATCCTCGCCAAGGTCTTTCACGCCCTGCGGCTTGCAGATGGAATGATACTCACGAGCCACATGGTTGGGCACGAAGTCCATGATAACCTTCATGCCCGCCTTGTGGGTGCGCTGTATCAAGGCTTCCCATTCCCGCATCCTGTCTGCCACGTTGGTGGCCAAGTCTGGGTCTACGTCATAATAGTCGCAAATGGCGTATGGCGAACCAGCTTTTCCCTTGACTACCTCTGGATGCTGGCGGGGAATGCCATAAGAGGAATAATCTGTTTGTGTGGCATGACGAATCACGCCCGTATACCAAACGTGGGTAACGCCTAGTTGACTAATCCGCGCCAAAACCTCGTCGGAGAAGTCGTCAAACTTCCCCGAGCCATTGTCGCCCAGTGTCCCATTGGGACACCGGGTGGCACAACGATTGCCAAATAGCCTTGTGAATACTTGGTAAATAATGGCTTTAGCCATGGTTTAGTCCCCTCTCACGAAACAAATTGCCAAAAGCGTTACGCGATGCCGTGAGCGGAAACCTCCTTGGATATTCTGCCAATCATACCTTGCAATGCCTTGCCTGGGCCACACTCCGTAAAGTCGTCTGCGCCATCGGCTATCATTGCCTGTACACTAGCCGTCCAACGAACGGAGCTAGTCAACTGCGCAATCAAATTCTGCTTGATTTCCTCCGCGTCGGTATGGGGCTTGCCGTCCACGTTTTGGTAAACGGGGCAACGAGGCGTAGTGAACTGCGTCTTCTCGATAGCGGCCTGCAGTTCGTCTTTAGCGGGTTGCATCAAGGGAGAATGGAAAGCTCCGCCCACCTTCAAGGGCAAAGCGCGCTTAGCACCAGCGGCCTTCAACTTCTCGCAAGCGGCGTTGATAGCGTCCACGTTGCCAGAAATAACCAATTGGCCTGGGCAGTTGTAGTTAGCGGCCACCACCACGTTTCCCTCGCTGGAAACCTCCTGGCAAACCTGCTCAACTTGCTCATCGCTTAAGCCGATAATGGCAGCCATGGTGCCAGGATTGGCCTCACAGGCCTTCTGCATGGCATTGGCACGGGCTGCCACCAAGCGCAAACCGTCCTCGAAGCTCAAAGCTCCAGCGGCCACCAAAGCGGAGAACTCTCCAAGAGAGTGGCCTGCCACCATGGCGGGCTGGAAATCGTCACCCAAGCAAAGAGCGGAAATCACGCTATGCAAGAAAACCGCAGGCTGCGTCACGTTGGTTTGCGTGAGCTGCTCGTCAGTACCAGCGAACATGATGTCGGTAATCTTGAATCCTAGTATTTCATCGGCCTTGTCGAAAAGCTCCTTGGCCAAAGTGTTGGTGTCATATAAATCCTTACCCATTCCCACGAATTGGGAACCCTGTCCAGGAAATACAAATGCTTTCATTCTTATTGTAGTTTTAAGATTAGTAATATTTCGCGAAATTACAAAAAAAATCCCATTCACCAAACAGGCAAACGGGATTTTCGCGGTTATTTCTTTACATTAAAGTCTTATTCCGCTGCGGCGGCCTCTTCCTTTTCCTCCAAGTAAGCGGCCTCTTCCTCCTCGATGGTGGGAGCGGCAGTGTTCTCAGCGGGAGTCTCGACAGCCTCGGAAACCTCCTCTGCGGCAGGAGTCTCGACTACAGCCTGGTTTTCCGCAACAACGGTAACGGGCACTTTCACCTCTACTTCCTTATGGAAGTGGATAGTAGCCTCATAGGTGCCCACGTTCTTGATATCACGCATGGTGATAATTTTGCGATCTACCTCGATGCCTTTCTTGGCCAATTCAGCGGCAACGATATTTGTATTCACTGAGCCATAGAGCTGGCCTGTAGCACTAACCTTTGCCTCGATGACAAGCGCCACGTCGGTCAAAGCCTCTGCCTTCTTTTCAGCCTCAGCCTTGATAGCGGCCAACTTGTGTGCCTGCTGCTTCAAGTTCTCGGCCAATTGCTTCTTGGCAGAATCAGATGCGATAACGGCCTTGCCCTGGGGAATCAGGTAATTGCGGCCATAACCGTCTTTCACTTTTACGATATCGTTCTTGTATCCAAGTCCGATGATATCTTCTTTCAGTATGATTTCCATGCAATTCCTCCTTATTTACTTCATCAAGTCGGTTACGAAAGGAAGTAAAGCAATCTGGCGAGCACGCTTAACAGCCTGTGCCACACGACGCCGATACTTCAGAGAGGTACCCGTGATACGGCGGGGAAGAATCTTGCCCTGCTCGTTCAAGAACTTTTTCAGGAACTCGGGATCCTTATAATCTATATACTTGATGCCACTCTTCTTGAAACGGCAATACTTCTTCTTCTTGGTGTCGATAGAAGGAGCGTTGAGATAACGAATTTCAGATTTCTGCTCTGCCATGATTAAGCCTCCTCTTTTTTAGCGTACTTGCTGCGACGCTTCTCAGCATACTGAGCCGCGTACTTGTCCAGCTTGACAGTCATGTAACGAATCACTTTCTCGTCACGGCGAAAACCAGTCTCGAGAGTCTTTACAATCGTAGGCTCACCCTTGAACTCTACCAGGCAATAGAAGCCCGTGGACTTCTTCTGGATAGGATAAGCCATCTTCTTCAAACCCCAGATCTCCTCGTTCAGAATCTCCGCACCATTATCGGTGAGCAGCTTGGTGAACTTAGCGACCGTTTCCTTCATCTGTTCATCAGACAAAACGGGAGTCAAAATGAAAACGGTTTCGTATTGGTTCATACTACTAATTAAATAAATAATGTGTTGAAATTAAGTTTTTCGCCCCGCAACACAGGCCTTGAGGGCCTCTTTCACGAAAGGCGGTGCAAAATTACCGTTTTTTTTTGAATTGACCAAATATTTTTTATACTTTTGCCACGCAACATTGGTTTTCCATTATGAAAAAACGTATTCTCACTTTCCTAAGTTGGCTGTTCGGCATCCCCATGGTAGTACTGGGCGTACTTACGTTCTTAGCCGACCATTTACTGTCTCCACAAACAAATATCCTGCTATTCGCCGGATTGTCGTTGGTAATGGCGGGAATAGCAGGATACGCTTGGCACATAAGGCGTGCCAGTAAATATTAATCCTCGCTGGGGGCTATCAGCTTATAGCCCTTGCCGTGAATATTGATAATCTCTATCTGGTCATCGTCCCGCAAATGCTTACGCAACTTGGTGATGTATACGTCCATGCTGCGGGCGTTGAAATAATTGTCGTCTATCCAAATGGTTTTCAAGGCATAGTCACGCTGAAGTATCTCGTTGGCATGAGCGCATAACAACGCCAGCAACTCATTCTCTTTGGTGGTAAGCTTGGTCTGCTTGTCGCCAATAGTCAACAATTGCTTCTGGGTGTCAAAGGTGAACTTGCCGATGCGATACATGGTTGACTCCTTGTTTTTCTTGCCCCGAACGCGACGCAAGATAGCCTCTATACGGAATACCAGTTCCTCCATGGAGAAAGGTTTGGTGAGGTAGTCATCCGCCCCTATCTTGAATCCCTCCAAGATATCCTCCTTCAAGGTCTTTGCCGTCAAGAACACGATAGGCACCTCGCTATTGGCCTGCCTTATCTCCTTGGCCAGCGTGAAACCATCTTTTTTGGGCATCATCACGTCAAGCACGCAAATGTCATACTTTTCTTTCATGAACTCCTTGTATCCCACCTCTCCATCTGGGCAGAGGGTAGCCTTATATCCCTTGGCTTGGAGATACTCGCGAAGCAACATACCCAGGTTCTCGTCGTCCTCGCACAATAAAATCTTCAAATCTTCATCCATATTCTTCTCTCTTTAAATGATTAATACTTTATTTCACTTATACCTCTATTGCTGACCATAGGGGCATTACCCCTTAATGATGGGAAGACGAATGGTGAAAGTGGTGCCTTTCCCATATTCACTGTCCACACGGATGTCTCCCCCATGCAGATTGACTATCTTCTTCACATAAGCCAGGCCGAGCCCAAATCCCTTCACGTCGTGCACATTGCCAGTGTGCACCCGGTAAAACTTCTCGAACACCTTCTTGATATTCTCTTTCTTTATACCTATTCCAGTGTCGGTAATCGAAAGATAGAGATGGTTATCGTCGTTCCAAGTCTTCATTGTCACGTCAAGCGGTTGATCAGGCTTACGATACTTCACGGCATTATCCATCAAGTTGAATATCACGTTCTGAAAGTGAACCTCATCCACGTAGATGGCAGAATCCACGGCTTCAATGTCTGTATACACCTTGCCGCCCGTGTGTTCCACACGCAAGGTAAAGGAATGGGCGATGTTCTCCACCATCTCGTTGAGGTCAAGCTCCTTTTTCTTGAATACGGCCTTTTTCCTGTCAAACATGCTCATCTGCAATACCTTTTCCACGAGGAAACGCAAACGTTTAGACTCATCGTTGATAACCCCGCCCAGGTGTGCCATCATGGTCTCACTCTTAGTTACGCTCGTGTCATTGAGCATTTGCGCGGCCAAGGAGATACTGGCAATGGGAGTCTTCAACTCGTGGGTCATGTTGTTGATGAAGTCGTTCTTGATTTCCGTATACCGTTTCTGCCAGAATATCACCACGATGGTAAAAATAAAAGTGATTAGCAGCACAATGGTAAAAATAATGCTGGGTATCATAAAACGCACCGAGGAGAAGATATAACTGTCCATGTCTGGGAAGTGTATCTTCACCACGCCCGACTTCGATTGCGGGTCATTACGGAAAAGCATCTGTGTGTAAGTGTATTCCTCCCCATCCTCTGTATAGTCCGGACAACGGTACACTTCTCTGCCATCCTGTGTGGTGACCGTGAAATGATAAGGTATCTTGATGCCATTATTCATCAGTTCCGCCTTGAGGTCCTGGTCCATCAACTTGAAATTGATGCGTTCCCTAAGCGGTTTCTCACTAGCGGAATAGAGAATGGAATAAACTACCTCATCCAGCAAGGCCTTCTGGTAGACATACCTATTGCGCACGATTTCCTGCAATGACTTTTGAGTCTCGTTAATGGAATTCTGGTCTGACCGCAATATCATGGCCTTGGGCATGGTGGACGGCCTGGTGGTGATGGTCTTCATTTCAAAAGAGGAATAGGCGTTGCCATCTTCGCCTATAACAGAGTATTGGTGACTTTGCTGCAACGCTCCCCCTTGCTGGGCATTGGCCATGGCTGTGGAGTCCGCACGATACGTTCTTCGCTCTGTCTCGTTAACATCTTTCTCCAGATAGCGCAACGTCTCGTTCAGTTCCAAGTTACGTGAAGCTTGGTATAGTGCCCTATTGACGGACTCATCAAACTGTTCTTTCTTCATGTCTATCATCTCTTGGATGTACCTCAGCTGCAAATAGAGCAAGGCTGCGAAAGAGAAGCCCATGATGACAGCAATCGTCCAAATAGTAGTTTTCTTCATGCCGACAAAGATATATATTTTCTTAATAGGTTAACACGTTATAGTTAATTATTTGCGCATATTTGAAAGAATTTAACTAAACGCACAGTTTTAGCAACCGATAAAGCTTCTACTTAACTTAACGTGAGTTCGACGAATTTCTGCTTACTAGCAAAGGCGCAAGATAACAGGAACAAAACCAAGAGAAGATAGTATACTTTTGCATTCCACGACGTGAAATAGCTATTCCACGTCGAGAAACAG
>ENA-OPVK01000033-OPVK01000033.1-human-gut-metagenome-genome-assembly--contig:-NODE-33-length-117310-cov-9.119441_pt1 | contig 117310 bp, 92 predicted proteins | sample MGYA00241495_ERZ501982 | MGnify/ENA primary metagenome ERZ501982 (study PRJEB25962, sample SAMEA2042002) | human gut metagenome | biome: human gut; feature: human-associated habitat; material: faeces...
TTCCATCTTCCAGGGCGAACGTCTGGCCGAGCCGCTGGGATTTGTGACCGCCGACCCGGAAGATGAGTTCCAGATTCTGGAGACCACCCTCGAACCGGGACAATGGTTCGCTTTCCGTCCGCCGATGATGCCCGGAAAACTCACGAACGTACATTACGGGCAGAAGGAAGAACTCAACATCGATACGAAAGTGGTCGAGTTCAAGGGATTCGGCAACGGGTTCAGCAACACGCTCTATTTCGAGCGCCGGAACGGTATCTGGAAACTGATGAAATTTGAAGATTTGAGCGATTGATATTCCTTTTATGAAGACATATACCCATTATCCCCTGTTGGCGCACAATACCTTCGGAATGGACGTGAAGGCGGCCCGTTTCGTGGAATACGCTTCGGAAGAAGAGTTGTGCGGCTTTCTGAATGACACGAAGGAGGCGTTGCATCCTTTCCTCCATATCGGCGGCGGAAGCAACCTCTTGTTTAAAGGTGATTACGACGGACTCATCCTGCATTCCGGCATCCGGGGCATGGAGACCGTGGACGAGACGGACGACTCGGTGGAAATCCGTGTGGGAGCCGGCGAGGTGTGGGACGATTTTGTGGCCTATACCGTGGCGCACGGCTGGTACGGGGCCGAGAACCTGTCGCTCATTCCGGGCGAAGTGGGGGCTTCGGCGGTGCAGAACATCGGTGCCTACGGCGTAGAGGTGAAGGACCTGATTGTGGACGTAGAGACCATCGAGGTCGCTACCGGACAGAAGCGGTGCTTCACGAATGCCGAATGCCGGTATGCTTACCGCTCCAGCGTTTTCAAGCAGGAGCTGAAAGGGAAATACATCGTTACTTACGTGACTTATCGGCTGGGCAAGTGCCCTGTTTTCCACCTGGATTACGGGAATATCCGTGCCGAACTGGAGCGCCGCGGGTGCGGAGTGACGCTGGCGTCGGTGCGCGAGGTGGTGACCGCCATCCGCGAATCGAAGCTTCCCGACCCGAAGGTGCTGGGCAATGCCGGAAGCTTCTTTATGAACCCCATCGTGCCGCGTGCCCAGTTCGAACGCTTGCTGGCGGAATATCCCGACATGCCTCATTATCCGGTGGATGAAGACCGGGTGAAGATTCCGGCAGGCTGGATGATAGACCGTTGCGGCTGGAAAGGTAAGGCGCTCGGACGTGCCGCCGTGCACGAGAAACAGGCGTTGGTCCTGATCAATCTGGGGGGCGCCACCGGCGAGGAAGTCATGCGTCTGGCCGAGGAAGTGGTACGTTCCGTCCGTGACACGTTCGGCATCGATATCCATCCCGAAGTGAATTACATCTAACACGAAGGAGATATTCATCATGAAGATTACGATATTAGGTAGCGGAACCTCCACCGGAGTCCCTCAGGTGGGATGTACCTGTCCGGTCTGTACGAGCAGGGATCCGCGCGACAACCGTCTGCGTTGTTCGGGGCTGGTCGAAGTGGACGGGGTGCGGATTCTGATTGATTGCGGTCCGGATTTCCGCGAGCAGATGATTCGTCTGAACGATTTCAAGCCCATCGATGCCGTACTGGTCTCACACGAGCATTACGACCACGTAGGCGGTCTGGACGATTTGCGTCCGTATTGCCAGTTCCGCGATGTCCCCGTGTATGCCGAAGGGTATACGGCCGATCGCCTGCGTACACGCATCCCTTATTGCTTTACCGAACACCTGTATCCGGGTGTCCCTCATATTCCGTTGGAAACCGTTCAGGACGGTGTGCCGTTTACAGTAAGCAGCCTGGGCGGGAATACCGTCGAGGTGGTGCCGTTCCGGGTGATGCACGGCAAGCTGCCCATCCTGGGCTTCCGTATCGGCCGGATGGCGTGGATAACGGATATGCTCACCATGCCGGAGTCATCCTACGAGGTGTTGAAGGGGCTGGATTGTCTGGTGATGAATGCTTTGCGTATCGAACCTCACTGGACGCATCAGAGCCTTTCCGAAGCCTTGGAGCAGGCCGCCCGTATCGGCGCGCGGCAGACCTGGTTCATTCACATGAGCCATCAGATGGGGCTTCATGCCGAGGTGGACGCCATGCTTCCCGAAGGAATCCATCTGGCTTACGACGGGCTCCGCGTCACTCTCTGATTGTCGCGGTCTTCCGGTTCTCAGGGTGGTATTGAATTTACAGATAATCCTTACAAATATGTAGGGACGCACGGTCTGTGCGTCCGCTTCCTTTTCCGACTCTCCTAATCGGTGACGTTTTAATCCGGTTGGTCGTTTAAGAGCCGTCTGATTTATGTAGATAAACGGTTTTCCGGACGCACGAGCCGTGCGTCCCTACTTGGGACAGGCGGTATTTTATGGGCAGGAAGGGCTTGTGTATCGCTACATTTTTCCCGGTACGGCCTTGAGCGATTCCTTGCACAAGCCGTTCAGTCCGCATTGCGCGCATTTCGGGTTCCGGGCGGTGCAGACGTAGCGTCCGTGCAGGATGAGCCAGTGGTGGGCGGTAGGCACGATTTCCTTGGGTAAATACTTCATCAGGTACTTTTCGGTGGCGAGCGGTGTGGTGCAGCTCATCGGTACCAGTCCGATGCGGTGGCTCACCCGGAAGACGTGGGTGTCTACGGCCATGGCCGCCTTGTTGAACACCACGCTCTGGATGACGTTGGCGGTTTTCCGTCCCACCCCCGGCAGCTTCACCAGTTCCTCCAGCGTATCGGGCACCTCGCTGTGGAAATCCCTCACCAGCATCTGCGCCATCCCCACCAGGTGTTTCGCCTTATTGTTCGGGTAGCTCACGCTACGGATGTATTCGAAAATCACTTCCGGCGTACTGGCCGCCAGCGCTTCGGGAGTAGGGAAATCGCGGAACAGGGGAGGGGTGATCAGATTCACCCGCTTGTCCGTACACTGGGCGCTCAGGATGACGGCTATCAGCAGTTCGAAGGGGTTGCTATAGTGTAGTTCGGTTTCGGCTACCGGCATTGCCTGGCCGAAGTAGGCGATGACTTTCTCGTACAGTTCTTTCTTTCTCATAACGGGCAGAGGTTTTTAATACCATTTCTTGTGCTTGAAGTAATAATAGATACCGACGGCCAGCGCAATCATCAGTATCCAGGCGCAAAGATAACCATATTTCCAATTCAGTTCGGGCATGAAGCTGAAATTCATTCCCCAGATGCCGGCCAGGAAGGTAAGCGGGATGAAGATGGTAGACACCACGGTGAGCTGTTTCATGATGCTGTTCATGCGCCGGTCGTTGCTGGAGATGTAGAGGTCTATCAGGGCTCCCACCATGTCCCGACATCCTTCCAGGGCCTGCAGGGCGAATTGCAGGTGGTCGTTCACATCGTTGAAGAACGGGCGGTTGTTCTTGTGCAGGAGTGTGTTCTCGGTATGGAAGAGCTTGTTTATCTGTTCCTTCAGGGGCAGGATACATTTCCGGATGAGGCGGTGGTTCCGTCGGTGGGCCTGTATCTCCTCGATGCCCGGGGCGACATAGGAGTCCGGCGAGAGAAACCGTTCTTCCAGGTCTTCCAGCTCGTCCTCCATCGTGGTGAGGATGGACATGAAGCCGGCCATGGCGCTGTTCAGGATGACGCTCAGCAGGTAGTCCGTCTGCCGGTTCCGTATCTTCAGTACATTCTTGTCAAGGGCCGATAGGATTTCGTTGAAGAAATCGGTTTCGCGTTCGGTGAAGGTTATCAGGAAATTGTCTCCCTGTACGATGCCCAGTTGCTGGGGCGTATACGCTCCGTCTTTCTCCCGCGAAAGCAGTTTGAGGATGATCACGTTGTAACGGTCATGCTCTTCTATCTTGGTCAGGTGGTTGGCATTCAGGATGTCCTGTGTGGTCAGGAAATCGATGTCGAAATGCTCGCATACCTGCCGGATGGTGGCGGCGTTCTGTAGTCCGTGCACTTGCACCCAGTTTACGCGGTCGCCCACCAGCGATTGTTTCAGTTCGTCGAAGGAGTCCGTCGTGCTCTTCTCCACCAGCGCCGCGTTGTAGCTGCACAGATGCAGGTGGGTAGGTGTCTCGCTCGCTCCGTTGTAGTTCAGCTGTTCGCTCAGCAGATTGTTCTTTGCCATAGTTTCATACCCTTTGTGGCACAAATATAGCCGATTCTCCGATAACGGACAAACGGCCGCCCCGTTTTCGTTTGTCCTACAGGTTCCAGACCTTCTGCCCCGGAATGTTTTTTGAACCTGACGCGGATTTTTTTTAATCCCTTCCCAAGGATTTTTCTACCGCAAATGTACAGCGGTTCTTTCAGACAGTATATCGGTTATTGTAAGTACTGATTGTATTCCTTGTTTGGAGGGAGATTTTATTGCTGTTTTTTAACCGTTCCGGCAACTGAAATACTGCTGTCAATCTGAAACGATGGCTTCATGATTTGTCAGAAATGCATGGATTCAGTATGGTTTTCGGAAGGGAGAAAATGCGTTTTTCGGGAAGAATCCGTGTGTTTTTATGGGGATTTTCAGTCGAAAATAACCGTATATACGGTGTTTGTCGGTCGTGAAGTGGGGTGTTTGGGGGAGTTTTGTAAGGGAATTGTGTCTTCCGGAATTATTTGTATTTTTATGTGATAGATTTGTCAAATCATTATAAATAATTGGTTATGGTAGAATTACCGGGAGTTGACCCTAAGATGATCGCGAATAATATTGAACCGGCATTTGCCACGCATCCCGGTTCGATACTGAAGGATGAAATCGAATACAGAGGTATCACGCAACAGAAGCTTGCCCAACAGATGGGGGTACCTTACTCGGCTTTGAACGAAATCCTGAACGGACATCGTCCGCTTACGGAAAAGACAGCCCTGTTGTTCGAGGCAGTTCTAGGCATTGATGCGGAGCCGCTTTTGGCGCTTCAGACGGAATATAATCTGAGGAGTATCCGCAAAGACAAGACCTTTATGGACAGGTTGTCGGAATTGCGTAAAATTGCCGCCGCGCTTTGATAGCGGTGGGAAGTTCGGTCAATCAGTTTTCTTTAGATTCTGTATTCCCCCCTCTGTGAACCATCGTATTATGTATTCGGGTGGCAAACAACGCCCCTACAGGAGGATGGAAAATCCGTTCGTCTGCTTTTCTGTTTGCTTTTGATTTCGGTAATCTGAAATTTATTCGTATCTTTGCGCCCGATTTCAAGAGAACATTCACATGCGATGCCGTGAATAGCGGCCGTGTATTCTAGAACACCACGTAAAAAACAGGAGCGATGAAGAAAGAAAACCTCGTATCGGTACCTTTCATGGTCTTGGGTATCGTGTTTTGCGTCTGCCTGGTGGCAGCCAATCTGTTAGAGACCAAAGTGGTCCAACTCGGCCCGATAGCCGTGACCGCCGGACTGATTGTTTTCCCCGTATCTTACATTATCAACGATTGCATTGCCGAAGTGTGGGGCTTCCGCAAGGCCCGACTCATCATCTGGATGGGCTTCCTGATGAATTTCTTCGTGGTGGCCCTCGGACAGATAGCCATCGCGATACCTGCCGCGACGTTCTGGGAAGGCGAGGAGGCGTTCGACTTCGTGTTCGGCATGGCACCCCGTATCGCCGCCGCCAGTCTGACGGCTTTCCTGGTGGGTTCGTTCATCAACGCATACGTGATGAGCCGCATGAAGGTGGCTTCGCAAGGACGCCATTTCTCGGCCCGTGCCATCCTTTCTACCGTGGCGGGCGAGAGCGCCGATTCACTTATCTTTTTCCCGCTGGCTTTCGGCGGACTGATGCCCGTGAATGAGCTGATGAAGATGATGGTGGTGCAGGTGGTGCTGAAGACCGCCTACGAGATTGTCATCCTGCCGGTGACTATCCGGGTGGTGAACTACATCAAGCGCGTGGACGAGAGTGACGTGTACGACGAGCATATTTCTTACAATGTATTGAAAATAAAGGAGATTTGATGATGATGATGAACAATCAGGCGGCATTGGTCGTATTCAGTGGCGGACAGGATTCCACCACTTGCCTTTACTGGGCGAAAAAGCATTTCAAAGAGGTCTATGCCTTGAGTTTCGTTTATGGGCAGAAACACGTGAAGGAAGTGGAACTAGCCCGTGAAATCGCCCGTAAGGCGGAAGTACATTTCGATGTGATGGACGTTTCGTTCATCGGAAACCTGGGAAGCAACTCGTTGACGGACACTTCCATCCACATGGACGAGGAGAAGCCGGACGGTTCGTTCCCGAATACTTTCGTGCCGGGACGTAACCTTTTCTTCCTGAGCATCGCCGCGGTATATGCCCGCGAGCGGGGCATCGCGCACATGGTGACCGGGGTGTCGCAAACCGATTTCAGCGGTTATCCGGATTGCCGCGACTCGTTCATCAAGTCATTGAACGTGACCCTGAATCTGGCCATGGACGAGCAGTTCGTCATCCATACGCCGCTGATGTGGATTGACAAGGCGCAGACCTGGGCGTTGGCCGACGAGCTGGGGGTGCTGGACATCGTGCGTCGCGATACGCTGACCTGCTACAACGGAGTGCAGGGCGACGGATGCGGACATTGCCCGGCCTGCAAATTACGCCGTGAGGGACTGGAAAAGTATCTGGCATCGAAGGAAAAGACCCTGGAAAGCCTGAAGGAAGCCGACGTGGAATAAACACTTATTACCCTCGAATTGTATGGGGATTATCCGTAGGGGGCATCCGCCCGGAAACCACAAGCGAATCCGGTTCAGGTTTTGTACGTAAGTGAAACACTTGATTCCGTTAGATTGTATGGGTATAGTCTGTAGAGGCGGGGGCAGCCCGCCCGAAAACCGCAAGCGGACATACTCTCACCCTTTGGCTTCCCAAATAATTCCGGCCTTAGTTTTGAGGCGAAAAAGCGGAGAAACGGAGCCCGGCGACCAGAAGCGCAGGCTGTCTGAGCGAAGCGAGTTCCTGCGCTTCCGACGGGAAACGGTTCGTAGCCGCCTCCAAACGGAAGCCGGTGGTTTTTCTTTTTGTTATCTTTTTCTTTTTGCCATCAAAAAGAAAAAGTAAATACATTCAAAAATAAAAGTAAAAAGAAATATATGGAAAGAAAAGACGAATTGACGATACTGGGAAAGACCACCGCCTACAAGCAGGACTATGCCCCCGAAGTGCTGGAAGCTTTCGTAAACAAGCATCCGGAGAACGACTACTGGGTACGTTTCAACTGCCCGGAATTCACGAGCCTGTGCCCCATCACCGGCCAGCCCGATTTCGCGGAAATCCGCATCAGTTACCTGCCGGATGTGAAGATGGTAGAAAGCAAGAGTCTCAAGCTCTACCTGTTCAGCTTCCGTAACCACGGCGATTTCCACGAAGATTGCGTGAACATTATCATGAAGGACCTGATTAAGCTGATGGACCCGAAATACATCGAAGTGACGGGTATCTTCACGCCACGTGGAGGTATCTCCATCTATCCGTATTGCAACTACGGGCGTCCGGGTACCAAGTACGAGGAACTGGCCGAATACCGCCTGCGCAACCACGACTTGACTATCTGATTCCCCTTCCTGGAACGGGTTGGAACTGAAAGGAATGTCAGTTCAGTTCCAGCCCGAATGTCTCTTTCAGCTTCAGGAGCTTCGGATTCTTCTGGCTCATCATCTTGAAGCGTTCTACATGGCTATAGGCACGGACATTCTCGTTCTCCTGGCTCACGCGTACCGTCATGCGGATGGTACGGTTGTGTAGCTGCTGGCAGAGGTGGCCGACAATCTGAGGCGCCAGTTGCTCCATGTATTTCTGTACCATCTCGTTATCTACCACGACTTCGAACGTGCGCTGGTCTTTTAGCAGATGAGGTTGCATGTTCATCATACGTCCGGCATTCGCCGCTTCTTCCTTGGGCAGGCGGGCGGCAAACTCTCTCCAATAATAATTCAGGTCCTTTTCGTTGAAGATATGGTCTTCCCACGTCGTGCTGGCGGCCGTAGTCTGGGCTTGTTGCACGGGTTGTGGAGCCGTTTCCTGCTTCTGAGGACGACGGATGGATACGCTATAGGAGCCTGCTTTCACCACCGGAATCTTCTTTTCTCCCTGTGTCTGAGGCAGGGGATTGGCGTGTACCGCGGGGCGGTTTCCCGGAGCGGGAGCCGTCTGGGATGCCGAAGCCTGTGGAGCGGCCGGTTGCGGCTGGGGTGTATAGGCCGGAGCACTTTCCTGCACTTGAGTAGTGCCGGTAGTGGGAGCCGTCGGCTGGGCCGGAGCGGCCGGCTGGTTCGTGAAGGTGGGTTTTAACTGCTTGCTAGAGCCTTGCCCCCCCACGGGGTCATCGTCGGCGGTCAGTTGGGCCAGCTGAATCAGTGTCAGCTCGATGAGCAGGCGTTTGTTTTTGCTTACCCGGTAGTTCAGGTCGCAATCGTTACAGAGTTTCATGGCCTTGTAAAGGAAGGTCGGGGTACATTGTCGCGCCTGTGTCTGGTAGCGTTCGCGGATGGAGGCACCTACTTCCAGCAGGCAGAGGGTAGACGGGTCTCGACTTACCAGCAGGTCGCGGAAGTGCGAACTGAGTCCGGTGATGAAATGGTTGCCGTCGAATCCCTTGTGCAGGACTTCGTTGAAGATAAGGAGGCAGTCCTGAACCTTGTTCTGCAGGAAACAATCGGTCAGGCGGAAATAATATTCGTAATCCAGTACATTCAGGTTATTGATGACGCCCTGGTAGGTGATGTGTCCGTTGGTGAAGCTCACTACCTGGTCGAAGATGGAGAGGGCGTCACGCATACCTCCGTCGGCCTTCTGAGCGATGACGTTCAGGGCTTCGGGTTCGGCTTCGATGCCTTCCTGCGCCGCCACGTGTTCCAGGTGCTCCACCATGTCATTGATGCTGATGCGGCTGAAGTCGTATATCTGGCAACGGCTCAGGATGGTGGGCAGAATCTTGTGTTTCTCGGTGGTAGCCAGGATGAAGATGGCATGCTGGGGCGGTTCCTCAAGGGTTTTCAGGAACGCGTTGAAGGCCGATGTGGAAAGCATGTGCACCTCGTCGATGATGTACACCTTGTACTTGCCTATCTGGGGCGGTATACGTACCTGTTCGATAAGCTGGCGGATATCTTCTACCGAGTTGTTGGAAGCCGCGTCCAGTTCGTGGATGTTGTAGGAGCGTTGTTCGTTGAACGCCTGGCAGGATTCGCACTCGTTGCAGGCCTCTCCGTTTTCTTTCGGGTGCAGGCAATTGATGGTCTTGGCGAAGATACGGGCACAGGTAGTCTTTCCCACACCGCGTGGACCGCAGAACAGGTAGGCGTGAGCCAGCTTGTTGGTAGCGATGGCATTCTTCAGGGTGGTGGTCAAGGCACGTTGGCCCACTACCGTATCAAACGTTGCCGGGCGGTATTTCCGCGCCGATACGATGTAATTCTCCATAAACGGCTTTCTGATTTTAGGATTCCATGCAAATGTACATAAAATCTGCCTTACCTCGGGGGACTTGAGGGGAAATTTTGTTTTTCTTGTCCGGGGGAGTGGTTGAATTTGATGACCTGATGGAGAAGAAAAGATAAGGGAAAAGTATTGAACCGATAGAATTGTAGTACCTTTGCGACAGGACATAAAAAAACCCGGATTCATCACCAGTAACTGAAAGCTGGGAGAGGAACGCCCGGAACTGCATTGCAAATAAGAAAAATATGGGATATGACAAATCTTTCTTCGAAAAAGTTTTCTCCTTTATGCCCAAAAAAGATCGGCAAAGGAAAAATGTTTCAGCTCCTTTGAATACGTTCCGTACATTCCGAAACAGGGTGTTTCATAATGAATCCATTTGTTGGAATCTGAATCGTGTAGAGGAAATTTATAAAGAGATGATTGTGGTTATGGGATGGATGAATAAGGATGTTCCTGAATGGCTTCGTCTGACTGATCGGTTTGAAACGGTAAGTAACAACATACGAGACAGATTGGGTTGGAAATGATAAGATAGGATGCGGTTCGGCAATAAAAAAATAAACAAGCTTCTTTTTTGTATTGCACTCACCTTTCACTATCTTTGCCCCGATAAAATGCTGCTGGTGTTATGAGAAAAATTGCGAAAGTGTGGCTGTATATCCGCCGCCATAAATACCTGGTTACTCTTGGTGTGTTTCTGCTGGTTATCGGTGTGATAGACGATAACAGCCTGATTCACCGTTTCCAGAACCGGCGTCAGATTCATGAACTGAACAAGGAGATTGAACGCTACCGGAAACAGTATGAGGAAGATAGCAGGATGCTGAAGGAAATTACTTCCAATCCGAAAGAACTGGAAAAGGTAGCCCGTGAGAAATACCTGATGAAACAGGAGAATGAAGATGTCTATATTTTTGAAGAAGATTTGAAGAAATGAATACGAAGACCGTGAATGTACTGGCGATGGCCGGTGCTGTCCTCTTGTTTGTGGGACTGATTCTCCAGTTCGGGAAACTGGCATATGCTCCGTATATCTATCTGGTAGGGGCGGTGATGTTCGCCTATGCACAAGTGGTGACGGGATATAAGGGCTCCAGTTTCGTCATTCGGCGTCTGCGCCGCCAGCAACTGATGGGGGCCCTGATACTGGTACTTACGGGGGTAGCCATGCTGGTGTGGCACCGTAACGAATGGATTGTGGGGTTGACCATCGCCGCCGTGCTGGAACTTTATACGGCTTTCCGTATACCTCAGGAAGAGGCGAAAGAACAGAAGAAACGATAACGGAGATTTATCTCTGTTTGATGCATTAAAAAATCCTCTTGCAGACCGGTTCGCAAAGAACGGTGTGCAAGAGGATTTCTGTTTCTATCCGAAGACCGGATTAGCGTCGGATTAGCGGACGATGGTCATTTCGTCAATCAGGTGCTTGGCTCCCGCGTACTTGTCGATGACGAAGAGGATGTAACGGATATCTACACAGGCCGCACGTTGCAACTGGGGATTGTAGGCGATGTCGCCGGTCAGCCCTTCGTAGTTGCGGTCGAATCCGGTACCGATGAGCTCGCCTTTGCCGTTGAAGACCGGTGAGCCGGAATTACCGCCGGTGTTGTCGGTTCCGGTAGCGAAGCAGACCGGCATCCGTCCGTCGGGCATGGCATACGGTCCGAAATCCTTTTTCTCATACAATTCCTTCAGCTTGGCAGGTACTACGAACTCCGGATTTTCCGGGTCTTCCTTCTCCATGACTCCTTTCAGGGTGGTGTAATACAGGTATTCCTTGCCGTCAGCCGGTTCGTAGGAGCCGATTTTTCCGTAGGTAAGACGCAATGTAGAGTTGGCATCCGGATAGATGGCTTCTCCGTTCTTCTGTTTCAAGGCCAGCATACCGGCTACCCAGGTCTTGTGCGCCAGGTTGTAGGCATCGGTCTCGGCTTTCATGGCGTCGCCGGTAGCCTTGTAACCGTCGTCCACGGATTGTGCGTATTGCACCATCAAGTCTTTTTCCAGTGCTTCGGCGGTCGGATTGTTCAGGAAGGCTTCCAGCGCCTCGGCGTTGCGGAAGATGGAGCGGTCGAAACAAGCGTCGATGAAGGCGTCGGTATCTCCACCGAATTCCCGGTCGATGGTCTGGAAAATACGGATGCGTTGGGCCGATGGAATCAGACGGGCATAAACGGCCAGCAGGGCTTTCGAAACCTTCCGGTCGACGGCCGGGCTATAGTCCTTGTTGAAATACTTCGTTCCGGCTTCCTTCAGCCCGGTAACCGCTTCTGCTACCTCCTTTTTCTTGCCGCTCTTCAGGGCTTCGAGCAAGCTCTCGGTATCCGGAATCTTCGAGAACTCAGTGCCCAGCATCAAAGCTTCGTAGATGGCCTGCTGGTGGTAGACGGCATCCCGGCGTTTGGCCACGATGGAGCGGATGGTTTCGTAAGCCTGCTGGTAGGCATCGTTACCGGTTTCCTTGCCGTAGGCCAGCAGGGCTTCCTGTTGTGCTTTCTTCTTGTCGAGCACTTTCAGGCGGACAAGTCCCTCGTTCATACCGATGGCGTTCTTCCAGTAGTTGGCCGATGAGGCGTATTTGGCGGCATACTGGATGCGGGTCTTGGCGTCCTTGGCCATTTCTTCGCCCATCACTTTCAGGCGGACACCGCGCACGGTATCGCGCATGAAGTTGGTGGTCTGCATCCGTTCTTCCACTTCGTCACTGATCATGTACCGCCAGTTGCGTCCGGGGAATCCCATGACGAACGTGAAATCGCCTTCCTTCACCCCGTTCAGGTTGATGGGAATGTGGCGTTTTACCTTCAACGGTGTGTTGAGCGTGCTATAGTTGGCCGGTTGTCCGTCGGGAGCGGCATAGATACGGAACATCGAGAAGTCACCGCAATGGCGGGGCCACATCCAGTTGTCGGTATCGGCACCGAACTTACCGATGGATGAAGGGGGAGCTCCTACCATACGGATGTCCTTGTAGACGGTCTTCACGAAGAGGTAATACTTGTTGGCTCCGTAGAAAGGTTTCAGCTCGAGGATGTGGAACTCGTCGGTCTTGATTTTCTCTTTCTTGGCGAAGCGTGCGGCCACTTTCTCCAGGTAGGAAGGAGAGAGGTAGTTCAGTCCTTCGGGGTCTTTGTCTTTCTTGAGCTGTTCCTGTACGTAGTCGGTCACGTCCAGAATCCGGTCGATGTAAGTGATGGTCAGACCTTCGCACGGGAGTTCCTCGTCGCGGGTCATGGCCCAGAATCCGTCGGTCAGGTAATCGTGTTCTACCGAACTATGTTGCTGGATGTAGCCGTAGCCGCAATGGTGGTTGGTCAGTACCAGGCCTTCGGCCGAAATGACCTCGCCGGTACATCCGCCTCCGAAGTGTACCACCGCGTCCTTCAGGCTGATTCCGTCGGGGCTATACACATCGTCTATGCTCAGGTCGAGGCCCATTTCCTGCATAACTGCGGCGTTCTGCTTTTTCAGATCGGTCAGCATCCACATGCCTTCGTCGGCGAATCCGGTGAGGGCGCATGTGGCGAATAGGGTTGTCAAAAGGGTTTTTTTCATCATATTTTTTAGGGTTTTGATTGATTTTCGGGTTAAAGTTAGGCAAAAATAGCAAAAAATCAGTCAGAAACAAACAAGCCCCTGCCGGAATCCCGACAGAGGCTTGCGATGAGATAAGTTTACGGAAAGCAGATTTCCGGTTATTCGATGATATTCATTTCGTCGATAAGGTTCTTGCAACCGCCGAATTTCTCGACGATGAACAGGACGTAGCGGATATCTACGGCGATGCAACGTTGCAGGTTGTTGTCGAAGTTGATGTCGCCACTCAGAGATTCCCAGTTACCGTCGAAGGCGCAACCGATGAGTTCGCCGTTGCCGTTCATCACCGGAGAACCGGAGTTACCGCCCGTGATGTCGTTGGTAGTCAGGAAGCAAGTCGGCATTTCACCGTTCGGAAGGGCGTAGCGGCCGTAGTTTTTGGTCTGATACAATTCCTTCAGCTTGGCCGGAACCACAAATTCCGGATTGTTCGGGTCTTCTTTTTCCATGACACCTTTCAGCGTAGTGTAATATTTATAATGTACACCGTCTTTCGGGTCGTATGATTTTACGTTACCATAAGTCAGACGGATGGTGAAGTTGGCATCCGGAGCCTTGGGAGTCGGTGCATACATTTCGCACAATCCGCGCACATAAGTCTTGTGAAGCAGGTTGATGTCACCTCTTGCCTCGTCCAGTTTATCGGCTAATGCTTTGGCTGTCTTGGCTTTGGCGGCAGAGTACTGTACCATCAGGTCATTGTCGATGGCTTCAACGGTCGGGTTGGCGATGAAGTCGTTGAAGTTCTTTTCGTTGGCGAAGATGGTATTTTCATACAGTGCCTTGATGTAGGCATTGTAGTCGCCGTTGAATTTTTCCTTGATGGTCTGGTAGAAGTCAGGCAAGGCTTCGGCAGGAACCTTTTCGGCATACAAAGGCAGAAGCACGGTAGCCACCTTGCGGTCCACTTCGTGGTCATAGTCTTTGTTGTGTACTTCGTTGAAACGTTCCTTCAGCGTTTCAATGGATTTTTCGATGTCTTTCTTCTTGTTTTTCTGGAGAGCTTCCTTCAGGTCGGCGAATGCCTTGTGGGCCGATTCGAACTCGATGCCACGGAATACTTCGCTGAAGTAAGTAGACTGAGTCTGCAACGGCATGACGCGGGCTACATAGTCATTGATCTGCTGGACTACACCCTGATAGTCGGCATGTTGTTTCGCTTTCGCGAAGTTCAGGAAACGTTCTTCCTGTTCGGCCTTGGTCTCCAATACCTTGTTGTCGACGATAGCCTTGTTCATACCGATGGAGTTCTTCCAGTAGTTGGAAGAGCTGGCATACTTGCTGGCATACTGGATACGTACCTTGTCGCTGGCAGCCATTTCCTTGCTCAGCACACCCTGGCGGGCTTCACGCACTTCGATACGCGGGGTGTTGACGGCATCCATGCGGAGTTTCACTTCGCTTTCGGTCAGGTAGCGGCTGGTGCTTCCCGGGAATCCCATAATCATGGCGTAATCGCCTTCCTGGAGTCCTTTCAATGAGATAGGCAGGAACTTCTTCACCTGGAGAGGCACGTTGTCCTTGCTATAGTCGGCCGGATTTCCGTCCTTGTCGGCGTAGATACGGAACATGGAGAAGTCGCAGGTATGACGCGGCCACATCCAGTTGTCGGTTTCGCCACCGAACTTACCCAGTGATGAAGGGGGAGCGGCTACCATACGCACGTCGGTATAGGTCTTGATGAAGAACACATAGAAACGGTTTCCTTCGTAGAACGGCAGGGCCATGGCGCTGATGCCCGGTACCTTCTTCAGGTCACTCTTCTTCAATGTTTCGTCGGCCACCTTTTTCATATAAGGAGCGCCGAAAGAAGCGGCCTCTTCAATCTTACCCTTGCGGATATCTTCGTTCACACGGTCGGTTACATCGATGATGCGTTCTACAAAGCGGAACTTCAATCCCGGAGTCGGGAGTTCTTCTTCGTAGTTTTTAGCCCAGAAACCGTCGGTCAGGTAATCGTGTTCTACCGAGCTGTGTTGCTGGATGGCATCGTAACCGCAATGGTGGTTGGTCAGAATTAGTCCGTTCGGCGAGATGATTTCTCCGGTACATCCGCCTCCGAAGATACCTACGGCATCTTTCAGGGTCAGTTTGTCCGGATTATAGATGTCTGCGATGTCCATTTTCAGACCCTGTGCCTTCATCCGGTCGGCCAGGTTCTGTTCCTGCATGAGCTGGAGCAGCCACATTCCTTCATCGGCCTTGGAGGGCGAGAAGACGGCACACATGAGTGCCAGTGCGAGTACTTTCAGTTTTTTCATTGTCGTTATGATTGGTTTTTAGAAATAATTGTTTTCTGTTTTTTCTGTAAGTCATTTGCTTGCGAAGCGACAAAGATAGTGAAAGGCGAGTGGAGAGGCAAACGAAAAACAAAGTTTTTCAAGTTTGACTCTTCCGAGCCGCGTCCTAGCTTATGGAAAGATACGGAAAGGCGAATGCAATACAAAAAAGAAGCTTGCTTATTTTTTATTGTCGGGCCGCATTCTGGTTTTGGAGAGATAGTGAAAGGTTTCAGGGTAGTTATTTCCTGAGAATCTTGCAATTTTCTTTTTTTCGGGTCAGTTATAGGATTTTTTTTATCGGATATAAAATTTTTTTGCCGTCATGTGGTAAAATTTTTGTTTCTATTCCGTTTGCTATTAAAAAAAGACTATATTTGATGCGGTTATTGGTAGTTTTACGCTTTGTATTCTAAAGAATAAGCCATAAAGCCTAAAAATAGACCTTGGCTGTTTGAAAAATAAGGCCTTATTTTGCGGCTGATAGCTAATGCGTATAACTAAACATTTCTAGATTTATGAAGAAAAGATTATTATTCTGCCTGATGGCAGGTTTGGCTTGCGGAGGTTTCTTTACCTCTTGTAGCGATGACGACGACCCCACTACGGATGAAGTCGTAATATGTCCGATAGCTCAGACTACCTACACAGATGCCAGTGGACTGGTATTGACTTATAGCGGTCAGCCGGTTTTAGGAAAACAGGTTGTGTTTACGCCCGATGCCAATGACGGTTCGAAGGCTACGCTGACCATTTCTGGTGTGCTGGACCTTTCTTCCTTTACCGGTCTGATGAACAGCCGGGAAAATGCTTCGGCTACTTTGGCTGCTCCGGGGGTGATTCCGGGTCAGACGACCACCAATCTGACGGTTGACCTCACCGTTTCGGGTGATGAAGTTTCTTTCGAAGGAACTACGGAACAGGACGGTTGTACGATTGCTTACGATGGTTCTGCCAGCGAAGGAGGCTTGACTCTGAATCTGAATGTAACAATGCCGGCCAATGATTTGACCAATACAACCTGGACGGTGGTTCCTTTCGATGATGTTACTTATCAGAGTATTCCTATTCATTTTGTTTGGGAATCTTCGAAGGATATTACTATTATGCCGGGATATGCTTTGCCTGTCTCTACCATCGTAGAAATGGCATTGCGTTTGCCTTTGCTGGGCGATCAGAGTGTAAACGGCGCCTTGACTCAGGTGTTCCATTCGGTAACTTTCAATGCCGACGGTAACATTACGGCCGAGTACAAGAAGAACATGACCGATGCCGAGTGGGCAACATCTCCGTTGAACATGGCTCAATATACCGCCAATGCCGGGAGTTTGCAGCTTTACCTGAATCCGTCTCAGATTATGGCCAATATCCAGAACTCACGTTTGAGCCGTTCTACTACCAGTGATATTCTGGCAAACCTGATGCCTGTTGTTCTTCCGATGCTTTCACAGGGAGTTCCGATGAAGTATGTCATCGAAGACAATAACATGAAGGTTTATCTGGGAACAGATGTTTTGCTTCCGTTGCTGGAGGCATTGGCTCCGATGTTCCAGGATGAGGCTTTCCTCCAGCAGATAATGGATATGGTAGCCAACGATCCTACGATGGGAGCGATGGCTGGCATGGTAGGTCCGGTTCTGGAACAGTTGCCTGATGTCATTGCAGGTACAACCAACATGGAAGTGGGAGTGAACTTCCAGAAGTAAAAGCCTATATATTCCTTGAAGAAAGCCTTTCGGAGGATGTGATATTTTCCGGAGGCTGATATGCAAACCCAGGCGCCACTTACGGATAGTGTTCCGTAGTGGCGCTATTATTTTTTAGACAAGTTAGTCTTGGAAGGGGGGGAAGTTTCAGAATGTATAGCCGAATCCCAGATTCAGATAGATGGGATACATGGCGAAGGTTATGGTCTGGAAATCTTTTTCGAACAGGTCGTTCAATCCCCAGGTGAGATGGGTATATACTTTCAGGTGGCTGAATGCTTTCCAGTCGGCTCCTACCTGTATTCCCCATTGGAATTTACGTTCATGTTCGCTGAAGTCGTAGGTTGCCACAGCTCCGTTGGTAAAGTTGATTTTATCGCCCGTAGGGTCTCCTTCACGGAGGTATCCCTCATAGACATCTCCGGAGAAAGTTCCGTCCAGCAGGTACGAGAAGTATGGACCGGCATGCAGACTCCAGCGTGGTGATGCTTTCCAGCTGGCCAGTACCGGTAGGGTCAGGTAAGTGTTCTGTACCTTGGTGCGTACTCCTCCCGTCCAGTTTCCTTTCATCCGGTTGCCATCGCCGCCGATGATTTCCATGCCGTAATTCTTGACGGTGGCCCGTGTGGTCATGTTCTTGTTTTCGAAACGTAGTCCGGAGGTGATTCCCCATATTCGGGAGTCATCTATCCACTTGGTGATGTCCAGTCCCAGTTGGACGGCCAGGGTAGGGTTATAGCTGTCTATGCTCCGGATTTCTACCGGAAGCGGCAGGGGAGAGAATCCGCCGATGTTGATACCGGCTTTCAAGTCGAATTCCCAACCGTTCTCTCGGGTCTGTCTCAGTATTTTTTTGGGGTTCTGTGCCTGTACGCCTGCGGCGGCCATAGCCAGCAGCATACAGGTTATCCATTTCTTTTTCATAGGCATTCGTCGGGGTTATTCATAAATGATGCTCATTTCGTCTATCCAAAGTGTACTTCCGGGTGCTCCCTCGAAGGTGGCCCCGTCTTTACTGGAGGAGATGACGATGGAAATGTTATAGTCTCCGGCATTCAACCGGTCCAAGTCTACGCTTTTCCCGTAGCGGTCATAATCGAAGGTCATTTCGAAAGGTTGCCAGGAGTTGAGTACCTGCGTATCTTTGTATTGGGCCAGTGCTACCAGGTTGGGGTGTACGAAGTTTGCCAGCGGCAAAGTGCCATCCAGCATGACCGATTGGCCGTTCTCGTCCTTGTTCTCGTAAAAGATGGCGTAGATGTCGAACTGGTCTTTCCGGTTGGTATACCCTCCGTTTTCATAGAACTGGTTTCCCGGGGTATATTTAAAATACCCTTTCAGCTTCAGCGGCTTGTGGTAGAATTCCACACCTAGTTGCGTTGCTTTCAATGAGTTGCTGAGCGCGTTGCTGAGGTTGAATTTCCCGATGAAAAGGTTTCCGGCGGCGATAGGCATGCCTACCATGGCTCCCAAGCTCCCGGTGGTCCGGGTTACCAGTTTGGCACATTTCCCCGAGAAGCCTTTTTCTTCCAGTGTCGTAGGGTATTCGGACGGTTCGGCATCGTTTATTGCCAGGCGGAACCCTCCGTTTCCGCTCGCCCAGGTCAGTTCCTGGGTTCCGCTCGTCTCATAGAACACATAATAGCCGTTCTCTGTCCGTGTGTCCTCGAAATGGAAGGTGGTAGGGATTTCCTTCACCTTTTCCTCTTCGATACTGATGGAATAGGTGCGGTGCCATTGTCCGTCTTCGGAGGTGACCGTGTAGCGTACGGGCGAAGTGAAGTCCTGTACACTTCCGCTCGCGGGCTCGATGGTGGCTCCCGGTGTGAGTGTAAATGTAGGAGCCAGTTGCGAGCAGTCTGTTCCTTTCTTTACCTGCACGTAGATGGGGTAGGCATTCAGGGACTCATCGTACGATACATCGACATCGATGGAGTCCTGTATCAGGACGTTGCCCGGCAAGGTGCAACCCGTAATGTCCGCTTCGGCATTGGGCGCCTCTTCGCGGATGCAGGAAACGGCTGTACTTCCTATCAGGAGGGCGTATAATAATGGTTTGTAATTCATTTGTATATCAATTTTTAGTGGTTTTTGGAATTGATTCGGTGGTAATCTGCTATCCTTTGTTCCGGTATTCCAGCGGGCTCATGCCCACGTTCCGCTTGAAGTATTTGCCGAAGAAGGACATGTTGGCAAAGTTGAGTGAATCGGAAATTTCCTGGATGGACAGGTGTGTAGACTTCAGTTGTGACTTGGCATCCATGATGACCATAGACGCGATGATTTCGACGCATGTATGTCCGGTAATCTGTTTGACGATGGTACACAGATGGGCATGAGAGATACCGAGTTTTTCGGCGTACCAGGATACGTTACGGTTGTTTTGGTAATGCTGGATGACCAGTTGGCCGAAGTTCCTGCAAATCATTTCGCTTTTTGACAGGTTAGCCTTTTCATTGCTCATGCTCTGATACATGACGGAGATTCCTTTGTGTACGTCGGCATACAAGTTGGAAGCCACTTCTTTTTTTATCTTGTCGGGCAGATTTTCGTACAGGTCAATCAATAGTTTGAAATAGTTCTCCATCATCTGTGTTCCTTTTTCATTCAAGGAATAGACGGGTTTACCCAGCGTGTGGTACATGGTTTCGACCAGGAAATGTGACTGGTGATTCTCTTCGATATAGTTTGAAGAGAATCCCAGGATATAGATTTTCAAGTCTCCGTCAATCCGGTTAATCTGGAAGATGCTTCCGGGTATCAGGGTTACCAGGCTGTTGGGTTTTACCTGAATCTTGTTCAGGTTAAGGGTGGCTTCTACCGTTCCTTCTATGCAGAGTACGAATATTTCACATTTTAGTCTTACCGGGAAGTTGGTGTATAGTCCCAGTAAATCTTTATTGATATCCGTTCCGGCCAGCCAGTCTTCCGGAAGGTCTATTTTGGGCAGTTCTTTGTCCATGGTGAACTTCATTAGATATTTGGTCTTACAAAAATAAGAAAAATGAAATATAGACTACTCTATTTTATCTTTTTATTTTATAATTCACCTATTTTCGGACTTCTGCACAGGTCCTTTCTTTGGAATGGATTAAGAATAGGACAAAAACAAGAACATTTTACTTTTCTGGTTTTTGGTGGATTTATTCGTTCCTTCCCGGCTCTTTTTCGGTTGTACTCAAATAATTATGTAGAAGTTTTTCAGTATCTGCCCACAAGCTTTCTTCCTGCGGATGGTTCAGGTACTTTTCCTTCAGCTTCCGTGGTTTGCCGCTTGCAAACATTTGTCCGGTCACTCCCTCCAGATCGGGTTCCAGCAACAGGCGGATGGCCGTATCGGCTCCTTGCCGGGGGGTACGGATGAAGGGACGGAACAGGACATCGGTCAGGGGGTCGAACCACATGTCCATGCTGATGATGTTGGTCGACACGATGCCCGGATCGGCTGCGTTGACGGTGATTCCCTTGTCTTTCAGCTTTCTGGCCAGCCTGCACGTGAATAGCCAGAGGGCCAGTTTGGTGTTGCTATAGATGGGAATGCGCCAGAAACTTCCTTCCTTTCCGTGGGTGAAGAAGTGCGGACCGATTTTTCCGATGGCATAGGTGCACGATACCATGTTGACAATCCGTGTGCCGGCGTGCATGAGCGGAAGCAGGCGGTGGGTCAGCAGGAAAGGAGCCAGGTAGTTCACCGCTACGGTATATTCGAATCCGTCTTCGGTCTGGCTGAAGTGGGTGCGCATGGTACCGGCATTGTTCATCAGCAGGTCGACGCTGGTTTCCTTGGCGGATATCCGTTGGGCCACTTCCACGATGTTGTCCATCGAGGAGAGGTCTACCTGCATGACTTCGATGTCTTCGTTCTTCGTATCCAGTATCAGTTGGCTTCTTCGTTCTTCGCCGCGGAATGCCGTGTAGCACAACATGATGACATGGTATCCGGCCATGGCGACGGCACGAGTGATTTCTGTACCCATGCCTCCGTCGGCACCGGTGATGATGGCGGTCTTTTTCATTGGGCGGCCTCCTTTTCCAACTGGTCGATTTCTTTCTGTAGTGATGCTGGCAATGTCTCTTTCAGGTGTTGATGGCAGGCCATGTCTAAGGTATACATACGGGCGATGCAATAATTGCTGTGCTTGCAATTACAACGTGCCATACTTTCTGCCTTCATCCGGTTGACAAACCCCGGTTCGTTCAGCAGGGCACGTCCCATTTGTACGAACTCGAATCCGTCATTCAGTACCTCGTCAATCTTTTCGCGTGTCACCAGTCCGCCTACGTAAACCAGAGGAATCTGGGTAATCTCTTTCCGGAAACGGAGTGCGTCTTCCAGGAAATAAGCCTCTTTGAACGGCACGGTAGGTATCATCATTTTTCCGGCCATGCGTACGCCCCATTTCAGCCACCAGCAGGTCATGTAGTGGGTCATGGTCTTGATAGGCATGGTTCCCCGCATGACGTACATCGGGGCTTTGCTTACGAATCCTCCGCTGAGTACCAGGGCCTGGGCGCCGTCGTCCACCAACCGTTTGGCCACCTGGAGGCTTTCGTCGATGTCCATTCCTCCCTTGAATCCGTCGCGCATGTTCATTTTCACCAATACGGCGGTTTCGTTTCCGGCGGCTTTCATCACTTCATCCATGACCATGTCCATGAACCTCATCCGGTTTTCGAGGCTTCCGCCGAATTCGTCTTTCCGGTGATTGGTGTAAGGAGAGAGGAACTGGCTGATGAGGTAGCCGTGTCCGGCATGGATTTCTACGGCATCGAAACCGGCTTCGCGGGCCAGACGGACCGAATCGCCGTAGGCACGTGCCATCGGAGCGAGTTCATCCTTCCGCAATCCGCGGACGAAGGTGGGAGAGTAAAGGTTGAAGCCGGTGCTGGCTCCTACGGGAGTCTCACCGCAAATGGCCTTGTGCGACATGTTTCCGCAATGTCCCAACTGGATGCTGACGGCCGCTCCTTCGCGGTGGACGGCATCGGTCAGCTCGCGGAGTCCCGGTACGATTTCCGGACGCATCCAGAGCTGGCGGTCGAACGAAAGGCCGCTACGGGTGACGGCGGCGTAGGCTACGGTAGTCATACCGACTCCTCCGGCAGCTACCGAGTGGTGATAATCCAACAATTCTTTGGAAGGTTTGTTGCCGGGACACATGCTTTCGAAAGCGGCCGAACGGATAGTCCGGTTCCGGAGTGTCAACGGACCGATTTTTCCGGGAGTGAATAGGATAGATTCTTTCATGATAATCGGGGTGTTAGAAAATGTAGGGAATCAGGCATTTCCGGCTGCCTACGGCCTCTCTTCCGAATTCTTCGCGGTACCGGTTCCGGATGGCGTATGCCCGTGGAGCCAGGTTGGCGAAGGTCCAGAGTACGAAAATCCAGGCGGCGGCAGATTGGGTAAGGAGGGCAAAACCGGTCCATTCTACCAGCTCGCCGAAATAATTCCCTGAAGTGACATAGTGATAGATTCCTTTCTGAGGCAGGTAGTGACGGGTGTCGCCTGCCGGGCGGAGGTTGCGGATAACGTGGTCGGCATGGAGGTTGATAAGCATACCGCCGAAGAATAACAGGCATCCGCCAATGAAGGAAAGAGTGGTAAACCAGGCTTCCGTATAGATATCGGCATGCAGGTAGAACAGGTCATATCCTATCAGGAAAGCATTGATGACGTTGAACAGCACTCCCATGGCGGTAATGGCAATCGGCATCCGGCTTTTTCCTTTCATCAGCATGGGGAAAATGAACGAACGTTGGAAGTAGTGTAGTTCGAACAGAAGGAAGAAGGTCAACAATACCGCGGACGACTGGGCGGATGACTGAGCCCAGAAGAAAAGCATCATCAGGAAAGCCGGGCATTCCATGATGACCCATCCCACCTTGTTGGGAAGGCTGATTCCCCATTGCCGGCTCTGGAAAATACCGTATCCTGCCTTGACGAAGAAAAGTGCGATAAAGACAATGACCGCCAGTACAGGCATGGCATAAAGTAGTGTATGATACATTGTTTCTATCATAGCAATCTGTTTTTGAAGGTTGTTGTTTAGCCGCCAAATGTACGGATTTAATTTGGAATTACGGTCTCCTTTTTTATGGAATCAGTGTTCCGAATTTTCCATGATTTTCTTTGTGATACCTTTTTCAGGTATTTCCGGTTAATTTTTCTTCAGCAGGTTCACTTCTTTTTTATGGCAGCATTACAGGAATTTTCGGTTTCTGCTTTTTCTACGAACTGGGACGGTGAAGTACCGAATTGTTCCGTGAAATGTTTTCGCAAAGTTCGTGTGTCGCTATAACCGACCATTTCCGCTATTTCCTGTATAGAATAGTTATGCTCCAGAATCAGGGTGGCGGCCTTACTCATACGGATACTACGAATCATGTCGATGGCACTCAGTGGAGTGACTTGCTTCAGTTTCCGGTAAAGGGTAGGCTGGCTCATGTGTAGTTCATCGGCCAATTTCTTTACATTGAAACTTTCGTCCGATAGGTTGGTTTCTATCACGTGGATGACTTGTCGGACAAACGTATCTGTTTCTGATGTTTCGTCTGACGAAGAGCGGTTGTTCAACATCAGTGATTTGGTGTAGATGCGTTTCAACCGTTCCCGTTGGGTAATCAGGTTTTTTACCTTCGTGGCCAGAATTTCCGGGTTGAAGGGTTTCATGACATAATCGTCTACGCCTGTTTGTGTAGCTTCCAGTATATCGGTATCTTCGGCCTTGGCGGTCAGGATGATGATGGGAATATGGGTGGTCTGCGGATTTTCCTTGATTTCACGGCTACAGGAGATACCGTCTTTGACAGGCATCATCAGGTCGCAGATGATGAGAGCCGGCATGTGTTCTTTGGCCAGCTGTATACCTTCTTCTCCGTTGCATGCTTCGAATATTTTGAAATCCTTTTCGAAGATGCTGGAGATGAAAGAGCGCATGTCTGTATTGTCTTCGATGATGAGCAGGCTTTGTTTGGCGGCAGGTTGGGCAACCTGAACTTTTCCGGATGTGTATTCCTGCCCCTGATTTTCCGGATACGATGTCCGGACAGGGGTTTCTTCCGGCAAATAAATGGATTTGTCGGCCTGGAAATGTGCCTTTCCTTCCGGAATGAGCAGGGTAAATGTAGAACCTTCTCCCGGTTTGCTTTGGAAGGTGACCGTACCGTGATGGAGTTCCATGGTGTGCTTGACGATATGCAGACCGATTCCTGTCTTGCTGGAGAATTGCGGTGTGTTCGGTCCTGTAATAAAAGAATCGAATATATGTTCCTGAAGTTCTTCGGGAATACCAACTCCGTTGTCGGTTACTTCGATACGGCAAAAAGGAGTATTGTCTATTTCCACTTGCCGGATATGCATACTTACTTTTCCTTGTTTCTCTGTATATTTTAATGAGTTTGATACCAGATTCCGAAGGGCGGAAACTATCTTTTCCGTATCTATCCAGAGTATATACGGTTGCTGAGGTATATCCATGGTCAGCTGGATTTCTTTGCTGGCAGCCAATTCCTGGAAAGTCTGGCAGGTTTCTTTGGCCAATATGTTGATATCGGCTTTTGAGAGGCGGAGTTTTACCATTCCTGCTTCAATCTTCTGTACATATAATAGCTGGTCGACCAGGGTATGGAGGGATGTGCCGTTCCGGTAAATCAGACTTAATTTCTGGTACAATTCATCTTGTGGATTGATTTTGCCGAGTATTTCCTGTAGGGGAGAAAGAATCAGGGTCAGAGGAGTACGGAGTTCATGGGCGGTATTTGTAAAGAAGTTTTCACGCTCCATACGAATCTGTTTTTCTTTGTCCCGTTCCAGATGAGCGGCAAGAACTTCGTGTTTCAGCTCCATGACGCGTTTGAAACGTGCCTGTCTCAGCTTGAAATAGCGGACCATTCTGAAAATCAGTATCAGTATCATGGCTCCGATAATAAGCCGGAACCACCATGCTTCGCTCCAATGTGGTAATATGGTGATTTCCAGTTCTGTCAGAGGGCCTACCTGTTCGTTAGGATACATGTTCTGTATCTGAAAGGAATAAGTGTCCGGTTGCAGGTTGGTATATGAAACCTTCTGTTGGTTGTCGGTCACTATCCATTCGTGCTGATAAGGATAAAGGCGGTAACGTACTTTCTGATACTGGTTTGTATACGATAAGCTGTTGAATCCGAGTGAAAAGTTGCGGTTGTCGTGGTTGAGTCTGAGTGTACGTGTATGGTACAGGTTTTTCGTCAATATAGTTTGTCCGTTAATACGTTCGCCTATTTCTACCGCTTTATTCCCGATTTCCAAGGTGTGTATGGCTACCGGTTCGTCCGTTTGTATGTGGTCTATCTTTTCCGGACAGAAATAGGTCAGGTTTCGGTTATTTCCCCAGAACAGGTATTGGTTGTAGGCATAGACTGAGCTATTGCTTCCCGAAAGGAAATAATGATAGAACAGCTTTTGTTTCCGGCTATAGCGGGAAATGCATGAATTGGAGCCTACCCAGATATGTCCGTTCCGGTCCTGTAGCAGGCAACCGATGAAATTATTGACCAGCCCGTTTCGGGTCGTGAAAAAATCAGTGATACTTTCATTCTTCAGGTTCATGATGGCCAGTCCGGTGGTGGAGCCGATGTAAAGTTCTTCTTCGGGAGTGACCAGGAGGGAGCGTACGGAAGCATTCTGGAGCTTATAGGAAGCACCATAACCTAGCTGGATACGGTCTCCGGTTACTTTTCCCAATCCGTTATATTCTGTACCTAACCAGATATTTCCGTCGTAATCTTCTATCAGGCTTCTTACTACCAGGTTTTTTGACGGTTCATTGGCAACAGAAAGCCGGTGGCATTCCTGATTTTCAGGGTGGTAACACAACAGAGAACGGTCTGTTCCAATCCAGAAGTTTCCTTTCTTGTCTTTCAGAATACGCCAGATAGCTGCCTTGCTTTCCTTTCCATCCGGTAAGAGTATGATGTTCCGGCTTGGATGGCCGTTTAGTGGTTGAATGGTGATTTGTCCGTCCTGTCTGCCTACCCATATTTCCTGCCGGGTAGTATCTTTATAAATGCAGAGTGCTGTGGTATGATTGTTTTCTACAGGGTTATCCAGATAGTCGAAGTCTGGTATTGAGGAAGAGATGGGAGCCTTGCTTTTCATCAATCCCTTGTGGTAAGTAGTCATCCAAAGGTATCCTTTGTTGTCTGTAGTGATTCCATTGATTTCATTGTGTCGGTTCTGGCGGAACTGATGGACGGCTTGCTGGCGTAGGTCCGAAACGAGTACTCCTCCTCCATAAGTACCCATCCATAAGATATTGTTTGCATCGCAATACGCACAGATCATACGTGGCTCTATGTGTTGGTTGGTCAGGCTCGCATTGTTGAAGATACTGATTTGAGGAGTGTCAAAGGTTCCGTCTTCAGAGGTGAGAAGGGTATAGCCGTTCCATGTAGGAAGCAATAGCCGCTGGTTACCGATGGGCACAATGGCATAGATATCCGTATGCGAAATATGCAGGTCTGGATTCGGAGTGTCGTAAGTGAAGTGTTCCAGTTGTTCTGCTTGTTCATTATAGCGTATCACTCCTTTCGAGATGGTACTTATCCACAGGTATTTTCCTTGTTTGAACAATTGGGTTACGCTTCCGGGCAGTTCTGGAATGGATATCTGTTTATCAATCCGGTCGGTCTGTAGGTTATACCGGATGAGATGAGCCTTGTTGTCTGTCAGGTACAGGGACGACAATTCTGGATAAAAGCTGTAGCAGGTTACGCTTCCTGTGGTAATGTCTTGTAGTTTTTTCCGTTTGAAAGTTTCGAACCGGAGTGACTTGATTTTTCCTTCGGCTGTTTTCTGGATATGAAGACGTCCGTGAAACAAGGCTTTATCGGTCAGTAACCAGCAGGTATTGTCATTGGTGGAATGAATCCCGCTTATCCGTGTATGCGGTTCGATATTCTCAATCGGTATAAACTCTTCCTGTTCCAGATTGAAGGCATAAAGTTCTTCTTCGGTCAGAATTCCGATGCATTGTGGAGTAAGCTGATGGATAGACTCGATGTGATTGTTGGAATCTGTGATTGTAAAATTCTTGAAACTGCTTCCATTATAGATGCTGAAGCCGAAATCTGTTCCGAACCACATGAAACCGTCCGCATCACGGAAAATGCAATTCACCTTGTTGTCGGCCAGTCCGTTCTGGATGGTCAGGATACGGAAGTCCTCGTTAAAAAAAGAGTAGGCTTGTAAAGGGATTATCCAGCAGAGTATACCTGCCAGGATATAATATAATGAAGTAATGTGTCTTTTCATAGAGAGGTTTGGATTTTATACAAAGCAACGACTATTTTTTCAAAAAAACAATAGAAAAAACCGTTTTCAACGGGGTTTGAGGCAGATTGAATTAAATATGCATGAAAACTGAAAAGAACATGTATGCCTTCTGTGAGTCAGATTCGGTACTTTTGGGTAACGAAAAAATCTACTTGTTTAACTTAAAAATCTAACTGATGAAAAGATTATTTTCAATTTTCTTTTTTTTGCTGTCGGTGAGTTTTGTCTTTGCCCAGCAATTCAAGGTCTCCGGAAGTGTGACCGACCATAAGTCGGGTGAGCCTATTATCGGAGCCAGTGTTGTAGTGCAGAATACATCGAATGGTGTGATTACTGATTTGGACGGCCGTTTTGTACTGGACCGTGTATCTAAGGGAGAAGTCATTTCTGTTTCTTATGTAGGATACAAGTCTCAGGACATCGTTATGGACGGTGTGAAAAAGCAGTTCAATATAGTCCTGATGGAAGATAATGAAGTGCTGGATGAAGTGGTTGTAGTAGGTTATGGTACACAGAAGAAACAGGACATCACCGGTTCAGTAGTTTCTGTAGGCGAAGGTAAATTTACCGAAGGAGTCAATACCAATGCCTTTCAGATGATTAACGGTAAGGCAGCCGGTGTAAACGTCAGCCAGACCAGTTCGGCACCAGGTGCGTCTACCAAGATTCAGATTCGTGGTGCAGGTTCTATCAATAGTAGTAATGCGGCATTGGTAGTAGTCGATGGACTTCCGGGAGTAGACCCTTCGTCTATCAATCCGAGTGATATCAAATCCATTGAAGTACTGAAGGATGCTTCGGCAGCTGCCATTTATGGTACGCGTGCGGCAAACGGTGTCGTATTGATTACAACCAAGAGTGGTAAAGAAGGGGAAATTTCAGTACGTTTTGGCGCTGAAGTCGGTTTCCAGTCTGTAGCGAAACAAATAGAAATGCTGAACGGACGGGAATATATGGAAACACTGAATGCATTGCGCATAGCTTCTGGCAGCTCGGACGGTCCTATTTATACTGATGCCCAAATTGCGGCGGTAGGCGAAGGAACTAACTGGCAGGATGAAATTTTCCGCAAGGGCGCTCCGGTACAAACTTACCAGCTGGCTATCTCTGGTGGTGGTGAAAAGAGTGACTATTATTTGGGCTTGAATTATTTCGACCAGCAGGGAGTTGTGAAGACTTCTAATCTGAAGAAATACAATGTAAGAGCAAACATGAATTTCTCTCCGAAGTCTTTCCTGCGTTTCAAGGCAAACATGAACTTTACCCGCAAGGATGGAAATTCCATCTATGAAAACATGCAGGGTACCAATGAAAATGCAGGTCCTATCAACTCGGCTCTGCAATTCGACCCGACTCTTCCGGTAGGTAAGGATCCGGAAACAGGCCGTTATTACCAGAACAGCTACATTGCCTTGGATAATCCGTTGGCCTTGTTGTATGGAGTATCTCCTGAAGAACACCGTAACAATGCATACGGTACATTCACTACCGAAATTGAACCGTTGAAGGATTTGGTTGCCACTATCCGTTTGGGAGCTACCATCGATTCTTATTCTACCCAGACTTACCGTGGCCGCGATACCATGAATGGTCTGGCTACGGGTGGTACGGCCGAAAAGAAAAGCGGTGAAAGTACCCAATGGCTGGCCGAATTCCTGTTGTCGTACAAGAAGAATTTCAATGATACCCATAACCTGACCGTTCTGGCTGGTGCAACTTTCGAGCAATTCATGTCTGAATACATTAATGGTACGGCCAAGGGTTTCCTTTCTGACATTACCGGTGCCAACAACATGCACGGCGGTGATAACCTGAACGGTGATGATGTATACTCGTTCAAAGAACGTAATCGTCTGAACGGTTTTCTGGGACGTATCAACTATGACTACAAGAACCGTTACCTGCTTACCGCTTCGTTCCGTTACGATGGTACTTCCCGTTTCTCCGATGAACATAAATACGCATTCTTCCCTTCTGTTGCATTGGCATGGCGTATTTCAGAAGAGCCGTTCATGAAACGTTTGGATAAGGTGAGCGATCTGAAACTCCGTGTAGGTTATGGTCAGTTGGGTAATCAGGGTATCAGCAACTACCAGACTATCCAGACTTTGATTGCCGGTGGTTCTGCCGTATTCGGAAATTCGTTGTCGCAAGGTGTCGTTGAGGCTCGTCTGCCGAATGCCGACCTGAAGTGGGAGACTACTGCCGAAACCAACGTAGGTATCGATTTCGGTTTCTTCAATAACCGGATTACAGGATCGTTGGATTTCTATATGCGTGATACGAAAGACCAGCTGTTCGACAAGCCGTTGCCATCGGCTATCGGTTTCAGTAGTGTGAAGGTGAACGCCGGTAAGGTGCGTAACTCCGGTATTGATCTGACATTGAATACGGTGAACATCGATAACCGGAACTGGGGATGGGAATCTTCATTGAACCTTTCTCTGTTGAAGAATGAAGTAATGGAATTGCCGGACTTCATGCCGGAACTGATTACAGGTAGTATCGGTAGTTTTGTTTCCGGTTATGAAATCACACGTGTAGGCGACCCGATTTATTCTTTCTATGGATATGAGGTGGAAGGTATTTTCCAGAAGAATGATGATATCGCTCATTCAGCCCAGCCAAGTGCCAATCCGGGCGACTTGAAGTTCAAAGACCAGAACGGCGACAATGTCATCAGTTCGGACGACCGTGTCATCTTGGGTAAACCTTTCCCAAGCACAACATTCGGATTTACGAATACGCTTCGTTACAAACGCTTGTCACTGAGTGTGTTCCTGCAAGGTACATTCGGTATCAGTACGCTGGATGCCAATGTGTTGGAATCTCTTTATCCGACAAACGAATACCGTAACCGTATCGCCAAGTATTACTTGAACCGTTGGACAGAAACCAACCCGAGCAACCAGTATCCGAGTGGTGTCAATCCTTCCAACTACGGTGGACAGTATTCCATCAACTCGATGACCGTATGCGACGCATCGTTTGTCCGTATCAAGAACATCAACATCAATTACGATGTACCTATCAAGAAGAATAACGTTATCCAATCTTTACAGGTTTACGGCGCTATCGATAACGTAGCTACCTTTACCAGTTATGACGGATTTGACCCTGATGCAAGCGCACAGGGAAGTGAATCGGTATCTAAGGTGAACTATAACAGCTATCCGTTGGCACGTACCGTGAGAGTGGGAGTAAATATTACATTTTAAAAACAGAATATCATGAAATTTTCAAATTATATCCGTTTGTCGGCGCTGGCTTGTCTGATGGTCGGCTTTACAGGTTGCACAGACTTTTTGAAAGAAGAAATCTATACAGAATATGATCCTGACGGTATGTTGCAGGACCAGTCCGGGCTGGATGCTCTGTTGACAGGTGCTTATGCCCGTTCACGCATCATTGAATATAACAGTCGTAACTATACTTTTTTGATGAACGAGTTTCCTACCGATATTGCATTCGAAACCGGAGGTGGACTGGAACGCGACGCTTATCCGTTCATCAACTTCAGTTGGGCGGTAGACAATTCTTTCCTGAATTCTTTCTGGGGAAAGATGTATGAAGCGGTGGCAAGCGCCAATTCCGTATTGAATGTTACTGACGGATTGACCGGTATTTCGGAAGAGAATCTGAAATCGGCTCAGGGAGAGGCCCGTTTCATCCGTGCTGTCTCTTATTATTACCTGCTGAATCTGTTCGGACCGACTCCGATTATCGAGATTCCGAAGAATGCCACTCCCGATGAAATTGAGGAAATCGGTAAATCTACTCCCCGTGCTTCGCAGGAAGAGTTTGTAAAGTATCTGGTAGACGATTTGACCTTTGCGGCAGAGTATCTTCCTGTAGAAGAAAATCCTATCGGTAAGGCTACAAAGGGTGCTGCCCTGTCTGTTCTGACTAAACTTTACATGCATGAGAAGGATTGGGAAAAAGCAGCAGCTACAGCTCAGAAAGTGATTGACTTGAATTATTATTCGCTGTATGCGGATTATAAGAAGATGTTTTCTGTAGAAGGTGAGGATAATAAGGAATACATTTACCGTGCTCCGTGTATTGCTCAGTCGGGGTATCATAACAATTATATGCCCCATGCTTTTCCGCCGAATTACCCGATTCAATCGAATTGGATAAATTTTGGTGCTCAATTCCGTACTTATACCGCTTTTTATGATACCTTTGAAGCGGGAGACGCACGTACGGAAGTACTGATAACTCATTATACGGATCAGAACGGTGAGGAAGTGGAACTGCTTCGTGATGCAAACGGCAATGCACTGGACGACGTACGTAGCTTCAAGTACTGGCCGGACCCGAATGCTTCGGGTGAAAACAACGGAAACGACATTGTTTATATCCGTTATGCCGACATTCTTCTGTGCAGGGCAGAAGCCTTGAATGAACTGAACGGACCGAATGCGGAAAGTATCAGTCTGATTAACCAGGTGCGTCAGCGTGCCAAGGTGGCCGACATTGTATTAGGCGATTATCCGACAAAGGAGAGTCTGCGTGATTTTATCTTGGCTGAACGAGGACGTGAATTCTTCTCTGAAGGTTTGAGACGTGAAGATTTGATTCGTCATGGCAAATTCATCTCAAATGCCATTGAACGTGGAAAGAATGCCAAACCGTATCATGTGCTTTACCCGATTCCGCAGAGACAACGCGAAGCGAATCCGAATCTGGCTCAGAACCCTGGCTATGAAGGTGCTGAATGACAGATGAATTTTGATAAAATATGATAAACAGAAAGATTTTCAACTTTTTACTGGGATGGATGCTGTGCGTAACGGCCGGTTACGCACAGAGCCTTCCGGTTCCTGCTCCGCATCAGCTTAAATGGCATGAAGCCGAGATGGGGGCTGTTTTCCATTATGACCTGCATGTGTTCGATGGAGTCCGTTATGGACAAGGTAACAATCGGATTCAACCGATTGAAGATTACAACATATTCTCGCCCGATAGTCTGGATACCGACCAGTGGATTCGGGCTGCTAAATCTGCCGGATGTAAGTTCGCCGTATTGACCGCTACGCATGAAACGGGCTTCGGACTTTGGCAAAGTGATGTGAATCCTTATTGTCTGAAAGCAGTGAAGTGGCGTGACGGAAAAGGTGACATAGTCCGTGATTTTGTGAATTCCTGCCGGAAATACGGAGTCCAACCGGGTATTTATGTCGGTATCCGTTGGAATTCTCTGTTGGGAATCCATAATTTCCAGGTTGCCGGTGGAGGAGAATTTGCCGCCAACCGCCAGCAATGGTATAAGCGTTATTGTGAAAAGATGGTGGAGGAACTTTGTTCGCGTTATGGAGACTTGTTCCTGATTTGGTTTGACGGGGGTGCCGATGACCCGAAAGGGCTGGGACCTGATGTGGAACCTATTGTGACAAAGTATCAGCCGGAATGTCTGTTCTATCACAATGTGGACCGGGCCGATTTCCGTTGGGGAGGTTCGGAAAGTGGTACGGTAGGGTATCCTTGTTGGTCTACTTTTGCTACTCCCTTCAGCCATAGCAATGCCACGGAAGATGTAAAAGGGTATACCGAACGGCTGAAACACGGTGATGTGACCGGAAAGCATTGGGTACCGGCGATGGCCGACACACCGCTCCGTGGAGCCAACGGACGGCACGAATGGTTCTGGGAACCGGATGATGAAAACAATGTCTATTCTTTGGAGACATTGATGGAGATGTATGAGCAATCGGTGGGACGGAACGCTACCTTGATAGTGGGACTGACTCCCGACCCTTCCGGCCTGATTCCGGCAGGCGATTGCAAACGGCTGGAAGAGTGGGGACAGGAGATTGACCGCCGTTGGGGGAATCCGTTGGCACAGACATCCGGAACGGCAAGACAACTTACTTTGTCGGTAAAAAATAATCCGGAAGTCACGTATTGCATATTGCAGGAGGATATTACAAAGGGAGAACGCATCCGGCATTATGAAATCGAGGCGAAGGTGGACGGACGATGGATTCAGGTAACCAAAGGTGAATCGGTCGGACATAAACGGATTGAGAAGATAGGTCCTGTGAAAGCTTCGGCTTTCCGTCTGAAGGTTACGGAATCGGTTGGCCAACCGGAAATCTGTAATTTCAGTATTTATTGAAAATCATTAAATTGTAAAGATATGAACAAACCTGTATTATATTCTTTGACATTGGCTGCACTTGCCGGAACGGTGAGTCCTTTGTCTGCTCAACAGGCACCTGAAAGTACGGATAAGCGTCCGAATATTATTCTTTTCATGGTAGATGATATGGGATGGCAGGATACCTCCTTGCCATTCTGGACCGAAAAAACCTATTATAACAGTGTTTATGAGACTCCTAATATGGAGCGTCTGGCCAAACAAGGGATGATGTTTACTCAGGCGTATGCCTGTCCGTTGAGCTCGGCTACCCGGTGTAGTCTGATTACCGGAGCGAACAACGTACGTCATCGGGTTACCAACTGGACACTGGAAAAAAACAAGACGACCGATCGGAGCAGCGAAACCCTGCAATTGCCGGACTGGAACTATAATGGAGTTTCGCAAGTACCGGGTACAAACAATACTTATGTAGGGACATCCTTTGTAGAATTGTTGCGTCAGAGCGGTTATCATACCATCCATTGCGGTAAAGCTCATTTCGGTGCTATCGATACTCCGGGAGAGAACCCTATACACTGGGGGTTTGAAGTTAACATAGCCGGACATGCTGCCGGAGGTTTGGCTTCTTACCTGAGTGAAGTGAATTACGGGCATACCAAGGATGGTAAACCTTACTCACTGATGTCGATTCCGGGTCTGGAGGACTATTGGGGAACCGGTACCTTCGTAACCGAAGCTTTGACTCAGGAAGCCATCAAGGCACTCGACAAGGCCAAGAAATACAACCAGCCGTTCTATCTTTATATGGCACACTATGCCATTCATATTCCGATAGACAAGGACATGCGTTTCTTCCCGAAATACGTCCGGAAAGGGCTGAGTGACAAAGAGGCGGCTTATGCTTCTCTGATAGAAGGAATGGACAAGAGCCTGGGCGACCTGATGGATTGGCTGGAGAAAAATGGTGAGGCGGACAACACCATCTTCATCTTCATGAGCGATAACGGTGGCTTGGCGGCCGAACCCGGATGGCGTGACGGAACCCCTCATACTCAGAATGCGCCTTTGAGAAGTGGTAAGGGTTCGATGTACGAAGGAGGAATCCGTGAGCCGATGATTGTGAAATGGCCGGGTGAGGTACAGCCCGATACCCGTTGCGATAAGTATCTGATTATCGAAGATTTCTATCCGACGATTCTGGAAATGGCCGGAGTGAAGGATTATCAGACGGTTGCACCGATAGACGGTATCAGCTTCATGCCGATGCTGAAACAGACCGGAGATACCTCGAAGGGACGTGCCCTGGTATGGAACTTCCCGAATATCTGGGGGAATGACGGTCCGGGTATCAACCTGAACTGTGCTATCCGGAAGGATGACTGGAAGTTGGTCTATTATTATGAAACCGGAAAGAAAGAGCTGTTCAATATACCGGAGGACATCGGTGAAACGAATGATGTAGCGGCCCAACATCCGGATATCGTGAAAAAACTATCCAAGGAACTGGGAGAGTATCTGAGGAAGGCAGGCGGACAACGTCCGAGTTTCAAGGCTACCGGAAAGGCTTGCCCCTGGCCGGACGAGATATAAGAAGTTTTCAAGTTAGGGATAATGATATGGAAAGGCGTGTATCTTTGGAGGGTACATGCCTTTTTTCTTCGTATGTGGAAAACGTCCGGACGTATGGGACAACACGTCCGTTTGTTTTCCTCAAAACGACCGGATGTTTTCATGGAAACGCGAGCATGTTTCTATCAGGACGAACGTTCGTTTTGGGGGCACTGTACCGGATGTCTGACAAAGAAAAAGCCTGATTCTGTTTCACAACGGAATCAGGCTTACGTTTGTTAGACAAACGTACCTATAATAGGGGTGAAATTTATCAGATAATACCCTGAGCCATCATGGCATTGGCTACTTTCATGAAGCCGGCCACGTTGGCACCCTTCACGTAGTTGATGTAACCGTCTGGTTCTGTACCGTATTTTACACAAGACTCGTGGATGTTCTTCATGATGCTCTTCAGCTTTTCGTCCACTTCTTCCTGGCTCCAGCTCAGTTTGATAGAGTTCTGGGTCATTTCCAGACCAGATACTGATACACCACCTGCATTGGCAGCCTTACCCGGAGCATACAGAATCTTAGCTTCCTGGAATACGCGGATAGCTTCTGGAGTAGAAGGCATGTTCGCACCTTCTGATACAGCGAATACACCGTTGGCAATCAAAGCCTTGGCATCGTCACCGTTGATTTCGTTCTGAGTTGCTGACGGCAGAGCGATATCGGCCTTTTCGTTCCAAGGACGAGCTCCTGCTACATACTTGCAACCATATTTTTCAGCATATTCGCGGATACGTCCACGGTACAGGTTTTTCAGTTCCATGATGTAATCCAGTTTTTCGCGGTCGATACCGTCCGGATCGTAGATGTAACCGTCAGAGTCGGACATAGTTACAACCTTGGCGCCCAACTGAATCAGTTTTTCTACGGTATACTGAGCCACGTTACCTGAACCGGATACCAGACAAGTCTTTCCGGTGATGTCGATGTTACGGGTCTTCAGCATTTCCTGCAGGAAGTAGATGTTACCGTAACCGGTAGCTTCCGGACGAATCAGTGAACCACCGAATTCGCGTCCTTTACCTGTCAATACACCAGAGAATTCGCGGGTCAGCTTCTTGTACATACCGAACATGAAACCTACTTCACGGCCACCTACACCTATATCGCCGGCAGGTACATCTGTTTCAGGACCGATGTGGCGCCACAATTCCAGCATGAAGGCCTGGCAGAAACGCATGACTTCAGCGTTTGACTTGCCACGTGGAGAGAAGTCTGATCCACCTTTACCACCACCCATCGGAAGCGTAGTCAGCGCGTTCTTGAATGTCTGTTCGAAAGCCAGGAACTTCAGGATACCCAGGTTTACTGAGCTGTGGAAACGGATACCGCCTTTGTACGGGCCGATAGCGTTGTTATGTTGTACACGGTAACCCATGTTGGTCTGTACGTTGCCTTTGTCGTCTACCCAAGTCACACGGAACTGGTATACACGTTCCGGAATGCAAAGACGTTCAATCAGGTTTACTTTGTCGAATTCAGGGTGTTTGTTGTATTCTTCTTCGATTGTACCCAACACTTCTTCTACTGCCTGATGGTATTCAGGTTCATTCGGAAATCTTCTTTTCAGATCTTCCAGTACTTTAGCTGCATTCATTTTAGTATCTCTTTTATTGATTAATGTTTTTCATTTTCTTTACGGTGGCAAATGTATGTATTATATCTTAAACATCCAACAAAAAAATAGAAAAAATGAATAAAGCATGTCTTTTTTTTATGTAAAGCGCTTTTTTATTGGAAAAAGTTTATCTGTTTTTCCAGGATTTGACAGAACGTATTACCGGAATGAACACCAGGGCACCGGAAATCAGGATGGAAACAATCAGCGGGCCGTCTATGCGTGCAGCGGTGGTGAACACCAGGGCACAGATGCTGGCCCACAGGAGTGTAAGGACGACACATTGGGAACGGGAAAGCGGTTTTTTCATAGGTTTCATGGGGTTTGAAAACGGTTATAAAAAAGCAGAGATCCGGAATCGGGCCGTACTGGCCTTGTTTCCGAATCTCTGCTGAGTTGTATTATTCCATAAAAAGTGGATTACTGATGGTTTATCTTCTTGGCTACAATGGCATCGATACAAGCGATGGCGGTAATGTTCACGATGTCACGTACAGAGCTTTCGATGTCTGTGAAATGAATCGGTTTGTTCAATCCCATCTGAATCGGGCCGATGACTTCCGTTTCACTCATGTTCTGGATGAGCTGGTAAGTAGCATTGGCAGAGCTCAGGTTCGGGAATACCAAGGTGTTTACTTCTTTTCCTTTCAGACGTGTAAACGGATATTTTTCATCACGTAACTGATTGTTCAATGCGAATTTCACTTGCATTTCTCCATCGATGGCCAAATCCGGATATTCTTCCTGCAAGGTTGCAATGGCTTCGTGCACCTTGGCCGGACTTCCTTCAGTATCTGAACCGAAGTTCGAGTAAGAAAGCATGGCCATAACCGGTTCCTGATTAAAGAAGCGTACAGCTTTGGCCGAGAGTTTGGCAATGTCAATCAGAGTCTCGGTGTCCGGATGGCGGTTTATCAGTGTATCGGCAATGAAGAAGGTTCCATGTTTGGAATTCAAGATATGCATGGTTCCGAAATGCTTGTATCCCGGCTGGATACCGATGACTTCCTTGGCTACCTTGATGGTGTTGGAATATTTGGTGTACAGACCAGTTACGAACGCATCGGCTTCTCCTGTTTCTACCATCATCATACCGAAATAGTTGCGTTCGAACATCTTGTCGTTTGTCTCCTGGAAGTTGGCTCCCTGACGGGCGCGTTTCTCGCACAGGATACGTGCATAGCGTTCTCGGCGGTCTGCTTCCCGGTCATGACGCAGGTTGACGATTTCAATGCCATCCAGATTCAAATCGAGTTCCTTAGCCAGTTTGGCTATGCGTTCTTCGTTTCCTAACAGGATAGGTTGACAGATTCCTTCCGATTTGGCTTCGACGGCTGCTTTCAGCATGTTCGGGTGGATACCTTCGGCGAATACTACCCGTTGTGGGTCACGGCGTGCGGTTTCGTAGAGCTGGCGGGTCAGTTTGTTTTCCTGTCCCATCAGCTCGCGCAGGTGGTTCTTGTAACCTTCCCAGTCGCTGATCTGTTTACGTGCCACTCCTGAATCCATGGCCGCTTTGGCTACTGCCATAGATACTTCGGTAATCAGACGCGGGTCTACCGGTTTCGGGATGAAGTATTCCGGACCGAAAGTCAGGTTGTTGACGTGGTAAGCTTCGTTCACGATGTCGGGTACTGGTTTCTTGGCCAGTCCGGCAATGGCGCGTACGGCAGCCAGTTTCATGTCTTCGTTGATGGCTGTGGCACGGGTATCGAGAGCTCCACGGAAGATGTAAGGGAATCCGATGACATTGTTTATCTGGTTCGGATAGTCGGAACGTCCGGTTGCCATCAGTACGTCGGGGCGGGAAGCCATGGCGTCTTCGTAAGAGATTTCCGGAGTCGGGTTGGCCAGGGCGAATACAATCGGATGGTCGGCCATGCTGCGGATCATATCCTGTGACAGGACGTTACCTTTGGAAAGTCCCAGGAATACGTCGGCACCCTTGATGGCTTCTGCCAGGGTGTGGATGTCTGTGAGGTCGGTAGCAAAGAAGCGTTTCTGTTCGTTCAGGTCGGTACGTTCTTTCGAGATGACACCCTTGCTGTCCAGCATGACGATGTTTTCCAGGCGGGCGCCCAGTGAGACGTACAGTTTCGTACATGATACGGCAGAAGCACCGGCACCGTTGACAACAATTTTCACGTCTTCAATCTTCTTTCCGGCTACTTCGAGGGCATTCAGCAGTCCGGCGCTCGAAATGATGGCCGTACCGTGCTGGTCGTCGTGCATGACCGGAATATCCAGTTCCTCTTTCAGGCGCTGTTCTATCTTGAAACATTCGGGTGCCTTGATGTCTTCCAGGTTGATACCTCCGAAAGTAGGTGCGATGGCTTTTACGGCTTCGATGAACTTGTCCGGGTCTTTTTCGTTGACTTCGATGTCGAATACATCGATACCGGCATAAATCTTGAACAGCAGTCCTTTACCTTCCATGACAGGCTTTCCGCTCATGGCGCCGATGTCGCCTAATCCCAATACGGCGGTACCGTTGGAGATAACGGCTACCAGGTTACCTTTGGCTGTATAGTCATAGGCTGTTTCAGGGCTTTTCTGTATTTCCAGACATGGTTCGGCTACTCCCGGAGAGTAGGCCAACGACAGATCCCGTTGGGTCTGGTAAGGTTTGGTGGGAACGACTTCTATCTTTCCCGGTTTGCCTTGCGAATGATATAGTAAGGCAGCTTCTTTCGTAATTTTTGCCATTTCCTATTCTATTTTAAATTGTTCATTAAGAAGTGTTGCGCAAATGTAGAAATAAAATGCTAATTGCAAGCTTTTTTGTATGAAAAACTATAGATTATCGTAGAAACCGGCTGCCGGGCTATCGGCTGATAGCCGATTGTTCGGATAAACTGGGATATTTTTATACAACACTTGGGGGAGGGTTATTGTTCGTTAAAACAGTCTGTTGCTAAGTTATTTTTACTATATTTGCAACCGGTTTTAAAAACTATACTACCTTAAAAAGTTTTCATTCATGCAGATGGCGTTCTTGCGGGTTGGAGACTATAGAATGTGAGAAGATGTGAAAAGAAACAACTATTTAATTGATATGAACATGAATGTGAAAAAAAACAGAAGATTCTCTTCTAGCCGGGTGGCCTTTTGTGCGTTAGGCCTTTCGGTATTGACTGCTTGTGGTGGAGGCCAGAGCGGTGCTAAGATGGGTGATGACCAGTTCGCCGTACAGGAAGTGACGGTGACATCAAGCAATCAGAATGAGCATTATCCTGCTACAATCAAGGGTTTACAGGATATCGAAATCCGTCCTCAGGTATCCGGATTTATCGTAAAGCTTTGTGTAGACGAAGGTGCTACAGTCCGTAAAGGTCAGGCTCTGTTCCAAATTGATCCGACTCAATATAAGGCTGCATACGATCAGGCTAAGGCTTCTGTAGCTTCCGCCAAGGCTAATCTGGAAACCGTTACATCTACCGAGGCGAACAAGAAGATGTTGCACGAACAGAAGATTATCAGTGATTTCGAATATCAGACAGCTCAGAACAACCTGTTGTCTGCCAAGGCTAGTCTGGCACAGGCCGAGGCCGCTTATGCTGCCGCTAAGCAGAACCTGGGCTTCTGTACGGTAACCAGTCCGTCGGACGGTGTAATCGGTACGTTCCCGTACCGTGTAGGTGCATTGGTCAGCGCTTCCAGCGCAGAACCTTTGACTACTGTTTCCGAAATCGGCGACATGTATGTTTATTTCTCAATGACCGAAAAGCAGTTGCTGGATTTGACAAGAGCCGGCGGTTCGCTGAAGGAACAGTTGGAGAAGATGCCTCCTGTACAGTTGCAGCTGGCAGACGGTACGATGTATAGCGAAACCGGTAAGATTGATGCCGTGAGTGGTGTCATCGACCAGACTACCGGTTCTGTATCCATGCGTGCTATCTTCCCGAACAAGCAGAACATTCTTCGTAGTGGTGGTATGGCTAATGTGGTATTCCCTTATACCATGGAAGGTATCATGCTGGTTCCTCAGTCGGCTACCCAGGAAATCCAGGACAAAAAGTTCGTTTATGTACTTCAGGCAGACAATACCTTGAAGCATACGGAAATCCAGATTTCAAACCTGAACGACGGTAAGAACTATATCGTGACAGGCGGATTGAAAGCTGGCGACAAGATTGTTGTGGAAGGTGTACAGACCTTGAAGGACGGACAGAAGATTACCCCGATTACTACAGCTGAGAAGGAAGCCAAGTATCAGCAGGCATTGAAGGACCAGAAGGAAGGTAATTTTGCTACGGCTTTCAATTAATGAGCAATCGTGAGGAATCATTATCGTTATATATAATATAAAGGTATAGAATGAAACTAGATAAATTTATTAACCGTCCGGTACTCTCCACAGTAATTTCCATCCTGTTGGTGATACTGGGTGTAATCGGTCTGGCTACCCTGCCTGTTACACAGTACCCGGACATTGCGCCTCCTACCGTATCGGTAAGAGCCACTTATACGGGTGCGAATGCGCAGACCGTATTGAATTCCGTTATCGCACCGCTGGAAGACCAGATTAACGGTGTAGAAAACATGATGTATATTACTTCTACCGCTTCGAACAACGGTTCCGGTGATATCAGTATTTACTTCAACCAGGGTACTGACCCGGATATGGCGGCGGTGAACGTGCAGAACCGTGTGTCAATGGCTCAGGGTCTGTTGCCTGCCGAAGTAACCAAGGTCGGTGTGACTACCCAGAAACGTCAGAACTCCATGCTGTTGATTTTCTCTCTGTACGATGAAGAAGACAAATACAACATCGAGTTCATTGAAAACTACGCGAAAATCAACCTGATTCCTGAAATCCAGCGTGTAAAGGGTGTGGGTGATGCCAGTGTGATGGGTCAGGACTACTCTATGCGTATCTGGTTGAAGCCGGATGTAATGGCGCAGTACAAGTTGATTCCGAGCGACATTTCCGGAGTATTGGCCGAACAGAACCTGGAAGCCGCTCCCGGACAGTTCGGTGAACGTGGAAACCAGACATATCAGTATACCATCCGTTACAAGGGACGTCTGCAGCAGATTGAAGAATTCGAGAACATCGTAGTCAAGGCGTTGCCGAACGGTGAAGTACTCCGCTTGGGAGATGTGGCAAACATCGAGTTGGGTCGTCTGGCCTATACCTTCAACAATACGGTAAACGGTCACAAGGCGGTAACCTGTATCGTTTATCAGATGGCCGGTACCAATGCGACTGAAACCATCAATAACCTGCAGGCAGTACTTGACAAGGCTCAGGAAACACTTCCTACCGGTTTGCGTATCAATGTGGCACAGAATGCCAACGACTTCTTGTATGCTTCTATCCACGAAGTTATCAAGACTTTGATTGAGGCCTTTATCCTGGTGTTCATCGTAGTATATATCTTCTTGCAGGATATGCGTTCTACCTTGATTCCGGCTATTGCTATCCCGGTAGCCTTGATCGCTACTTTCTTCGTCTTGAAGCTCATCGGCTTCAGCGTGAACCTGTTGACACTTTCGGCTATGGTGCTTGCCATTGCCATTGTGGTGGACGATGCCATTGTGGTCGTCGAGGGTGTCCATGCGAAGTTGGACCAGGGATATAAATCTTCCCGTGAAGCTTCTATCGATGCCATGAGTGAATTGGGCGGTGCCATCGTTTCCATTACATTGGTTATGATGTCCGTGTTTATTCCGGTAAGTTTCATGGGTGGTACAGCCGGTACCTTCTATCGTCAGTTCGGTTTGACCATGGCTATTTCTATCGGTTTCTCTGCATTGAACGCGTTGACTTTGTCTCCGGCTTTGTGTGCAATTTTCTTGAAACCTCATTCATTGGGAGAACATGCCAGCAAGAAGATGTCATTGGTTGATCGTTTCCATACGTCATTCAATGCGGCATATGACAGCTTGCTGAAGAGCTATAAGAAACGTGTAGTATTCTTCATACATAAGAAATGGTTGTCCATGGGACTGGTAGCCGGTTCTATTGCTTTGCTGGTATTCTTCATGAATGTCACTCCGACCGGTATGGTGCCTAATGAAGATACAGGTACCATTATGGGTGCGGTTACACTTCCTCCCGGTACTTCACAGGAACGTGCCATGGAAGTCCTCAATAAGGTTGACAGTCTGGTGGCTGCTGATCCGGCTGTAGAGTCACGTACCATTATTTCCGGATTCGGTTTCATCGGTGGTCAGGGACCTTCTTACGGTTCTGTCATCATCAAGTTGAAAGACTGGGAAGAACGTTCCATGACGCAGAACTCGGATATGATTGTCGCAACGTTGTTCATGCGTGCGCAGAAAGTCATCAAGGATGCACAGGTATTGTTCTTTGCTCCTCCGATGATTCCGGGTTATTCTATATCAAGTGATATCGAATTGAACATGCAGGATAAGACCGGTGGTGATTTGAATCATTTCTTCGATGTAGTGAACGCTTATACGGCCGAATTGGAAAAACGTCCGGAAATCAGCCGTGCACAGACAACCTTTAATCCGAGCTTCCCTCAGTATCAGTTGGATATTGATGCTGCGGCTTGTAAGAAAGCCGGTATCAGTCCGAGTGATATTTTGACAACCATGCAGGGATATTTCGGAGGTCTGTATGCTTCTAACTTCAACCGTTTCGGTAAGATGTACCGTGTAATGGTTCAGGCAGAACCTGATGCTACCAAGAACATGGAATCACTGAACAGTATCAAAATCCGTAACGGCGATGAAATGGCTCCGATTACTCAGTTCGTTACCATGAAGAAGGTATATGGTCCGGATATCATCAGCCGTTTCAACCTGTATACTTCTATGAAAGTGATGGTCGCTCCGGCTTCCGGTTATACTTCAGGTCAGGCACTGCAGGCTATTGCAGAAGTTGCAAAATCAAATTTGCCTACCGGTTTTGGTTATGAATTGGGAGGTATGGCTCGTGAAGAGGCTTCTACCAGTGGTAGTTCTACAGGTATTATCTTTATCCTGTGTTTCGTATTCGTATACTTGCTGTTGAGTGCACAGTATGAAAGTTACATTCTGCCGCTGGCGGTATTGTTATCCGTTCCGTTCGGTTTGATGGGTAGTTTCGTATTTGTCAACGGGTTTGCGGCTTTGGGAAGCATTCCGGCCTTGAAGATGATTCTGGGTTCTATGTCAAACGACATCTATATGCAGATTGCCTTGATCATGTTGATGGGTCTGTTGGCCAAGAATGCCATCTTGATTGTAGAGTTCGCCCTCGACCGTCGTAAGCAGGGTATGAGTATTTCGTGGGCTGCCGTTTTGGGTGCCGCTGCCCGTTTGCGACCTATCTTGATGACTTCTTTGGCAATGATTGTCGGTTTGATTCCGTTGATGCTGGCTATGGGTGTAGGTGCTCACGGTAACCGTACCCTGGGTGCTTCGGCCATCGGTGGTATGTTAATCGGTATGATTTTCCAGATCCTCATTGTTCCGGTTCTGTTCGTTGTCTTCCAGTGGTTACAGGAGAAGATCAAACCGATGGAATGGGATAGCATGGATGAAAGTGAAGTGGAAGCCGAGATTGAACAATATTCATTGAAAAACAATAAGAAGTAATGAAGAAACAACTGATTGTCATGATGTGTGCAGCTGCTACCTTGAGTAGCTGCCACATCTACAAAGCATACGATCGTCCGGATGATATTACCGCTTCGGGTATCTATCGTGATCCGGCATCGGCAACCGATACCTTGGCTGCCGATACAACCAATATGGGCAACTTGCCTTGGCGGGAAGTCTTCCGCGATGCGAAGTTGCAGGCTTTGATCGAAGAAGGACTTGCCAATAACGTAGACATGCAGGCTGCTGCGTTGCGTGTTCAGGAGGCAAAGGTCATGTTAACTTCTGCAAAGTTGTCTTATCTGCCTTCCATTAACCTGGCTCCGCAGGGAACTGCGACTAGTATGGATGGTGGCAGTTATGCCAAGGCTTATCAGCTTCCGATTGCAGCAAGTTGGGAACTTGATTTCTTCGGAAAGATTCTGAATACCAAACGTGGCCAGAAAGTGGCTTATGAGCAGAGCAAATATTCGGAACAGGCTGTACGCTCCCAGATTATCTGCGGCATAGCCAATATTTATTATTCGCTGCTGATGCTTGACCGTCAAGTGGAAATCACGACAGAAACGGCGGCTATCTACAAGGAAAATGTGCGGGCAATGGAGGCTATGAAGATTGCCGGTATGACCACTGAGGCTGCCGTTGCACAGATGCGTGCCGCCAGTCATCAGGTAGAGGCTTCGCTCATGGACTTGAAACGCCAGGTACGTGAAACAGAGAATTCCCTGGCTGTCATGTTGGCCAAGGCTCCGCAGACCATCGACCGCAGTACATTGGATGAACAGGTAATGCCGGAAGAACTGGCAGCAGGCGTCCCGATGCAATTGCTGTCCAATCGTCCGGATGTGAAGATTGCCGAAATGACTTTGGCCAGTGCCTATTACACGACCAATCAGGCTCGTGCCGCTTTCTATCCGGGACTGAACATTACAGGTACAGCCGGTTGGACAAACGGTTCAGGAGTATCTGTGACCAATCCGGGAGAATTCATGCTTCAGGCATTGGCGTCTTTGGCACAGCCGATTTTCAATCAGGGAAAGCTGATTGCTAACCTGAAGGTTTCCAAAGCAGAAGAAAAGATTGCCCAGATGAACTATCAGCAGACTATTCTGGAAGCAGGCAAGGAAGTAAGCGATGCGCTGTTCCTGTTTGATACCCAGAACAAGAAGCTGGTGGAAGACCGTGGACAGGTTGACCAGTTGGATAAGGCGGTAACGTATACCAAAGCCTTGTTCCAAAGCGGTGATGCGACTTATCTGGAAATCCTGACTGCCCAGCAGAACCTGTTGAGCGCTCAGTTGAGCGAAGTCTCAGACAATTTCCAGCGCATGCAGGCTGTTATCAATCTGTACAGCGCATTGGGCGGAGGTAGAGAATAAGTTAACCTTAAATACGAGAAAATTATGATTAGTCCTTTGGCTTATGTTGACCCCTCTGCAAAGATCGGTAACAATGTAACAATCCATCCGTTTGCCTATATCGACAAGAACGTCGAGATAGGCGACGATAATGTCATCATGCCTTATGCCAGCCTGATGAGCGGTACACGCATGGGTAATGGAAATACAGTGTATCAAGGAGCCGTGGTGGCTGCTACTCCGCAGGATTTCAACTATACGGGTGACGATACTATTGCCCGTATAGGAAACAACAATGTTATCCGTGAGAATGCTGTCATTATCCGGGGTACTTTTGCTGGAAATGAAACCCGCATCGGTAACGATAATTTCATTATGACCGGTTCCCGTATCTCACACGACGTTACGGTTGGAAACCGTTGTATCATCGGTAACGGTTCTCAGATTTCCGGTAACTGTATTATCGAAGACCATGCTATCCTGACATCCAATGTCTTGATGCAGGGAAAAACCCGTTTGGGAGCCTATTCTTTGGTGCAGGGCGGTTGCCGCTTCATCAAGGATATCCCTCCGTTTATCGTAGCGGCACACGAACCGATTGAATTCTACAGTATCAATACTGTGGTGTTGGAACATGCCGGTTTTCCTGAGACACTGATCAAGCATATCGCTCAGGCTTACCGCATCCTTTATAAGGCCAATACATCTCAGCACGATGCTCTGCTCCGAATCAAGGAACAGGTACCTGGCAGCAAAGAGATTGACCATATTATTGAGTTTGTAGCTTCATCCAAATTGGGGCTTATTCACTGATAAACGAATGGAATGGCGGTAAAGCGTGTAAAGAAAGATCGATCGGAACTTCGGAATGAGGTGTTGCAACAGGCTGTAAAAGCTTTTTTTAGTCTGGGAATCCGCAATGTCCACATGGACGATATAGCGGCATCACTTTCCATTTCGAAGCGGACGCTTTATGAGCTTTTTCAGGATAAAAGGCAGCTCTTGCTGGAAGTCATGCGCTTTCAGCGGAACGAGATGCATGATTATATGGCGAAGATTGCTTCCAAGGCTGAAAATGCCTTGGAGGTAATCTTTGCCTTTTATGAAAAAAAATCCAGTGAATTGTGTGAGATGAATCCGGTGTTCTTCCGCGATTTGAGGAAGTATCCGGAAATTCTGGAGTTTTTCCGACAGGAGCAGCGAGATTCGGATAAGGCAGCGGCCGAACATTTCCGCCAGGGAGTGAATCAGGGCATTTTCCGCGAAGATATTAACTTTGATATCATCAGTAAGGCCATGTCGATGCAGTTGGATGTTCTGGTGTATTCGGATTTGGCAGAGAACTATCCGCTGGATGAAATTTACAGCGAAATTACGGTTCTGCACATGCGGGGAATCACTACCGAAAAGGGAGCCCGGATGGTGGATCATTTTTTACAGACAGTCCGTGAAAAGCGCGTAAACTGACGGCTCTTTTGCTGCTTCCAACTTTCCCTTTCTTTTCATAAGACTGGAGGCGGTTCAGGATTGTCAAACCTGAAAAACTCTGTTATTCGTTTGCCTCTCCACTCACCTTTCACTATCTTTGCAGCCGTCTTTATGAGAATTCTGTATGAAGAATAGAGTTGCTGCAACATTCCTATTGACTTTATTGCTGGTATTGGGTTTGGGGGCCCTGCATTGGTTGCCCCGTATCGAACTGGGAGGTAAACCGTTACGGCGTGTGGACCTGTTGGCTGATATCCGTTTGGAGGCATCTCCGGTATCGGCCGATTCGGATACATCGGTCTTACCGGAACCGGTGAAGCCGACTTTTATAGATACGTGTAAATCCGGTATGACTTGTATCGAAGATTTTTCTGATTCTACCATGCGGGGAATGAAATCCTTTTACGAGGCTTTGATTAACCGCTCTTCGTTGGGGCGTCCGGTACGTATCGCTTATTTCGGCGATTCGTTCATCGAAGCGGACATCATGACGGGAGACTTACGTACTTTGCTTCAGCAGAAATTTGGTGGAAGCGGGGTAGGGTATATCCCAGTAGCTTCCAATTTATCCGGTTATCGTCCGACGGTTGTCCATTCCTTCAGCGGTTGGAGCAGCCATGCCATTACCGATTCGGTCTTTTTCGACCGGAAACGACAGGACATCTCGAACCATTATTTTATTCCTCGCCCCGGAGCTTCTGTCACGTTGAGGGGAAGAAAACAGGGGGAATACGCTGATTCCTGCAATATCTCTACGATTTATTTCCGGACCAATGATTCCATCCGTCTGTCCGCTTCTGTCAATGGAGGGGAGGCCCGGCATTTTGCGTTGGGAGGCGATAGCCTGATGCAGTCTGTATCGGTAACCGGAAATATCAAAAGCGTCTCCTGGAAAGTGGAGCAGCTGGATTCTGCGGCTACTGCGACTTTCTATGCCGCCACAATGGATCCGGCCAGCGGAATCGTGCTCGACAATTTCAGTACACGCGGCAGTAACGGACAGCAACTGATACACATTCCTTCCGCAATTTTGCAGCAGTATGAGCGTTTGCGTACGTATGATTTGATTGTCCTGCAATATGGATTGAATGTGGCTTCGGAACAGGGAGTGAACTATGCCTACTACCAGACGGCTATGGAAAAGGTGGTGAATTATCTGAAAAGGGAGTTCCCTCAGGCTTCTATCCTGATAGTGGGGGTAGGCGATCGGGATTACCGGACCGAGACCGGCGAATTGCGTACGATGCCAGGCGTGAAGAACCTTATCCGTTTCCAGAAAGCCTTGGCTGCCCAGACACATGTAGCCTTCTGGAACCTGTTCGAGGCGATGGGAGGAGAAGGAAGTATGGCGGAACTGGTCAACCGGAAGCCGGCTTTGGCAAATTACGACTACACGCACATCAACTTCCGTGGAGGTAAGTATTTCGCCAACTTGTTGTTTGAAACGTTCGTATATGGAAAGGAACAGTATGAAAAACGGAAAGCGTATGAGATGCAGTAGCCGATGGATATTTGGAATACTTTTCTGGGGAATGGCGGTCATGCTTCAGGCACAGGATGCTCTTCCTGAGAAGGTGTTGCCGGACAGGAATTCCGGTCCGGTATTCAGTGAGCAGGCAATGGTCCGTATGATGGGGTTGATAGACTGTGAACCTTCGATGCCCGTCGTGTTCCGGGAGACCCGGAAGAATGAAATCGAGGACCCGGAGCATACGCTTGACCCTTTTTGGAATAAGTTGATGCGTATGGAAGGGCCGGTACGTATTGTACATATCGGTGATTCGCACGTCCGTGGGCATGTGTTGCCATACGTTGTCCGGAAGAAATTGGAGGAGGAGTTCGGAAGCGAAGCGGTAGTGGACGAGGAAGTGACCTACCAGTCGTCCGGTTTGGCGGAAGAGACGGGCGAGCGGGGAATCGTGTATCACATGCTGGGAGTGAACGGCGCGACATACGGTACGTTTTATACGCCTGAACGCATACACGAGATAGCAGCATTGCATCCTGATTTGATTATTGTGTCTTTCGGAACCAATGAAGCTCATGCTCCCCGTTATGTGGCAGCCCAGCATCAGCAACACATGAGAACTTTGCTGGATGCCCTGAAGGAATCGTGCCCCGAATCGGCTATTCTGCTGACCACTCCTCCGGGGGCTTATAAGCGTCAAGGTCGAAGGGGAAGGGTCATCAATACCCAGACTCCTCAGGTGGTCGCTACCGAACAGAATTATGCCCGTGACCACCGGATGGCCATTTGGGACATGTATGACATCGTAGGAGGAAAGCAACGGGCTTGTCTGAACTGGGTAGCCGGCAATTATTACCAGAAAGACCGGATTCATTTTACCCGACAGGGATATACTGTTCAGGGATTATTGTTACACGAAGCACTGATTAAAGCATATAACAATTATGTGGCAACTCAATTTACCGGATCTCGAAATTGATTGGAAGAAACTGACGGACGTATTGACTTACGATCCTCAGCAGCCGATGATTTTCAGCAGTGGGCTTTTTCTTTGGCTGTTCCTCGGATTCAGCCTGATTTACCTGCTTCTGCAGCGTAAAACGACGGCCAGGCTGCTGTTCGTTTCGTTGTTTTCCTATTATTTCTATTATAAGAGCAGCGGGTTCTATTTTTTCCTGCTGGGCATCGTTACGGTGTCCGATTTTCTGCTGGCCCGTTGGATGTACCGGACGGAAACCTCGTGGAAGCGCAAGCTGATCGTCTGCTGCAGCCTTTGTATCAATCTGGGACTGCTCTGTTACTTCAAGTATACCAATTTCTTTTATGAGATGTTGGCACCGCTCTGGCACGGAACATACCATCCGTTGGATATTTTCCTGCCTGTGGGTATTTCGTTCTTCACTTTCCAGTCGTTGAGTTATACCATCGATGTCTATCGGAAGGACTTGAAGCCTCTGTCCAACCTGCTGGATTATGTGTTCTATGTATCTTTTTTCCCTCAGTTGGTGGCGGGTCCCATTGTCCGGGCGCGCGATTTTATTCCGCAAATCCGGCAACCGTTGTATGTCTCGCCCGAGATGTTCGGTCAGGGAGTCTTCTTTATCGTAAGCGGCTTGTTCAAGAAAGCGGTGATTTCCGATTACATCAGTGTGAATTTTGTGGAACGTATTTTCGATAATCCCGGACTGTATTCCGGATTGGAGAATCTGTTCGGTGTCTATGGGTATGCGCTGCAGATATACTGCGATTTTTCCGGCTACAGCGATATGGCCATCGGTATAGCCTTGTTGTTGGGATTCCGTTTCCCCATCAACTTCAATTCTCCTTATAAGGCAGACAGTGTGACCGATTTCTGGCACCGGTGGCATATCTCTTTGTCCACCTGGTTACGCGATTACCTGTATATTTCGTTGGGAGGAAACCGGAAAGGGAAAATCCGTACCTACCTCAATTTGTTCCTGACCATGTTGTTGGGAGGGCTCTGGCATGGAGCTTCGTGGAACTTTATTGTTTGGGGAGGTCTTCATGGAGTGGCTCTGGCTGTCCATAAATATGTGCGTAGCCTGTTGGGGCGTGCCAAGAATTACCGGAGTACGGGATGGAAACGTTTCTTTGCCGTGGTACTGACTTTCCACTTCGTATGTTTCTGTTGGATTTTCTTCCGGAATACCACATTCGAAGGGTCGGCCACCATGATTCGCCAGATTTTTACAGCATTTCATCCGGAATTGGCCGGACAGTTGTTTACGGGTTACTGGAAGGTCTTTCTGCTTATGGGAGTCGGATATCTGCTGCACGCCTGTCCAGACCGTTGGCAGGAGGCTTGCAGCCGGGGAATGATACGTCTGCCGCTGGTCGGTCAGGCATTGGTTCTGATTCTGCTGGTATATCTGGTCATGCAGGTGAAGAGCAGTGACATCCAGCCTTTCATCTATTTCCAGTTCTGACCCGATTCTGTTCAGGCAGCTAAAAAGAAGACTGCGGTGCGATACTTCCCTTTTTAAGGGAGTATATCACACCGCAGTCTCTTTTTATGTTTATGGTGATTTACCGGTTCTTGTACATGTTTTCGTAGTAGTTCTGGTATTCGCCGCTGGTAACGGTCTTTACCCATTCCTGATTGTTCAGGTACCATTGGATGGTTTTGACGATACCTTCTTCGAAACAGGTTTCCGGATACCAACCCAGCTCTTCCTTGATTTTAGTCGGGTCGATGGCATAGCGTTGGTCGTGTCCCAGACGGTCTTTCACGAAAGTAATCAACGAATCGTTTATCCAGTCGATGCGGATCTGTCCCTGTTCGTCCAGTTCCTTTTTCTTCAGTACCTTGCGGTATTCCGGTTCTTCTTCCATCAGCCGGCGGATGGTGGCGATGGTCAGCTTCACGATTTCGATATTCTGTTTCTCGTTGTGTCCGCCTACGTTGTAGATACCTCCGTCCTGTCCTTTGTGAAGCACCAGGTCGATGGCCTTGCAGTGGTCCTCTACGTACAGCCAGTCGCGTACGTTGCTACCGTCGCCGTATACCGGCAGGCGTTTTCCTTCCAGGATATTCTTGATGATGAGCGGTATCAGTTTCTCCGGGAAATGATAGGGACCGTAGTTGTTCGAGCAGCGGGTGATGGTGACCGGCATCTGGTATGTATCGTGATAGGCCATCACAATCATGTCTGCGCTGGCTTTCGAAGCACTATACGGACTGTGCGGACACAGAGGAGTCTCTTCGGTGAAAAATCCTTCCGCTCCCAGTGAACCGTATACTTCGTCGGTAGATACCTGATGGAAGCGTACGTTCTTGCGCCAGGTAGGATAACCTTTCTCGTTTTTTCCAGTTACCCACGCACGGCGGGCAGCATCCAGCAGGTTTTGGGTTCCCAGAATATTGGTCTGCAGGAAAAGCTGGGGATTCTCGATGCTCCGGTCTACATGACTTTCGGCGGCGAAGTTGACAATGTAGTCGAATCTGTAGTCGGCAAACAGCCGGTCGGCCAGGTTGTGGTCGCAGATATTGCCTCGGATAAAGATACACCGTTCGTTGTCGATATCATCGGCAATGGTACCCAGATTTCCTGCATAGGTCAGTGCATCCAAGACCACTATCCGGATATCGTCGTATTTCGACAACATGTATTTCAAAAAGTTGGAGCCGATAAAGCCGGCAGCTCCGGTCACAAGATAGGTTCTCATATAAGATGAAAAATTTTTAATCGTGCAAATTTCGGAAAGTTTTTTGAAAGTGCCAAGTTTTTACGTTAGGAATCATGCAGTTCTATCACTTCCAGATTCTGGAAAGTACCTTGTTCGATGCAGAAGCGTACCAGCGTCCGTACCTGGTGGAAGCCGTATTTTCCGGCAGCACCCGGATTGATGTGCAGCAGGTTCAGCCGGGGGTCGAACTTGACTTTCAGGATGTGTGAGTGCCCGCTGATGAACAGGGCGGGAGGCTGTTCCTGGAGCAGGGAACGTACCGAAGGGTCGTATTTGCCGGGATAGCCTCCGATGTGCTTGATGAGTACATCGGAGCCTTCGAGGGTGAAGCGGTTGATTTCCGGAAAACGCAGCCGCAGGTTCTGACCGTCTATGTTTCCGTAGACGGCACGTAGCGGGCGGAAGGCTTCCAGTCTGTCTGCCACTTCCTCCGAGCCGATATCGCCTGCATGCCAGATTTCGTCGCAGTCTTCAAAGTATTTCAGGTACCGTTCGTCCCAGTATCCGTGGGTGTCCGATAAGAGTCCGATGCGTTTCATGGCGTTAGGCTTGTTTGTTCTCCTTGTTTTCAGAGATGAACAGGAGTTTGTCTCCTACCTGTAGTTCCACTTGTCCGTTCGGGATGATAAACTCGTTACCACGTTTTACCAGCATAACCAGTGTCCCTTTCGGGATGTTCATGTCTTTCAGGCGGTTGCCATGCAACAGCATGTCATCGGTCAGGGTCAGGTCATTCAGTTTGGAATCGATTTCATCCGGCAGTTCCACACCGAATTCATTTCCTTCCTTCTCTTCCGGCAGGTCCAGGTGAAGCCAGCGGGCTACCGATGAAATGCTCATACCCTGCACAACCAGTGAAAGGAGCGTGATAAAGAACACCGTATTGAAGAGTTGTTGTGAACCTTCTATGTGGGCGATAACCGGATAAGTGGCGAAGATGATGGGGACAGCGCCTCGCAGGCCTACCCAGGAAACAAAGAGTCGGGCTTTGTTGGATATGTGGCGGAATGGCAGCAGGCAGGCAAATACGCTGACCGGACGGGCTATGAATATCATGAACAGGCCGATAAGCAATGCCACTACAGCTACATCCAGCATTTCGTGTGGGTTCACCAGCAGTCCCAGAGTCAGGAACATGATGATTTGGAACAGCCAGGTCAGACCGTTCATGAAGGTATTGATTTCCTTTCGGTATACGAGTCGGGCATTTCCTACAATGACACCGGCAATGTAGACAGCCAGGTAGCCGTTTCCTTTCAGTAAGTCTGTGATGGTAAAGGTAGCGAAAACCAGGCTCAACAGCAGGATAGGATAAAGCGAGCTGTTTGACAGGCCGATGCGGTTTACCAGCCAGACTGCGAAGCGGCCGAAGGCATAACCTACACTGCCGCCGATGAGGAACTGTACCAGTAAGTCTTTACCTACCAGAGCCAGATTCAGTTCACTGCCGCTTGTGATAATCTGTATCAGGACGATGGTCAGCATATAGGCCATCGGGTCGTTACTTCCGCTTTCCAGTTCCAGCATGGGGCGAAGGTTTTCCTTCAGGTTCATTTTCTGTGAACGCAGCAGGCTGAAGACCGACGCCGAGTCGGTAGACGACATGGTGGCGGCCAGCAGCAGGGAAGCCATCAGGGTCAGTTCGATGTTGGTACGGTTCCATTCGGACAAAAGGAAGATGAAACTACCGGTCAGCAGGGTCGTGAGCAGGACTCCTACCGTAGAAAGGATGATACCGGGTGTCAGTACCGGTTTGATATCTTGATACTTGGTGTCCATACCGCCGGAGAACAGGATGATACTCAGCGCCATCATACCGATGAACTGGGCATCTTCGGCACTGTTGAACTGGAGACCCAACCCGTCGCTGCCGAAGAACATACCTACCAGCAAGAACAGAAGCAAGGTAGGGATTCCGAATCGGTAGCCGGTTTTACTGATAAGAATACTGGAGAAGATAAGGACAGAGCCTATCAGAAGGATGTTTTCTGCTGTAAAAATCATAGATTATGTAATGTTGATGTTTAATGAGTCGCAAATGTAGCGAAAAAAGCAGACACTTCTCTGTCTGTTTGGAAGGAAAAACGGGGATATAGCCCTTTTTTTTGAAGCCGTGGCGGGTCAGTCCCGGCTTCCGCCAGTTGTTTGTACGGCTTCCAGCAATTCTTCGAACGAGGTACAGGTACGCGTTCCTCCTTTCGTCCGGATTTCGAAATGACGGGCAGATACCGCATGAAGCCGGGGGAGGGCAGCCGTTTCCGGAGCGTCGGCAGCCGAAAGGCAGAGGAAACCGTTGCGGTTCAAGGCGTTCTGGGTCCAGTGCCGCAGTACTTCGTCATCGGTTTCCAGGCAGATGTGTCGTTTCCCTTCAACGGTAGGCGAGTAGATGCCGTGCATCAGGTCGAACCGGATGTCCGAAGCGTTCGGGAAGAGCGAATCCATGGCGTGGCTCAGGATGAGGTCTTCGGTAGTGCCGCAACGCAGTCCGTCCGTATCGGTGAGCAGCCAGAGTCGGTCGGCCAGTACCAGGGCCTGTTCGATGTCGTGGGTAGACAGCAGGATGGCCTTGTCTTCTTCCTGGGCCAGCCGGTGGAGCAGGTGCATGATTTCAATGCGGCTCACTACGTCCAGAAAAGCCGTGGGTTCATCCAGCAGAATCAGCGGACATTCCTGTACCAGTGCCTTGGCTATCATGACTTTCTGCCGTTCTCCGTCGGAGAGCTCGGCGGTATAGGTCCGCGCTTTGTGGCCGATGCCGACAGCTTCCAGGGCATGGCCGATGATTTCCTTGTCGTGCGGATGAAGGCGGCCGAAAAAGCCCGTGTGGGGTTGTCGGCCCAGGGCCACCAGTTCGTATACCGTCAGTCCGCCGGCCTGTGTCTTGTCGGTGAGTACGACACCGATGTTCCGCGAGCGTTCCCGTTCCGAAAGCGAGGACAGGTCTTTTCCGTTTAGCGTGATGTGTCCTTCCAGCAGCGGCTGTGCAGCTGCCAGGGTACGCAGCAGGGTCGATTTACCGGCTCCGTTCGCGCCCAGCAGGCAGGTCAGTTCACCTTTGTGGAGTGTGAAGTTCAGGTGGCTGTGTACGGAGCAGGTATGTTTTCCGGTGCGGTAGCCTATGGTGGCGTCGGTAGCTTGCAGAAGGATGCGCGAGATGTCCATGGGTCAGTTGAAATATTGTATCTTACGTTGGTTGATGATGACATAGATGATGACCGGCGCGCCCAGTATCGGGGTGACGGCATTCAGCGGGATGACTCCCCAGCTTCCGGGCAGGATGCACAGCAGGTTGCACAGCAGGGCCAGTGCGGCGCCTGTCAGCAGGGTAACCGGCATCAGGCGGTTGTGGTTGGAGGTGCCCAGCAGCAGGCGGGCCAGGTGGGGCACAGCCAGGCCGATGAATGATACGGGACCGCAGAAGGCGGTGGTCACGGCTGTCAGGAGGCCGGTTGCCAGCAGGAGCAGGTTCCGGATGCGGCGGATGTTGATGCCCAGGTTCTCGGCATAGCGTGGACCCAGCAGCAGGGCGTTCAGGGGTTTGATGAGCAATACGGACATCGCCAGTCCCGTCAGGGTCAGCAGGGAGAAGGCGGGAAGCTGGCTGAGGGAGACGCCTCCGAAGTTTCCCAACCCCCAGATCATGAAGGAGTGTACCCCCTCTTCGGTCGCGAAGAAATTCAGCAGCGAAATGAGGGAAGAGGCGATATAGCCTATCATGATGCCGGCTATCAGAAGCATGATGCTGTTTCTGATGAGGGTAGACAGGAACAGGATAAGGCCCATTACGGCGATGGCGCCGGCAAAGGCTCCCAGCATGACCGTAACGAACCCCGACAGGGTGAATGTACCGGCAGCAATGCTTCCTCCGCCTGCCAGCATGACAAGGGCCACCCCTACGCTGGAGCCGGAGCTGATACCCAGGATGGACGAATCGGCCAGGGGATTGTTGAATACGGTCTGCAGCATCAGTCCCGAGGCGGACAAGGCGGCACCGCAGAGCAGGGCGGTAAGGGTTTGCGGAAAGCGTGACTCCCGGACGATGAAGGTCCAGCTGGCCTTTTCCACTTCGTTGCCGCACAGAATGTCCCATACGGCTCCTGCCGGAATGTGGACGGATCCGATGAGCAGGTTTGCCGCTATCAGTCCGATAATCAGCAGTATCAGTATGATTTCGTATGTAAATCCGTGGTGTCTCACTGGTCGTTTCGTTTTTTCAGTCGGCTAAGTTAGTGAAATATTTCAACGTATCGGCCGGAAAGACTTCCGGATGGAAGATTTTTACAATGTCTTTCAGCAGCAGGTCCGGCCGGAAAGGCAGTTCTTCGTAATAGGCGATGCGGTTGGTGTTGCATCCGTAGATACGTTTGTTCCGGTATGCGGCGAAGTTGGCATACGGCGCGTAGTCCGAAGCCAGTTCACGGTAAGTCTTGTCGGTGGCCTGGTTGTACTTGATGAGCCAGTAGTCGGCATCTTGTCCCTGGTCGAATACGGCTTCGAAGGACAGGGGAACGGAACCGCTGTTGGGCAGGGAGGCGAAGACGTAGCGTGCTCCGGCATCCGCATAGAGTTGACCGGTCGTACTTTTCCCTCCGGCTATGTACCATACCGAGCCGTATTTCAGGTCGCTCAGAACGGTAGGGCGGGTCTGGGTGGCGGCTGCTTTTCTTTTAATGTCCAGATAGGACTGCTCCACTTTTCGGAACAGGGAGTCGGCTTGGGCTTTCCGTCCGGTCAGGAGTCCGTAGAAGTACATCCATTCGGCTCTGCCCAGGGGAGAGGTTTCCATGTAGTCGGCACATTCGATGATGGGTACGTTGAGTTTCTCGATGCGTCCGTAGCCTCCGCTGTTCTCGAAGGGAGAAAGGAGGATGGCATCGGGGTGTATGTCGATAATCTTTTCGATGTCCGGGTTCATGCTGTTACCGCAGTCGGTCACGCTTCCGTTCCGGCAGCCTTCCTGTATTTCGGGTACTTTGATGTACTGTAGTCCGCATACGCCGGCTACGGCATCCAGGCTTTCCAGTTGCTTGAACAGGTTACAGTGTACAGACGAGTAGACCATGCTCCGCTCCAGGGGTACTTTCACCACGGTCCCTTCGGGCAGATGTGTGGGGGTAGGTTTCTCCTTGTCTACCAGGATATAGGTATGCAGGATGTTAGGCTTGTGCCAGGGATCCTGTAAGGTAGCTACCGTATAGTCGGGGTAGGTCGTCAGGCAGAGGTTCTCGGCATATTTCAGCCGGAGCGTATCGCCGCCGTCAGAAAGCGAAGAAGTCTTACTTCCTCCGCCGCAGGCAGAGAGAAGTAAGACTGAGATTACTATATGGGCAGATAGTAAGAATTGTTTCATGACAGGTATCTTTTCCTTAGTCTACAAACACCATCTTCTTCGGGTTCTGACCGCCGCAATCGAATTTTTCTACAAAGGTACCGTCCTGCTGGAATCGGTAGATGGTACCGTTGCTGTTTGAGTAGAAGGTAACACCGATGTAGATGTTTCCGTCTTCATCGTCTACGTCCATCGAGTAGATGCTGGAAGTAGCCAGTTCAGCCGGCGCATCCTTCAGGAAAGAGGTCTGGTTCAGTGTAGAAGTAGCGATGTTGTAAGAGAAGAAAGTGTTGGTAGTGCTGGTTTCCGGCCAGTGAGAATAGTCGGTTTCCGAGTTTACGAAGTATACGTTTCCGTTTCCGGCTGTCATGCTGGTAGCGGTAGCCAGTACGGTTACGGCATCGTTGTTGCTCGGGTCAATCATCTGGGCAGTGTAGCCTACAGCTCCGTAGTCGCCGAACGAAATCAGGAACACCTTGTCGTTTTCTTCCACCAGCTGGTTCGGGTTGACGGTTACGGTCAGTGTCTTTTCCAGCTGCATGGTCTGCGGGTTGATGACGAACACTTCGTTGTGATACTGGTAGCCTGCATCGGTCTTCGAGTAAGAGTTGGCTACATACAGTTTTCCGTTGCATTCGGCGATTCCTTCCAGGTTACTGCCACCTTCGAAGGTAGCCACTACGTCCAGTGTCTCGGCATCCAGTTTCGATACCTTGCCTCCGTATTGGGTCAGATAGATGTATCCGTCTTCGGCTGCCATGTAGCGCGGGTCACCTTCCGATTCGTTGAAAGCGTGACGGTCCAGTTCTACACCGGCTGTATTCAGGCGGGCGATGTATTTCGAGTTGGCTACGATGACATACAGGTAGTCGTTGTATTCAATCATGGACTGTCCGGTATCTCCCAGGCGGGCGTTGTTCTGCTGGAAGAACAGGTCGTTGATGAAATCGCAGTCCTTGTTCGGCGCATAGAGTGAGATGTTGGCGTTGTTGGCTCCCATGGTTCCTTCGTTCAGGATGAAGGCACGGTGGTGAGGCAGTGTCACTTTCGAGCCTTCGTCGTGGAAGTCGTTGTTCGGGTCATCGTTGTCACTACATGCGGTAAAAGCGGTTCCCAATGCCAGCATGCACAGGGTTGAGAAGAGTAATTTTCTGATCTTCATGTCTTTTGTTTTTATGGTTGTTAAAAAATAAAGTTCGCTGTCAGTTTCCACGACCGTCCGGGCATGGGGTAGAACTTGATGATGTCATACTGTTCGTCGGTGAAGTTTACCGCATCTGCCTGCAGGCGCATCTGGAATGTCCGGAAACGGAAGGTGCGCGAAACCGACAGGGTCTGTTCTACATATCCGTCTATTTCGTTTTCCGGAATATTCTGCGACAGGTAATAGCGTTTTCCTACCCCGATGAGGCTGTAGCCCACTGTCACCCAGGGAGTCTCCAGACTGGCCGAAGCGCTTCCGTTGTGTTCCGGGGTATAAGGGAGCTGGTCCTTGTAGCTTTTCGAATCCGGATTGGTCAGGTCGATGGCCTTCTGCCAGGTATAGTTCCCGTTCAGGTTCAGGGCGATGCCTTTCCGGACAGCTATCCGGGTAGCCAGGGTCACGTCCAGTCCGGTGATGTGAGCCTTGCCGTAGTTGGCCATTTTCCAGACATAGGTGGAAGGGAAGGCCACAATCTTGTCGGTCACCCGGTTGAAATAGCCGTCTGCCGTGACAGACAGGAACTCGAAGCGGGAGTGTGGTTGCAGGCTCCAGGTGATGCCCAGGTTATACTCGGTCGCCTTCTCCGGACGTAACGAACGGTTTCCCATCCGGTAATAGTACAGGTCGTTGAACGTCGGCGTGCGGAAAGTATTCTTGTACATGGCCCGCAGGTACAGCGGCTGGCTTTCCCACGGCTGCCAGCTGAGCGATACGGTGGGCGATATTTTCTTCAGGTCGTCGGGCCGTTCGCCTTCCTTCACGTGTTCGGTTATCCAGGTGTTCACCCACGTCGTGCCGAACTTGAAGCGCCGGTAGCGGTATTGTACCTGCAGCGCCGTCAGCGAGGTGAAGCGGGTGGGGAAGGGACAGTCCGGCAAGGTACTGCTCAGGGTATTGACTGCCACATCCTGTGCCAGCGAGACGGAGAGTCCGGTCAGCGGCTGGTAGAGGACTGTTCCTGAAGCGTAATATTCGTGTTGGGTATAGCGGTCGGTCGATACGCCTCCTTCGTACTGTGCGCCTTTATCCTGGTATTTGTTCCAGGAATAGTTGTATTTGGCCTGTCCCTGGAACGCCCATCGGTCTGAAATGCGGTGGCGGAGGCGTGCCTGGATGAATCCGTTCTTGTCCCACAGATGTTCCTGCGAGTTGGGGTTGTAAAGAATGACGGCACCCGGCAGTCCGCGGTCCGACTGGTAATAGTAGCCTTTCACGTCCAGCCGGCTGTTCTCGCCGAATTCGTGGAACAGGTTGGCCTCCGTATGCCAGGAGTCCACCTCGGAGTTATAGCGCTTCTCTTCGGAGGTATATTTTCCGTTCTGCAGGATGAACGGGTATTGTCCGTCCGAGCGGAGGTAGTCGGCGTCGATGGAGGCGATGGTCCGTTTTCCGAGCCGGTGGCTGTAGCGTAGGTAAGGGTTTACATAACCGAAGGAACCGCCTTTCAGTTGGGCTTTCAGTTGCCAGTTCTTTCCGTCGTTCAGGCGGGGGCGCTCGGTCTCGATGTTCAGTACTCCGGCCGAGGCGTACATCCGGGCAGACTGCAGCAGGTCATCGCTCTGGCCCACACTGAGCGACAGTGATTCCACGTTGTCCAATGAGAAGCGTCCGATGTCTATCTGACCGGCCTGGCAGTTGCTGACGGCTATCCCGTCGTAGCTGATGGCGGTATGGGCAGCACCCATGTTCCGTACCGAGACCGTTTTCAGTCCGCCGGTGCCTCCATAGTCCTTCACTTCCGTACCGGCAAAACGGCGCACGGCATCGGCTATATCCTGAATGCCCAAATCTTCGATGGTACTCCGGCTGAGGGTCTGCACAGGCGCGTTCGACGAGACACGGTTGGGCGCCCTCCGTGCCTCGATGGTCACGTTGGGGATGTCGTGTACACGTCCTGTAATGCTGTCCGGCTGGTTTACCTGTGCATGGACAGGCAGATAGCCGCACAGCACGGCGGCAGTCAGTACAATTTTCCAGCTGCCGATGCGGGTCAGTTGTTTCGGTTCAATCATGTAGAAAAAAACTAGCATTGCTGCATGGTCTTGCCATCCTTTCCTCGAGGATGCAAGCATGACTTTCGTTTTGCAGGTCTTCTGACTTACTCCGGTCGTTTCCGCCTTCCCACCCGTCAACGATTTCCGGGCAGTGGCAAGAGGGGATGGAAACGGCTCTTCAGGGAGCTTACAGCAGCGGGACTGTCCGGGACTTTCACCCGATTCCCTTTTCATCCGCAGGTCCGCATCGGAACCTGGTCGGAACAAAACTGCGACAAAGATAGGAATTATTTTTCAGACAAAAACAGAAAAGAATATTTTTTAGGAGAAGAACCGGTTGATGCTTGGGAGATTCTATTTTTGTTGATTTCAACGATGAAAGTGTTAACGCAAGAAAACGTCTGGACGTTCTGATAAAAACGAACTCATGTTCTGATGGAAACGTGAGTTTGTTTCCATCAGAACATGAGTTCGTTTCTTTTAAGTTAAAAGTTAACCTGAAAAAGGATGTTTTGTTATTCTGTACTCGGTATCAGTTTTACTGACCTCCGGCTTTTTTTTGAAATCAGTACAGGAAAAATCCGGCCACTCCACAAAGCACAATCAGCAGGATAGGGTTTACCTTAAACCGGTGTGAAGCCACAAAAGTAGCGGCAAACAGCAGGATGCTGACGACAATCTGGTAGGTATCCGTACCGAAATTCTCGCCGTTCATCAGGACCAGGGCAGCGGCGGCCAGCAGACCCACCACTCCCGGACGCAAACCGGAGAATACGGCGGCTACAGCGGGATGTTTCTGGTATTTCAGGAAGAATTTACTGATGGCTATCATCAGAATGAAGGAAGGCAGTACCACCGAGAAAGTGGCCAGCGCCGAGCCTAAGATGCCGATGGCGTGTGAGTAACCGGCATTGACCAGGGCGGTATAGCCTACATAGGTAGCCGAATTGATGCCGATAGGTCCCGGGGTCATCTGACTGATGGCGATGATGTCTGTAAACTCCGACGAACTGAGCCATTCATAACGGGTTACCACTTCGCCTTGAATCATGGATAGCATGGCATAACCGCCTCCGAAGCCGAACAGGCCGATTTTAAAGAATGTATAGAAAAGCTGTAGAAATATCATGCGTTGTTTCCTCCTTTGTCTTTAGAAAGTTTTTTGGACTTGTAACGGCCGTAGAAGTATCCTCCCACACCGCTCAGAATGATGACGTAGATGGGCGAGAAGCCGATGAGCCAGATAAGCAGGGCCGAAACGACCGGAATCCAGATGTTGTAACGGCTGATCTGGGCCGATTTGGCCATCTTGAAGGTAGGTGCCGCAATCAGGGCCACTACAGCAGGACGGATGCCTTTGAAGACCCGTTCTACCGGTTCGTAATGCTGGAATTGCCGGAAGAACAAGGCGATGGCCAGGATGATGAGGAACGAAGGCAGAATTGTTCCGAGCGCCATCCAGAACGCTCCCCAGAATTTCCGGAGTTTATAACCGATGAAAATGGATATGTTGACCGCAAAGATTCCGGGTACTGTCTGTGCCAGGGCCAGCAGGTCCAGAAAATCCTCTTTACTGATCCATTTACGTTTGTCTACCAGTTCCGCTTCGATGATGGGAACCATGGCGTATCCGCCTCCGATGGTAAATACTCCGATGCGGAAAAAGATGAGAAAAGATTTCAGATAAAAATTCGTCATGTGTCTTTATACGTTGTTTTCTTGTTTCATATAGGTACTGGGCGGCATGCCGTAGAATTTCTTGAAGGTGTCCGTAAAGTATTTCGGATCGGCAAATCCCATCCGGTCCGAAACCTCGGCCACGGTGTATTTCCGGGTTTTCAGCAGCAGGGCCGCTTCCTGCATCCGGATGTTACGGATGAAATCGTTCGGCGCGATGCCTGTCAGTGCTTTCAGCTTGTTGTAGAAACTGGTTCGGCTCATATTCATCCGGCTGCATAGTACATCTACCGTCAGATCGTTTCCTAATTCTTCTTTGATAATCTGGGTTACCCGCTGCATGAATTCATCGTCCAGACTGGTAGGAAGTTGTACTTCAACAGGTTCTTCCGGTAGTTTGGTTACTTGCTGGCGGTACTGTCGTCGTAACAGATCGCGGTTCTGTAACAGGCTTTCGATGTGTGCCTTCAATACTACCAAATCAAACGGCTTGACCACATACAAATCCGCTTTGGTTTCCAATCCGCTCAGGATATGCGACTGGTCACCCAAAGCTGTCAGCAGAATAAAGGGAATGTGGCTGGTGTCCAGCTGAGTCTTTATACGGTTACACAGTTCATATCCGTCCATTCCTGGCATCATGACATCCGAAATTATCAAATCCGGCATTTGTGTCTTTATCTTTTCCAAAGCGACAATTCCGTTCTCGGCCCCCATTGTATGGTAATGTGCAGAAAGGCTCTGACAGAGGAATTTCTGTAGGGCTATATTGTCTTCTACAATGAGTATCGTAGGACAGTCTTTCCGATTGTCTGACTGTGTGGCTTCCTTTTCTTTTCCGGATTCCTGTGCTGTACTTGCATTGAGAACAGATGCTGTTATTTCATTAGTCTCATCGGGAGAAAGGGTATGTTCCGGTTCATATTGGTACCGGCTGCTCCGTATCGGGAAACTGATCAGAAAACTGGTACCTACATTTTCTGTGCTGTGGAAAGAGATTTTCCCTTCATGGTTCCGGATGAGCCGATAAGTGAGAAGCATACCGATACCGCTCCCGGTAATGAGCTGGTTGGTGGCGTTTGCTCCTCGGAAAAGGTACTTGAAGAGTTTCTTCTGGTCCTTCTGTGGAATACCGATACCGGTATCGCTGATGGAGAGTGTCCAGTTTCCTTTATACTCACCGACTTCTACAGTGACTGTTCCTCCTTGTAGTGTATATTTCAAGGCATTGGACAGAAGATTACGCAGGATGGAATCTATCTTGTTCTGATCTATCCAGACTTCCAACTCCCGGGAGGCTGGTTTGAAATGCAAAGACACCCCTTTCCGCTCGGCATACTGCTGGAACTGTTGGAGATATTTGCTCAGGTATTCGTTCAGGTGAGTACGGGTAACCAGTACTTTCGAACTGTACAGTTCTTCCTTTTGGAAGTTCATCAGGTTGTTTGCCAGGTTCGAGAGATTGTCTGTGCTTTGAAGGGCCAGTGTCAGGTTCTGCATTCCTTCCGGAGTCAGTTGTTCGCTCTTTTGAATTTCGGCCAACGGTGCCTTGATGAGGGTAAGCGGGGTACGTATGTCATGAGCGGTATGCACAAAAAAATTAATCTTCTCTTGTGAAATACGCCGGTCTTTCCGAATCATCTGGTAACGGGTATACAGGTAGACAGCTCCTACCGTCAACAGAATATAGAGTGTGAAAGCCCAATAGGATAACCAGAAAGGTGGAAGGACTGTTATTTCCAGTTCGCGTTCCTGAAATACCTGGTGGGTATCCATCAGGATGGCACGTACCTTCAATGTATAAGTGCCTGGTGAGAGGTTGGTATAACGGATGGTGCCGTTGGCCGAAGGTTGTGACCAGGTATCGAAGAATCCTTCCAGTTTCCAGCTGTAGTGGATATTAGAAGGATTGTCGTAATTGATGGAAGAAACCTGCATGGAGAAGGAATTCTGGTCGTAGTCCAGCGTCAGTTCCTGCGTTTCGTTGATGAGGCGGGTCAACGGAGAACCTTTTTCTCCGGGATGTACCGACTGGTAGTTGATGGTCAGGTTACTGAAGACCATCTGACTGGTGAATTTATCGGGTAAATTCAAGCTGTCCGGCAGAATGAAAGCTCCTTCGTTACTGCCTAAAATGAGTTTCCCGGAACGTGTACGGATGGCCGCGTCCTGGGTAAAACTGTTCGATAGGAATCCCTGTTCCTTGGTCCAGTTGATGATTTCTTTCTTTTTCACATACAGCTGGCTCAGACAGCTGGCGGTACCCATGAAGATATCTCCGTACCGGTTCGGTACGATGCTGTAGATGTTGTTGGATGTCAGTCCGCTGTTTTGGGTATTGTAGTTTTCTATCTGGTTCGTACGGTTGTCTATGACAAACAGACCTTCCGAATAGGTTCCTAGGTATGTATATCGGCCGTCGGGAGTCTGGTAGATGGTATTGATACCTCCTATACGGCTGTCGTCGACATAAGAGGTCAGTTGTTTGGATTCCTTATCGAATACGTAGAGTCCTTGAGTTGTACCTATCCACATCCGTTTTTCATCGCGGGTACAGATGTTCGTAATCGGGTAGGGGGCGTTGTAAATTTCAGACAGTCCGGTTCCGGCATTGTATTTTCGGAGACTGTAGGCTCCTCCCATCCAGAACATGCCGTCTTTGTCCTTGTATAGGCTACGGATATATTTGTCGGGTATCATTCGGGGAGATTCTGCCATCTGGGGAGTGAACGTTACCTGATGATTCCTTTTGTTGATGCGGTAGATACCGGACATGTAACCGCCTACCATGATGATTCCCGGATCGGTTTCACATAGGGAAATGAAAATACGGTTGTCATTGGGGGTATCTTGGCTGTATGAGGTGATGTAGTTGGTCCAGAGGTTACGTTCCAGATTATAACAGCTGATACCGTTGCTGGTAGCGAACCATATATCGCCGTCGGAATCTTCAAGGATGGCATTTACCCGATTGTCTACCAGTGAATTGGGACGATTCGGAGAATGACGGAGTTGGGTATAGGCCGGGTACAGTTCTGAGTAGATGGTGATTCCTGTCGGGTATGTAACATTCCATATCTGGCGCTTCTCGTCTACATACAGGTCCTTGATGATGCTTCCGTTCATCTTGTTCGGACTTTCATAGTCTTCTTTCAGCAGATGTTTCATCTGATAGGTCTGCATATCGAGTGTATAGACACCGTCTGCATCGGTGGCTATCAGTACTTCCTGTTTGCCGGGCGACGGATAGGGCTTGATGACATTGATTCCTACGTCTTTCAATGAATTTCCCAGATTCAAGACAGTACCTTTGTCTACCTGATAGACAAACAGACTGTTTTGTACGGTATTGATAAGCAATTGCTTGGTCTGTGGATGGTAATACAGGTAGCTGAAGCGAAGCTTGGGGTTCTGATAAATCCGTTTTACCAGACTGGGCTTATCCGGATAGAACTGTACCTGATAAATGTCTGAAATGGTAGAAAAATAGAAAATGGATGAATCTCCTTCAGTGATGCTGGTAATCTCGTTGGCGACTTTTTCATAGACAGTCTCGAAACGTTGGGTATCTGTGTAGAAACGCACAATGCGGTTTCCACAGCAGAACCAAAGCCTGTCGCTGCTGTCGAAATAGGTCGCGGTAATGGGAGACTGTTTCAGATGAGGAAATTGGGCATAGAAATCGAAATCAAGTTTGAATGTATCTTGTAGTTCATTATATTGGAATACGTAACCGTCTTTTCCATACACCCATAAGTCGTGGTTCGAACTGTTGGTGATACGGTTCATATCCGGAAAAAAACTGATTGCCTTGTTGTCTTTCCGTAGTTCATAAGGTGTGAAGTTCTTTCCGTCGAAGCGGTCCATGCCCTGATGGGTAAGAATCCACATGTACCCGCGGCTGTCTTTGTTGATGGCCAGTACCCTCCGGCTGCTGAGGCCTTCCTGAGTACCGATATATTTATAGATTTGGGCAGGAACGGGTAGGGCGGTCAGCAGAAAAAAGAGCAGACCGGACAGGTAATAAGACAGTTTCCGTATCATATTTTCCACTTTAAAAATTAGGTCTCATAAAAAAGGGTTTCCCCCCACAGGTGTCAGGAGGAAAACCCTTTGAGCATTTATTCTGTTAAATTCCGGCCGGTAGGCCGTAGAATCATTTCTGCATGTGGGCTTCTACCCATTTACGCGCGTTGACGAAGGCTTCCATCCACGGAGTAATCTGGTCTTCCTTCACGCGGTCTGCCGGGTAATAGGCATTTTCCCATGGGAAGCAGGCACGTTCCAAGTGAGGCATCATGGCCAGATGGCGTCCGTCTTGCGAAGCGATACCGGCAACGCTGTAGTCTGAACCGTTCGGGTTGCCCGGATATTCGTCGTATGAATATTTCAGTACCACGTTGTAATGGTCTTCCGGATAAGGCAATGAGAACTTTCCTTCTCCGTGAGCCACCCAGATACCCAGTTTGGAACCGCTCAGTGAACCGAACATGACACTGCGGTTCATCGGTACGGTTACGCCCAGGAAGGCTGATTCGAACTTGTGTGAATCGTTATGCAGCATCTTGCCCTGCTTCTTGTCTTCCGGAGTAATCAGCCCCAGTTCCATCATCAGCTGGCAACCATTGCAGACTCCTAATGACAAGGTGTCCTGACGGGCATAGAAGTTATCAAGAGCAGCTTTTGCTTTCGGGTTGAAGAGGAAGGTACCTGCCCATCCCTTAGCTGAACCCAAAACGTCGGAGTTGGAGAAACCGCCGCAATATACTACCATGTTGATGTCTTCCAGTGTTTCGCGTCCGCTTACCAGGTCGGTCATGGTTACGTCTTTTACGTCGAAGCCGGCCAGATACAGCATGTAGGCCATTTCGCGTTCGCCGTTTGTTCCTTTTTCACGGATGATGGCTGCCTTGATACCACTTGGGGTGCGGCGATCCGGATTAAGGCCGAACTGCGACAGTTTACCGGTAAATGATTTGTCGAATACCAGTTCCAGCGGTTGCTGCTTGTAGTTTTCGAAACGTTTCTTGGCACAGCCGTTCATGCTCTGCTTACGGTCGAGCAGGTAAGAAGTAGAGTACCATACATCACGAAGATAATCGATACCGAACTGGTAGGTAGCATCGTCTTTTGTTACCAGAATGTGACGTTCTTCAGTCGGTTTACCCAGCTTGATGTAACCTACACCGGCGTCTTCAAGAATCTTCTTCACTTCAGATTTGTGTTTGTCGGCTACTTGGATGACAACACCCGGATTTTCGGCAAACAGCACTTTTACGATGTCATGGTCTGTAAACTTGTCGAGGCTGATTTCCATACCGCCATCCATGTTGGCGAAGCACATTTCCAGCAGTGTCGTAATCAGACCGCCGGCAGAAATATCGTGTCCGGCCAGAATCAGTCCCTTGTTGATGAGTTCCTGGATGGCCAGGAAAGCATCGCGGAAATATTCCGGATTCTGTACGGTAGGTACATCGTCGCCAATCTTGTTCAATGACTGGGCAAAAGCAGAACCTCCCAGACGGAGTTGGTCGAAACTGAAATCGATGTGGTAGAAAGTAGATTTTTCCTTGTTGACCATCACTGGTGAGATTACTTTCTTCACGTCAGAAACTTCACCGCCTGCAGATACGATGACGGTTCCCGGGCTGATAATCTTTTCACCGTTCGGGTATTTCTGAGTCATGGACAAGGAATCTTTACCGGTAGGTACATTGATTTGCAGTGCACAGCAGAAATCAGAAAGGGCTTTTACGGCAGTATACAGACGTGCGTCTTCGCCTTCCTGTGAACGGCATGGCCACATCCAGTTGGCAGACAGGGAAATACTGTCCATACCTTCGGCCAGCGGAGCCCATACCAGATTGGTCAACGCTTCTGAAACGGCCAATACTGAACCGGCTGCCGGATTAGCCAAGGCAGCTTGGGGAGCGTGTCCCAAAGCTGTAGCGATACCTTTTTCACCACGGTAATCGAGGGCTACCACACCACAGTCGCTCAACGGCAGTTGCAACTCACCCTGACACTGCTGACGGGCAATCTTACCAGTTACAGAACGGTCTACCTTGTTGGTCAACCAGTCTTTACAAGCCACAGCTTCCAGCTGTAATACATTATTTATATAGTCATTCAGTTTCGTTACATCGTATGACACGTTTTCGTAGTGGCGTTCTACAGTCTTGTCTACCATATAGGTCTTCGGTGAAGAACCGAACATTTGGTCTACAGCCAAGTCGAACGGACGTACGCCGTCTGCCTGTTCGAACGCGAAACGATGGTCACCGGTAGTTTCACCTACTACGTACATTGGAGCACGTTCACGTTCGGCAATCTGTTGTACATGTTCGATGGATTTTTCGTCGATAAGCAAACCCATACGTTCCTGAGATTCGTTGGCAATGATTTCCTTGGCAGACAAGGTTTCGTCACCGATAGGAAGTTTGTCCATATGAATCAGTCCACCGCAGTCTTCTACCAGTTCCGACAGACAGTTTACGTGCCCGGCTGAACCATGGTCGTGGATAGAGACAATCGGGTTGGTATCTTCCTCGCAGAGGGCGCGTACTACATTGTAGGCACGTTTCTGCATTTCTGCATTGGCACGCTGTACGGCATTCAGCTCGATACCGGAAGAATAACGTCCGGTTTCTACAGAAGAAACAGAACCGCCGCCCAGGCCGATGCGGTAGTTGTCACCACCCATCACAACGACTTCGTTTCCGGCTGTCGGAGTTCCTTTCAGGCAGTCACGCTGAGTTCCGTAACCTACACCTCCTGCCAGCATGATGACTTTGTCGTACGCATATTTTTCACCGTTTTCCTGATGCTCGAAGGTCAGGACAGAACCGCAGATAAGCGGCTGGCCGAATTTGTTACCGAAGTCGGATGCACCGTTTGAAGCCTTGATCAGAATCTGTTCCGGAGTCTGGTACAGCCATTTGCGTACAGGCAGGATATCTTCCCATTCGCGTCCTTCGTCGGTACGTGGGTAAGAAGTCATGTAGACTGCGGTACCGGCAATCGGCCAGGAACCTTTACCTCCACCCATACGGTCGCGGATTTCACCGCCGGTACCGGTAGACGCTCCGTTGAACGGTTCTACGGTAGTCGGGAAGTTGTGGGTTTCCGCTTTCAGGGAGATGACAGTCTTGATATCTTTGATAATGAAATAATCGGAAGTGGCATGGTTCTGCGGAGCGAACTGCTCTACCACAGGACCTTCGGCAAAGGCCACATTGTCCTTGTAGGCCGAGATAATCTTGTTCGGGTTTTCCTGGGTAGTCTTCTTGATCATCTGGAAGAGGGAAGATTCCATTTCCTTTCCGTCGATGATGAATGTTCCACCGAAGATTTTATGACGGCAGTGTTCCGAGTTGATTTGGGCGAAACCGAATACTTCTGAGTCGGTCAGTTTACGTCCCAGGTCTTTTTCTACTTTCAGCAGGTAATCCATTTCTTCGCGTGACAGCGCTAGGCCTTCCTGTTCGTTGTATTCTTCCAGGTTTTCGATGTAGATGATCGGTTGCGGTTTGATGTTTACATCGAATATCTGCTGGTCCAATCCTTTGTACATGCGTTGGAGCATGGGGTCATATTCCGCATTTTCATCTTTTACCGGAAAATATTCTTCGATACGGCGGATTCCGCTTAAACCCATATTCTGAGTGATTTCCACCGCATTGGTACTCCACGGGGTAATCATCTCGCGGCGCGGACCGATGAAACAACCTTTCAGATTGTCTTCGGTCTCTACAGTGGCTTCACTGTAAAGCCAGCACAATTTCTTGACATCTTCAGCGCTCAACTCTTTGTTGCAGGCTGTGGCTATCACACTGTTTGCAGGGGTTCTGAAAAATAGAATCATAGTTCTTCTTGTATTTGTTATAGATAGTATTTCAAGTGTGTGTTGAATAAGCTTTGTTTGTTGTGCAAAGTTACATAAAACCCCGTTTGTAAGAAAGAAAATAAGAATGAAATATAGGTACTTTCACAAAAAAGTCTCATCTTTGCAGTATGAATTGGATAGAACAGGTTACCATACTGGATTTGTTGATAAAGGGGTTTATTATCGGGGTAGTCGTGTCTGCTCCGTTGGGCCCTGTGGGTGTACTGTGTATTCAACGGACCTTGAACAAGGGGCGCTGGTTCGGTTTTGTGACCGGGCTGGGGGCCGCGTTGAGTGACATCTGTTATGCCTTGATTACAGGTTATGGTATGAGTTTCATGGATGAACTGATTGTGAAGCATCAGATGTTCCTGCAGGTGGTGGGCAGTATCATGCTGCTTGCTTTCGGTATCTATACGTTCCGCAGCAATCCGGTCAAGGCGTTGCGTCCGGTTTCCGCCCGTAAGGGTACTTATCTGCATAATTTCATCACGGCTTTCTTTGTAACCTTCTCCAATCCGTTGATAATCTTCCTGTTCATTGGTCTGTTTGCCCGTTTTTCGTTTGTGATGCCCGGTAGCCCGATAGGTTTCCAGCTGGTAGGTTTCCTGGCCATCATTCTGGGGGCACTGGCCTGGTGGTTCGGTATCACTTATTTTGTCAATAAGGTACGTACCCGTTTCAATGTGCGGGGTATCTGGATGTTGAACCGGATTATCGGTGTGGTGGTCATCATCGCGTCGGTGGTAGGGATTATCATGACCTTGTTTGGAAAATCGTTGTCCTGATATGTATATTTCTCAACAGTTAAAACAACAGAATATCGCAGAATACCTGCTGTATATGTGGCAGGTGGAAGATTCGATCCGTGCCAATCAGTTCGATATGGCCAAAATCAAGGAACGGATTATCGATTCGTATCCGGTTTCGGAAGAGCAGAAACGTGATTTGTACCGTTGGTACGAAGACCTGGTGAACATGATGCACGATGAAGGGGTGATGGAGAAGGGGCACCTGCAGATTAACAAGAACATTATCGTATGGCTGACAGACCTGCACCTGCGGTTGTTGCGCTCTCCTAAATTCCCGTATTACAGTGCAGCCTATTACAAGGCTCTCCCGTTGATTGTAGAACTGCGGGCGAAAGGCGCCGATAAGGATGTACCTGAACTGGAAACCTGTTTCGATGCCATGTATGGAGTATGGATGCTGAAACTGCAGAAGAAGGAAGTTTCCGAAGAAACACAGAAGGCGATGAAGACCATCGGTGACCTGTTGGCGATACTTGCCGGTTATTACATCAAGGATAAGCAGGGAGATTTGGAACTGGAATAAGAAAAACAATCATTAAACAGATAAAATGAACGCAGAAATAGAAAGAAGACGAACGTTTGCGATTATCGCTCACCCGGATGCCGGTAAGACTTCGTTGACCGAAAAGCTGTTGCTCTTCGGTGGACAGATTCAGGTGGCCGGAGCGGTGAAATCGAATAAAATCAAGAAGACTGCGACTTCCGACTGGATGGATATCGAAAAGCAGCGTGGTATTTCGGTCACTACTTCCGTGATGGAGTTTGATTACCATGATTATAAAATCAATATCCTTGATACTCCGGGTCACCAGGACTTTGCGGAAGATACGTACCGTACGCTGACGGCTGTAGACAGTGTCATCATCGTGGTGGACGGTGCGAAGGGTGTGGAAACCCAGACACGGAAGCTGATGGAAGTGTGCCGTATGCGGAATACACCGGTTATCATCTTCGTGAACAAGATGGACCGCGAAGCAAAAGACCCGTTCGATTTGCTGGACGAGCTGGAGGAAGAACTGGTTATCAATGTGCGCCCGTTGACATGGCCGATAGAAAGCGGTCCGCGTTTCAAAGGGGTATACAATATCTATGAACAGAAGCTGAATCTGTTCCAGCCGTCCAAACAAGTGGTGACAGAGAAAGTGGAAGTGGATATCCATACCGAAGAACTGGACAAGCACATCGGTTTGCCGCTGGCCGACAAATTACGCAGCGAGCTGGAACTGATTGACGGAGTTTATCCGGAATTCAATGTGGAAGATTACTTGAAGGGAGAATTGGCTCCGGTATTCTTCGGCTCTGCGTTGAATAATTTCGGTGTGCAGGAATTGCTGGATACTTTTGTGGAAATTGCTCCCAGTCCGCGTCCGGTACAGGCAGAAGAACGTACCGTACAGCCGGATGAACCGAAATTTACCGGTTTCGTATTCAAGATTACTGCCAATATCGACCCGAACCACCGTTCGTGTGTAGCTTTCTGTAAGGTCTGCTCCGGTAAATTTACCCGTAATACACCGTATCTGCACGTACGTCACAACAAGACGATGCGTTTTTCTTCGCCTACGCAGTTCATGGCACAGCGGAAGACTACGGTGGATGAGGCTTGGGCCGGCGATATCATCGGTCTGCCGGACAACGGAACCTTTAAAATCGGTGATACGCTGACCGAAGGAGAAATGCTGCATTTCAAGGGACTGCCGAGCTTCTCGCCGGAAATGTTCAAATACATCGAAAATGCAGACCCGATGAAGACCAAGCAGCTGAACAAGGGTATCGACCAGCTGATGGACGAAGGTGTGGCCCAGTTGTTTGTCAACCAGTTCAACGGCCGGAAGATTATCGGTACGGTAGGTCAGCTGCAGTTTGAGGTTATCCAGTATCGTCTGGAAAACGAATACAACGCGAAGTGCCGTTGGGAACCGGTCAGCCTCTACAAGGCATGTTGGATAGAGAGCGACGACCCGGAAGAACTGGAAGCTTTCAAGAAACGTAAGTATCAGTACATGGCAAAAGACCGTGACGGCCGTGATGTTTTCCTGGCCGACAGCGGTTATGTGCTGCAGATGGCTCAGATGGACTTCAAGCACATTAAATTCCACTTCACTTCGGAATTCTGATGATGGATTGGAAAGATGATACCATGAGAAAGGGCAGCCGATGACCGGTTGCCCTTTTTTCTTGCAAAATTAGTTCTCTTTTTATTTGGTTTATAAAATAAACTTCTCTATCTTTGTGAAAAGGAGGGGAGGTAAGCGCGCATCTCCCTTTTCTTGAAAGTTTGTGGTTTATAAAATAAACTTATTTGTTCTAACCTTTAATTCGATGCCTTATGGAAGAAAACAAATTGTCTGAAAGAGAGAGTCTGGAACTGATCAGTCGGATGATAAGTTCCACACGCGAGGGTCTGAAGGTGGGTGCCGGAAATACTTTCCTTTGTTTCGGTTATTTTACGGCGGCCTTGTCTATATTGCTTTTTATGCTGGTCTTTTTTACGCAGAATGATACGTGGGCATACGGCTGGTTCCTGATGTTCGTGTTCTGGGGATTCATGGAAGCCAGACGACGGAAGGATCTGAAACAGGAATCGGTGGTGACTTATACCGATACGGTACTGGCGAAAGTCTGGTGGATTATCGGTTGGCTGTTTCTGATAACGGTCCTGATGATGGGCGTGGTTTCGGCGGCACACGGCTATGGTGATTTTTCATTGATGCTGCCATTGTCTCTGTTGTATGGAGGAATCGGGACTTCCATTACAGGAATCATTATCAAGGAGCGGAGTGTCATGTATGCCCCGTTGGTGGGATTTGCCTTTGCTGTTTATATGTTGATGCAGTATACCTTCCACGAACCGGCTACGGTGGACTGGTACCTGTACTTCGGGTTGTCTTTCATCATCATGATGGTGATACCGGGGCATATTCTGAATAAAAAAGCGAAACATTCATGCTGAAAGAACTGAATCCTTTGCTGCATTCCCAGCTTCGTTTGTCCATCATGTCTCTGCTGCTTACAGTGGAAGAGGCGGAGTTTGTCTACCTGAAAGAAAAGACTCAGGCAACAGCCGGAAATCTGAGTGTCCAGTTGGACAAGCTGAGCGAAGCCGGATATGTTTCCGTCGAAAAAAGTTTTGTCGGAAAGAAACCGCGTACGGTCTGTCGGATTACATCGGCAGGGCGGGAAGCGATGGCTGAATACGTGGAAGCCTTGAAGGGTTATTTCGTCGGCTTGTAAAATCAAGAAAAAACAAACGTTCGTTTCAGGTAAAACACGAGCACGAACTGTTTGAAACGTCCGTTCGTTTTCATCAAGACGAACGGACGTTTTTGATGACTTCTAACGGAAATCAGAATAAGTTGATAATCTGGTAGATGGCTGCAGCCAGCAAGGCACTTACCGGAATGGTCAGTACCCAGGCCGTCATCAGGCTTCTGGTTACCCCCCAGCGTACCGCCGAGAGCCGTTTGGTAGCTCCTACACCGATGATGGCTCCTGTTATGGTATGAGTGGTGCTGACCGGAATCTTCAGGTATTCCGTCAGATACAGGGTAAAGGCACCGGCAGTTTCGGCTATCACACCTTCCAGCGGGGTTACTTTGGTGATGCGGGTACCCATGGTCTTCACGATTTTCCATCCTCCGGACATGGTTCCCAATGAAATCGCGGTAAAGCAGGCGAAGGCTACCCAGTCGGGCAAGTCGTTGATGCTGTGGATTCCCATACCGATACCTTCCGAGTGGGCGGCTATCATGGCCGCCGCAATGATACCCATTACTTTCTGTGAATCGTTCAGACCGTGTCCGATGCTGAACATGGCCGAAGAAATGAGCTGGAGTTTCTTGAACCATACTTCGGCCGTATGTGGGTGGGCACGCCGGCAGATGTACAATACCAGCAGGGTAAATCCGAAGGCGATGACCATACCGATAATCGGGGCCAGGAAAATGAAGGCCGCAATCTTCAGGATGATATTCAGCTGGATGGCCTGGAATCCGTTGGCCATGATGGCGGCTCCGGCGAATCCTCCGATAAGGGTGTGCGAAGAAGACGAAGGAATTCCCTTCCACCATGTGAACAGGTTCCAGACAATGGCGGCAATGACCCCGGCCAGAATGATGGGCAGGGTAATGTAGTCTTCCACCACTGTTTTTGATACCGTATTGGCGATACCGAATCCACCGATGATACATTTGGCAATGAAGAAAGCCACGAAATTGAAGCAGGCCGCCCATATCACTGCCTGAAATGGTGTCAGGACTTTGGTAGAAACGATGGTGGCGATTGAATTGGCTGCATCGTGGAACCCGTTGATGTAGTCGAATATCAAGGCCAGCGCTATAATCAGGATAAGTATTTCCATGTGGCTTGTTTCCCTTTATGCATATTTTACAATCAGGTTTCTCAAAATCTTTCCTACGCGTTCGGCGGCGTCGGTCGTTTTTTCCAGTTCCTGCATGATTTCCTTGATTTTAATCAGTTCGATGCAGTCTTTTTCTTCTTCGAAAAGTTTCTTTACAAACAACTCGTACACATCGTCTGCCTGGTTCTCGATGTCGTGCAGCTTCACGCAATATTCACGCAGCGCGGTAGGCTTTTTACGGAAAGTTTCCAGTTCGTCCATGGCTTTCGCGATGTATTGTGCCTCCTGCCGGATGAGTCGGCTCAGTTCCTTTCCGCTGTCTGAAATGGGACGCGGGTTGTAGATGGTGATACGCTTGGCCGAACTGTTGATGCCGTCGATGACATCGTCGATGGTAGAAGCCAGGTCGTGGATATCTTCGCGGTCGAACGGGGTGATGAATGTTTTTCCCAGTTCATCGAAAATCAGATGCGTCTGTTTGTCGCCTTCCCGTTCGATGTCCTTGATGCGTTTGTAATATTCGTTCCGTTCTTTCGGACTGTTGTGTTCCAGACTTTCTACCAGCAGGTCGGCAGAGACCATCAGGATTTCAGACAAGTGTTTCAACATCGGGAAGAACTTGGGTTCTTGTGGTGTAAATCGGCTAAAAAAAGAATTTTTCATAAGATGTATGCAATAAACTATTTTAAGTCCTGGTTATTTGATTGAGTATCGGATGACAGTTCAGACTGTCTGTTGACGGAGTTTCCATTTGGCCCGTACTACTTCGATGACAGCCGGTAGGATGGAGATGACCACAATGGCTACTATCAGCAGCTTCAGATTCTGCTGTACGAATGGAAGGTCGCCGAAGAAATATCCGGCGTAACAGAATGAGGCTACCCATAATGCACCGCCTATCAGGTTGTATATCATGAAATAAGTGTAGTGCATCTTACCCATGCCGGCCACAAACGGGGCGAAAGTGCGGACGATAGGTACGAATCGGGCAATGATGATGGTCTTTCCTCCGTATTTCCGATAGAACTCATGAGTCTTGTCCAGGTGTTTCTGTTTGAAGATGCCGGTGTTTCTTCCGTTGAAGAGTTTCTTCCCGAAAAGATGTCCGAGCATGTAGTTGCAGGAATCTCCTGCTACGGCAGCTATGAATAGAATCAAAGCCAACAGGTTGACCTCCAGGGGAGTGCCCGGAAGGGCAGCGATGGCTCCGGAGACAAAAAGCAAGGAGTCTCCCGGAAGGAACGGTGTCACTACGAGTCCTGTTTCACAGAAAATGATAAGAAACAGCAGGATATAAGCCCAGGTATGATAAGTCTGTACAATACCGATCAGGTATTGGTCGATGTGTAGAATAAAATCGAATATAAAATCCATGTAAACTGATAATTAGCATAATTAAAACAGGGGTTCCTTTCTCTTTCAGGACAGACAGATACAGGAACAAGTCTCTCATGGCGGAAACAGGCAAGATACGGGTATAAGATGCCCTACCGTCTTGTTGTATAACAATCGGTATGCTAAATCAGAATACGTTTTAAGCAGAAAATGTAATATTCGCTGGGATAGCGGTTGGATAGAATCGGGGGAGAAAAGAAGGTTTCTTTATCTTCGGGAAGAAGTATTTTCAGGAGTCTGGCTGTACGGGCCAATACGGAAGGGGTGGGATGGAATTTCAGAATCTTGGATGGGCAGCAGGTACGCCATGAACAGATGGATTCTGTGCAACCTATTCCTGTCTTGGCAAGGTGGTACTTTTCTTTATTGATTTCTTTTTTCCCGGATTGGGATTCGGATTTACGGTAGACTGTTTCATTCCCATAATATTGTTCAGTAGTACAGGAGGTATCGTACTGCTGAGTGTTATGGGTATCGGAACTGTATCCGGATAGCAGATATATTCCCAGTGCGATGTATAAAAGAAACAGATACTTTGCCATAGCGGGCGCAAATATACGAAGTATTTTCGGACCGATGAAAAGATTTGCTGTTTTTGTTGCGGAATGAGTAAAAAAGGTCAGCTCCACCGGGATCGTTTCAGGCTATCCGTCGGATGGAGGCTGACCTCTGCTCAGTAATGATAATGATAAAGTATATTAGAATGAAGTTCCTTGAAATACAGTGGAACACTCGTAGGCTCGGCACTCGGCGCCTTGCCGCATTTCTGCGGTAGGTTTCCGAGAGCCTGCCCCCGAACCGTGCTTACATGTCTCCATGTACACGGCTCTCCGTTATAATTCAACTTAGTGTTATACATTGCCATGTATTTTAGCATTACATTCTGGACAGACTGCCAATGTTTTACGGTGCATTTTGAGCATGATGCGTTCCCATTCGTTCTTGCCTGTCAAGTCTTTCAAGGCACGAACATGGTGCATCACCGTTTTGCCATGCGCTCCGCATACCTCGCACTGTTCCGCCTTTAGTCTCTCAACAAGACTTGAGGCTGGCAGAAAATTGGTGTTTGGCATTATGTCGCATTTAGCATCACATTGAGCGTCTTTTCTCTTGAAACCCTCATTATAGAACACACGGCATTTGCATTGCCCTTTTGCATCCGTGTAACTGATTACAAAGTCTTTGTCTTTCGAGTATTTCTTTTTAATCTTCCGTACACTGCTGCTTTGCTTTTTGGCGATGCTTTTGTACATACTGTATTCCATAATATAACCGAACCTTTTGCAAAGAGTAGATACATTGTTCGCTATCGAGTAATAATTGTAGAATCCTCTTATCTCCTTATTGAATTGGGCTACAATATCCTCCGGTTTGCAGTTCATCATATAACTGCGTGCCTTTGGCTTCCAATCCTCCTTGCCATTGGTTTGTATAACCCTCATGGCTTTGTAGTCAATCAACTTGTTCTTGACCACCTCTCTCGGGAGTAGAAGCACAACCTTGCGGTTGAACATTCTTTTGAGCACTCCATTCTTATCTCTCTTGGTGGCTTTGGAGTTGCGTACGGTTATTTCATATCCCAGAAATTTAGCTTTTTCTTGTGCTTGGGTTATAAGCGTTTTCTCTGCCGACAGTTCAAGTTTTAGCTTATCTTTCATGAATTGTGTGATATTCGCTTTGATTTGCCCACATTCTTCATGGCTGCCGACAACCCCAATCAAGAAATCGTCTGCGTATCTGACATATTTCAACCGTCTGTACTCTTCATCCATTTCCATGACACAAGGCATTTGTTGCATCTGTCGGTAATACCCTTTGATTTTATCAATAAGGTCTTTCCGTACCTTTGTATCGGTTTCGGATTTCAGTTTCTTTTCCAGCTTGTTCTTACGGTCTTTAATCCGACGGTAATCCTTATCCAATCTTCTGCTTGCGCCTTTATTGAAAGATTGGGCGTATTCCTCCATGTACTTGTCGAACTTGTCAAGGTAAATATTAGCCAGTATGGGACTAATGATGCCGCCTTGCGGAGTTCCACTGTACGTGTGTCTGTATTTCCAATTTTCAATATACCCAGCGTTCAGAAATTTACGGATGAGCCTTATGAACCTCTCGTCCGCTATGCGTTCTTCGAGTATGCCAATCAGAACGTTATGGTCTATGTTGTCGAAGAAGCCTTTTATGTCCCCCTCTATAAACCATTTTGTTCCGAGAAACGTATCTTGAATTTGGTTTAATGCAGTCTGGCAACTCCTACGTGGTCTGAATCCATGTGAGGTATTTTCAAAACTTCCCTCGTATATGGCTTCCAGTATCATGTGTACCACTTCCTGCACCAACTTGTCTTCAAAAGACGGGATGCCCAACGGGCGTTTCTTTCCGTTCTTCTTAGGGATATAGACCCTTTTGGCTGGGTTGGGTTTGTAACTTTCGTCTCTAAGCTTGGAGATTAGATTTTCTATTCTCTGAATGCTCATTTCGTCAACTGTCTTGCCGTCTGTCCCAGCGGTCATATTGCCCTGTTTGGCATAGATTCGCTGGTAGGCGGTATAGAACATCTGTTCATTGAATAGAATACGATACAACCGTTCGAACTTATAGCCCGATACATTGCTGTGTTTCACTAAGTTGTTCAATACATTCTTTGGATTTCTCATAATGTCTCTCACATTTTCCTTTGATTATATTGATTATATAACTGCTTCCCTTCGCCATGTGCAGGGCATTACCCTGCTCGGACTACTACGGAAGCTCCGTTGCCATGCCGAATATTCAAGAACGACTTCTATAGCCTTTCGGCGTTTCGGTTTAGGCAATCCCCATTTAGCGGGTGTAATAACAAGCATGACAGACTGTCGGATGCAACGTTCGTCCGTTAATCTGCTTATTGCAGACGTGTCGCAGTCAGTTCTTTGCCCCATACAACCTAAACACTTGCTGGGGTACATGCGATATGGCGTTGGTAACTGCCTTCCGCCACAGCCCTGGTATGTGCCACTGGATTGTTGTTCAACCAGTTCAGGCTTCATCCTCATGTCCGTCTTTCTGTCTTGCCATTCAGTCGCAGCGTGGCAGTTGGCTGACTTATGGCTTCTCCGACATGCTACACTCCCCCTCGGGTTTCCCTCTGGGATAAGTCGGATGACAGTAGGTCTTATTTTCATAGAACTCTAACCTAATCTATTGCTAAATAGATATTTATTACACCGCCTTATGGGCGCACTTTAGGTACCAGATAACCGCTGAAGGTTATCCGGTTTGAACTGAAATTCGGGTTGACGGTTACGGTAGCCCGATGGCTGCCTTGTGGCAAGGACAGGGAAACATTGGCAGAGATACTATTGCCTATAACGCTCATGGAAAAGCTGATGTTTCCCTTCTTGTCTGTTTTCATCTTGATGTTCGAAGCGCGGCCTTCCAGCGTAATGCCTCCTACACCGTTCGGCCCCCCGCTGTTGAACGGGGCGATTTGAACGACGGCCTGGTCGTCCGAAAGTGAAAAGAAATTGGTGTTCAAGGTGACATAGGCCGTCTCGCCGTGCTTGAATATCAATTTGTCCGCTTCGACTACGAAGTCCAGTTTTTCCAGACTTTTTACGGCTTCTACGAACAGGATAGAATCCTGTACTTCTTCTGTCCGCTTCTGTTCTTCCCGTTCCTGGGCAGCTTGTTGCTCTGCCTGTGTATAAATTCTCTTTTCTACCGTCTGCGCTTGGCCTGTTACATAGAGGAACAGGGAAAGCATTAACAATGTAATTTTTTTCATACTTCAAGGCTATTAAGTTGGTTATATTGCATTTATTTGAATTTTTCTGTCGGCATCCGTATGGACTATTCGGCTCCTCCTCCCAGTGCCTGATACAGATTGATGACCGCCTGGCACTGTGTGAAACTGTCGGTTACTACATTCAGCCGGGCATTCAGTAGCGATTGACGGGCGGTAAGCAGTTCCAGGTAGGTGGCGTTGCCGGTTCGGTACAGGGCTTCGGATGTCTGTACCGTACGTTCCAGTTCCCGGCATTGCTTCCGGTGACTTTCCAGACTCCTTCCGGCCGATTCGGTGGCATAGAGGGCATCGTTCACTTCCTGTCCGACATCCAGCAATGCCTGTCTGTAGTTCAGCAATGCAATCTGTTCTTCGTCTTTCGATACGCGCAGGTTGGAAATCAGTTTTCCGCGGTTGAAAAGCGGTTGGGTCAGTGAGGCGACTGCCGAGAGAATCCAGTCCCCCGGATTGGTGACTGCCTGTCCGAGGGCATTGGTCCAGCCTGCGCTACCGCTCAGGTTCAGGTTCGGATAGAAAGCCGAGCGTGCCTGGTTCGTAGTGTAATAGGCATTGGCCAGGGTCATTTCGGCCTGTACGATGTCCGGTCGGCGGGAAAGCAGACGGACAGGGATGCCTGTAGGAAGTGTTTCCGGAAATATTTGTTTGTCCAGTGTTCCACGTTCCAGACTGCGCGAAGTCATCCCCAGCAAGGTGCAGAGGGAATTTTCGGTTTCCCGTTGCTGGCGGAGCAGGTCGTTGTGGGTGGCTTCCAGTTCATACAGGCTGGCACGGGCTTGGGTGACGGCATTCTCGGTTTCTTCACCCACTTTCATCCGGGCTTCCATGGTTCGTACCTGCTCTTTCCAGACTTCCAGGGTAGACTGGCTGATGGCCACCTGTTCGTCCAGCATCAGCAGGGAATAATAGGTATTGGCGATACCGGCTATCAGTTCCGAACGGACAGCCTGCTGGTAGGCTTGCTGTTGCAGCAGGGTAGCCTGTGTACCTTTCTTGGCATTCCGCAGGTTGCCGAACAGGTCGATTTCCCAGCTGGCCTGTACCGGTAGTTCATACGTCTTTACGGTTTTGCTTCCGGCCGTGCTGGTCAAGGTACCTTGTGGCGAGAGTGTCAATGACGGTAAGAAGGCCAGTTTGGCAGCAGTGAGCTGGGCCTTTGCCTGGTCTACCCGGAGCAAGGCTGTCTGCATATCGGTATTATGTTCCAGTCCATATCGAATATAATGTTGCAGCAGTGTATCTTGGAAGACTTCCTGCCAAGGTAAATCTCCCAAAGAGAGGGAATCAGATACGGATGGATTATCCATGTCGCGGAACAGGCTGTCGGTCGGTAGGTTTTCCGGACGCTGATAGTTCCTGTAAATGTGGCAACTGCTCAGCAGTGCCACATTTATACATATAATGAATAGATAGGTTATTTTTCTCATAATTTTCTGTCTTCTTTTCGTTTACCCATTACCCGTTCTTCAATGTACTGGAAAGTGATGAAGAAGGCGGGTGTTACAAACAGCAGGGCGATGGTACCGATAAGCATACCTCCTACTGCATCTACACCGAGGGAAGTGTTTCCGTTGGCTCCTACACCCGATGCGAACATCAGCGGGAGCAGACCGAATATCATGGTCAGGGCGGTCATCAGAATCGGACGGAGACGGACACCGGCGGCGGAAATGGCGGCTTGGGTGAGCGACATGCCTTCCTTACGCCGTTCGGTGGCATATTCGGTCAGCAGGATAGCGGTTTTCGACAACAGTCCGATTAGCATGATAAGTCCTGTCTGCAAGTAGATATTGTTCTCTATGCCCCACATGCGTGCGAAGAGGAAGCTTCTCATCAGTCCGAACGGGACGGATAGGATAACCGCCATCGGGATGAACAGACTCTCGTACAGCGCGCACAATATCAGGTAGATGAACAAGATACATACGCCGTAGATGATGATTGTGTCGTGCGAGTTGGCCATCTGTTCTTCTTCACGGGTCATGCCGGAGAACTCGTAGCCGTAGCCGGTAGGCAGGGTCTGTGCGGCTACTTCCTTTACGGCATTGATGACATCGCCCGAACTGTAACCGCTGGCAGGCATTCCCTGTACGTTGATGGACGAGAACATGTTGAAGCGGGTCAACGATTCCGCACCGTAAGTCTTGGTCAGTTTGACGAACTGACTGACAGGGGCCATACCGCCGGAAGTCTTTACAAAGACGTTGTCGAGCGACTGCATGCTTTTTCGTTCGTCGGACGGAGCCTGGATGATGACACGGTACAGTTTGGTGAAGCGGTTGAAGTTGGAAACGTAAAGGCTTCCATAGTAACCTGAAAGAACGGACAGTACCGCTTCGGTTGTCGTTCCGGCCCGTTGACACTATGCTTCGTCCACATCCACCCGGTATTGAGGGAAGTTGGCGCTGAAGGAGGTATAGGCCATCTGGATTTCAGGACGTTTGTTCAGTGCCACCAGGAAGGTGTCGGTTACCTGGCTAAGCGCGTCGATTCCTTTTCCGGAGCGGTCCTGAAGGTAGAGTTCGAAACTGTTACCGGTTCCGTAACCGGAAATCATCGGTGGAGAGAATACGAAGAGGTTGCAGTTCTTGATGTGGGCGGTACGGCGGTAGATTTCCTGCGAGATGGCATCTACACTGCTGTTTTTGTCCTGCCGTTCGTCCCAGTGTTTCAGTTTGACGATGAACATACCGTGCGAGGCACCGCTGCCCGAACCCATTCCGAATCCGGCTACTTTGTTGAAGTTTTCTATCTGTGGTATTTCCTTTAGTTCGTCTTCCACTTCGTTCATGATGCTTTCGGTTTCGGCCAATGTACTGCCGGCAGGAGCATCCAGACTGATGAAGATGGAACCGGTATCTTCCGAAGGCACCAGACTGGTCTTGGTTGTTTCCATGAAATAGAAAAGCAATCCGACGGCTGCGGCGAAAGAGGTCCATGCCAGCCATTTCCGTTTGATGAAGAACTTGACACCGCTCTTGTATTTCAGGACTATCCGCTTGAAGGCAGAATCGAAAGCCAGACGGAAACGGGTGGAGAATTCCGGTTTCTTGCCGTCTGTCAGGATTTCGTTGGGTCGTAGAATCAGGGCACAGAGGGCCGGGGAAAGGGTCAAGGCGTTGATGGCCGAAATACCGACCGCTACCGCCATGGTAATACCGAACTGGGTATAGAAGACGCCCGAGGTTCCTCCCTAAATGATACGGGTACGAATACCGCCATGAAGACCAGGGTAGAAGTGACGATGGCCGAGGAGATACCTGTCATGGCATCTACGGAAGCCTTGTAAGGCGACCGGTAGCCTTCGTCGAAACGTACCTGGACCGCTTCTACTACGATGATGGCATCGTCTACAATGGTACCGATGGCCAGTACCAGGGCGAACAGGGTCAGCAGGTTGATGCTGAATCCGGCGATGTACAGCGCGGCAAACGTACCGATAAGCGATACGAAGATACTGATGGTCGGGATGAGGGTGGAACGCGGATTCTGCAGAAACACGTATACCACGAGTACGACCAGCACGATGGCTTCCAGCAGGGTTTTGATGACTTCATCGATAGAAGCGTCGAGGAAATTTTTGGTACTCATCAGTTCCACGATTTCCATGTCTTCCGGCAGGGTTTCTTTCAGTTCATCCAAGTACTTGTCTATTTCTGTAATGATTTCGTTGGCATTGGTTCCGGCGGTCTGGTTAATCATACAGGTAGTTCCCGGTGCACCGTTCACCGTTCCGGTATAGGAATAGCTTTGGGCACCCAGTTCCACGGTGGCGATGTCTTTCAGTTTCAATACGCGTCCGTCATCGTAGGCCCGGATGACGATTTCTTCGAACTCCTGTTCCTTTTCCAGACGTCCGCGGTATTTCAAGGTATATTGGTACACATTTTTCGAATCTTCACCGATGGAGCCGGTAGAAGCTTCTATATTCTGGCTGGAAAGGGCGGCTTCTACATCGCTCGGCTCCAGTTCGTATTGGGCCATTACGTCCGGTTTCAACCAGATACGCATGGCATAGTCACCTCCCATGACATTTACTTCGCCTACTCCCGATATACGTTGTATCTGTGGCTTGACGTTGATGCTCAGGTAGTTGGTCAGGAAGTTCCTGTCGTAGGTACCGTTCGGACTGTAAAGCCCGAAAATTTTCAGCATACTGCTTTGGCGTTTCATGGTGGTGACACCTACTTTGGTCACTTCGGCCGGCAAAAGAGAAGTGGCTGTAGAAACCTTGTTCTGTACGTTTACAGCCGCCATGTCCGGGTCACTTCCTTGTTTGAAATAGACCGTAATTTCGGCGCTACCCGTGTTGCTGGCGGTAGAAGTCATGTAAGTCATGTTCTCTACTCCGTTGATGGCTTCTTCCAGTGGCACGATGACACTTTTCTGAACCGCTTCGGCATTGGCGCCGCTATAGGTCGTGGAAACTCGGATGGTAGGCGGTGCGATGTCCGGATACTGTTCTACCGATAGGGCATACAGTCCGATGAGGCCTGCCACCAGAATAACGACGGATATGACGATAGACAGAATCGGTCGGTCAATGAAATGTTGTAGTTTCATGGTTATGCCTCCTTCTTCTTATCGGTTGGTGCCTGTTCGTCTTGTGGAGTGCTGACTATGGTTCCGTCTTTGAGTAGACCGGCACCTTCGGATACGATGACATCGCCTGCCTGCAAGCCTTTTTCGACGATGTATTCGGTACCGTTATTGATTTCGAACACTTCGATAGGCGTGGAGACTGCTTTTCCGTCTATCACCTTGAAGGCAAAGATACGGTTCTGGATTTCATACGTTCCTCCTTGCGGGATAACAATGCATTGTGTCCGGTCATACGGAACGATGATATTGGCTGAACCGCCACTCATCAGCCGTTTGTCCGGATTGCTGAATATTGCCCGCAGGCTGACAGTTCCGGTTGTCTTGTCGATGATGCCACTGATGACATCTACTTTTCCTTTCTGGGCGTATGTACTTCCGTCGTTCAGTTCCAACGAAACTTCGGGAAAGGAAGCGAGCGCCTGGTCCAATGAACCGTATTGGGCTGTCAGGGTGAGTACCTGTTTCTCGCTTAGGGAAAAATAGGCATACATTTCCGAATTGTCCGAAACTCGGATAAGCGGGTCGGTCACCGAGGCACTTACCAGGGCGCCGATACGGTAGGAGGTCATACCGGCATAACCGTCTACCGGACTTTTCACTTCGGTATACGACAGGTTGTTTTGTGCGTCAGTAAGTTCCGCCTGAGCCTGTAACAAGGCTGCCTGGGCACTCTTGTATTCGTTCTGTGCCGTCCGCAATTCGAAATCCGAGATGACTTTATCTTCGTAAAGCGACATTTTTCCGTCGAGTGTCTGTTTGGCCGTCGCTTCGTTGGCTTCTGCGGTCGCCACGGCAGCCCGGGCTTTCTGCAGGGCAGCCCGATAAGGTACCTGATCAATAATGAACAGTACCTGCCCTTTATGTACGTGGGCACCTTCTTCTACCAGCACTTGCGTAATGGTACCTGATACTTGCGGACGCACTTCTACGTCCTGCTTTCCTTCTATCACCGCGGAATATTTTACAGAGAGCTGCCTGTCTTCCGGTGTCAGCGTCAGAAGCGGATACTTTCCACCTTCTTCTTGTGGTTTCCGGCTTTGCTGACAGGCAGACAATGTAAGGCAGCAGAGGTCGATTCCGAGAATACTTTTTACCTTCATAGTTCGTTTAATTTGAGATTCTGAGGTAAAAATAGAGGGCTAGAGAGGCGTACTGTTTGGACAAAAGGTACAATCATTTGTCCATATCACCCAGTATTAGAACTTATTAGTAAACCCTATGTCTATTTAGCGCAAAGATTTGTTTGCGGAAGACAGGATTCTTTATATTTGTTGCCGGTAAATGAAAATTGCATACGGATGACACAGAAAGAATTGATGCCTTTATTTCCGCCTACCTGTTATTTGAAGGGAGGAATCCTGCTGGTGTCTCCTTCCGATTTCGGACGACTGGAGGGACGTACGTTGGGAGGAAGCCGCCTGTTCATGTTGGTCTGCCACGGAAGTTTGTCGCTGCAGATTGCAGGCAGGAACTATGAAGTACGGGCATACGCTTTTCTGGATGTTATGGAAACGGTTTCTATCCAGATGGAGCAATTCAGCCCTGATTTACAGGCTTGGGGAGTATTTATTACATTTGAGTTTGCCAGTGAATCTTTGAAGAATCTGCGTCCGGGCCCTCAGGGATACCTGTTGGAACGGTTGAATATCCCTGTTCAGGAATTGTCAGAAAAGGAGTGTGGTACACTGGAACATCAGCTTCTGTTGCTTCGGGAATGCCTGTCTGATATGAAACATTTCTACCGTCAGGAGTTGGCACAGTTGTATTTCAAGAGTTTCAGTCTGGAGCTGGGAAACATCATGTTGTCTCATCGTGAAGACACAGATCGTTTTACTCCGCATATCAACAAATATGATTTCATTACGTTGGGATTCCTGAAATTGGTTTCCAGGTATTTTTCTTCGGAGCATACCGTCGATTTCTATGCCGAGTCCTTGTGTATTTCTACCAAACACCTGACACGGGTGGTCAAAGAGAAAATCGGAAAGACACCTCATGAGGTAATCTGCAACGAAATTGTGCATCAGGCCATGCTGATGCTGGAGGATGAACGTATCCCGGTGGGACAGATTGCCGAAGAGTTGCATTTTTCTGACCAGGCTTCTTTCAGCAAGTTCTTTAAGAAGCAGATGAAGATGGCTCCCATGCTTTACCGGCGGAAGTACGAAAAGAAATGATGCTGATTCTCTTCGTACATCTTATGCCTGACGGCTGTCTTCTTCCTTAGCTTTATCGGGGGACAATTCATTAAAAAATCATCCTATTATTGTGGCGATAATTCTTCTGCCACCGCCATGGTTACGGAATTCACACAGGTAAATACCTTGCCACGTACCCAGATTCAAAGAACCGTCTGTGATGGGAATGGAAAGACTGGCACCCACCAGGGTCGATTTGGCATGGGCCGGCATGTCGTCCCAACCTTCCAATGTATGGTCGTACCACGATTCCCGTTCGCGTACCAGGTTATTGAATATCTTTTCCAGGTCACTTCGTACATCCGGGTCGCAGTTCTCGTTGATGGAAAGTGCGGCGCTGGTATGTTGGATGAACAGGTTCAACAAACCGGTCTTGGGTAATTCCGGTAATTTGCTGATGACTTCGTCTGTAATCAGGTGAAAACCGCGGGAGCGTGGGCGTAATGTAAAGGATGTCTGTTGTATCATGATATGGTTGTTGGATTTCTATACAAAGGTAGACGTTTTCGGTCAGACGAGCAAAATGTGATGGTGCAAAGGTGCGGATAGAAAAAGATTCTTTTCTTTTAAAAAAGTGGTTGTTTTTGCTGCTTGTGTTAAAAAAAAATACTTCTTTTGCCGGAAAATAAGAAGAAACTATGAAAAAGACATTTTTAGGTTGTTTATTCGGTGTTTTGTTATTGGTATCCTGCGCTCAGACGGAACCGATGAAACCGATCAAATCGGGTGAATTATGGCTCGATGATAAAGGAGTCCATGTGAATGCTCATGGTGGTGGAATGCTTGTTTACGATGATACTTATTATTGGTATGGCGAAAACAAATGTGATTCTACCAGTGCAGCCATGGTAGGTATCATGTGTTATTCTTCGAGGAATCTGACGGATTGGAAAAATGAAGGTGTTGTTCTTCCTGTCGAGATGAACGATACAACCAGTGACATCATTCAGGGTTGTATCATGGAGCGTCCGAAAGTCATTTATAATGAAAAGACAAAGATGTTTGTGATGTGGTTTCATCTTGAGCTGAAGGGGAAAGGTTATTCGGCCGCAAGATCCGCTTGTGCTGTTAGTGATTCCCCGGTAGGTCCGTTTCAGTATATCGGTTCGCTTCGTCCGAATGCCGGTAAGCTTCCTTTCGATATGACTGAAGAGCAGAAAGCGGTATTTGATACGCTTAATCTTGAGAACTTTAAAGAATGGTGGACTCCGGAATGGAGAGAGGCCATAGCGAAGGGACTATTTGTAAAACGTGATCTGGAAGGAGGTCAGATGGCCAGAGATATGCAGCTATTTGTAGATGATGATGGTAAGGCTTATCATATCTTCTCTTCGGAGGATAACCTGACATTGCACGTTGCGGAACTGAGTGACGATTATTTGAGCCATACCGGTAAGTACGCCCGTATTGCTCCGTGTGGACATAACGAAGCTCCTGCCATCTTCAAGAAAGATGGAACGTATTGGTTAATTACTTCCGGTTGTACGGGATGGGATCCTAACGAAGCCCGTATGTTTTCTGCTCCAAGTATTTGGGGACCGTGGACTCAGCATCCGAATCCTTGTGTGGGACCAAAATCAGAAATTACTTTCGGTGGACAAAGTACTTATGTACTTAACATCCCAGGCAAGAAGGATGCGTACATGTTTATGGCTGATATCTGGCGTCCGAAACATCCGAGTGATGCACGTTATATCTGGTTGCCTGTTCAATTCAAAGAAGGAACACCGGTGATTGAATGGATGGACAGTTGGACACTCGATTACTTCGATAAACAGGAATAAGAAATTGTCAGACTTCTTGAGAGTCTGTTATCCTGATAATTCGTCGGATATAGATTAAAAAAAAAGCTGCCCTCCCGAATGGGAAGACAGCTTTTTGTCCTTGATACGAACAAATTTATTGCGTTTGATTTTGAGCCGAGCGAAGTTATCCGAGCATCGGAACGAGGTATTTAGTCAGCAGGTATCCGCCTACAACCAGCCAGATATACAGGAGTCCGGCCAAGACAAACGGTTTGGCGCCTGCCTGTTTGAACTTGTCGATGCTGGTATCGGTACCCAGCGCTGTCATCGCCATGGTCAGCATGAATGTATCGATGTATTCGATAGCACCGTTTAACGGGATTTCCTTTACGCTTTCTACTCCTAAAGCGGCTTGCAGCAACGAATTCAGACAGATGATACCGATGAAACCGAAGGCAAACCAAGGAATTGTAATTTTACTTTTTCCATTGTTGGCATCCGGAGTTGCTTTCTTGCGGCCCGCCAAAGCGAAACTCATGATAACCAGTACGGGAGCCAGCATCATGACACGAATCATTTTCGTGATGGTAGCTGTTCCGGCGATTCCCAGGGCATCGGTCGGGTCCATGGCATTACCGGCACCGGCTACATGTGCCACTTCGTGTAGGGTACTTCCGGTATAGATGGCAACGCCGGTATCACCCAATGCGCTCAGCATGCCCGAACGGTACATGATGGGGTAAAGGAACATGGAGATGGTTCCGAAGATAACTACGGTAGAAACCGCAATGGCTGTCTTGTGTCCTTCACAACGTACCACAGGTTCAGCACCCAGTACGGCGGCTGCCCCACAGATGGCGCTACCCGTTGAAGTCATCAAAGAAGTGTCACTATCCATTTTCAGCAGTTTTCCCAAGAAGATTCCCAGGAAAATGGTACCGGCTACGATGATGGTATCGATTACTACGGCCGGAAGTCCTACGGCAGCTACTTGGGTCAGAGTCAGACGGAAGCCGTACAGTACGATACCGGCGCGCAGAATCTGTTTGGTACAGAACTTGATACCCGGTACCCATGTTTCCGGAAGTTTGTTCCGTAAGCTGTTGGCATATAGCATACCGAGAATGATTCCGACGATAAGCGGGCTGAAGGATAATCCTTTTACAAAAGGAATTTCTGCGATGTAGAACGCCGCAAACGAGAATAAGGCAATCAATAGAATACCATGCAAGGTATTGGCTCTGTTTCCTTTCTTGAACATATCTTTTATCTTTGATTAAGTTTGTAATTTCTTTTTCGCCGGCAAAGGTACGACATTTATCAACTTCAACCTATTCACATTTTTTTATGTACTATAACCTGAAGTTATAATATCGGTTTTGGGGAGGCGTTCAGGTGCCTGGTGCTAGCGGTTGGACGCTCTTGGTCGGGGATTGGGAGGGAAGCATGATGGGTATCGGTTGATAGGGAGGTCCTTTCAAAGAATAAGCGTATTCATTCCCTCGTTTTTACTTATTAATTTTTACTTATTGATTTATTCTCTATCTTTGCACGGCTAAACATGAATTGAAAGAGAAATATGAAAAGATTATTGGGTATTTATGGTCTGGTCTTCTTGATGGGAAGCCTCATCTGTCTGGGGTGTAAAGAAGAGGCAAAAGACATGTCTATGAAAATGAACAATCCACACAATATCCGGGGAGTCATCAGTTATAAACGTTCGTTCGGCGATTTGAATGCTGTACAGCTGGCTACTGCCAAGAAAATCGGTATCCGTCCCATCGGTAGCCGTGAAGAAGCGGTCGGACTGGGAGAACGTCTGATTCACATCGTTCCTTGTGAACGGTATGATGTCGATTCACTGACGCACTCCATTCCTTATTTGATTCCACAGGCCAGTGCCTTGCTCGATACTATCGGAGTGAACTTCCTGGATTCATTGGAGAACAAGGGGTTGAATCCGAACAAGGTAATCGTCACTTCGGTAACCCGTACCAAGGAAGATGTGAAACGGTTGCGCCGCACCAACGGAAACGCTTCGTTGAACTCCTGTCATTTCTACGGTACGACGTTCGATTTGAGCTGGAAACGTTTTGCCAAGGTGGAAGACCCGGATGGCCGTCCCATGCAGGATGTGAATGCCGATACCTTGAAGCTGGTGTTGTCGGAGGTATTGCGTGATTTGCGTAAGGCCGACCGTTGCTACGTAAAATATGAGTTGAAGCAAGGATGTTTCCACATTACCGCCCGTTGAGTTTATGCATCGATATTTCATTTATCTGGCCTATGACGGCACGAATTATCACGGATGGCAGATACAGCCGAACGGTGACAGTGTGCAGGAAACGCTGACACGCGGTCTGAAGACTTTTCTACGGGATGAGACCTTGGAAGTGACCGGGGCCGGTCGAACCGATGCGGGGGTACATGCCCGGCTGATGGTAGCGCATTTCGATTCTCACCGGCCGTTGGATGCAGATGTTGTGACTGATAAGTTGAACCGGATTCTGCCGCCGGACATTTCGGTGTACCGGGTGAGGGAGGTACGTCCGGACGCACATGCCCGCTTTGACGCGACTTACCGGACATACAAGTATTACATCACAACCCGGAAAGACCCGTTCAGCCGGGCGTATTCGTGGCGGATTTTCCAGCCGTTGGATTTCGAAACAATGAATGAGGCGGCGAAAACACTGTTCGATTACATCGATTTTACCAGTTTCAGCAAGCTGCATACAGATGTCAAGACCAACAATTGCAGAATCATGCAGGCACATTGGGAGCAGACGGGTCCTGACGAATGGGTGTTTACCATTCAGGCCGACCGTTTCCTGCGGAACATGGTACGGGCGGTGGTTGGTACGCTGGTAGAAGTGGGGCGCGGAAAACTTTCGGTGGAGGGTTTCCGAGAGGTCATCGAAGAAAAGAACCGCTGTAGTGCGGGAACTTCTGTTCCGGGGAATGCCTTGTTTCTGGTAGATATCGGTTATCCGGAGGCTCTTTTTAACCTGGATGAATAGGATTATCCCTTTTCGGTCAGGTATTTCCAATAGCGGACCGGCATGTCTTTCCGGTGTTTTACCGGATTGAGCCGTTCCTTGATGCAGATAGATTTGAAATAGCTTTTCCACAACTGCTGGAAAAGTTTTTCGTCTTTATCGAGGAGGCTGTCTTCCAGTTTTCCGGTCAACAGATGTTGCTGGTGAGGGTCGGCGAAGGTGATTTCGTTCACTTCCTTCCCGTCGTAATAATAGCCGTATTTCCGTTTGCCGTCGTAAATCAGCCAGCGCTGGTCGGCAAAACGGTCGCGGAAATGACCGATGGTGAGCGGATAAACGTTGTAGAGCGGTTCCATGACTCCGAAATAGATGCCTTCGGCCGTCTTCTGGAAACGCATGAATTGCAGGACCCGAGTCCGTTCATCGCTCACCTTTTTGCTCAGTTTGGCCATAGCCAGGATGTCAGGGTCGGTGAAATTGGTTTCGATGGAGCGAGGCGTATCGACTACTTTTCTCAGATAACGGAATAGCAGCATGGGCGTTTCGGGAAGTTCGGAAAGCCAGCATCGTGTCAGTCCGGACAAGGCGAAACGGGACAATTTCTTCTGCAAGGCTTTCCACACCCTTTCCGCCTTTTCAGTATCGGTGATGACGGTATGTACCTCGTCGTAGAACAGGGGGAGAGGAAGCTCTTCTGCCTGTAGCAAGTCCGGAAACTGTTTCCGGCTATAGGCATCGAAGAGGGCGGTCAGCAATCCCTCGAAGCTTTGGTCGTATCGGAAAATAATCATGGCTTTTCGTGGGTCGTAAACGAGTCTCCGAAGTCGAAACTCAGTTGTAAATCGTCTTTTTTCTTGGCCGGATGGGGAAGGAGGAGCTTGCGTACTTGTGTAGGACCCAGTTCCAGAATCCTCTTGTCTGGCAATTCGTTGCAGGTGATGAAGTACTTGGCTTTCTTCATGACCGCTCCCATCTTTTTCAGTTCATAGAAGCCTACGCGTGAAAAGCGGCGGGAGGTGACGATGAGTTTGGCCGAACGTACTCCGATACCCGGTACACGCAACAGGCTTTCGTAATCGGCCGTCTGGATATTGACCGGGAAAAATTCCGGGTGACGCAGAGCCCAGGCCAGTTTCGGGTCAATTTCCAAATCCAGGTCCGGGGTACGGTCGTCCACCAGTTCATCGACCTTGAATTCATAGAAACGGAGCAGCCAGTCGGCCTGATACAAGCGGTTCTCGCGGACCAGTGGCGGTTGTTTCAAGGCAGGGAGGCGCTTGTCGTAAGTATTCACGGAAATGTAGCCGGAATAATAGACACGCTTCATGGTAGGACGTTCGTAGAGGCTGGAGGAAACCCGGAGAATGTCACGGTCGGTCTCGGAGGTGGCACCGACTATCATCTGCGTGCTTTGTCCGGCCGGGGCGAAACGGGGCGCTTTCCGGTATTTCTTCCGTTCCTCGTTGCTCTCCAGTACCCCTTGCTGGATGTATTTCATGGGCAGGTACACGCTTTGGTGGTCTTTCTCCGGAGCCAGCCGTTTCAGGTTTTCTTCGGTAGGGATTTCCAGGTTGACGCTCAGACGGTCGGCATAGAGTCCGGCCTGACGGACCAGTTCCTCGCTAGCTCCCGGAATACTTTTCAGATGGATATAGCCGTTGAAGCGATGTACCTCGCGTAAATCCTTGGCCACACGTACCAGACGTTCCATGGTATAGTCGGGGTTGCGTACTACGCCCGAGCTGAGAAAAAGCCCTTCGATGTAGTTACGCCGGTAAAATTCCATGGTCAGGTCCACCAGTTCGCTTACAGAAAGGGTAGCCCGGGGAATGTCGTTGCTGATGCGGTTGATGCAGTAAGCGCAATCGTAGATGCAGTAGTTGGTGAGCATGATTTTCAGCAGGGAGATGCATCGTCCGTCTTCGGCGAAGCTATGGCAGATGCCCCATCCGCCGACGGTGTTTCCCACTCCTCCTTTGGAGTTGCGCCGGACGGTTCCGCTGGAAGCGCAAGATACGTCGTATTTGGCCGATTCCGCCAGTACCTTCAGTTTCTGTAATACCTGCTCGTTCATCTTTGTTGCCTTTGTTTCGTGGTATCAAAGGTAGAGAGAGTTTATGAGATGTGCAACTTCAGGCCCAGGAAATACATAACGGGTGAAACTCCTGGCATAATCGTACAACCAGAGTTCCACCCGTTATCTTTTGTTTAAAGTAAGATACGGCTTACCGTTTCATGTGGATGGCCTTATCGAATTCTGCCCAATGTTCGTCGGTCATGTTCGATGGAGTGAACAGTGCGACACCGGCCGCACCCGCTTCGATGGACCCGCGTACAGCTTCCATGATTTCAGAAGGAATCAGTCCGTGTCCTTCCGGGTCTTTGATATTGGCCTTGTTCTGCCAGTCGTGACAGATGAACAGACCGCTGTATACCGGAATCTTTCCGTTTACGGAGTTGACTTCTTCCTGGGTGATTTTGCCTACCCAGGAAGCCGGTTCCAGGTAGAAGTCGTTGTAGTTCATCGGGAAGAACGCGTCGATGTTCCATTTGTTCCATTCCTGGCGTACCAGTTTCTTGGCATACGATTCCGGTCCCGGGAAGACCGCTGCGCTGACTTTCTTACCTTTGGCATGTACTGTTTCGGCAATCTTGTTCACCAGGCTGGTGATGACGTTGTAACGGAACTGTTTCCATTCTTCACAGGTAGACGGGTCTTCTACACTCTTGATGTCGATACCGGTCGCAGCCTTGAAATCGGCTACACACTTGTCGCAATAGCAATAGTCGGCGGTAGGATATTCTTCGTTCATCACCAGACCGTATTTTTCCCACAGGCCGCGGGCCAGAATCACATCTACGTAGCGGATGTAGTCCAGATGGATGAAGTCCACTTCCGGAATATCGGCAATCTTTCCGTATTCAGTCACCAGATAGTTGATGACATCCGGGTTGTTCGGACACATGCATTTGTAATAAGGAACGTAGGCCTGTACGTTGTAGGCCGATTCGCCTTTCCGGTTTACGGCATACCAGGTAGAGTCTGCATCGCCTTTCAGCATCGATGGAATCCAGGCATGGTATTCCAGTCCGTTTGCATGGGCGATTTTGGCGGCACGGGTATGCTTTTCGACGTTGAATCCGCCGGCATTGTAGCACATACCGTCCAGTCCGTGCTCTTTCCATTTCTTGAAATCCGCCTGGATGGAGGCTTCTGTAGCGTCTCCGCCTTCCCCTTGCCAACCGTATACAGGAATTTTAGTCGTTGATTCGTCCGAGCATGAAGACATGCCCAGTACGCAGGCTGCCGCAACAGCCAAGAATGATTTTACTTTCATAGTTTTAGTATTGTTTAGTGATAGAGTTATTTTCAGATAACTGCTTGCCGGCCTGTATTTTCGGTTCTTCCGGCAATACATTCTTTGCAAATATCCGAAAAAAAAGTCTTTCTCAGGTTGTTTTAGGGAAAAAACTTCACGGTAAAGGTGGTCCTGGCGCGTTATCGGCTATTTCCCGTTTATCGTTTGTGCGGATTCTGTCTTTTCATTATTTTCCGGACAATTGTCTTTTCATGCGAAAAAACGGTTATTTTTGTAAAGTGCTAGGTCTCGGAAAAACAAACGGACATTTTGTGTGAAACGAACGTTCGTATCACACAAGACAAACGTTCGTTTTGCTTCGAATGAACGTTCGTTTTTTCAAGGGATGAAAAGTGGTGTTTGCGGTTGATAAAATTCAGGACTTATGGGAATACAGATGATAAAGACAAGGTATATCGGTAGATTGTTTTTGACAGGTATATTGTGGGGCATATCCGTTTGGGCATGGGCGCAACCGGATGCCTCGTTGAGGCAGGAACTGGCAAATCGGATAAAGAATTGCCGGGCGCAGGTGGGGGCTGCTCTTGTGGTGGATGGGAAAGACACGCTGACTTTGTTTAATGAGGTGCCTTATCCGTTGATGAGTGTGTATAAACTCCATCAGGCGATGGCCGTAGGAAAGTATCTGCATGAGCGGGGGAGAACTTCGGAGAGCCGCATCGCAATTGGAAAAGAAGATTTGAAACCGGATACATACAGCCCGTTACGCGACAAGTATCCCGACGGAAATGTGTCGTTATCGGTACGGGAGTTGTTGGAATACACGTTGCAATGGAGCGATAACAATGCCTGTGATATCTTGTTTGCGCATACCGGAGGAACCGCCGAAACGGACCGTTACATCCGTTCGTTGGGCTTGAAGGAGTTTGCGATTTCGAGTACGGAAGATGAGATGCACCGGGATTTGGACAAATGCTACGATAATTGGAGTTCTCCGCTTGAGATGGCCCGGTTGTTGGAAATGCTTTTTACGACTGATTTGGAGATGGGAGAGTTCCAGCCGTTGATTCGGCAGATTCTGATGACCTGTCGTACCGGACTGAACCGTTTACCCAAGCCGTTGGAAAGTAACGGGGCGCAGATTGCCCATAAGACGGGAACGGGAGACAAGAATGCCGCAGGTGCCCTTATCGGAATCAACGATGCTGGGATGGTTTTTCTACCGGACGGGCGACGGTATACCTTGGTCGTGTTCGTGAAGGATTCCTGGGAAAGTATGGAAAAAACGGAACAGCTTATTGCCGATGTATCGGAAATCGTTTACCGGTATGTTACCGGGAAATAGTGGTTGATTAAGGATTGGATTCCACGTTTAGGGTAGGGGCGGGGGTTGCCCGCCCGAATACATCACATTTTGTTTTTAGTAGGTTGGTAAGTTAAGACAGATTCCGGAAAGTTCCATGTCTTCTGCCAGCAACACACCGTTGTTTATAAAGCTTCTATTTCCGCTTCGCTCAGACCGGTGGCCTGCATTATCTGTTCGGTAGTGAAGTGCAAAGACTTCAGGTTACGTGCAATGGATTTTCTTTCTTCTGCACGACCTTCTGCACGACCTTCTGCGCGACCTTCAACACGACCTTCTGCATGTCCTTCAGCCCGTCCTTCAGCTCTTCCTTCCTCTAGTCCTTGCTTCCATCCGGCTTCACGGGCATCTTCTTCCACTATGCGGCTTACCCGGTAACGGTCCAGTGCCTTGTCGTAGGCAATGCGGTCTTCCAGGGAAAGGTTGGCTACGGCAGCCAGTTCTTCCAGTCGGTTGAAAACCTGTTCTTTCAATGCTTCGGGCATTCGGTTCCAGTGTTGCATATTCTTCAGGGTATAAATCAGTTTGTCATACAGAGTTTCACAATCGTTGAGTTCCTTCGTGAAATAAGGGAACTGAAGAAAGATTTGCCGGAAATGCGGATTGACTTGTTTACCACTTTCCCGGTCGGCTATCACGGTATCCGTACGGAACTTGGCTTCCAGTTCCGGTTCACGGAAGTTCATCAGGAAGATGCCGTACACCGTAGAGAGCTTGTATCTCGCTCCGTAGTAGTCCGCTTTCGCTTCGTTCAACATGAAGTCGTCTTCCTCTTCCGGGGCAGGATTTTCGGTGCGGAGTTCCCGTTCTTTCTTTCGTTTCTCGCGTATGTTCTCCACCTGTCTTCCGATGGCACGACACATGTAGAATAAGGTCCGGTCCAGGAAATTGCTATGGAAACGGTTCTGCATTTCCACGATGATGTATTCGCCTGTCGTTGTCAGGCAATAAAGGTCGTAGATGATACCCGCGTCGTCCAGGTTGTCGGAGTGATTCTCCTTGTCCAGGAAGGTCAGGTTCTCTATTTGGTGCTCACCGGCCAACAGCTCGTTCAGTAACGTGATGAGTAGTTCCTTACTGGCTGGTTGGCCGAAAATAATCTTGAAGCCGATGTCGGTAAACGGATTCACGAAGTGTCCGCAAGTCAAATCCTTGTTGCTCATGTTTCTTCCTTCTTTTTGCAAAGATACATTTTTTTGTGATGAAACCCAATGAAAACACTTGTAATTGATGGATTTCCAGTCTGGAAGAATGGATGTTTTCGTGTCCGCCTGGATTTCCGCTCTTGTGTCCGGAAATGAGAGGGTATGTATTCCAAAACCGTACAGAGTGTTCGGAATCGGACACTCTGATTTTTGAACTTTCCTTGTGAATCAGTTAGTTGCGGTTTTGGCACGCATCTTGCTCGAGAAAAGGTGTTAAAAAGTCAATTATATAAAACAGATAGCTATGGATAGGGAAATACCTAAAGAAGTGCGTACCAAGGAACGCAACAAGCGGATTATCAAATATGGAGGTATCGGGGGAGGATGCGTAGTGCTTCTCATCGTACTGATTTCGTTGATGCGGAGTAGTGTAAAAGAGAAAGACCTTGTCTTTTCGGAAGTGAGTCAGGGCACCATCGAGGTGAGTGTCAGTGCATCGGGAAAAGTCGTTCCGGCTTTCGAGGAAATCATCAACTCGCCTATCAATACCCGTATACTGGAGGTCTATAAGAAGGGAGGAGACAGTGTCGATGTAGGTACTCCGATTCTGAAACTGGATTTGCAGAGCGCCGAGACCGAATACAAGAAGCAGTTGGACGAGGAGCAGATGAAACGCTACCAGTTGGAACAGCAGGAAGTGAACAACAACACGTTCCTGAGCGACCTGGAGATGCAGGTGAAGGTAGCCGAAATGAAGGTGAACCGTATGGAAGTGGAACTCCGGAACGAACGTTACCTGGATAGCCTGGGTTCCGGTACGACAGACCGGGTACATCAGGCGGAACTGAACTTCAAGACCGGGAAACTGGAACTGGAACAATTGCACCAGCAACTGGCCAACGAACGGAAAGTGAAAGCCGCCGATTTGAAAGTCAAGCAGCTGGAATATGAAATTTTTCTCAAGGGATTGGCGGAGACCAAACGAACCTTGGACGATGCGCAGGTACGCTCGCCCCGTAAGGCCATCCTGACGTACATCAACAACCAGATTGGCGCGCAGGTGACCGAAGGTTCGCAGATAGCCGTCATTTCCGATTTGAGCCACTTTAAGGTAGAAGGCGAGATAGCCGATACGTATGGCGACCGTGTAGCCGCCGGTGGAAAGGCCATCGTCAAGATTGGTAGCGAGAAGCTGGAAGGGCAGGTGAGCAGCGTGACACCGTTATCGAAGAACGGAGTCATTTCCTTTACCGTACAACTGGTGGATGATAGCAACCGCCGTCTCCGTTCGGGATTGAAGACCGATGTCTATGTAATGAATGCCGTGAAGGAAGATGTATTGCGCATAGCCAACGCCAGCTATTACGTGGGACGTGGCGATTATGAACTCTTTGTAATGGACGGTTCGAACGAACTGGTGAAACGGAAAGTCCAGTTGGGCGATTCCAACTTCGAATACGTGGAAGTGATTTCCGGACTCCAGCCAGGCGACCGGGTAGTGGTGAGCGACATGAGCCAGTATAAGAACAAGAACAAATTGAAACTTAAAAAATAAATACGACAATGAAGACAGATTTTTTGAAGAAAGGATTGGGATTGCTGATGGTTGGTGTTTTTTGTGTCATCGAGGCTATGGCCGGAACTGGTGAAACCGTCAAAAAAAATTGGAAAGTAGGAAATTTCTCCTCCATCGAATTCAACTCGGTAGCTCAAATCTTCTTTGTGCAATCGGACAAGTATTCGATGACGGTAGAAGGAAAGCAGGAAGAGGTGGCGAATCTGGTAGCGGAAGTGAAGGGAGGCTGTCTTTATATCGACAACAAAAAGCGGAAATCCAAAATTTCTGCCCGGAATCAGAAGCAGGGAGTGAAGATTTACCTGTCGGCTCCTACGCTGGAGGAAGTCCGTTTCAGTGGGGTAGGTACCTTCTATTGCAAGGAACCGATGAAGCTGGGTGATGTAAATTTTCAGGTAGAAGGAGTAGGAAGTCTGGAAGTAAAGGATTTGACCTGCGATGACCTGACGGTATCGCTTTCGGGAGTGGGAAGTGCCGAGTTGCATGTAGATTGTGCGGACCTGGATGCTTCCGTAGAAGGAATAGGTAGTGTAACATTGAGCGGAAAGGCAGACCGGGCACACGTGGAACGTAGCGGGATAGGTAGCGTGAATACGAAGCATCTAAAGGTCGGTTTATGATTTTGAACTATTTCAGACAAGCCTGGACGCTTGTCAGACAACACAAACTTTTTACCAGTATATACGTGGTGGGCACGGGCCTGTCCATCGCCCTGGTGATGACGTTGTTCATCATCTTTTATGTGAAGTTCGGTCCGGTCTATCCGGAGTATAACCGGGACCGGACGCTGGTTGTCAAGCCGATGAAACGTTATCCGAAGGGAAAGCCCGAAAACTGGACTATCAACGGTGGTATGGCTTATTATGTGGTTGATGAAATGCTTGCAGACCTGCCCCATGTGGAGTTGGTAGCCGGTAGTATGTTTGATTCTTGGGAAAATTATCAGGTGTCTGCTACTGGTGTAAAACCTTTCAAGGCAGTTCCCCGTTTTGCCAACGAAGACTTCTGGAAACTCTTTTCTTTCCGTTTCATCGAAGGCCACCCTTTTACACAGGAAGATGTGGAAGCTAAGGCGCTGGTAGCCGTCGTGAGCGAATCACTGGCCAGACGTCTGTTTGCTACGGTCGAAGGAGTGACGGGGCGTCATTTCAGTTTCAATGGACGTGACTACCGGGTGTGTGGTGTGGTACAGGATGTATCCAATGCCACGCCTGAAACGGTAGGCGACCTTTGGCTACCCTTGCTCAATGCGAAATACATTCAGGAAGAATTTAATATGGGGTTATTGGGTAATGTGTACGCTTACCTGTTGGTAGACGATGAGGCGAATGTTGAAACGGTGCGTAGTGAGGTACAGGATGTGTTCCGCCGATACTCTCAGCAGGACAAAGATTATGAATACGACCTGATGGGACAACCGGACAGATATTGGCTCAGTACCTTCCGTCAGGATTTGGATAAGGCACCAGATACCCTGGATTTGGCAAAAGACTTTCTCTATATCCTGCTGGCTTTGCTTTTCATTCCGGCGTTGAACTTGAGTGGAATGATTTCTTCGCGGATGGATAGCCGTATTTCAGAGTTGGGCATCCGCAAGGCATATGGTGCTACGCGCCGGCGGTTGTTGGAGCAGGTGCTTTGTGAAAATCTCTTGTTAACCTTGTTGGGGGGGCTGTTGGGATTGGTATTCTCTTATTTGATTGTATGGACGGCCAGTGACTGGATTCTGACACTATTCGACAAGAACATTTACGATACCTCCCTTTCCACTTTGTTCACGGTAGAGATGTTGTTCAATCCTGCGGTATTCGGCATTGCTTTGGCCGTGTGCGTTGTGCTCAATGTGGTATCGGCGCTTGTACCCGCTTTGTATGCGTTGCGGCACCCCATCATGGAATCGTTGAACTCGAAAAGATAGAATGTCATGATACGAACTATTTTACACCAACTATGGAACCAGCGCCGTCAGAACGGCTGGATATTTCTCGAACTTCTGGTTGTCAGTTTTTTCTTGTGGACCGTCATCGATCCTATTTATGTATTGCTTGCCAACCGTGCCATCGACCGGGGCTATGATCCCGAAGGACTTTATGTGGTGAACATCGGTATGTACGATAGGACGAACGGAAACTTCAATCCCGATATGGCTTCCGACTCGATGAACCTGGTGGCTTATCGTCGCATTGTCCGCATCGTGCGTGAGCAGCCTGAGGTAGATAGCTGGTCCATTTCCGCTAACCAAAGTTTTCCTAACAGCGACTCGTGGAGCGGAACGCAACTTTTTGCCGATACCGCCTCTTTACACAAAGGAGAAGGTTACGTACATGCCCAATGGTATAATTTTATAACATTGGATGGCAGTAATCTGCTTCGTACCTACGGCATGAAGGATGCCCGTACGGGCGGTGATATCCAATTGCCTGAACAGACTCAGGGAAAAGTTTTCCTTTCCGAACTGTTGGCCCGACTTCTTTTTGGAACGGTGGATGTTGTAGGGAAAAAAGTTTATGAGGACGATGAACCTTCGGAAGTGGCAGGTGTATTCCGTGACTTCAAGCACCGTGATTACGAACAGCCTTATCCGCTCATTGTCCACATGTATAATGATATACACGGAAGTCCTTATATGGCGTGGATGTATCCTTTTGTCATCCGTCTGAAACCGGGTGTGGACGCTTCAGCTTTCAAGAAGCGTTTCCAGCAGGAAGTGGGAACTCAACTATCCGTTGGCAATTTCTATTTTGATAGCCTGAAGGAGTTTTCGGCCTTGAGCGAGGCTTATGCCATGCAGAGCGGTGTAACCAATAAATTGCGTTTGCAATACGCCTTGACTGGTTTCGCCCTGCTTTGCATCTTTCTGGGTATGGTGGGCACCTTCTGGATTCGTAGTAATGCCCGTAGGGAAGAGATAGGTGTAATGCGTAGTATGGGAGCTTCGCAAAGGTGTATTGTGCGGCAATTCCTTATCGAGGCCTGGTTGTTGCTTACATTAGCTTTCATACTGGTAATCCCATTATTACTCTATCATGCGCAAGCCAACGGACTATATGCAGTGGAAATGAACCGTTATTTCGTACCCGATCCGGCATACGGGCAGAACCGCTTCGGTTTCCACTTTATGGTTGTCTTGATAATCAGTTACCTGATATTGTCGCTCATAGCTCTCGTTGGTACTTATATTCCGGTATGTCGGGCAGCCCGGACATTGCCTGCCGATGCCTTGCGCGATGAATGAAACCGTACGATAAAAGCGGACAGGGTGTTCGGAAACGGACACCCTTGATTTTGCTAAAATGCAGATAATCAATGAAAATTGTTTTGGCACGACTTTTGACTATCAGATATTGAAAATAGAAAAACAAGAATTTGTATCACTTAATAACAATTAGACTATGAATATGATTGAATTGACTGGAATCAACAAGATTTACCGTACCAATGAAATAGAGACTCAGGCACTGGAGAACGTGAACCTGAATGTGGAAAAGGGGGAATTCCTCAGTATCATGGGGCCTTCCGGATGTGGAAAATCAACCTTGCTGAACATCATGGGATTACTGGACGCGCCGACAAGTGGAACCATCCGGATAGCCGGAACGCTGGTAGAAGGCATGAAGGACAAGGAACTGGCTGCCTTCCGTAACAAGAACCTGGGATTTGTCTTCCAGTCGTTCCACTTGATTAATTCCTTGAATGTGATAGACAATGTGGAACTTCCGCTCCTGTACCGGAATGTATCGGCGAAGGAACGCCGCCACCTGGCCGAAGAAGTGCTGAAGAAGGTCGGATTGAGTCACCGTATGCGTCACATGCCGACCCAGCTCTCCGGTGGTCAGTGCCAGCGTGTGGCCATCGCCCGTGCCATTATCGGAAATCCGGAAATCATTCTGGCCGACGAGCCGACCGGTAACCTGGATTCCAAGATGGGTGCCGAAGTCATGGAGTTGTTGCATCAGCTCAATCAGGAAGACGGACGCACCATCGTGATGGTGACACACAACGAAGAACAGGCCCGGCAGACCTCGCGTACGGTACGTTTCTTCGACGGACGTCAGGTGGGATAATATGTGAACTGAATAAAACATGACACGAATGATGATCAGACAATATTTTCAACAGGCATGGGCGCAACTCCGCCAACAACCCCTCATCAGTGCGGTGACGGTAGCGGGTACGGCACTTTCCATTTTCCTCATCATGCTGGTGGTGATGATGCAGCAGGTGAAGGTAGCTCCTTTCTCACCCGAGAGCAACCGTGACCGCTTCCTGCATGTGAAGTGGGGAAGTATTACGAATGAGGCTTGGGGAGAGAGTACCAGTAACGGTCCGCTGAGTGTACGGACCGCCCGTGAAGTCTATGGTAAAATGACCACTCCCGAAGCGGTAACCATTTATTCTGTATTTTCAAAATCCCGTCCGGTCAGCTTACCGGGACAACCTGCCATTTCGGTGGATGTACGAGAGACCGATAATCAGTTCTGGACGGTCTTCGATTTTGTCTTTATCGATGGAAAACCTTATGATCAGGCTACCTTCGATGCCGGCCAACCTGTAGCGGTCATCACCGAAAGTGTGGCGCGGCACCTGTTCAAAACGACCCATGCGACAGGGAAGGAGTTCTTGTTGGCTCATGCGCCTTATCGGGTGTGTGGGGTAGTGAAAGATGTCTCTACTTTGGCCGAGACCGCTTATGGTCAAGTATGGATTCCCTATACATCGACCGACCAGGTAAACAATACCTGGAACGAAGATTTGATGGGATTTGTCAGTTGTACCATGTTGGCACGTGACCGTAGTGATTTCCCGGCCATCCGCGAGGAGGCGAACCGGCGGTTGGACGAATACAACAAGTTGATAGGCGAGAACGGGTGGAAATTCCTCAACCGTAACCGGCCTTACGACCAGGAGAAAAATGTGCTTGCCACCGGTGCCAATTGGGAGCCCGATGTGAAAATTGAACGTCGTCACCGTTTCATCATATTCCTTATCCTGCTCATTGTGCCGGCCATCAATCTGAGTAGCATGACCCAGAGCCGTTTACGCCAGCGCATCAGCGAAATCGGTGTACGTCGTGCTTTCGGTTGTACCCGTATGGAAATCTTGGGGCAGATATTGGGAGAAAATCTGGTCATTACTTTGTTGGCCGGTATCCTGGGTTTGCTGATGAGTTTCCTTTTCGCTTACCTGGGTAATGAGTTGATTTTTGCCCAGCAATACAGCATGACTCTCAATCCTCCTACTGTGGATGCGTCCATTCTGGTACATGCATCTACCTTCGGTTGGGCTTTGCTTTTCTGCTTTATCCTGAATCTGCTGAGCTCTGGTATTCCTGCCTGGCGTGCGTCAAGGATGAATATTGTAGAGGCGATAGGAGGAAAGAATCATTAAGTTAATTGAATAGGGAGTCGACTAAAATATCGAATATGGAAAAGAAATTGTTTACACAGATACGCAATGAGTGGCATAGTAACCTGTGGTTGGCGCTTGAGTTGCTGGTAGTGAGTGTGGTGATGTGGTACATCATCGACCTGCTTTATAGCCGCATTGCGACATATATGGAACCGCGCGGATTCAATACCGAGCATTGTTACCTGATAGAAATGGGGGTACTTACTGATAAGAGTCCCGATTTCACACCTTATAGCGATACGCACAAGCAAAGTGATGAGGTACGTGAATTGGTGGAGCGTCTGCGCCACCGTCCGGAAGTGGAGGCGGTCAGTCTTTCTCAGAACTCTTATCCTTACAACGGCAGCAATTCGGGACTGGATGTGATGTATGATACCCTGCATGCTCCCAGTTGGACTATCCGCCGTTTGGCAACTCCTGACTTTTGCCGGGTATTCCAATACAGGGGAACGCGGGGAGAAACACCCGAGCAATTGGCGGAACTTCTGGAACGGGGGGATTTCCTGGCTTCGGATAATCTGTATCGTCACTATCAGATATCCATGACTTCGCTGGTAGGTAAAAAGGCATTCCGTTTCAATTGGGGGGATCCCGGTGATAGTACGGAATACCGTTTGGGAGCAGCCTTGCAGAATGTCCGTTATAGTGATTACGAGCAGGGACGTTTCTGCTACTCGATGTTGTATAACATGAACCTGATAGGCGAAGGATGGATCAATGCGGACAACGAGCTTTGTGTCCGTGTCCGTGCCGAACAAGACAAGAATTTCATTGAGAATCTGAAGGCTGATAGTGAAAAACAGTTCCGGGTAGGAAACCTTTATATCAGCGATGTGCGTAGTTTTGTGGATATCCGCCGGAATTACCAGCAATCCTATGCCAATGAATTGCGTAACTACATCGTAGGCATGGGCTTTCTCCTGCTCAACATCTTCCTGGGCCTGCTGGGTACCTTCTGGTTCCGTACCCAGCAACGGCATTCCGAAATAGCCTTGCATAAGGCGCTGGGAGCTACCAATGGCGATGTCTTCCGCCGGCTCATGGCCGAAGGCTTGTTCCTTCTCATCCTTGTGACGGTACCAGCCATCATTATCGACATCGTACTTGCTCAGAATGAATTGAATGCCTGGCATAACGGAACGACGCTGGAATGGAACCGCCTGTTGCTTTGTGCTTCCGCCACGTTTGTCCTGATAGCTCTGATGATAGGCATCGGTATTGGTATTCCCGCCCGCCGCGCCATGAAGGTGCAGCCCGCCGAAGCCTTGCACGATGAATGATTTAACCGAAAAAAGAACAGTATGTTTACACAATATTTCAAACAAGCCCTCTGGCACCTGCGTGAGAATCCCGTCATCAGTTGGATTTCCGTACTAGGTACGGCTTTGTCTATCTGTATGATTATGGTCATTGTCATTACCTTGCGGGTACGTACCGCCGATTGCGAACCGGAAGTGAACCGTAGCCGTTCGCTTTATGTGCCCAACATGTCCTACCGGGCCAAGGGCGATACCAGCGGAAGCTCTGCCAATTCACGCATGTCGGTACAGACAGGGCGCGAGTGCTTCAAGGCATTGACTACCGCCGAGGCCGTTACCTTGGTGTCACAACCCGGTAAGGTGCGGGCTTCGTTACCAGCCGGAGCCAAGATGACTATCGATAAAGTAGAAACCGATGAGGCTTTCTGGCACATATTCCGATTCCGTTTCCTCGACGGGAAACCTTTTACCGGAGCCGATGTACAGAGTGGATTGCCACGGGCCGTCATCGCCGCTTCTGTAGCCCGTCGGTTGTTCGGACGTACGGATGTAACGGGGCAACACTTGGAATTGAATCACGTGGATTTCCAGGTGTGCGGCGTGGTGGCCGATGTCTCCATGCTGGCTACGGATGCCTACGCCCAGGTGTGGATACCTTACACGGCAGGCGATGCAGAGGCCAGTACATGGGGGTACAACCTGATGGGGCAGATGCGGGCCGTTATCCTGGCCCGTAGTGCCGATGATTTCCCGGCTATCCGTGAGGAATGTGAACGTTTGAGACAAAAATACAACGATGTGCAAGATGGTGTGGAAGTATTTTACCGGGGGCAACCGGATACTCAATTCACCCACCTTTACCGTTCGTGGTCGCAGGTGCCCGATGTACAGAGAGTCCTTCTCCGTTATCTCGTTGTCATCCTGATTCTCCTCATCGTGCCCGCCATCAACCTGAGCAGCATGACGCTTTCGCGGATGCGTCGCCGGATGGCGGAAATCGGTGTGCGGAAAGCTTTCGGGGCTACGGCCAACGAATTGTTACGACAGGTGTTCGTCGAGAATCTGATGTTGACTTGTCTGGCGGGTTTGCTGGGATTGTTGTTGAGTTATGCGGCCACGTTCGTATTGAACGGTTTCCTGTTCGGTAACTCCATCAATGCCTATTATTCCGGAGAGACTACCTTGACGGCAGGTGCCTTGCTGAGCCCGTGGATATTTCTGGTAGCCTTTGCCTTCTGCCTGCTGATGAACCTGCTCAGTGCGGGAATTCCGGCCTGGAGGGCTTCGCGGATGAACATCGTAGAAGCGATAAACGGAAAAATGTAAGCAAGTAACGGGCACTTGCGGATAATTTGTGAAAAACAGAGAATAAGACACTTTATGAGAACGATATTCCGACAATTAAGAAATGAATGGCGAAGCAACTTTTTCCTGGCGCTGGAGTTGCTGGTAGTCTTTGTGGTATTGTGGTACATCGTAGACTGGTGTTGTGTAACGGCACGTGTCTATTTTGCACCGATGGGCTTCGATACAAATCATTGCTATTGCCTGATGTTGAATCGGCTGACGCCTAACTCGGCTCTTTATGAAGCCGGCCGTACACCGGAAAACGATATGGATGATATGCTGGAGATAGCCGAACGCCTGCGTCATCGTCCCGGTGTAGAGGCAGTAGCCATCTCTCAGAACAGTATTCCTTATGGAGACGGTAGTAATGGTCTTACGGTGTGTGTAGACACGGTACCTGTCCATGCCATGCATCGTTGGGTGCAACCCGACTTCATGCGGCTGTTCCGCATACAGGGCGTGGCCGTACAGGGGGCGGACGGACAGACGGTCTATACCACGAGTCCCGATTCGCTGGCTTCTGTCTTGAATTCGGGTACCCTCATCCTCTCACGTAATGTAGCGGCCGATTACGAGGAACTCCATCTGCCCGACGCCACTCCGTTATTGGGACGTCAGTTACCTTTGGGGGAACCCGATAATGATTTCCGGAGGCGGGTAGCCGGTATCGCCGAACCTATGCGCTGGAGCCATTTCCAGACTTCCGACCAGTGGGGAGGGCCTTTCATCGCTACCGACCTTTCGCGCGAGGTCATGATTGAATTCGAGAATCCGGCGTATTTGCAATTGAGCGTGCGCGTAAAGCCGGAAGCCGACCATGAGTTCGTTGAAGGACTGATGAATGATGCCGACCGGCTTTACCGCATAGGCAATGTGTATATTTTAAATGTATTGCCTTTCCATCAGTTGCGTACGATTGAAGAACTGGAAGATGTGAACGAAGTCAAGACCCAGCTTTGCATCCTGGGTTTCCTGCTGCTGAATATCTTCCTGGGCGTTGTCGGCACTTTCTGGTTCCGCACGCAGCACCGCCGTCAGGAAGTCGCCCTCCGCATGGCGTTGGGGAGTACCCGTCAGGGCGTGTTCATTCGCCTGATAGCCGAAGGGTTGCTCCTGTTCGTCGTGGCGATGATACCCGCTTCGCTCATTGCGTTGAATATTGGTATCGCCGACTTGGTGGATGTCTCGTGCCTGCCTTTCGATACGCTTCGCTTCTGTATAGCTCTGTCGGTGACGGCAGTACTCATGGCCCTGATGATTGTTCTGGGCATCTGGTACCCCGCCCGCCGCGCCATGAAGGTGCAGCCCGCCGAAGCCTTGCACGATGAATGATAGGAATGTGGAATCTTTAAAATGACTCGGGTATGAAGTATTCTTTTGGACATAACTTACGGTTACTCTTGAACCAGCTGAACCAGCACCGTTTCTATACGGCGGTGTGTGTAGTAGGAACGGCGGTTACCATGGCCTTTGTGATGGTGGTGGTAATGGTTTACGATTTCCGTACGGCCGATGTAGCGCCGGAAACACGTCGTAGCCGGGTGCTTTATAATTACGGTACCCAGTGTATGCGTCCCGACGGTACCAACATGTGGGGGTATCGGGGATTGGGACCGACGGCTTTCCATGCTTTCTTTGATGACCTGCCGGGGGTGGATGAACTGACCTTCCACGGAGGACTCCGCAAGGCGGTGTGTGCCTTGCCTGCCTCGTCCGACCGTCATTCGGTATTGATTCGTCCCGTAGCGGCCAACTGGTTTGAATTTTTCCGTTACGATTTTCTGGCGGGACGTCCGTTCACCCAGGCTGAGTACGATGCCGGGCGGGCCGCTCTCGAGAAGGCCGATGACGAATGGCGGAGCGTCCGCAACCGCGATGACGGTGTGGTACGCCGGTTCGTCGTCATCAGTGAAAAACTGGCAGGAGAGTTGTTCGGAGGAACCGCCGAGGCGGTAGGCAAGCAATTCCTGCTGGATTTCCAGGAGGTCCGTGTCGTAGGTGTGGTACGTAATGTCAGCTCCATATTCCAGACGGCCTACGCTGATGTATGGGAACCGTTTACGTTGATCTACGAAGAAAATATGGACCCTTCTACCAGCACCGGCGGTTTGATAGGATTTCACTATACCGTCCTTCACTTGTCGTCAGATGCGTCACCGGATGAAGTACGTGCCGAGGTGAACCGCCGGATGGAACAGCTCAACAAACAGGGACTGGAGTATATCCTTCAGGACCCGCGTCTGTATACGCATACGGAGTACACCTTCTTCCGTGATGGAAGCATCCATGCGGGGCTGGTTTATGGATTGTTGCTGGTGATTCTGCTGGTAGTGCCCGCCGTTGGCATATCAGGACTGGTCCATGCCCAGATGCAGAGCCGGTTGGGCGAGATAGCCATCCGCAAGGCGTATGGGGCCTCCAATGCCGACATCATCGGACGGTTGTTTGCCGAGAGCCTGTGTACCACCTTGATGGGCGGTGTACTGGGTTATGCGTTGTCGTGTGTGTTGGTAGTGGCAGGCGGTACGTGGTTGTTCGGTACTGGTGGTGTGGAACTGGAAGGTATCGTGTTGGGTAGCGACCTGTTGTTACGTCCGACGTTGTTCCTGACGGTACTGGCGGCCTGTCTGGTGTTCAATGCCTTGTCCGTATTGTTGCCCGCCTGGATAGCCGTACACCGGAGTATCTCATATACATTGACAGGAGGAGAATAAGCTATGTGGAAACAGATTTTCAATCAGATATGGAACCAGCGGCGTACCAACGCCTGGCTTTGGACTGAATTGTGTATCGTAACCGTATTATTGTGGTATGGGGCCGATGTGGTGTACAATTACGAAGGGGCAGCCTGGCAACCCAAGGGATATGATACCTCGTGTGTGTTCGACCTGACGATGGGTACCAAACCGATGGATTTTATCAACGATGCCGACAACCGGCGGGCAGGAGAAGATTTCACTTACCTGTATAACCTGATAAAGGATTATCCCGGCGTGGAAGAAGTTTGCGCCTATTACGGGAGTGTTCCTTATACGGATGAGGTGATGTCCGAAGGATATGCGCCGCATACCGATTCTACGCATGTGGTAAATTGTTACATCAGATACGTGACCTCTTCCTACTTCAAGGTGTTCCGCCTGAATCCGTTGGCCGGGCAGTTGGACGAGGAACATTGGTCGTCGGCCGAGAATCCCGTCCCCACACTGATGAGTGTAGACTTGGTGGATTCTCTGTTCCAGTTGCCTCATGCGGCCGATGCCGTGGGCAGGACCTGTTTCAATCCCTATTGGCTGAACACGAAGCATCCGGTGACCAACTATCGGGTATCGGCCGTCCTGCCTCGCCACAAGCTGGGCGACTATGAGCGCTACGAGCCTTTCATCTACCTGCCTGCCGACAAGGCCTTGTTCTGGCAACACGTGGCACTACGGGTTTCGCCCGATCAGGTGGCCGGTTTTGCCGAACGTTTCCGGCGTGACATGCAGCCGGTGTTCGACCGGGGCATCTTCTACCTGGACAACATCCGCTTGTATGGAGATATGAAAGAGGCTTATGACATTCAGAAAGGCACGGTGAATTACCTCAATACGGTCTATACTGTAGCCGCATTCTTTCTGTTCAATGTCTTCCTGTGTGTGTTCGCCACCTTCTGGTATCGCACCCGCAAACGTCGGTGCGAGGTGGCTCTCCGCATGGCCTTGGGAAGCAGCCGGAGGCAGGTGATGCGGTATTTCTTGCTCGAAGGACTTGTTCTCCTGTTGATGGCGGTGATACCGGCGCTGCTGATTGCCCTGAATATCCAATGGGCCGACCTGACGGTACATACGCTGGTCGATGTCTCGGCGGTCCGTTTCGTAGGCAGTTTCGGGGTGGCGCTTCTGCTCATGGCCCTGATGATTGTCCTGGGCATCTGGTACCCCGCCCGCCGTGCCATGCAGGTGCAGCCCGCCGAAGCCTTGCACGATGAATGATTTTTGTTGAACCCTATTATCCCTGGAAATATGAAACGAACGATTTTATTTCTTTGTTCTTTACTCTCTCTTAACACCGTGCTTGCGGCCGGAGCAACCGATGCTCCGGCGCGGCAACGCACCATTTCGCTGGACGAAGCCATTACCTTGGCCCGGGTACAGAGTGTGGATGCCGCCGTGGCATTGAACGAGTTGAAGACCGCTTATTGGGAATACCGTACCTTCCGGGCCGATCTGTTGCCGGAAGTGAACTTTGCGGCTACCCTGCCTTCCTATAACAAGAGTTACAATTCCTATCAGCAGGACGACGGTTCGTACACCTTCGTGCGGAACAACTACCTGCAGATGAATGGCCAGCTCTCCATCGACCAGAACATCTGGTTTACGGGAGGTACCTTGTCTCTGAATACCTCGCTCGATTTCCTCCGTCAGTTGGACGGAACGGTGGGGAACCGTTTCATGTCCGTGCCGGTGGCCCTGACCTTGAACCAGCCTATTTTCGGCGTGAATAATATCAAGTGGAACCGTCGCATCGAACCGGTGCGTTATGCCGAGGCGAAGGCGGCTTTCCTGAGCGCGACCGAAGAGGTGACCATGACCACCATCAACCATTTCTTCAACCTCCTGCTGGCACGCGAGAATGTGGCCATCGCCCGTCAGAACCTGGCCAATGCCGAGAAACTTTACGAAGTGGCGAAGGCGAAACGCCGCATGGGACAAATCAGCGAGAACGATTTGTTGCAGCTGGAGCTGAATGTGCTCGATGCCCGTTCTACCCTGACTTCGAACGAGAGCTCCCTGAAGAGCAGCATGTTTACCCTCCGTTCTTTTTTGGCACTCAGCGAAGACGAGGAACTGGAACCGGTGGTGCCCGATTCGGTACCCGATGTACGGCTCGATTACGACGATGTCCTCCAGAAGGCGTTGGCCAACAACTCCTTTGCCCATAACATCCGTCGCCGCCAGTTGGAGGCCGATTACGAGGTGGCGAAGGCCAAGGGGAACATGCGCGAAATCACCCTCTTCGCCCAGGTGGGCTTCACCGGTACGGACAACCGCTTCGATAGCGCCTACCGCCGCCTGAAGGACAACCAGGTGGTAGAGGTCGGGTTCAAGATTCCGATTCTGGACTGGGGCAAGCGCCGCGGACAGGTGAAGGTGGCGCAGAGCAACCGCGAAGTGACCGAGAGCAAGTTGCGTCAGGAATCCATGAACTTCAACCAGAACATCTTTATCCTGGTGGAGCAGTTCAACAACCAGCAGACCCAGCTTCACCTGGCCGATGAGGCCGATCGCATCGCCCGGAAGCGGTACCATACCAACGTAGAGACCTTCCTCATCGGAAAGATTTCCACACTCGACCTGAACGACTCTCAGACTCAGAAGGATGAGGCACGCCGCAAGCACATCAACGAGCTTTTCTACTACTGGTATTACTACTACCAGTTGCGGAGCCTGACGCTTTGGGACTTTGCTTCCGGTACGGGAATCGATGCCGATTTTGAGAAGATTGTCAGACAATGAATCTCCGGATTCGAGGAATTATGTTTACTTTTGCAGGGTTATGATACTGATAATTGATGATGATAGTGCAATCCGTTCTTCGCTCAGCTTCATGCTCAAGCGGGCGAAGTACGACGTTCAGGCAGTTTCCAATCCGAAGGAAGCCATCGAGACGGTCCGTTCCGTTACGCCGCAACTGATTCTGATGGATATGAACTTCAGCCTTTCCACGAACGGCGAAGAGGGGCTGGTGCTCCTCAGGCAGGTCAAGCTCTTTTGTCCGGATGTGCCGGTCATTCTCATGACGGCGTGGGGGAGTATTCCGTTGGCGGTGCAGGGGATGCAGGCCGGAGCCTTCGATTTCATTACGAAGCCCTGGAACAACGCGGCCCTGATGCAACGCATCGAGACCGCCCTGGAGCTCACGGCCAAGGACAAGACGGCCGATGCGCCGGTAACTGACGATGACGGGTTCGACCGGAGCCGCATCATCGGCAAGAGCAAGGCGTTGCTGGACGTACTGGCCACGGTGAAACGGGTGGCACGTACCGGAGCGTCGGTATTGGTCACGGGCGAGAGCGGTACGGGAAAGGAACTGATAGCCGAAGCCGTTCACCTGAACAGCCCCCGCCGGAACAAGCCGTTCGTGAAGGTCAATCTGGGCGGCATTTCGCAGACTCTGTTCGAGAGCGAGATGTTCGGTCACAAGAAGGGAGCATTTACCGATGCGGTGGCCGATCGTAAGGGACGTTTCGAACTGGCGGATAAGGGGACCATTTTCCTCGATGAAATCGGCGAGCTGGACTTGTCGTGCCAGGTGAAGCTGCTCCGTGTGTTGCAGGAACAGACCTTCGAGCCGTTGGGCGAAAGCCGTCCGCGGAAAGTGGATGTGCGGGTAGTTTGTGCCACAAATGCCGACCTGGAGCAGATGGTGCGCGAGCATACCTTCCGCGAGGACCTTTTCTATCGCATCAACCTCATTACGGTGCATCTGCCCGCCTTGCGCGAACGGCGGGAGGATATTCCCCTGCTGGCACGTCATTTTGCCGAGAGCCGTTGCCGGGCCGACGGGCTTTCTCCGGTGGAACTGACCGCCGATGCTTTGGATTTCCTGAGCCGTCTGCCTTATCCGGGAAATATCCGCGAGCTGAAGAACTTGGTGGAGCGTACGTTGCTGGTATGCGGCAAGCCGCAACTCACGGCCGACGATTTCAAGGCCCAGTATCATCCGTCCGCACCCGGTACGTCCGCTACGGAAAGCCTGCAGGGCCTCACGCTGGAGGAACTGGAGAAACGTACCATCCTGCAGGCGCTCGAGGCTCACGGGAACAACCTTTCCCAGGTAGCCCTTTCGTTGGGAATCAGCCGGGCGGCCTTGTACCGGCGCTTGGAGAAGTACGGCATTTCGTTCAACGATTAATACCGGAAGCCGATGAAACTGAAAACCTTGTTCTTTCTGCTGGCCCTGTTGCTGCTGGGCGCTTGGGGTATCTTGTTTTTCTTCGTCTTGAGGGAAGAAGGAACCTTGGTGTATGTGGGCGAAGCGGTCGTTACCGTCAGCCTCATCGTGTTGGTTTATTTCTACCGGAAGGTGGTCCAGCCGCTCAACAGCATCGCCAACGGTATGGATCTGCTCCGCGAACAGGATTTCAGCAGCCGTCTGGCACCGGTCAGACAGGCCGAGGCAGACCGTATAGTCGATATGTTCAACCGCATGATGGACCAGTTGAAGAATGAACGTCTCAGGCTTCGGGAGCAGAACCATTTCCTCGACTTGCTTATCAACGTTTCTCCCATGGGGGTGGTCATCCTGGATTTCGACGGAAAGATTTCCATGCTGAACGCGGCGGCCTTACGGTTTCTGGGCTATACGGCGGCCGATGAACTGGTTGGCAAGCGTTTCCAGGACCTGGATGCCCCGTTGGCCGGTGAGATAGCCCGTCTGCCCAGGGATACCGTCGAAACCATCCGCCTGAGCGATGCCATGATTTACCGTTGCTCGCGGCTCTCGTTCATCGACCGGGGATTCGCCCATCCGTTTGTCCTGATAGAAAGTCTCACCACCGAAGTGGTGAAGGCCGAGAAGAAGGCGTACGAGAAGGTCATCCGCATGATAGCCCACGAGGTGAACAATACCACCGCCGGCATCACATCGACGCTGGAGACGGTAGGCGAGGCCCTGAAGGAGATGGACGATACGGAAGACATCCAGGAAGTGATGAAGGTGTGCGTGGAGCGTTGCTACGGCATGAGCCGCTTCATCACCAACTTCGCCAATGTGGTGAAGATACCGGAACCCAGTCTGGAACAGGTGCGCCTGAACGACAGGGTGACCGCCTGCCGGATGTTCATGGAGACGGTGTGTCGGGACCGTCGGATTACTTTCCATAACGAGCTTTGTCCCGAGAATCCTACGGTGCGGATAGATACCGTCCTGTTCGAGCAGGTACTGGTGAACATCATCAAGAACGCGGCGGAAAGCATCGGCGAGTGTGGCGACATCTACATCCGTACCACCGCTTCACCGGTCACACTGGAGATAGCCGATTCCGGCAAGGGTATCAGCCGCGAGGTGGAAGCCAAGCTTTTCAGCCCCTTCTTCTCCACGAAACCGAACGGGCAGGGCATCGGCCTGATTTTCATCCGCGAGGTACTCACCAAGCACGGATGCACCTTCTCCCTCCGTACCTATTCCGACGGTCTGACCCGCTTCCGCATTTCGTTTCCGCCCGTTCCGTCCCGCTGATTTCCTCCGAACGATGGTTTTCCCGGAAAAAATGTGACAAGGTTCCGGGCGGTATGCTTGTGTAGCACGGCTTTATTCCCTAATTTTGCAGGCTGAAAATTAATGAGACTATGTGGTTACTTTTGGCTTTCTGCTCGGCGGCGTTGCTGGGCTTCTATGACGTATTCAAGAAAAAATCGTTGGCAGGCAATGCCGTACTTCCCGTACTGGGACTGAACACCCTTTTTTCCAGTCTGATATTCCTACCGTTCATCCTCATTTCCCATTTTCGTCCGGAGTGGTTGCAACAGACCATCTTCTTCGTGCCCGATGCCGGGTGGGAGGTACACCGGTACATTCTTCTGAAGTCGGTCATTGTCCTTTCTTCGTGGACCTTCGGGTATTTCGGTATGAAGCACCTGCCGCTCACCATCGTAGGCCCCATCAACGCTACCCGTCCGGTCATGACCCTGGTGGGTGCCTTGCTGATATTCGGCGAACGCCTGAACCTGTACCAGTGGATTGGTGTATTGCTGGCCATCGTTTCGTTTTTCCTGCTGAGCCGTTCGGGTAAGAAGGAGGGCATTGATTTCCAGCACAACCGGTGGATTTGGTTCATTGTGCTGGCCGCCCTGTTGGGAGCCGTCAGCGGTCTGTATGACAAGTACCTGATGGGACGGTTCGACAAGATGGTGGTGCAATCCTGGTATAACGTGTATCAGCTTTTCCTTATGGGCAGTGTGCTGATGTTCCTCTGGTGGCCCAAGCGGAAAACCACGACTCCCTTCCATTGGGACTGGTGCATCATCCTGATTTCCGTGTTCCTTTCGGCGGCCGATTTCGTGTACTTCTATTCCCTGAGTCTGGACGGTTCCATGATTTCCATCGTATCGATGGTACGTCGCAGTAGTGTGTTGGTTTCCTTCTTCTTCGGTGCCATGATTTTCCACGAGAAGAATCTTAAGAGCAAGGTTATCGACCTGTTGCTGGTCTTGCTGGGTATGATTTTCCTCTACATCGGAAGTACGCATTAAAAAATGACCTTTAAATAATTGATATAATAGGTAGAGACGCACGGTCCGTGCGTCCTAATATCATTCCAAGTTCCGGAGACAAAAAAACGGTCGGTTTCAAAGTGTCGCCAATAACCTGCAAGACGAAAATAACTGATGGTGTCAAGAACGTCAATAGCTTGTTCAACATCATCAATAAGCAAACCTCTTTCTTTGAGTATGTCAATTTGCTGTTCTGTGGTTATAGCTTGATGCGTGTATCTAACTCCCATAAAAAAATGTCCCGCTGGGTACGCTAATCTTACGGGAAGCGGGCGGGATTTGTTAATGCAAAGATAATCTATTATTGGGAATATACCAAGAGAAGAATAGAAAATAGCCGAACTTTTTCATTTTACATTCTTCTTTTTCACATGTTTTCATTGCTTTAGGATTTGGACAAACCATTTTCATTATTAGTATTTGCAACCAGTTATTACTCAATATTTTGTGAGTTATAAGTCAGAAATAT
>ENA-OPVK01000035-OPVK01000035.1-human-gut-metagenome-genome-assembly--contig:-NODE-35-length-115449-cov-11.802555_pt1 | contig 115449 bp, 89 predicted proteins | sample MGYA00241495_ERZ501982 | MGnify/ENA primary metagenome ERZ501982 (study PRJEB25962, sample SAMEA2042002) | human gut metagenome | biome: human gut; feature: human-associated habitat; material: faeces...
CTACTTCTTGTACTACATCTCTGTTTGTTTATCTAAAGCTTTTCAAAGAACTTGCCTTCAAATCTTGCGTTGAAAACGGTTGCAAAGGTAAGTCGTATTTTCGTAACCACCAAATTTTTCGGAAAGTTTTTTCAGAAAAATTTTTCAGCGGCGGTCCGAAGCGCGTCCCCCTCCGGGCTTACCCTTTCTCGCTCCCTTGCAGCATGCAAGGTAAGATACTCGGTGCAGCGCCTCCGGAAAGACATCCGGCTTACACTCTGTCATCAGAATTTCATTTCTTCAGTGCGTTTCCCTCTCGAAAGCGGTTGCAAAGGTACAGACTTTTCCGAAACCTGCAAGTGTTTTACAACACTTTTTTATAACATTTTTATCAAGACATCCCCAAAAGACTGTTTTTCAAAAAGATAAAACGGACAATCAGATGCGGCAGTGTAAAAACTGTAAAAAGATTACACATTATATTATTAAAATACCCCGACAAAAATCAACAGACGAGAACGAATGGACGTTTCAGAAATATGTATGTTGTCAAGGTTGATGAGACTGTAACCATAAATTTTCATCGTACGTAAGTCCCAATTCAATACACAAGTGTTCTAAAGTTACGAGTGTTTTCTTAAATTTTTTGTAGAATGTATTGTAAGGAATTCCTTTCATCTCGGCAATCTGAGTTAAACGGACTCCGTGTTGAAAATGTAATAATAATATTTCACGCTGTGAATCTTCCAAAGCATCTACAGCTTTCCATAAAATTTCATATAATCTTTCACGATGAAGAGTTTCCCCCAAAGAAGGCGATGCCGAAGGTATTCGCTCCAGTTCAATGTCTGAAATCGGCAATTTTTTAGCCCTTTTACGCCTCCAACTAATGATATAGTGATTCACCACTGTATGTAACCAGTACTCAAATTTTCCCTCTTCAGTATAAACCATCTTCGAAAGTTTTTCATAAAGATGGATTATAATTCCAGCTGTCAACTCTTCTCTTTCAGCCTCATTGGATACGGCTCTAATAGCTTTTGCACGAATGTAAGCGCCATATTTTTTCAACAATTCTACCATACAAACATTTATTTCGTTTTTTTGTAAAAACGAACGCATCAATTTCTTTTTCATAGTTTGCCCTTCAAAAAGATGTTATTTAATAATAATTAACTAAAAAAACTTCTTGTACCCCAAGAAGATGCCTGAAAGAATCTTGAATAAACGATGTCAGCACAAGGTTTCCCAACCACATTGAATATAGTTCAAGAAACCTGGCTGTATCAACGAAACAGGATTGATTCAGAAAAGGCCATATTATCCAATTGCCGGAATAAATAAAATTCAATCCTTCATGAATTCTACTTATAAGTTTAACAGGTCACGTATACGGAAAAAAATCTGATAATAAAAAACAAAGGGCCAAACACTTGTTATACTATTTCAAAAGAAAATCCAATCTACGCTTTTATAGCACTTAGTAAAACACGCTTGTTTTAAGGCATGTAAAAGTATTAACTTTATGTGAAAAATACAAAATATTCAAAAACTATTTATGTAAAGCATTCCCACTTTTCCATATTCATCACACAATTACACCGATTAGTCAAGTATCTTCATCATTAACAATAAATCATCATAGGGTAAAATCAAGACATTATCAGGAGCAATGGAAACATATAGACATAAAAAAAGGAGTACCGCTGTACTCCAACCTTTGTTAACCTTAAATCTAATACTATGAAAAACACGATGCAAAGGTACGGAATATCTGGATATATGCAAGTAATGGAGCTTAAAAAGCATGTTTTATAACACGTTTTAAGAAAAGCAGTTCGAATGATGGATTTGTTAACAGTTTTCTAACCGTATTTCAATAAAAACAGGCTGCCTGTCGTTCTCATAAGAAAGAATCACAGGCAGCCTGTCCACTGTATAAAAAGTAACTACAGGAATTACAGTCCTAACTTTTCTGAAATTTCCAGCATACGGGTAATCGGACGTATTGCCTTTTCTGCTACTGAAGCTTCCACCTGTACTTCCGGCCATTCATACTTCAGCGTATTGTACAGTTTTTCCAGAGTATTCAAACGCATGAAATTACATTCGTTGCAGGCACAGGTACTGTCTTCCGGAGGAGCCGGTATAAAGTTCTTTTCCGGACACTTGTTACGCATCTCATACAAGATACCACTTTCGGTAGCTACAATGAAATTCTTCTTGTCGCTTGCCATGGCATATTTCAACAGGCCAGCAGTAGAACCTACCTTATCGGCCAATTTGGCTACCGCTCCTTTGCATTCCGGATGTACCAACACCGCAGCATCCGGATATTGCTGCTTCAGTTCGATAATCTTTTCGACCGAGAACCGTTCGTGTACATGACAGGCTCCATCCCACAACAGCATATTACGTCCCGTAATGGAATTGATGTAGTTTCCCAAATTCTTGTCCGGACCGAAGATAATCTTTTGGTCAGCAGGAAAACTTTCTACAATCTGTTTGGCATTGGTAGAAGTAACCACCACATCGGTTACTGCCTTTACAGCAGCACTCGTATTGACGTAAGATATGACGGTATAACCCGGGTGCTCTTTTACAAACTGACTGAAGGTATCTGCCGGACAGCTATCGGCCAATGAACAACCCGCATTCAGATCAGGAATCAGCACCTTTTTGTCCGGACACAGAATCTTGGCAGTTTCACCCATGAAGTGCACACCACACATCACAATGATATCCGCATCGGTTTTAGCTGCCCACTGTGCCAGGGCCAGACTATCCCCGATGAAATCGGCAATTTCCTGGATTTCGTCGGCCTGGTAGAAATGGCCGAGAATCACAGCGTTCTTCTCCTTGCACAGACGTTTGATTTCAGCTTTCAAGTCCATGGACTTGTCTACGGGTTCATCAACATACCCTTTTTTAACCCATTCTTCTCGATTCATATTAATTTTATATTTTTTCTTTCTCAAGAAAGAATTTATGATATTGATAATAGCCGGTTAATATTGTTGGTAAAAAGAAAGCAGTTTTCTTGCTCTTTCGGTTATGAATATTTGTCGATAAGATATCAGTTCCTTATCAACATGTTTTTTTCTTGATTATATATGTCTTATCTTCTTTTTGAACAAAATGTTCATACTATGCAAAGTTAACAACTTTCCAGTTATGAGCTGGTATTTTCAGGCTAAAAATATGTTCAAATTGGGAAAGTAAGTTTTGATTCATTTTTTTGGATTGTTGATTCTTAACTGGTTATAGTCTTTTATTTGGAATATCCAACGATTAGTTATCATTTTCTCTACCCACATTGTCTACACCTTTTCAACCGTTTTCAACAAGGTTATGAAGATAGTTCTTATCTTTGTGCACCTAAATGAATCGAGCTATGTCGGAATTGAGAAAACTGAAGATAACAGAGATGAACCGCTTGACGGTAGAAGAATTCAAAGAGGCGGAAAAGCTTCCTTTGGTGGTGATTTTGGACGAAGTGCGTAGTCTGCATAATATTGGAGCGGTTTTCCGTACTTCTGATGCTTTTCTGGTCAATCGGATTTATTTGTGCGGAATTACTGCTACACCTCCACATCCGGAAATGCACAAGACTGCGTTAGGGGCCGAGAATACAGTAGACTGGACTTATGTAAAACATACGCAAGAGGCTGTAGATGAACTTCATAAGGAAGGATATACAGTGTTGGCCATCGAACAGTGCGAAGGAAGTACTTTATTGAACGATCTGGTACTGGATAAGGATAAGAAATATGCCATTGTCATGGGGAACGAAGTGAAAGGAGTTCAGCAGGAAGTAGTGAATTCATGCGATGGATGCATCGAGATTCCTCAGTATGGTACCAAACATTCTCTGAATGTATCGGTTACGGCAGGTATTGTACTTTGGGAGTTTGCCAATAAACTGATGCAGTTCAGGTTGGGATAAATCCTACATAAGGCGGGTATATCCACCTATTTCCGGAGGGAATCAAGAGGGGGAATATCCGCCTTGTTGATAACTGTTTGATAAGTTGTTAATTTATTGATTTATATGTATATATAAAGTTATTATAACTGTCCGTTCTCTACGAGAGTCACCACTCTTTCCACCATTTTATCATCATCTTCCGGATCATATTCCTTTTTCAGACTGGCTCCGAAGAGAGCTGCAAAAGTCTGATAGAATCCTGCTTTGAAAGGACCCATAAAAGCTTTTACCAGTTGGTAAGAAGATTGGTTGCATTCCCGGTTCACCAGTTTGATCAATAGTTTTCCTTGCGAAAAGGTCAGTTTCTTCATTCGGGGAGTATATTGTTGTTTCAACCCCTTTTCTACAGCTTTGATGTGTTTGTCGCGAGACTTTTCATCGGGAAGTGTTTCCAGGTATTCGTAGGTCTCGATGACTACGTTTCTGATTTCCTTGGCCAGAGGGAGTGTCTTCTTCACATCTCTCACCAGTTTCCAATAATATTTCTGTTGCCTTTTGTTCTTGAATTTCAGCGTAGGGTAAATATAGATGTTTCTGAGCGTTATACAAGGTATAGTATCTCCTTGGTAGACGCATACAGGTACTTTATAACCACCTTTGGTTGCGGTCTTTTGTTGAGCTGTAGCTGTTGAAAATGTTGTAAAGGCGCACAGCAGTACCAGGAATATGTAGTAGTAACGCTTCATGTCCGCAAAATTAGGAATAATAATGAAGCTATCTACTCTTTGATATAAAATATTAACGTATTTGTTCATTGTTGATAACTGGCTGAATAACATGTGGAAATGTCTATTAATTAATTGGTTATTAATCTGTTGCTTTTTAACACCGGTCTGTGCGCAATCAGAATGGATGGAATGGAACGAACAGGTTTCTTCCGATGAGGAAATGAGGAACTGGACGTTGATGGATGAAGAGTTGCAGGAATTGGCCGAACACCCGTTGAATCTGAACACCGCTACACGGGAGCAATTGGAACAGTTACCTTTTTTATCCGACCAGCTGATAGAAAATATTCTCTACTACCTGTATAAGTATGGAGCGATGCTCAGTATCAACGAACTTTGGGGGGTAGAAGGAATGGATTGGAGGACAAGGCGTTATTTACAGGATTTTGTTTATGTAGGAGAAGTGCCTGCAGATAGGAAACCGGATTGGAGGAAGATATGGACAAGAAATAAACAGGAGTTGTTGACACGGGTAGGGAGGTCGTTGAATCAGAAAGCAGGATATGCCGGATACAGTGCAGAAACCTTGGATAAATATCCGAACCGAAAATACTTGGGAGATGCTTTTTACCACAATATCCGCTATCGGTTCAGTTTTGCCAACCGGTTGTTTTTCAGTTTTTCGGCCGAGAAAGATGCCGGGGAGCCTTTCTTTCGGGGAGCCAATCGGAAAGGATATGATTTTTATGCCGCCTCCTTTCTCTTACAGGACATAGGGCAGTTGAAGACCTTGGTGTTAGGCAATTATCGGGCGAATTTCGGATACGGACTGGTATTGAATACAGGTGCCAGTATGGGACTGGGGACTTCAGTCGCTTCGTTCGGTAGAATGGGAAGCGGTCTGACCAGATTTACATCGACCGCAGAAACCGGTTATCTCCGTGGTATCGGAGGTACATGGCAATGGAACAAACGGTGGAATGTATCGGCCTTTTATTCGTTCCGTAACCTGGATGCACTGGTTGATAACTCTGAAATACGGTCGTTTAAAACTGACGGGATGCATCGGCTTCAGAAAGATTTAGAGAAGAAAAATACAGTTAGCAATCACCTGGTTGGTAGTCATTTATCGTATAACGGCAAATATCTGGAAGCTGGATTAACAGCTGTTTATAACTATTATGATAAACTGTTGAATCCTGTTGAAAAGCTTTATAACCGTTTTGAGCCGAGAGGACGTCAGTTTCTGAACGTCGGTCTGCATTACAAATGGTTTTTAAGCCATCGGTGGATGTGGGCTGGCGAAACGGCCATCGATAGGCAAGGGGCTATTGCTACGCTGAATACCATCCGTTATTCACCGACTGTTCATACTACTTGGATACTTATCAACAGATATTATGACAAACGCTATCATTCGTTGTTGAGCAATGCCTGGGGAGAAAATTCAAAGACCAGTAATGAGGCTGGAATCTGCATAGGACTGGAAACGAAAATCTTACAGTCTGTCAACTTATCGGCTTATGGAGATTTTTTTTATTTTCCCTGGTACCGTTATCAGGTGGACCGCCGGAATACACTGGGAGTTTCAGGTAATATTCAGTTGAGTTATTCACATCCTCATTCACTGGGCATGTTGATAAGATATGGTATCAAGAATAAGGCGAAGAATCATACTTTATCCGATGAAAGGAAGTACGTATTACCTTATATCCGTCAACGTGTACATGCACAAGTCGCTTATATGCCTTATCCGTTTCTTACTTCCAAGACCGTTGCCGAATTTGTACGTACATCTTATGGAAGCAATGACAAGGGAAACGGCTATGCCTTAGGAGAAACGCTGAAGTTGGCTTCCGAAGATTTTCCGTTACAAGGCAGCATCAGCGGTGTATGGTTCCGGACGGATAATTATGATTCACGTGTTTATTTGTACGAACCGGGGCTGCTGTATACATTTTCCATGAATTCCCTGGAAGGCAGGGGGTACAGGATGGCGGTGAATTTACGTTACGATGGTGGAAAACGTTGGATGTTGCAAGCCAAATGGGGATGGACCCATTATTCCGACCGTAACCGTATCAGTTCGGGTACCGAAGAAATTGCGGGAAACAACAAAGCGGATATCCAGTTGCAGTTGCGGGTTAAGTGGTAAGAATCATAACAGGATATACACAGATTTGTTATCTTTGTGGTCGGATTATTATTCATTAATGGATTGTTTTATGGCAACTGTCATTTATCCTTCTCCCATTTTTGGTCCGGTGCATAGCCGCCGGCTGGGAGTGTCATTAGGTATCAATCTGCTTCCGGCAGATGGAAAGTTCTGCACATTCGATTGTATATATTGTGAATGTGGGTATAATAAGGACCATCGTCCGCATGCGAAACTCCCTTCCCGCAAGGAGGTATGCGAGGCGTTGGAAAAGAAGTTGAAAGAAATGCAGGAGAACGGACCGGAACCGAATGTTCTGACGTTTGCGGGTAACGGCGAACCGACTTCCCATCCGGAATTTGCCGGTATCATCGATGATACACTGATGTTGCGTGACCGGTATTTCCCCGAAGCCAAAGTCAGTGTATTGAGTAATGCAACGTTCATTCATAAGCCTGAAGTATTCGCTGCCCTGAATAAGATAGACAATAATATTCTGAAACTGGATACGGTTGACAGCGATTATATCCGGTTGGTGGATTGTCCGACGGGACATTACGATGTCAATCGGATTATTGAAGGAATGAAGGCGTTTCATGGAAATCTGATTGTTCAGAGCATGTTTCTGAAAGGAAAGACCGAAACAGGGGTGGATGTAGACAATACGACCGACCGTTACGTGTTGCCTTGGTTGGATGTAGTGAAAGAAATCGCTCCCCGGCAGGTGATGGTCTATACCATTGACCGCGAGACTCCCGACCATGCCTTGCAGAAGGCTACTCATGAAGAACTTGACAGGATTGTAGCTTTGCTGGAGAAAGCCGGTATCAAGGCAAGTGCTTCGTATTGATAATACCGTATAAAACAAAGGCCGTTCCAATTGGAATTTTATTCCCGTTGGAACGGCCTTTATTGTTGATATCCGTGGATAACCTGTTAATTCTTGTTCAGTTCTACAATTTCGCGTCGGGCTACTTCCAGCGCTTCGTTGATGTTGCTACAGATATTTTCCTTACCGAGCAGTTCATAGAAACCTGATTTTTCCAGTACATTGTGCACTTGTGGATTGACACCCGAAAGAATGATATGGATATTTTCCTTTTGGCTCATTTCGCACAGGGTAGTCAGGTTATGGATGCCTGTAGAATCGATGAACGGGACTTTTCTCATACGGATGATACGGATTTTCGGTCTGTCCCCCAGGCTGGCCATGATTTCTTCGAATTTGGTAGCGATACCGAAGAAATACGGACCGTTTATTTCGTATACTTCTACACCGTTAGGTATAATCAGGTGTTCTTCGTGTACCTCCAGGTCGGATTCCTTGTTCGGGTCAATTTCGTCGGTAATGACAGAAATCTGGGTTGTTTCCATGACACGTTTCATGAACAGTACACAGGCGATGACCAATCCCACCTCGATAGCTACGGTCAGGTCGAAGATAACAGTCAGGAAAAAAGTAATCAGCAACACCACTACATCTGCCTTCGGATTTTTCAACAGACCTTTGAACACCCGCCATCCGCTCATGTTGTATGATACAATGACCAGTACTCCAGCCAGACAGGCCATCGGAATGTATTTGGCCAGCGGCATCAGGAACAGCAGAATCAGCAACAGGACAATGGCGTGTACGATACCGGCAATGGGCGAGCGTCCGCCGTTGTTGATATTGGTCATTGTACGTGCGATGGCACCGGTAGCCGGAATACCTCCGAAAATCGGAGAAACAAAGTTGGCGATACCCTGAGCCACCAGTTCGGTGTTGGAATCGTGACGGTCGCCGATGACACCGTCGGCTACAGCTGCCGACAACAGAGATTCGATGGCTCCCAGTACGGCGATGGTAATGGCTACCGGGAACAGGTTCTTGATGGCTTCCCAGTCGAGGGCAGGTACAGCAGCGTCAGGAAGTTGGGCTTTGATGCTGAAGCGATCGCCGATGGTATCGATGCAGGTGATGCCTCCGTACATCTTCAGTAAATAGACTCCTACGGTAACCAGGATGATGGCTACCAGAGAGCCGGGAATTTTTTTCGAGAATTTCGGTGTGATGGCGATGATGAAGATACTGATGATGCTTACCAGGAAGTTCCACCAGTTCACGCTATCAAAATGCCGGGCATAGACCAGCCATTTTCCGATGAAATCGCCCGGTACTTTTTCTCCTTGAAAATCGAGTCCGAAAATATCGGCTATCTGTGTCGTGAAGATTGTAACGGCGATACCGCTGGTAAATCCGATGATGATAGGGTAGGGAATGAATTTGATGACGGTACCGAGTTTGAAGATACCTAATAATATAAGCAATACGCCGGCCATCATGGTGGCTACCATCAGTCCTTCTATGCCGTATTGTTGGATGATTCCATAAATGATAACGATGAATGCGCCGGTAGGGCCGCCTATCTGCACTTTGCTTCCTCCCAGAAGCGAAATGATAAAGCCGGCTACGATAGCCGTGATGATGCCTTTTTCCGGGCTAACCCCTGATGCGATACCGAATGCAATGGCCAAAGGCAATGCCACAATACCTACGATGATACCTGCCATCAGGTCTGTGGTCAGGTCAGCTTTCGTATAGCTTCTCAGCATGGTGAATAGTTTTGGCCTAAAATCAAATCCTTTCATGTTGTTGTTTGTTATAAATTATAAAAAATGATGCAAAAGTATGAATTTCATGGAACAAATCACGAAAAATTCTTGTTTTCTTTTTATATTGTAGAAAGATTCTCGGTTTTATACTTAAAGATGGTTAAATAAAAATTGTAATCATTTTAAATTTGAATTATTCTTTTTATCTTTGCAATACGAAAAAGAAATCTAAGTATAATCACTAATAACTAATCATTATGGGAAAGAGCATTAAAGGAACGAGAACAGAAAAGAATTTGGCAACTTCATTTGCAGGTGAATCACAGGCCAGAATGCGTTACACTTACTTTGCAAGTGCCGCAAAGAAAGAAGGTTTCGAACAGATCTCGGCCATTTTTACTGAAACAGCCGACCAGGAAAAGGAACACGCAAAACGTATGTTCAAATGGTTGGAAGGTGGTAAAGTGGAAATCAATGCAAGTTTTCCGGCTGGTGTCATCGGTTCTACCATCGAGAATCTGAAAGCTGCTGCTGAAGGCGAAAACGAAGAATGGTCTATGGATTATCCGAAGTTTGCCGACATCGCTGACGAAGAAGGTTTCCCGGCTATCGCTAAGATGTACCGTGAAATTGCCGTTGCGGAAAAGGGACACGAAGAAAGATACCTGGCATTGGCCAAGAACATCGAAGATGACAAGGTATTCAAGAAAGATGTTGAAGTGGTATGGCAGTGCCGCAATTGTGGTTACCTGTACGTAGGAAAGGAAGCTCCTGAAACTTGCCCGGCATGTCTGCATCCACAGGCTTACTTCGAAGTGAAGAAGACAAATTATTAAACAGAATTAACTGCATAAATTGATTATTGGATAGAGAGGTCTGGTCCGGTGTTACGGATTAGACCTTTTTCTTCTATCTACATGCTATAGAAGGTTCTAATTTAGAATGGATAAAAATACCTAATTTGAGGTATTGTGTTGTGTTTCAGAAATTCAGAACTTTGTCATACAGAAATTAAAAGAATCAACCTAAAACAAGAAAGATATGAAAATAAAATCAATTATAGGTCGTGAAATCCTTGATTCACGCGGGAATCCTACCGTAGAAGTGGAAGTGAAGTTGGAATCGGGTATCATCGGACGTGCGTCTGTCCCCTCAGGTGCTTCTACTGGCGAACACGAAGCGTTGGAACTTCGTGATAAGGATGCCAGCCGTTACGGTGGAAAAGGAGTGTTGAAAGCGGTTGAAAATGTCAATAAGATCATTGCTCCTGCCTTGGCAGGCTGGTCTGTATTGGAGCAGCGTGCCATCGATAAGAAGATGCTGGAACTGGACGGTACTAAGACGAAATCGAATCTGGGTGCCAATGCCATCTTGGGTGTATCTCTGGCGGTAGCCAAGGCAGCCGCCAATTACCTGAATGTTCCGTTGTACCGGTATATCGGTGGGGTAAATACGTATGTCTTGCCGGTTCCGATGATGAATATCATCAACGGAGGTTCTCATAGCGATGCTCCGATTGCTTTCCAGGAATTCATGATTCGTCCGGTAGGAGCCGCTTCTTTCCGTGAAGGATTACGAATGGGGGCCGAAGTGTTCCATGCGCTGAAGAAAGTGTTGCACGACCGTGGGCTGAGTACCGCGGTAGGCGATGAAGGCGGTTTTGCTCCGGCATTGAACGGAACCGAAGATGCTTTGGAATCTATCCTGGCGGCTATCCAGAAAGCCGGATACGTACCCGGAAAAGATGTAATGATTGGGATGGACTGTGCTTCTTCGGAATTTTACAAGGACGGTATATACGATTATACCATTTTCGAAGGCGAGAAGGGCAAGAAGCGTACTTCGGAAGAACAGATTGCTTATCTGGAGGAATTGATTGGTAAATATCCGATTGATTCCATCGAAGACGGTATGAGTGAAAACGATTGGGAAGGCTGGAAGCAGCTGACGGCCCGTATCGGCGACCGTTGCCAGTTGGTAGGCGATGACCTGTTTGTTACGAATGTAGAGTTCCTGTCGAAGGGTATCGCTACCGGTTGCGCCAATTCCATTCTGATTAAAGTGAATCAGATCGGTTCGTTGAGCGAAACGCTCGATGCCATCGAGATGGCTCACCGCCACGGGTATACTACGGTTACTTCTCACCGTTCGGGTGAAACGGAAGACGCTACCATTGCCGATATTGCGGTAGCTACCAATAGTGGTCAGATCAAGACCGGTTCGTTGAGCCGTTCGGACCGTATGGCGAAATACAACCAGTTGCTTCGCATCGAAGAAGAACTGGGAGATTTGGCGGTATATGGTTACAAACGTATCAAATCATAATTTGCTGTAGTTAGAGAGAAGGTATGAAGCCGGTTTCGGTTTCATACCTTCGTTAAATATAATAAGGTATATCCGGATGGACAAAAATAGGCCGATTGTTTGATGCAAAAAAATATCGGATTTAAACGTGTTGGAAATAAGGATATTAGTAACTAAAATAAATAAAATCTGAAAATTTCTTCTCAATATGTTTGCAGGTTTCAGAAAAATGCCTACCTTTGCAACCGCAATCGAGAGAGAAAGCAACGAAACAAAAACTTAATGGTGCGTTAGTTCAGTTGGTTAGAATACATGCCTGTCACGCATGGGGTCACGGGTTCGAGTCCCGTACGCACCGCGAAAGCTCTGATTCTGTAAGGAATCGGAGCTTTTTTTATTACCGGTACAACATCATTCTTGTCATCTGTTCACGGGTGAAGTTCACCGTTTGAACCCCTAATCTTAAACAGGTTCTCTGAGGATTCTTTGGCTTGGAGAATTCTATTGTCGGATACAGTTTTTTCTTTGCGTTATGTTATTGGTGATTTTACTTTCTTTTTGCTTGTATTTTATTTGTTTTCCTGACTGATACGTTTTTAGATTCGGGTAATCCAGACTCGTTTTTGCATAAGAAAACGGATGAATATCCGCTTTCCGGTCGGTATATGCGCAAAATATACATTTCCGATGCATTTTAAATTGGAAAAACACGGGCAGAAAAAAATTTTTTGACCGCATAAACGGATTAATCTTCCTAGGGAAGTGGAAGAAAACTCCCAGGTGTTTTGAGGCATCGCTGAAAAAAGTCGGTTTAAGTCGGTTTATTCTACGGGTTGAAGTGCCTGGATAGAGAATATCCGGTTGATAATAAGTAGGTAAAAATGTATCGATAGATGGTATCTGTTCCGATTTTACCTGTATCCGTATCAGAATGTACGGATTAATCGAATTGATGGAACTAAATGATTGGCATGGAACGGCTGAGAATCTTATTCCGATAAGGAAACTGAATCGGACTCCGAAACAGGCGATTCTCAGCTCTTGGAATTATCAGAATGTCATCGGTTGACAAAATGCTCAACCTTTCCTGCAAGAAAAAATACATAGGAACGGAATCTGTCTTTTGTTCAAGAAGATTCCGTCCTTTCTTTAAAGAACGAATACCGTAAATACCAGCAGGCTGGCAGCCAGGACGACGGCTATGATTTTCCAACTTTCGGGGTATTGGGTAAGGCTTTCCTTCTTTTTCATGGTTGTTTGATTTTTGAGTAACGTTTTTAAAACGTTTGATGCCCCTGTTTGGCTTGTTGCGTTAAGTCTCTTTAGGGAAAAAGGAAAGAATTTCCAGAAGCGTTAACGATTCGTCCCGGATAAAGGAAATCCCTTACCTCTCCGGGACGGAAAGATAAGGGAGAAAAGAGTCTGCGGGGAATGAATTTATTCGTTGACCCACACGTGCTGGATTTCCACGATGTACATCTTGTGGAAATTGCCGTGACCTTCGCCATACCATTTATCGATGAGCGAAGCATCCAGGAACTGTTCCGGCTTAATCATGTCGGCATACAGCTTTCTGCATTCCAGGGTCAGACGTGCCTGTTCGTAGGCGATGTTTCCATCCGGTGTAACCTGCGGTTTCAGTCCGGTAGCCGCTACCTTGTCGATGTTCCGGCCCGACTGGGAACCGCATATCTTGTGAATGTCCTTGTGTGCTTCGCCCAGGAAAGAAAGAGTCAGGGTTTCGCCTGCTTCGATGAACTCGTACGTATAGCGCTCCGGGCGGATAAAAATGAAGGCGACGGGTTTTCCCCACAAGATACCGGTACCTCCCCAGCTGGCGGTCATCGTATTGAATTTTTCGGGTGTGCCGGCGGTTACCAGCATCCATTCCTTGCCGATGGCATGGAACATATTGTCTTTTAATTCAGAAACGGTCAGTTCTTTCATACAAATCTGTTTTTAGCATTAATTTCCCGACGAAAATACATAAAATTAGCCGATTCCGGCGATAGCTTTTCATCTTTTATCACCGTGGCCGATAAAAATAGGAGAGGGACAACCCGAAAAATCGTTTTCTTGTTCCCTCTTTTTGACGTATCTTTGTAGCCGTTTCAATGATAACTAAAGAAAGGAAAGACTGTGGCAAAGGATAATGAAGTCGTACTGACTCCCATGATGAAGCAATTCTTCGATTTGAAGGCGAAGCATCCGGATGCGATTATGCTCTTCAGATGCGGTGACTTTTATGAAACCTATTCGGAAGATGCCGTGGCGGCATCCGAGATTCTGGGAATCACTTTGACCAAACGGGCCAACGGACAGGCAAAGAGTGTAGAGATGGCGGGATTTCCTCACCATGCCCTCGATACGTATCTGCCTAAGCTGATCCGGGCCGGACGACGGGTAGCTATCTGCGACCAGTTGGAAGACCCTAAACTGGCCAAAAAGCTGGTGAAGCGGGGAATTACCGAACTGGTGACCCCGGGGGTAGCCATCAACGACAATGTACTTTCCTACAAAGAGAATAATTTCCTGGCGGCCGTACACTTCGGCAAGAACGTGTGTGGCGTGGCTTTTCTGGATATTTCCACCGGTGAGTTTCTGACGGCCGAAGGAGCCCCCGAGTACATCGACAAGCTGCTGAACAACTTCGGTCCGAAAGAAGTCCTGTTCGAGCGGGGGAAACGGGGCATGTTCGAAGGGAATTTCGGGAACAAGTTCTTTACCTTCGAGCTGGATGACTGGGTATTCAACGAGACTTCCGCCCGCGAAAAACTACTGAAACATTTCGGTACACACTCCTTGAAGGGATTCGGAGTGGAACATCTGCACAATGGCATCATTGCTTCCGGAGCCATTCTGCAATACCTTGACATGACCCAGCATTACCAGACGAACCACATCAAGGCACTGGCACGTCTGGAGGAAGACCGTTACGTTCGTCTGGACAAGTTTACGGTGCGGAGTCTGGAACTGATGGGCAGCATGAACGAGGGGGGAACCAGTCTGCTGGATATCATCGACCATACCATCAGTCCGATGGGAGCCCGTCTGCTGAAACGCTGGATGGTTTTTCCGCTCAAGGATGTGAAGCCTATCAACGAACGGCTGGATGTGGTGGAGTTCTTTTTCCGCGAGCCGGAGTTCAAGGATTTCATCGAAGAGAAACTACACCTGATAGGCGATTTGGAGCGTATCATCTCGAAGGCGGTGGTAGGGCGTATCTCTCCGCGCGAGGTCGTACAGCTCAAGGTGGCTTTACAGGCCATCGAACCCATCAAGACGGCTTGTCTGCATGCTTCCGACGCAAGCCTGAACCGGATAGGGGGACTGCTGAACCCGTGTGAGTCCATCCGCGACAAGATAGCCCGCGAAATCAAGAACGACCCTCCGTTGCTGGTCAACAAGGGGGGAGTCATCGCCGACGGAGTGAATGAAGAACTGGACGAGTTGCGTCGGATTTCCTATTCCGGAAAAGATTATCTCCTGCAGATTCAGCAACGTGAAATCGAACAGACGGGCATTCCGAGTCTGAAGATAGCCTACAACAATGTGTTCGGTTATTACATCGAGGTGCGGAACGCCCACAAGGATAAGGTGCCTGCCGAATGGATACGCAAGCAGACGCTGGTGAACGCCGAGCGATACATCACGCAGGAACTGAAGGAGTACGAAGAAAAGATATTGGGGGCCGAAGATAAGATTCTGTCGCTGGAGACCAAGCTGTACAACGAGCTGGTTGCATCGCTGATGGATTACACCGAGGCCATCCAGGTCAACGCCAACCAGATAGCCCAACTGGACTGCCTGCTTTCGTTTGCCAATGTAGCCAAAGCCAACCGATACATCCGTCCGGTAATAGCCGACGACGACGTACTGGATATCAAGCAGGGCCGCCATCCGGTCATCGAGAAACAACTTCCGTTGGGAGAATCCTATATCGCCAACGATGTGTATCTGGATACGGAAACCCAACAGATTATCATCATCACCGGACCGAACATGGCCGGTAAGTCTGCTTTGCTCCGCCAGACGGCACTGATTACCCTGATGGCACAAATCGGTTGTTTCGTACCGGCGGAAAGTGCGCACATCGGTCTGGTAGACAAGATTTTCACCCGTGTAGGGGCGAGTGATAATATTTCGGTGGGCGAGTCTACCTTCATGGTGGAAATGAACGAGGCAGCCGATATCCTGAATAACCTTTCGGCCCGGAGCCTGGTGCTCTTCGATGAATTGGGACGAGGAACCTCTACCTACGACGGTATTTCCATCGCTTGGGCCATCGTAGAATATATTCACGAGCACAAGAAAGCACATGCCCGTACACTGTTCGCTACCCATTACCACGAGTTGAACGACATGGAAGCCCAGTTCAAGCGTATCAAGAACTACAACGTATCGGTGAAGGAAGTTGACAACAAGGTGATTTTCCTCCGCAAACTGGTACGGGGCGGGAGTGAACACTCTTTCGGTATCCATGTGGCGAAGATGGCGGGTATGCCTAAATCCATCGTGAACCGTGCCGACGAAATCCTGCATCAGCTGGAAGAAGAGAACCGTCAGGAGGGTATCTCCTCGAAACCGAAGCCGGCTTCGAAGAAACAAGCTTCTTCGGATGGCATTCAGTTGAGCTTCTTCCAGTTGGACGACCCGGTTCTGTGTCAGATACGTGATGAAATCCTGCACCTGGATGTCAATAACCTGACTCCGATAGAGGCGCTGAACAAGCTGAACGAAATCAAGAAGATTGTGCGGGGGAAATAAAGTATAGGCAAACGAAAATTACCGGTAAAGTTCCGTATGCTGTGCGGCCCATGAACAGATAGGGCCGCCGTGCGGTGGTACATACCGATGAGTATTGATGTGAGAAATAGTTACTGGACTTGAGAATCAGACTGGGTTTGAAACAAAAAATCCCTAAGAGTTGTCTCTCAGGGATTTTTTCAGTTGGACTACCAGGATTCGAACCTGGACAAACAGAACCAAAACCTGTTGTGCTACCATTACACCATAGTCCAAACTTTCGGTGCTTTCCTCAGAAAGCGATGCAAAGATAAGAGTTTTGCACTGTATTCTCCAAATATTTTTCCACTTTTTTTAGCATTCCCTTTTTTCGTTGTACTTTTGCTTAAAATCATGAACAACGGAATATGAAAAAGCTATTACTTTCTTTAGCCTTCGGAATGGGAGCAGCCGGTGCGATGGCCGTTACCCCATTGTGGATGCGCGATGTACGCATCTCGCCCGACGGCAAGCAGATTCTCTTTTGTTACAAAGGAGATATTTATAAGGTGGCTTCCGGCGGAGGTGAAGCTGTACAGTTGACTACCCAGGATTCGTATGAATCGGCTCCGGTATGGTCGCCGGACGGTAAGCAGATAGCGTTTGCCAGCGACCGTTTCGGCAATCAGGATGTCTTTGTCATGCCGGCCGACGGAGGTCCGGCCAAGCGTCTGACTACCCATTCGGCCGGAGAAACCCCACAGGCCTTCTCACCCGACGGTCAGTACGTTCTGTTCTCTGCCAGTATCCAGGATCCGGCCAGTAGTGCCTTGTTCCCAACCTCGGCCATGACCGAACTGTATCAGGTACCGGTGGCCGGTGGAAGAGTCCGTCAGGTATTGGGAACTCCTGCCGAGATGGTCAGCTTCAGCCCGGCGGGAGATGTTTTCCTGTATCAGGACCGGAAAGGCTTCGAAGACGAATGGCGCAAACATCATACCTCTTCCATCACCCGCGATGTCTGGATGTATGATACCCGTACCGGAAAGCATACCAATCTGACCAATCGTCCCGGAGAAGACCGGAACCCGGTATTTGCTCCCGACGGCAAACAGGTGTATTTCTTGAGCGAACGGGAAAAAGGTTCGTTCAATGTCTACCGGTTCCCGTTGGATAATCCGAAACAGGCACAACCGTTGACTTCGTTCACGACTCATCCGGTCCGTTTCCTTTCCGTAGCCGGAAACGGTACCTTGTGTTATACCTACGACGGAGAAATCTATACCCAGGCTCCTCAGGGACAGCCGCAGAAAGTAGCCGTTTCGCTGATTACCGACGCTGCCGAACTGCCGGAAACCCTGACTTTCACGAAAGGGGCCAGTGAAGCGGTTGTTTCGCCGGATGGCAAGCAGGTGGCTTTCATTGTCCGTGGAGAAGTGTTTGTCACTTCCGTAGAATATGGAACTACCAAGCAGATTACTCATACGCCGGCCACTGAGAAGGGACTTTCGTTTGCTCCCGATAACCGTACCCTGGTGTATGCCAGCGAACGGTCCGGAAACTGGCAGCTCTATACGGCACGGATTGCCCGGGAGGAAGACCCGAATTTCCCGAACGCTACCTTGATAGACGAGGAAGTGTTGCTTCCGTCTGAAACCGTGGAACGGATGTATCCTCAGTTCTCTCCCGATGGCAAGGAAGTGGCCTTCATCGAAGACCGTAGCCGGCTGATGGTGGTCAATCTGGCTACCAAGCAAGTGAGACAGGTAACTGACGGTTCCCTGTGGTACAGTACCGACGGTAATTTCTCATATAGCTGGTCGCCCGACGGAAAATGGTTTACTTTGGAATGCATCGGCAACCGTCACGACCCGTATTCCGATATCGGCCTGGTACGTGCCGACGGAACTGGAAAGGTGATCAATCTGACCGGAAGCGGTTATACCAGCAGTTCTCCACGCTGGGTAATGGACGGTAACGCCATTCTCTTTACTACCGAACGTTACGGTATGCGTAACCATGCTTCGTGGGGTTCGCTGGACGATGTGATGCTGGTTTTCGTCAACCAGGATGCGTACGATAAGTTCCGCCTGAGCAAGGAAGATTATGAACTCCAGAAGGAACTGGAAAAGGAACAGGATGAGGCTGCCGATAAGAAGGATGATAAGAAAAAAGACGATAAGAAATCGGATAAGAAAAAGGAGGAGCCGGCAAAGGACATTGTGGTGGAACTGGACGGTATTCAGGACCGGATTGTCCGTCTGACTCCCAATTCGTCGAGTCTGGCTTCGGCTATTCTTTCGAAAGACGGTGAACAACTGTATTATCTTTCTTCGTTCGAAGGTGGGTTTGATATGTGGAAGATGGATCTGCGCAAGCATGAAACCAAATTGTTGCACAAGATGGATGCCGGTTGGGGAAACATGGAACTGGATAAAGAAGGAAAGAACCTGTTCGTATTGGGAGCCGGAACCTTGCAGAAGATGGATACCGGTTCGGATGTTTTGAAACCAGTATCGTATAAGGCTGTAATGAAGATGGACCGGGCAGCCGAACGGGAATACATGTTCGACCATGTTTGTAAGCAGGAGAAGAAACGTTTCTATGAGGTGAACATGCACGGTGTGGATTGGGAGATGATGTCTGCCAGCTACCGGAAGTTCCTGCCTCATATCAACAATAATTATGACTTTGCGGAACTGTTGAGCGAACTGCTGGGAGAACTGAATGTGTCGCATACTGGAGGCCGTTTTTATCCGTCTGTACCGGGCGAGGCTACTGGAAACCTGGGAATCTTGTATGATTGGGATTATGAAGGGAACGGAGTGCGTGTGGCCGAAGTTGTGGAGAAAGGTCCTTTCGACCGGAAGAATACACGTTTGAAAGCCGGTATGGTTATTGAAAAGATTGATGGGGAAACGATTGCCCCCAATACCGATTATTCTACCTTATTAAATGGTAAAAGTGGAAAGAAGGTTTTGGTTTCTCTGTATGACCCGCAAAGCGGTTCCCGTTGGGATGAAGTGGTGAAGCCTATCAGTAACGGTAGTTTCCAGGATTTGCTTTATAAGCGATGGGTGAAACAACGGGCTGCCGATGTAGAGAAGTGGTCGAACGGCCGATTGGGATATGTTCATATTGAATCGATGGACGACGGTAGTTTCCGTACGGTCTATTCCGATATTTTGGGTAAATACAATAATTGTGAAGGTATCGTCATTGATACTCGTTTCAACGGTGGTGGTCGCTTGCACGAAGACATTGAAGTCTTGTTCTCGGGCAAGAAATACCTGACGCAGGTAGTTCGCGGACGGGAAGCTTGCGATATGCCGAGTCGCCGCTGGAACAAGCCTTCTATTATGGTACAGTGTGAAGCCAATTATTCGAATGCACACGGCACACCGTGGGTTTACCATTATAAGCAGATGGGTAAACTGGTCGGAGCTCCGGTTCCCGGAACCATGACAACAGTCAGCTGGGAACGTCTGCAGGATCCGTCCTTGGTGTTCGGTATTCCGGTGGTAGGCTATCGTACGGAAGACGGTTCTTATCTGGAGAACAAGCAGCTGGAACCGGATGTCTATGTACTCAATGCTCCGGAGACCATCGTCAAGGGAGAAGATACCCAGCTGAAGGCAGCTGTAGATGAATTATTGAAGGAATTGAAATAAGTTTCACTTTTCCTTTTGATATATCCGTTCCAATTTGAGAATTCAAGTTGGAACGGTTTTTTATATATGGGGTTGTATTTTTCTTAGAAAGAGATTCCTATGTTTGATAGTCAGTTATTTGGGTAGAAAAAAGAATGATCTTGTTTAACGATAAAAAAACAAACCTGTTTCCGGAAGAGCATTTTTGTAATTTTTTCTGCTAAACGAACAAATTTATTTTATATATTTGCATAATGATAATTTTCTTCCTAAGAAAATAGCAAGAATAGTTAAACCTAAATTTAATTCTTATGCAAAAACAAGTTAGACTTGTCAGTATGCTCTTGTGTTTAGGCATGGGGGTTGCAGGAGGATTTCCTGCGTATGCATCCAGTGAATCAGTTTCTGTACAGCAGCAGAACGGTATCTGTAAAGGTGTCGTTAAAGATGGTACCGGTGAACCGGTTATCGGTGCTTCTGTGTTAGTCAAAGGGACTACTAACGGTACGATTACGGATATTGATGGTAATTTTACTATCAGTGGAGTCAAGAAAGGTGCTACCATTGAAGTTTCTTTTGTAGGATATGTTACTCAGAATCTTACATGGAATGGACAAACTTTAACAGTAACTTTGAAGGATGATACACAAGCCTTGGACGAAGTGGTAGTTGTAGGATTTGGTTCGCAAAAGAAAGCGAATCTTACAGGAGCTGTAACTACAGTAAAGATGGATGAGGTATTGGGAGATCGTCCTTTAGCAAAAGCTGCTGATGCTTTGCAAGGGGCTGTTCCTGGATTGTTGGTAAGTAGCGGAGGTAACTCTGTTGGTTCTAGTAAATCGTTTCAAATTCGTGGAGCTTATTCATTGGGTATTCAGAACAGTGATGGAACTTATGGTGCTAGTGTTGCTCCTTTAGTGTTGATTGATAATGTGGAAGGTGATATTGACATGTTAAATCCAGACGATATTGAATCAATTACAGTTCTAAAAGATGCTGCCTCATCAGCTATCTACGGAGCTCGTGCTGCTGGAGGTGTTATTTTGGTTACTACTAAACGTCCGAAGGGTGATACTCGTTTTCAATTAAATTATAATAATAATTTTGCTTTTGCCAATGCAATAAATCTTCCAAAACAAACGTCACTGGAAACATATTTGCATGCATATCAGGATGCAGAAGGTGATCAATATTGGTCATTAGGTGCTCCAAGTGTCAGCCGTTGGTTGGAGTTGTTGGAACAGTATAAACAGAATCCTGGTTCGTTAGAAGTAAAAGGTGATGGTATATTTAAAGATGCAGATGGGGCATTGTATTATTTGAATGAAAAAGATCTGGTAGAAAATATGTTGGAAAGTAGTTTCCAACAAACACATAATTTATCAGTAAGTGGAGGTACAGAAAAACTTCGTTATCGTTTGTCTGCTGGTATGGTGGATAGTGATGGTGTTTTAATAACCAATAAAGACTCTTATACTCGTATGAATGTCAGTAGTTTTATATCGGCTGATATTACCAGTTGGTTTACACAGGAGGCTACTTTAAGTTATGCACATAGTAAGAACTCATTACCACAATCTTCTGCTGGAGGTATTTATAGTACTCGTTTGGTGTCGTATTATCCAGAAGGCTCAATGCCTGAAGGATATGGTACAGGTGCTGATGATAATTTATCATTCTTTACACCGAAAAATCAGATTTTAGCTGCCAATACAGATAAGAATATTAATGATAATCCACGTATATTCTTGAAATCTATTCTGAAACCGTTGAAGGGATTAGAAATAGCATTTGAATATACCTTCGATAAGAACATGTATGATTATCATTATTATACAGGAGTAACAAACATGACTTCCATTCAAGGGGGTAAGGATGTGTATCCATCGAACGATTATCTGCGTAAATACAAGCAATATACAGATTATAATGCTATCAACTTGTATGGTACCTATAGTTTTGATTTGGCAAATGATCATCATTTCAAGGTTATGGCCGGATTCAACCAAGAATCCAGTTATCAGGAAACAGTGGATGTGTACTCTTATGGTCAGGCAGTAGTAGAAGTACCTTCGTTGGGAGGTGGTACTTCTACTTTAAGTGCTAAGGACTATTATACAGAATATGCTGTACGTGGCGGTTTCTTCCGAGTAAATTATAATTATAAGGATAAATATTTATTGGAAGTCAATGGTCGTTATGACGGCTCTTCTCGTTTCCCGAAGGATTCTCGTTTCGGTTTTTTCCCGTCTGTATCAGCTGGATGGAACATTGCTCAGGAAAAATTTATGGAAGGAGCAAGTGACTGGTTGGGAATGCTGAAGATTCGTGGATCTTACGGTATGATTGGTAACCAGAATATTGTAGAATATGCTTTTATTCCTTCTATGTCTATCAATAATAAGTATAGTGGTTGGCTGGTTGACGGAAATATGGTGACTGCCGTTACTTCTTTGCCTTCGCTGGTTAGTTCTTCTTTTACTTGGGAAAAAGTAGGTACAACCAATGTTGGTATTGATTTTTCTTTGTTCAACAGTCGTCTTTCCGGTCTTTTTGAGTGGTATCAGAAAGATACAAAGGGTATGTTGGCTCCAGGCATGCAGTTACCGGCAGTAGTGGGAGCTTTAGCTCCTTATCAGAATACTGCCGACATGCGTACACGCGGATGGGAGTTTAACGTGAACTGGCGCGATCAAATCGGTAAGGTAGGTTATCGCATTGGTTTCAATATATCTGATAGTAAGAGTGAAATTACGAAGTATGATAGTAATGAGTCTAAACTGTTAAGCAGTTATTATGAAGGACAGCAACTCGGAGAAATTTGGGGATATGTATACGATGGCTTTTATACAGTTGATGATTTCGAAGATACACAGACTTGGAAACTCAAAGAAGGTGTAGTGGCTATCAACGGATACAATCCTCGTCCTGGTGATGTAAAATTCAAGAACCTGCGTGATGATGAACAAGGTGAGAACTTGATTTATTCAGGTAATGGTACCGTAGATAATCCGGGTGATCAGAAGATTATTGGTAATAGTTTGCCTCGTTATTTATATGGTATCAATTTAGGAGTGAGCTATGAAGGTTTCGATTTGAGCGTATTCCTGCAAGGAACTGGGAAACGGGATGCTTGGTTGGCAAATACATTGACATTCCCGATGTATGCGGATTATAAGTTTATTCCATTATATGAAGGATTGGAAAATTATTGGAAGCCGGTAGATGCAGCAGGTGGTGATTATACTTGTGCTAATCCCGATGCAGAATTCCCACGTATTTATGGTAGTTATGGAAATATGGGATCCAACTACCGTACTTCGGACAGATATTTGTCGGACGCTTCATACTTGCGAATCAAGAATGTGACACTTTCTTATTCATTCCCAAAGCAGTGGATTAAGAAAATGGCTTTATCACAGCTGAAGGCATTTGTAAGTGTAGAAAACCTAGCAACGTTCTCTTCATTAGCAAAAGGTATTGACCCAGAAACTTTGTCATGGAATTACCCTGCTTTCCGCACAGTTTCATTTGGTCTGAATCTTTCATTGTAAAATAACCTTAAAACGAATTTGTATGAAAAAACTATTAATAGGTCTTGCTGTTCTTTCCGGATTATCTTTTACTGGATGTAACGATAGTTTCTTGGATAAGACTCCTGTTACGGATTTAACAGAAGATAATGCATTCAAATCTTATGATAATTTCAAGAACTTTATGTGGCCATGCTACGAAATGTTTGTCAATACAACTATACGTACTTCCACTCGAAGTAATGGATGGGGAACTGGTGGACAGTATGAGGGAGATGTAGATGCCGGATATTTAAATAAACGTTCACCGAGTGGATTCAATCAGTTTGCCTATCAGACAAAAGGAAGCACAGCTTCAGGTAACGGCTGGGATTTCAGTTCTTATATCCGTCGAATCAATATTATGCTTTCACATATCGGTGAATCGGATATGACAGAGACTGAAAAAGAACATTGGCAGGCAGTCGGTTATTTTTTCCACTCTTTTTGGTATATGGAATTGATTGACCGTTTTGGTGATGTCCCTTGGGTAAATCAAGTATTGACAGAGGAATCGCCAGAAATTTATGGGGAAAGAATGCCTCGTACAGAAGTTGCTGATTCTGTATTGACACGTTTACAGTGGGCTGAAACGCATATCGGTGATTTTGAATCACAGGATGGCGAAAATACGATAAATCGTGATTGTGTACGTGCTGCTTTATCTCGTTTTACGTTACGTGAAGGTACATGGCGTAAATATCATGGATTGGAAGGTTCGGATAAATATTTACAGGAATGTGTTCGTGTATCAGAACTGTTGATGACAGATTATCCGACTTTGTATACCGGTACTGACGGGCAGCCTGGAGCTGGATATGGTGAAATGTGGACAACAGAAGATTTGGGAACTGTACCAGGTATTATCCTCTATAAATCTTATGTTCAGAATATTAATGCAATACAAGGAGGATGTTATATAGAACATACTTCTAGTCATGATGTGGAGATGAATCAAAATACGGTAGATTTGTATTTAATGAAGAATGGTAAACCTATTCATAATGAAGCGTCAGGTTACTATGGTGACAAGACTATGTATACAACTTTCCGTGATCGGGATCCTCGTCTTTATCATACTGTGATGCCTCCGTATAAGGTTGAAGCAAACGGAGTAAATAAGCCCGCAGAGAATCCGAATGCTACATGGGGATATACATCTGATCCAGCTGATCGTGAATATATTGATTTGATGGGTGCCAATTACAGTAGTAGTAATCCTGGTGTTGGTATGAAACGTTTGCCAGCACAGAACTGGTCGGCTTCTTTAGTACCTCAGATTCCCAATTTGGGTACTGGTGCCTTTGTTACTTGCCGTTCGGGATATTATGTATGGAAATTGTATTGTTGTTGGGAAGAGAACTTTAATAACGGTACACTGAATGTTGCTGATAAACCAATATTTAAGATTGAAGAGGTATTGTTGAATTATGCAGAGGCAAAGGCTGAATTGGGACAATTTACTCAGGATATAGCTGATAAGACAATTAATAAATTAAGAGATCGTGCTGGTGTCTCACGAATGAATGTCGGTGAAATTAATGATAGTTTTGATCCGGATCGCCCTTATTATTATCCGGAAGGTAATTCAACAGGAGTTCAAGTACCTGCTTTGTTGTGGGAAGTACGTCGTGAGCGTATTGTTGAATTAATGGGTGAAGGTTTTGGTTTCTATGATGTACGCCGCTGGCGTATGGCTCCTTGGTTCTTGAATCGTGCAGCAAAAGGTATTTGGGTATCTAAGGACTTTGCTTTAGCTAATGGCATGACTTTATATAATCCGAACACAGGAGTATCTGATGGGCAAAATGGTTCAATGACAGAAGGCTATTTATATTTGTTTAATGATCCTTTGGCTGAGGGAAAAGGCTGGTTAGATAAATATTATCTGTATCAAGTTCCAACGGATGAGATATTGTTGAACCCAAATCTGACTCAAAATCCTGGTTGGTAATATATCTTTTGAAAAAGAGAAAATAGGAAAAAGTCTGTTGGAGTCAATTGTAGAGATGTCCGGCAGACTTTTTTATTCGAAAGCAACTAAAATTTTTTTATTTGATAGGTGTAAACTCTTTTTACACTGTAATAATTATTCGTATATTCGTAACCACTAATACTAAAGATTGATTTTATGAGTACACTACAGCGATGGATGATGGGAGCCGGGATGTTGGCGGTTGCCTGTCCGAATGTCTTGTCTGCCGAAAAGGCAACATCTCCTAACATTATTTTTATTTTATGTGATGATATGGGGTATGGTGATTTGGGATGTTACGGACAGAAATACATCCATACACCGAATCTGGATCGCATGGCACAGGAAGGTATGCTGTTTACGCAGGCGTATGCGGGAAGCCCGGTCAGTGCCCCTTCTCGTGCTTCGCTGATGACAGGCCAGCATTCCGGACACGGACATGTGCGTGGAAACAAAGAATATTGGCCACAGGCTCCTACCATGAAATACGGTGATAATACCGAATGGACTGTGGTAGGTCAAGAACCTTATGACCCGCAGCACATCATTCTGCCTGAAATCATGAAGAAGAACGGATATACTACCGGTATGTTCGGAAAATGGGCCGGAGGCTATGAGGGCTCTTGTTCAACCCCTGACAAACGGGGTATAGATGAGTTCTACGGCTATATCTGCCAGTTCCAGGCACATCTCTATTATCCGAACTTCCTGAACCGCTACAGCACTTCGAAAGGCGATACTGCGACCATCCGTATCGTTATGGACCAGAACATTAATTATCCGATGTTCGGTGATGACTATAAGAAACGTACCCAATATTCGGCCGAAATGATTCATCAGGAAGCTTTGGCATGGCTTGATAAACAGGATGGCTCACAACCGTTTTACGGATTCTTTACTTATACACTTCCTCATGCCGAACTTGCTCAGCCCAACGATTCCATTCTTCAGAGTTACAAGAAAAAATTTTTTGTAGACAAGACATGGGGAGGAAGCGAAGGTTCTCGTTACAATGCGGTTGTCCATACGCATGCCGAATTTGCCGGTATGATTACCCGTCTGGACCAGTATGTAGGTGAAGTTTTGGCGAAACTGAAAGAGAAAGGACTGGACGAGAATACGATTGTTATTTTCAGTAGTGATAACGGTCCTCATGAAGAAGGCGGAGCAGATCCTGAATTCTTCGGTCGTGACGGTAAGTTACGTGGTTTGAAGCGTCAGTGTCTGGAGGGAGGTATCCGGGTACCGTTCATTGTACGTTGGCCTGGACATGTGAAAGCCGGAACCGTAAACAATCATCAGTTGGCTTTTTATGATGTAATGCCGACGTTCTGTGAGTTGATAGGCGATAAGAAATTCCCGAAAAAGTACTTGAACAAGAAGCTGGAAGGCGATTGTTTCGATGGCATTTCGTTTGTTCCGACCCTGTTGGGAAAAGATGAACAGCAACAGAAACATGATTTCCTGTATTGGGAATTCCATGAAACGGACCAGATTGGTGTACGTATGGGCGACTGGAAGATGGTGGTAGTGAAAGGAGTTCCTCACCTGTATGACTTGGCGAACGATATTCATGAAGACCATGACATTGCTGCCCAGCATCCGGACATTGTGAAACAGATGAAGGAAATTATCCGGCAGGAACATCGGCCCAATGATTTGTTCCCTGTCACTTTACCGGCTTTTGATTGATACTTCCATGAACGGACATAAATGAACGAGAAACCTGTTCCCGGCTTTTCTGGAGAACAGGTTTTTTTTGTTGGGGAAACGTTATTACCGGATTCTTCCTCATCTTCCATATCCGTAGATAAAAAATCCGTTTTCCTCTGCCGTAAAAGGCCAGGGAAAACGGATTTTTCAATTTATAGAAGGGATGTCTTATTTGGCGATAATCAGGTAATAGTTCTTTTTACCACGTTGTACCAGCAGGTATTTTTCATCCAACAGGTCAGCTGCAGTGATAACCTGATCGAAAGCAGCCAGTTTTTCCTTGTTCAATGAAACACCACCGCCCTGAACCAGTTTACGCATTTCTCCTTTTGACGGGAAGATAGCGGCTTTTTCTGTAAACAGGTCGACAGCCTTGATACCAGCTTCGATGTCAGCTTTGGCTACTTCGAACTGAGGAACACCCTCGAAAACGGCCAATAAGGTATCTTCGTCCAGTTTCTTCAAAGCTTCGGAAGTAGCATTTCCGAACAGGATACCGGAAGCTTCTACAGCAGCGTTGTAATCGGCTTCAGAGTGTACCATGATGGTTACTTCTTTGGCCAGGCGTTTTTGTAGAACGCGCAGGTGTGGAGCCTGGTCGTGTTCTGCAATCAGTCCGTCTATTTCTTCTTTGCTCAGTGAGGTGAAGATTTTAATGTAACGTTTGGCATCTTCGTCGCTTACGTTCAGCCAGAACTGATAGAATTTATAAGGTGATGTATATCGTGCATCCAACCAGATATTACCTGATTCTGTTTTACCGAACTTTCCTCCGTCTGCTTTGGTAATCAGCGGGCAAGTCAGTGCAAAAACTTCGCCTCCGTTTGTACGACGGATCAGTTCGGCACCGGTCGTGATGTTACCCCACTGGTCGGAACCACCCAACTGCAGTTTACAGTTCTTGGTTTCATACAGATGCAGGAAGTCGTATCCTTGCAGCAGCTGATAAGTAAATTCGGTGAATGAAAGACCGTCACGGGCTTCTCCGTTCAGACGTTTCTGGACAGATTCCTTGGCCATCATGTAGTTGACAGTGATGTGTTTGCCCACTGTACGTGCAAAGTCAAGGAAAGAGAAGTCTTTCATCCAGTCGTAGTTGTTTACCAGTTCTGCCTTGTTCGGGGCATCCGACTCGAAGTCGAGGAATTTGCCCAACTGTTTCTTGATGCACTCCTGATTGTGGCGCAGGGTTTCTTCGTCCAACAGGTTACGTTCCTGTGATTTTCCGGACGGGTCACCAATCATACCGGTTGCACCACCTACCAGAGCCAGCGGTTTGTGTCCGCAGCGTTGGAAATGCCGCAGCATCATCACGCCACACAGGTGACCGATATGCAGTGAATCGGCTGTCGGGTCAATACCCAGGTAAGCCGTAACCATTTCCTTTGCCAGCAGTTCTTCAGTGCCCGGCATCATGGTGTGTACCATGCCGCGCCATCTTAATTCTTCTACAAAATTCATCGAATGAAATACTTAATTTAACATATGGGTTTTCGGCATCCTGTTTTGGGATGTTCGAGGCAAAATTACGACTCTTTATCTGAATAACCAATTTTTAACGGCTAAAAAAGAGCTTGTTAATGGTCGATGAAACAGCCTTTTCCAATTGTTCTACGGTCGTTTCACGGGTTGAGGCTGCCTCCTGATAGATTTCACGGATAGGTAGCAAAGATTCGTCTGTCTCCAGCAGGAGACGGTCTTCGGGTACGTAGCGGAGGGTTTCCGGTTGGAATTTCTGTCCGAAGGAGAGGTAAAAGCCTTGGTCGAGGAGGCTTCTGGCAACTTCTTTCTTTCCGCGGAATCCGTGGATAATCCAAGGTTGGCAGGCCCGGAGGTTCTTCCGGCAGGCAATGATTTCCTGATAAGCGCGTACGACATGCAGTATCATCGGCAGATGAAGACTTTCCGAACGGGCTGTCTGTTTTTCGAAAGCTTCTAGCTGGAGGTCTAGCGGGGTGCGGCAGCATTTGTCCAGACCGGATTCTCCGATGGCTATTATCCGTTGGTCCTGCAACCTGTTATTCAGCCATTCCAGCTGGAGCTGTATGTCTTCCTGGGTCAGGTACCACGGGTGGATTCCAACTGACAGGTAGGTGGCTTCCTGCTGGATGGCAAGCGGAAAATCCGAATACCTGCAGCATACAATGGCTTCTTCCGGATTGGGAGGAAGGCGGTGGGTGTGTACATCATGTATCATGTGACGGTACATTGAATCAGGGTACAGGGTCGTAGCCCGAGCCTCCCCATGGGTGACAGCGCAGGAGTCTGCGGATAGTCAGGTACATACCTTTGAAAGGTCCGTGTTTCTTCAAGGCCTCGATGGCATATTGTGAGCAGGTTGGAGTAAACCGGCAGGAAGGCGGTGTGAACGGAGAAATACAGTTCCGATAGAAATAAATCGGAAGCAGCAGCAAGTATGTCAACAGTTTTTTCATGCCAGTTTTTCGGCAGTCAGCCGGATAAGTTTCTGTACTTTTTCTTCTACTTCGGCAGATGGATGCAGTTCATTATCCAGCCATAAAAAAGCAATCACGACTTTCTTGCCAGAAGCTTCAAGGCTTTCGTGCAGGCAGTCCTTGTGCTTACGGTAGGCTTCGCGTATTTGCCGTTTGACACGATTACGTTTGACCGCCCGTTTGAAACGTTTTTTGGGTACACTGATGAGTAACGAGACAGCAGGCAGATGTTCTCCCTCTACAGGCATGTATACGATGCGTAACGGGAAAGCAGGAAGTGACTTGCTTCCTCCTGTGAAGAGTTTTTCAATCAGGATACGGCTGTTCAGGCGTTCCAGTTTCGGCAAAGTATATCGGTTCGGTGTACTCATGGCAGTTCTTATTGGCAAAATGGGAAATAGAAACCGGAGGTTTCGGATCACAAAGTTACAGACTTTATAGATACCAAACCTCCGGCTGCGGAATATAAACTAAAAAAACAGTTATTTTATTTGTTGTGTTCCCGGATAAAGTTGTCCAATGCTGCGGTCATGGATGGAGTGGCTGCTGTAGGAGCTTCCAGGTCCAGACGTAAGCCGGCATCTTTTACGGCCTTGGCAGTAGTAGGTCCGAAACAACCGATGGCAATATCTTTCTGTTCGAATCCCGGGAAATTCTTTATCAGTGATTGGATTCCGGCAGGACTGAAGAATATCAGCATGTCATAATCGAACTTTTCTTCCGGTGTAAAATCGTTGCTGACGGTACGGTACATGATAGCTTCCGTATGCTGGAGCTTGTTTTTGTCCAGCAAATCATGGATTTCATCGTTGTGTACATCCGACATTGGGATAAAGTATTTTTCACTGTTATGCTTCACCATCACTGGGACCAGATCGGCAAACTTGCCGGTTGCTCCGAAAAATACCTTACGCTTGCGGTATTGTACATATTTCTGGATGTACAGAGCGATGGTTTCTGAAGTACAGAAATACTTCATGGTTTCAGGAATGGTAATGCGGAGGTCTGTACACAGGCTGAAGAAATGATCAATGGCGTGACGTGAAGTAAACACGATAGCTGTATGATCTAGGATAGACACTTTCTGTTGTCTGAATTCTTTGGCCGTCAGGCTTTCCACTTTTATGAACGGGCGAAAATCTATCTTCACACCGTATTTCTCAGCAATGTCAAAGTATGGTGATTTTTCTGATGTCGGTTTCGGCTGAGAAACGAGGACTTTCTTTATCTTCAATGTACTAAAATTTTAAAATCAATACGTTGTTAATAAAACCAATGCCTTTCCAAAGGAAAAGATCGGGGACTATTTCGAGGGCACAAAAGTACAGAATTAAATGAAACGAACCATGAATATGAGGGAAAAAGTTCCTAATACACTTATAAAATAACATTATTTTGGTAAATCCCAGAATAATGAATATTAGAATCTTAGCTGTATTCGCATTTAAATCGAAATAAACTGCCAGTAATACCAAAGGAAAAAGAAGAAATCCTGCCCCGACCAATATATCAAAAAATGCAATCATCCACAGTTTTTGCTTTTCTTTGTCAAAAAATATCCAATTTACGAAATTGTAAGCTCCCCATTTATATAGGATGAGCAGGGCAAAAGCTCCTATATAGACAGACAATAGGATAGAATGGGGAATCAGTTGAAACAACATTTTATTTTCATCTGAAAAATAGTCGTACAGGCAGAATCCGCTCAGGATACAGGTAACGGTTACCAGTGCCAGCACATACCGTGAATCGGAATTAGGAACATCATCAAAAAGACTGGACCGTTTCTTGTGGTGAAAGAAGTTCTTCATGTGTTGGTACAAGACCTTTTTCCCGTTCCGCAATGCTAACGTGAACAGAATGAAGCAGACCAGCAGGATGCATGAGATGACATGATCGCTTCGGAGCAGGTAGGGAAGGTCTTCGCCTTTCATGCCTGAAAGATCGGCGGTTTGCATACTTCGTACCAAAGCCTGGTCTATCTGCTGTTGCTGTTGTTCATGCAGTTCTTGAAGATAGTTGAATCCTATGTGACAATCATCAGTCATGAGAAAATTTTATTCGGTTGGATAGTCAGATGGCTGCAAATTTACGGATATCTTTACTCCACATGGGAGTAGTGTATAACAGTTGGATGGCCTCATCGGGTGTCTGGGCTACCTGCCAGATGCTTCCGTGCTGCCGGCGCATGAAATGCTGGTCGATGGCACGTTCCAGCATCTCCAGCAACGGATTGTAGAATCCGTTGGTATTCAGGATAACGATGGGCTTGAGGTACAGTCCCAATTGTTTCCAAGTGATGATTTCCAACAGTTCTTCCATGGTACCGCATCCGCCGGGCAGAGCGATGATACCGTCAGAGAGGTCGGCCATCATCCGTTTGCGTTCGTGCATGGTTTCGGTTTCTATCAGGTGCGTCAATCCCTTGTGGTGCCAGTTCTGCTCTACCATGAAACGGGGGATGATACCGGTGACAGTTCCTCCGGTAGCCAATGCTGCATCGCTGATGCGTGACATCAGTCCCAGACATCCGGCTCCATTGATGAGGTTGATACCTTTTTGGGCCAGCAATCTTCCCAAAGTATCGGCTGCCTGGAAATATATCGGATCAATCTGTGTGCTGGAAGCACTGTAGACACATACATTCTTTAAAGTATTCATGGATAAATCTATTCATTGGATTTTTCGGGTGCAAAGATAATGCAAAGTTACGGATTAAAAAACGGAAGTTTCATCAACCTACTGAGCCCGGAAAAGAAAACGTGCCACCCGTCAGGTTCGACAGGTGGCACGCTGATATTTTTAATACGGGCAATTAGAGTCCGAAGGCTTCTTTCACTTTGTCTACATAGTCCAGTTTCTCCCAAGTGAAGAGTTCCACTTCGACAGTCTTGTCGCCTTCATACAGCGATTCGAAGTGTTTCTTTACTACTTGAGGTTCACGTCCCATGTGTCCGTAAGCGGCTGTTTCACTGTAAATCGGGTTACGCAGTTTCAAACGTTCTTCGATGGCGCGTGGACGCATGTCGAAGATTTCGTCCACTTTCTTGGCGATTTCACCGTCGCTCATGGCTACGTTGCTGCGTCCATACGTATTGACGTAGATGTTGATAGGACGTGCCACACCGATAGCGTACGATACCTGTACCAGTACTTCGTCGGCTACGCCGGCAGCTACCAGATTCTTGGCGATGTGACGGGCAGCGTATGCGGCACTACGGTCTACTTTGCTTGGGTCTTTGCCCGAGAAAGCGCCTCCACCGTGTGCGCCTGCACCTCCGTAGGTATCGACGATGATTTTACGTCCGGTCAGACCTGTATCTCCGTGCGGACCGCCGATGACGAATTTACCGGTAGGATTGACGAAATACTTGATCTGGTCGTTGAACAATTTCAGGACATCCGGGTTATGGATACCGGCTATTACGCGCGGCATCAGGACTTCAATCACGTCTTTACGGATCTGTGCCAGCATTTCCTCGTCAGCCTTCAGCTGAGCTTCTTTTGAGTCATTTTCCGGCTGGATAAATTCGTCGTGCTGGGTAGATACCACGATGGTATCGATACGTACCGGACGGCGGTTGTCGTCGTATTCAATGGTTACCTGGCTCTTTGAGTCCGGACGAAGGTAAGTCATCACTTTTCCTTCACGACGGATGTCAGCCAGTACCATCAGCAGTTTGTGTGCCAGGTCGAGTGACAACGGCATGTAGTTTTCGGTTTCATTGGTAGCGTAACCGAACATCATTCCCTGGTCGCCTGCTCCCTGGTTCATCGGGTCTTCACGCTCTACACCGCGGTTGATGTCAGGGCTCTGTTCGTGGATGGCCGAGAATACACCGCAGGAATTACCTTCGAACATGTATTCGCTTTTGGTATAGCCGATTTTATTGATAACCTCACGTGCTACACGTTGCAGGTCAATGTACGCTTTGGTTTTCACTTCTCCTGCCAGTACTACCTGTCCGGTAGTTACCAATGTTTCGCAAGCTACTTTCGAACTGGGGTCGTAAGCCAACAGTTTGTCAAGCACAGCGTCGGAAATCTGATCCGCCACTTTGTCGGGGTGTCCTTCTGACACCGATTCGGATGTGAATAAGTATCCCATAATCTTTTTAAATTAAAATAAATTGGTTGTTGTATCCGTGTACGGACAAGAGTAGGAGGGTGTTCTCAAGGAATCAATCTGTGTTTTAGCATTTTTTTCCGTGGTTGCAAGCTACTCAAATCTTTCCACTTAATTTTTCGGCTGCAAAGATAAGCATAAAGATTGGAATAATTACAGATTCGCTCATATTTTAACAAAGCTTTCCATCCTTTCGGCTCCTTTAAGTTCGATGAGGACCGCGATGTGCAGGTGAAATTTGTCAAAGGAGAGGTGACGGCGGAGCAACCTGTTACAGCCCGTTATATTAAGGTGGAAGTAAAAGGTATCGGTCTTTGTCCTACCTGGCATTACGGCGTCGGCTATCCGGCCTGGTTCTTTATGGACGAAGTGAATGTATATTGATTAGAAGTTAGGCTATAGGAATTCATAAAAGAAAAGGGGCATATTCTTCTCGTACCTGGGAAGGATATGACCCTTTTCCTATATCCTATAATTAATTAAGCGGAAATATTCGGTTGCTTCAGGTTACTCGTCTATTTCTACCCGGTTTACCCGTTCCAGCAAGAAGCGGTTGTGGTTCCAGTGGAACGGCGGATAATCTGTATTGGTCCGGATGATGTTTTGTTTGAACACCAGTCCGTCTACCGATTTGGCATAAAGAATCGGTGCATCGAAGGTGTCGAATTCATTGTCTACAATCTGTATCGCTCCCGGTTTCCCTCCGTGGAAATACGTTGTCTGTCCGTTAAGGTCAGGAATTTCCGGATAAATGGAGATGACCGCATTGGTAAACTGGAACAGGTTGGTCAGGGCATTGATGAATTTGTTCTTGCGGATGAGTACATCGTGACAGGCACCGGTCTCGAACCAGCCGTTGCAGTCGCCGCAAAGCAGGATGGCGGTTCCTGATGTATGGTCGAACAGGTTTTCTTCTACTACTGTACGTTTCGGAGTACTGAAGAGCGAGCCCCGTGCACGGTTGTGGCGGACGGTGTTGTGGGCAAAATAGACTTCGGGCGTCCAGGTCAGGTTTTCGATACCGTAAGAGGCTTCGGGAGTCATGGAAGGCGAAAGCTCTTCCTTGAATGTAATGACGAATTCTCTTGCTCCTGTTATTTGTGGCTTGTCGTGCGGGCGTATTTCGGCAATGGTATAGACTTCTTTTTCCATATCCATGGTTCGGGTCCGGATGAACTTCACACTGTCGCCGGCAAAGCCCCAGTCGAATCCCCAGGCCTGGTCGTGCATGTAGCGTCCGCGTACGGTATGGTTGTCTATCCGTTCCAGAATCTTCAGGTAGGTACCGTGTACGTTGATGGCATCGTCCATCATGTTTTCATACAGGCCGTTGACAGACGTGATTTTCCCCTTGCATTGTGAGAAGTGGGTCGCGTCGGCCTGGGTGGTGAAATAACGCGGGTCATCCTTTCCTTTCAGGCAAACATTGAAACCGTCCAGCGTGATATCTTCGCAGAGTTGTGCCAGCAGTCCCATTCCTTCGGCATAATGTACGGTTACGTTTTTCAGGGTAGTCTGTGTGTTATGAGATAAAAAGATACCGGGAGTAGGGCGTTCCCAGGTGCGCAGGGCCATGACAGTGCCCGGAGCGAGGCGTTTGTCTTTCCAGCGGGGAGCCCGGAGAAGTCCCGGCTCGATTTCGGTGACGCCTTTGGTCGGTACACCGATGTCGCTGGTGTTGTAGCATACCCGTCCGGTTTCTTTCTCGAAGGCGATACCTGCGCTTTGGCGGAGTGCCCAACCTTCACCGTAGGTCTCGAACAGCGAATCTTGGGTAATGCGGTAGTTCACCCACGGAGCTACCCGGAAAGTAATCCCTTGTTCCGGGTCGTTGCTGACAATCTCTGCTTGGGCTATTTGTGGGTTGGCATGGTCGATGCTGAAATCTTTTAAGGTGCAGTTGCTGCTGTGCGTCAGAGCCAGTGGCAGCATGCGACCGTGGAAAATGAACTGGGCACCGTTTCCTTCGAGTGTCAGAGAATGAAACTCATCGAGTGCCAGTCCGATGGATTTGGAGGCTACCTGGTCATGGTTGGAAACATAGTATTCGCGGATGGCCGCCCCTTTGGGATGAAAATGATAGGTACCCGGCTGGAAACGAAGTACGATGCTATCGTTCCCGGAGTTTTGTTCCCGGATTTTCTGGAGGGCTTTTTCCATTTTTCCGGAAAGGTTTGTCTTTTTGCCGGGGATGATTCCGAAGTCGGACATTTCATACACGTGGGTCTGGCTCCAGGCGAACAGGCAGCCGAACAGCCATAAGAATGGCAGAAGGATGTTGCGTTTCATAGATAATGTTTTTCAGTTTCGGGCCGAAGATACGAATTTTTGAAGATACCCCTATCATTGTATTCAGGAAAAAAGGGGATACATGCGGCTTCCTGTTTGATTGTCGGATATGGGAAAATTTTATCATGCGATACAATAAGAAAAGAGGTTGTAGAGAACCACACATCCTCTGCAACCTCTTTTTCGATAAACAGTAAGCTTGTTATTTCACTTTCAGTTTATCAAAGCCTTCGCCATATACACCGACTACGTTGCTCTGTGAGATGAACGCATCTGGGTCAATATCCTTCACCAGACGGAAAATGTCCAATGATTCACTCTTCTTAGCCAATACCACAACGACTTTGATGTCCTTCTTGCTGTACCAGCCCTGACCATCAAGTAAAGTAACTCCCCGGTTTACCCGAGTAGAAATTCCTTCAGCGATTTCGTTGTGATGTTTCGAGAAAATCAGGAACTGTACCGACTGTCGGGTACTGTTGATGACATAATCTATCACGATACTCATGATAAAGAGTACACAGAAGCCGAACAACACGCGCCGCCAGTCGTGGAAAATGAAATAACAGGAAGAAATGATGACAATATCGCAATACATCATCATCCGTCCCAGCGTTACATCCTTGTACTTGTTGATAATCCAGGCGATGATATCCGTTCCACCAGTACTTCCGTTATTGCAGAAGACAATGCCAATACCGAACCCTAACAGACCAGCTCCGATTACACAAGCCATAAAGTCCTGTCCCGGTCCTAAAAGCTGAGGCAGATTACCGTCTTCATCTTTCAATATCGTCTGGAACAACCAAAGCAGAAAAGTCAACATGAAAATAGCATAAACAGTCTTCACACTGAACTTAGGTCCCAGTATCTTCAAAGCAAACCCCATGAAGATGGCATTGATAATGAAATAGGACACCTGGATTTCTATCCCGGTAACGTAATAAATGATAGCAGCGATACCCGTCACACCTCCCGTCGTAATCTGATAAGGGAGCATAAAAGCCGCCCATCCGATGGAATAACAGATCAGACCGAAAGTGATGGCCAGGTAGTCTCTCGACTCCCGGCCTAATTTTCTTTTCATCAATAATTCCATCTTGTCCGGTTTAAAGAACGATGTTCACGATCTTCTTCGGAACGATGATTACCTTCTTCGGAGTCTTTCCGTCAATCCATTTCTGAGACTGCTCTTCGCTCATGACGGCTGCCTGAATCGTATCGTTATCGGCATCTGCCGGGAATTCCATGGTGAAACGTGCCTTTCCGTTGAACGAGATGGTATATTTCACGGTATCTTCCTTCAGGTAGTCTTCGTTATAGGCCGGCCACAGGGCATCGCATACAGTGGTGGTATGTCCGAGGGCTTCCCACAACTCTTCGGCCAAGTGTGGAGCAAACGGTGCAAGCAATACCACCAGATCGCTCAATACAGCCTTATTGCGGCATTTCAGGGCAGTCAGTTCGTTTACACAAATCATGAAAGCACTGATAGAAGTATTGTAAGAGAAGACTTCAATGTCACCGCTTACCTTCTTGATAAGCTTATGGATGGATTTCAATTCTTCTTTGGTCGGTTCTGCTTCCTGTGGCAGGAATTCTCCGGTACGGCCGTAGAACAGGTTCCACAGTTTCTTCAGGAAACGGTGAACACCGTCGATACCGTTGGTATCCCAAGGCTTGGACTGTTCAACCGGTCCTAGGAACATTTCGTACATACGCAGGGTATCGGCACCGTATTTCTCTACAATCATATCCGGGTTGACTACGTTGTACATAGACTTACTCATCTTTTCAACAGCCCATCCACAGATGTATTTGCCGTCTTCCAGGATGAACTCAGCGTCGTTGTATTCCGGACGCCAGTTCTTGAAGGCTTCTATATCCAATACATCGTTCGATACGATATTGACATCCACATGCAGCGGAGTCACGTCGTACTGGTCTTTCAAGCCCAGAGAAACGAAGGTATTGGTATCCTTGATACGGTATACAAAGTTACTGCGACCCTGAATCATACCCTGGTTCACCAGTTTCTGGAACGGTTCTTCCTTGATGCTTACTCCTAGGTCGAACAGGAACTTGTTCCAGAAACGGGAATAAATCAAGTGACCGGTAGCATGTTCGGTACCACCTACGTAAAGGTCAACGTTCTGCCAATAATGGTCAGCCTTTTCAGAAACCAGCGCCTTGTCGTTATGCGGATCCATGTAACGCAGGTAATAAGCCGAAGAACCGGCAAATCCCGGCATGGTATTCAGTTCGAGCGGGAATACTGTTACGTTATCAATCTTGGCATTTTCTACCACTTCGCCTTTTTCTACATCCCAGGCCCATTTGGTAGCGTGTCCCAATGGAGGTTCGCCGGTTTCTGTCGGCAGGAACTTGGCTACTTCCGGGAGCTGCAGAGGCAACTTGCTTTCGTCAATCATGTAAGGCATGCCGTCCTTGTAATAAACCGGGAACGGTTCGCCCCAGTAACGCTGGCGGGAGAAGATGGCATCACGCAGACGGTAGTTCACTTTCACACGTCCCAGGTGGTGTTCCTTCACGTATTTCTTGGTAGCAGCAATGGCTTCCTTGATGGTCAGTCCGTTCAGGTTCAGGTCGCAATACGGAGTGACACCTGCTTTCGGTGAATTGCAGACAATGCCTTCCTTGGCATCGAAACTTTCTTCGCTGACATCGCAACCTTCTACTAACGGAATAATCGGCAGATTGAAATGTTTGGCAAACGCATAGTCACGGCTATCGTGAGCAGGAACCGCCATGATGGCACCGGTTCCATATCCGGCCAATACATAATCACTGATCCATACCGGAACAGCATCACCCGTAAACGGATTGATGGCATACGAACCGCTGAACACACCGGTTACCCGACGGTCGGAAATACGTTCGCGCTCGGTACGTTTCTTTGTACGGTCCAGATAAGCTTCAACTTCCGCTTTCTGGGCTTCGGTGGTCAGCTGTGGAACCAGTTCGCTTTCCGGAGCCAGCACCATGAAAGTCACACCGAACATGGTATCGGCACGGGTCGTAAAGATGGTAAATTCCAAATCGCTGTCCTTCACCTTGAAACGAACTTCAGTACCTTCTGAACGACCAATCCAGTTACGCTGGGTTTCTTTCAACGAGTCGGTCCAGTCGATGACATCCAGTCCGTCCAACAGACGTTTGGCATACGCAGACACACGCAGACACCACTGACGCATCTTCTGCTGTACCACCGGATAACCGCCACGCTCAGAAACTCCGTCCACTACTTCATCGTTGGCCAATACCGTTCCCAGTTGCGGACACCAGTTCACCATGGTTTCGCCCAGATAGGCAATACGGTAATTCATCAGCGTTGCCTGTTTTTCCTTTTCGCTCTTGGCATTCCACTCATCGGCGGTAAATGTCAGTTCTTCACTGCAAGCTACATCCAATCCTTCTGTACCGTTGGTTTCGAACGCCTTTACCAGTTCTTCGATAGGACGGGCCTTCTGTTCCTGGTTGCAGTAATAGCTGCCGAACATCTTCTGGAACGCCCACTGTGTCCAGTGGTAATAACCCGGTTCGCAAGTACGGACTTCACGGTCCCAGTCGAAGCTGAAACCGATCTTATCCAACTGCTGACGGTAGCGGTTGATGTTGTTGACGGTAGTGATGGCCGGGTGCTGTCCGGTTTGGATCGCATATTGTTCGGCCGGCAATCCGTAGGCGTCATATCCCATCGGATTCAGTACATTGAATCCCTGCAGACGCTTGTAACGGGCATAGATATCGCTGGCAATGTATCCAAGCGGATGACCTACATGAAGTCCGGCTCCCGACGGATAAGGGAACATGTTCAATACATAGAACTTTTTCTTCGATTCGTCTTCAACAACTTTATAGGTCTTGTTGTCGACCCATTTCTGCTGCCATTTTTTCTCAATCTCTCTGAAATTATATTCCATAGTGAGGATAAATTATATTGTTTGATTTCTTCTGTACTTTTTCAAAAGATGTGCAAAGATAAGTAAAGTTAACAGCTTACTCCCTATTTATAAGGTGAAAAATGTAGAATCGGTAACAGACAAGTCCTCAATGCTCTGTCATCGGAGCCAAGAAACGAAAACAATAAGGGAGCTGTACGCGATTTCACATCGCCTGCAGCTCCTTCAACTAAACTAAACTTAAAAGACAAATAATAATCTCTCTTTTTTGAAAACAGTCTACTCTCTAAAAAAACTAATTCCTTAAAAATGTATATTGGTATCAAACCATCTATAACCCTAATATGCTATCTAAATTCCTTTTGAAGAAGAGGGGGATAAAACAACTTAAATGTGAAAAACAAAGACATTCCCCCTCCTTCAAAAGAATTGAAAGAACTTCTCTTGCCGGAGACTGACAGGCAGAAACCGGAAAAGAGACTAAGTCAATATGACAAATCAAATTATAATCTTTCTCTGTTCAAAAACGATGGATCGTCCGCTGACAGACACACAATGATAAGAAGAACAGGCCGATTTCCCGCTCGTTTCGGACGACATGAAAGTTTTATAACCAGAGAAACAGTTATTATCCATGGGATGGAAAGGAACAGGTTTGCTTTGTCCGTTCCAACATACCGACAGGTTCCGCATCAGAAAATCCTGTGGACGCAACGATTCAAACGTCCATGAACGGCACAGCTGCTGATTCAACCGAACGCCTTCCGGATGCTGCTTCAGCACTTGTGAAGAGGATTCCTGACATACATCATTGGATGAACTGTCAGTTAAGCGAGTATACGAAACCTCTGTTTCTGGAAAAGCTCCAAAAACCTGTATTCCATTCCAGCCAAAAAGCCCGAATAAAATGACAACGAGTATTTTCGTAAACTGATTCATAGTAACTTGCTTTTGAAAACAAAACAACCTTAATTTTCATTTTGTTCAGTCTTCAAAGTCATAAAAACATTTTTTAACGAAAGAAGTGGTTCCCGAGAACGATATTCCACGGAAACCACTTCTTCAAAAGCAGTTAGCTATTTTCGGCTTTCAAGACCTCTTTCTTTTTACAAGCCCAAGTCCTTGAAAGTACGCGGTGCCGGTACTCCAGGCAGCGGCTGACGTTCCTTCAGCTGTTCCAAAGCCACCTCGATAGCCTTTTCCAACTGCTGGTCTATGCCGGCCTGTTCCTGAATCGGGTCATTGTCAAGCAAGATATCAGGGTCTACACCGTGATTCTCCACAATCCACTTGCCGGTCTTGGCATCGTAATTGGTAAAGAACGGTACACGGATATCCGTGCCGTCCATGTAAGGCAACGAGCCGCTGATACCAACGATTCCTCCCCATGTACGGGTACCGATAACCGTTCCTATCTGGTTCGCCTTAAAGCTCCAGGGGAACAAATCGCCGTCCGAAGCCGAATACTTGTTGATAAGCAGCACCTTCGGTCCGTATTGGGTAGCATCCGGAATGGTTCCGGTCATGGTAGAAGTACGGGACATGGTCATACGATACGGTTTACGGAGCAGACGTTCGATAATCATCGGCGAAATGTTACCTCCACCGTTGGCACGGTCATCGATAATCAAAGCTTCCTTGTCCAGCTGCGGATAGAAATAACGGGCAAACTCGTTCAATCCTTCAGGTCCCATATCCGGAATATAGATGTAACCTACCCGACCGTTTGTCGCTTCTTCCACACGTTTCAGGTTCTTCTGTACCCAGTTATAATGATACAACGGATATTCATCGGAAATCGGAGTAACGACTACTTTCCGTCCTCCGTCGGCAGCCTGCTTGTTGACAGTCAGTTCAGTCAATACCTCGGCTTTACCAACCAGTAACTTATAGATGTTGTCAACCGATGTGGTTGATACCCCGTCAATGGCGGTGATGTAATCTCCTTCATGGATATCCATTCCCGGTTCTGTGAGCGGAGAACGGAGTTTTTGGCTGTAAGGAGCTCCCGGAATAATCTTTTCGATGCGGTAATATCCGCTTTTGTCACGACTCAGTTCTGCTCCAAGCAAGCCCATGGAAACCCGTTTGATTTGCTTGTAATCCCCCGGATTGACATACGCATGTCCGCAAGCCAGTTCACCGATCATCTCACCGATGATGTAATTCAAGTCAAGCCGTGTCTTGGCGTATGGAACCAGGCATTCGTACTTGGCCTTGATGGCTTTCCAGTCTACGCCGTGCATATTTTCCAGGTAGAAGCCGTCGCGGTAAGCCCGCCAGGCCTCATCGAAAATCTGTGCCCATTCCTGAGGATAGTCAATCGTCGCTACCATGTCACTCAAATCGACAGCATCGGTCAGTGTAGCCTTTGACTTCGGAAGCGCTGTTACATACAACGTATTTCCTTTCAGGAACAAGGCCTGGTCCGAACCTGGAGTCACATCCATGTAAGCCCCCTCGGCTACCAGTTCATCTTTCTGCTTGTCAAGGTCGTAAGCATGGGTTCCACCGTTCCCCCAATACCAGACAGTCTTTCCATCGGAATAGAAGTTTCTGTAGTTATTGGTTCCCAAAGGCAACTTGACGATGCGGGCCAACATGTCGTCCGTATCAATCCGGACAGTTACACCTTGCTGTGCCGGCTTTTCTTCCTGCTTCTTATCGGCCGGCTGTGCCTTTTCCGATGCATTTTCGCCTACCTTTTCATCCTTCGGCAAGAATGGAGACGGAGTAGACTTTTCAAGCATTACCAGGTAGATACCTCCCATGCGTGTATAGACATGGTTCCATTCCAGGCGACCGTAAATCGGGTTAAAATCTCTATCGGAAGAGAATATCAGATACTTTCCGTCTGTACTGAATACAGGTTCCGAAGAGTTATACCATTTTTCTGTCACCGGATATTCCTTACCTGTCTTCAGGTTATATACATAAACCACAGACATCTGATTGGCTGCCGGTTTTGTATAGGTGAGCCATTGGCTGTCGGGCGAATAAGAAACATCATAAAACTCGCTTTCCGGATTCCGCAGGATTTCTTTCTTTGTCTTCGAAGCGACATCTACTGTAACCACCCGGTTCTTACGGTCGGTATAGAGAATGGATTTGCTGTCGGGACTCCACTGGATACTCCGGATATAAGTATCATTGTTTTTAGTCAGCTGAATCGGCTCACCCCCTTCGGCAGCCTCCAACCAGACTTCCGTTTCACCGGTACGGTCGGAAATGTAAGCGATATACTTACCGTCGGGTGCCCATTCCGCTTCCCGTTCATGCGCTCCCGGTGTGCGGGTGATGTTCCGGGTTACCCCTTTCTGGACAGGTACATCGAAGACTTCTCCACGGGCTGTTACAACCACACGTTTGCCGTCGGCCGAAAGGCTGGCAGCCGTCAGGTCATCGCTCACGTGTTTCTGCTCGCTGCGTGCATCTACATTGTCACTGTTCAAGGTTATGGATATCTTTTCCGATTTCCGGGTTTTCGGGTCCAGCTTATACAGATAGCCGCCTTGCTCGTACACAATGGTTGTACCGTCTGTGCTGGGGAATTTCACATCGTAATCGGTATAGTTGGTTACCTTTTCTGTTGTCCCCGTTTTCGTATTGTATACGAAGAGATTCATGGTCATATCCCGGTCTGAAGCGAAGAAGATTTCATCGCCTATCCACATCGGGAAGATGTCCTGTGCCACATTATTGGTGATGTTCGTTACCTTTTTAGCCTGTGGGTCATAAATCCAGATATCATCCGCCATACCTCCCCGGTAATACTTCCAATTGCGGAATTCACGGAATACACGGTTATAGGCCAGTTTCTTACCATCCGGTGAATAGCAGCAGAATCCGCCTTCCGGCAAAGGAAGAGCTTCCGACATTCCTCCATCTTTCGAAATACTCCACAATTTCCCTTCGAACCCGTCACCGATACGGTTACGGTACACAATCTGTTTACCGTCACGTGTCCAGGTCATAGCCACATTGTTCGGCCCCATACGGTCTCCCAAATCATCACGGCTGTTTGTCGAAGTATATGTCAACCGCTTCGGTTCTCCTCCTTCGACAGGTATCAGATAAACTTCCGTATTTCCGTCATACTGCCCCGTAAAAGCGATAGACTTTCCATCCGGTGAGAAACGAGGAAAAATTTCATACCCTATGTGCGAAGTCAGGCGCTGAGCCTCTCCTCCACTCAACGGTGCCTTATACAAATCACCGGCATACGTAAACACGACATCTGTTCCATTGGTTGCCGGAAAGCGAAGCAAACGGGTCTCGTCAGCTTGTACGACCGAGAATACACCTGCCGCCAAGCCCAAACACACTAATTCCTTTTTCATAATAACATTTATCAACCATTTTATCCTTTACAGCACCCATCCGTCGAATAAAAAAGAGGTTATTCGCCGCAATGTGCGCCATTCTCTCCGACAAAGGTAATAATAAGAAAGGAAGAACCTATAAAAATCAGCGGGTTTCTATGTCTTACCATAGAAACCCGCAACCTTTTTTAACACCAAAAACATATACCTACACGATGAAAACTTCTGAGAGCATAAGAAACAATCCTTAGTTTACAATCGGAAAGTCAATCGATTCATTTTCTTCCTTCCAGTCTGTAATGGAATAAGTACCTGAATTTTCATTCACCAGAATCTCTCCAATCATGATATTCAATGTAAGCATTGTATTGGCCGACAAGGTAGCGGACAGATTCTTCGACAATTTACGTACCGTTCCATCTTTCAAGGTAATGAACAGTTCAAGCAACGGATTCGGTCCGGAAGGGAATAACATGACGGTGGGATTACTCATGCTGGTACTGTCGGCAGAATATTCCAGATCAAACTTTACCGTCTTCGTCATGTTGCTAGGTTCAGCCGTATAAAAATTCAATTTTTCGGCAATACTTCCGATACGTGCCTGTATACCGGTAATGTTCGGGCTGAATGTTTTACCTTGCTGCATCTGCGCAATAATCTTCAGACCGGCGCCTACATGCGACAGGGTAGCTTGTATATCCTCTTCGCCTATCTGCACAGTCTTCATGGCATATACCAAATCATATACCGGCATGTAGGTACTGTCCTGATTGGCCCGCAAGCTGAAATACAAATCCGATACATTCGCTCCAACAGTCATCCCCGGACTTTTTACAGCAGGCTGGTTATAAATAGGCTCGTCGTATTTGGGAGTTCCCCAATACACCATGTTATAGGTATTGATAGGTAAACTGATATTGCGATTGTTGTTTCCGAAATCTTGTCCGTTCACGATGGTATAGTACCCATTGAAAGGGGTCAGTTTGCCATTGACATAGTTACCGAAGTAGGTGGTCTGGTTCTGGTTACAGGGATAGACCTCCAGAATGCCGGTAAAAGCCTTTTGGGTAAATTGATTGGCTACCCGAACACTGATTCTGGGAGTTACCAGCGACCTTCCGTCTACCTGTACTTCATCGTCTTCTTCCTGGTGGTCATCACTGCAGGCCGAAACAGTTGCCAGAAGTGCCAAGAATCCAAATAAAATTTTCTTCATAATTCTATTGATTTATAAATGGTTATTCCATATAAACAACAAATGGAAAATTTTGTTTGGAAAGGGGGAAATATCATGATAACCCCACAAAAAAGTGCTGTCTATGAAAAAGAATTTCCATAGACAGCACCTGGTTATCAATGCATATTTCCGCTACTTAACGGACGAACTTTGCCCAATCTATCAGACGCATGTCTCCTTCTTTCAGGAACACTTCGTGCATGGCCAATGCAGCCGACAAGCAATGTGAAGTCTGTCCCTTGGTAGCGAATCTCAGATAGTCCCACAAAATCTGTTTGTAATCCGGATGCGCACAGTTCTCAATGATGACTTTCGCCCGTTCCATCGGACTCTTTCCGCGCAAATCGGCAATACCTTGTTCGGTAATGATGATATTGACGGAATGTTCACTATGATCCTGATGAGAAACCATCGGTACAATGGAACTGATACAACCTCCTTTTGCCGTAGAAGGACAGGAGAAAATAGAAATATAGGCACTCCGGGTGAAATCTCCGGAACCGCCGATACCGTTCATCATCTTCGTACCGCAGATATGAGTTGAATTCACATTACCATAAATATCCGCTTCGATTGCCGTATTCATGGAAATGACTCCGATACGTCGTACCACTTCCGGACAATTGGAGATTTCCGACGGACGCAATACCAGTTTGTTGATAAAGAAATCCATATTCTCATAAATATCCTGCAAGCAGTCGTTTGTGACAGACAGGGAACAGGTACTTCCGAATTTGATGCGGCCTTCCTTGATCAACTTGATGACCGAATTCTGGATAACTTCCGTATACATTTCGAACGGAGGAATGCTGGAGTCCTTACCCAAAGCGCTCAGCACGGCATTGGCAATGTTGCCTACCCCTGACTGCAAAGGCAGGAAAGTAGAAGGGATTGTACCTTTCCGCATATCATTGGCCAGGAAAGCAGCCACATTGTGTCCGATTTGTTCCGTAACAGCATCGGGTTCGCTGAAACCACGGGCTTCGTCCGGCATATTCGTTTCTACGATACCGATGATTTTCGACGGATCCACTTGAATGTAAGGCAAACCGATACGGTCGCTCGGACGCTCAATCATAAGCGGACGACGGTAAGGCGGACGCTCCATCTCATACAGGTCGTGGATACCGATGATGCGTTTGCTGTGTGCCGCATTCAGTTCAACGATTACCTTATCGGCCAGACGGGCAACGGTAGGAGAAATACCGACACCGGAGGTCAGGTAAATCCGTCCGTCGTCAGTAATTTCACAAGCTTCTATAATCGCTACATTTACATGTCCCAGAAAACCGGAGCGCAGACGTTGAGCCACCTGCGACAGATGAATATCGGTATAACGGATTTCGCCTTTATTGACTGCTTTACGGAAATCTGTGTTTGTGGTATATGGAGCTCTGAAAGACATTGCATGAGCACGGGTCAATGCACCGTCGCAGGAATCGCCGGTAGATGCCCCTGTAATGATACCGACCTGAAAGTGTTCACCACGTGCGTGTTTTTCTTCCGCCAGCTGCGCCAAAGCAGATGTAACAGCTTTCGGACTTCCGGCCGGTGTAAAACCGCTCAAACCTATAATATCTCCATCTTTTATCAGATTGGCAGCTTCAACTGCCGAAATATAAGGGAAACTCATAACAATATGTGTTTAACGAATGGGTTAGTATTAGTTATTTTATTAAATATCTCTCTAAAAAGGTTACTTCTGACAGACCGGCATCCGGTTAATCGTATTTCCGGTTGAAAATTTCCGAATACAGGAAAGCTCTGCGTGCATCCTCCCGATTCCGGAAACGGATACTTTCTCCGGAAACTTCTGTTATGGAAGGAACCACCGTAGAGGCCTTCTTTTCGGGGTCAGAAACAGGATGTACTGATTTTCGTTTTCGGGTAGCGTCATGAAAGGAAGTTGGACGAATCACTGTCGGCTCCTTAACCGGAATTACAGTCTCCGACACCTTTTCCACCTTATCTTCTTCTCCGACGTCCAGAGCCGGACGTACCGGACGCTTCTTTCGAGGCCTCTTGTCTTGTGTCTGATTTACAGACACTTTCCGGTAGAGAAGTAATCCCATAGCGACTATAAAAGCCAAAATCTCAATTACATCCATAAGGTCTTGTGTTAAGGTTATGTCAAATATACGAATAAATTTTATATATCCTACCGATTTGATGGAAGTTAACCCAAAAACTGGTATCTTTGCAGCCGAAAACCGTTTAACAAACTTTCATTTATGACAAAAGAAGCTACAGGAGCAGACTTTAAATCTGCAACTGAACATGAGAACAAGAAGCTGTTCATTGAAACATACGGATGCCAGATGAACGTAGCCGACAGTGAAGTAATTGCATCCATCATGCAGATGGCAGGATATACTCCGTGCGAAACGTTGGAAGAGGCCGACGCGGTATTCATGAATACCTGTTCCATCCGCGACAACGCCGAACAGAAAATCCTGAACCGGCTGGAGTTTTTCCATTCCTTGCGTAAGAAACGTAAAAACCTGATTGTCGGTGTACTGGGATGTATGGCCGAACGGGTGAAGAACGACCTGATTGAAAACCATCATGTCGATTTGGTGGCAGGTCCCGATGCGTACCTGACCTTGCCGGAGCTTATCGCATCGGTAGAAGCCGGCGAGAAGGCCATAAACGTAGAACTTTCCACCACTGAAACCTATCGTGATGTCATTCCATCGCGTATTTGCGGCAACCACATCTCCGGATTTGTTTCCATCATGCGTGGCTGCAACAATTTCTGCCATTACTGTATCGTTCCTTACACCCGTGGACGAGAGCGAAGCCGAGATGTAGAAAGTATCTTGAATGAAGTGCGTGACCTCCAACAAAAAGGTTACAAAGAAGTGACTTTACTGGGACAGAACGTCAACTCCTATCGTTTTGAAAAAGATGGTACTGTAGTCACTTTCCCGATGTTGCTGCGCACAGTAGCTGAAGCTGTACCCGATATGCGTGTCCGTTTCACGACTTCCCATCCGAAAGATATGAGTGACGAAACCCTACATGTCATTGCCGAAATACCGAACGTATGTAAGCACATCCATCTGCCGGTACAAAGTGGAAGTTCACGCATCCTGAAACTGATGAATCGGAAATACACCCGTGAATGGTATCTGGAACGGGTAGAAACCATCCGCCGCATCATTCCAGATTGTGGACTGAGTACCGACATCTTCTCCGGCTTCCACAGTGAAACGGAAGAAGACCACCAGCTGTCACTTTCATTGATGCGTATCTGCGCCTACGACTCAGCTTTCATGTTTAAATACTCGGAACGACCGGGTACTTATGCATCCAAGCACTTGCCGGATGACATTCCGGAAGAGGTAAAAATCCGCCGATTGAACGAATTGATAGAATTACAGAACCAGCTTTCGGCTGAAAGCAATGCCAAAGATGTAGGAAAAACATTCGAAGTTCTGGTGGAAGGCGTTTCAAAACGTTCGAAAGACCAACTGTTCGGCCGTACGGAACAGAACAAGGTTGTCGTGTTCGACCGGAATAACCACCGGATAGGCGACCGTGTAAATGTACGCATCACCGAATCCAGTTCCGCTACTCTTAAAGGTATTGAAGTAACTGACGAACCAGCCGGGTAACCTCACATAACTATCCGTATAAGACATATAATCCCCTTACCGGAGCCTTCTGAGAAGAAACCGATAAGGGGATTTTTTCGTTTCATCTATCAAAAAAGAAACTGATTAACCTTCACCTCTACGCCGTTCCGGCATAATTACCCACAGAATCAGATAGACAATACCACCTGAAAAAGCGGTAAAGAAAGTAGCCAGCACATACAGGATACGCACCAGCGTTACATCCCAACCGAAATAATCGGCTATACCGGAACAGACTCCCGCAATCATTCGGTTATTCGAGCGGGTCAATTGCTTTTTTTCCATCATTCATTGTATTAGGTAGAAAGCAAAGGTAGGAAAAACTTTGAAAATATCTCCATACTCTTAAAAACTTTTAAAGAAAGTCTGTTGATAATCATTTTATTTGTTATTTTGCAAGAAATTAGGGAATAAAGTGAACATACTACATATAGATACATGCCCGCTTTGTGGGAAAAGTCATTTTGTCAAAGAAATGACGTGTACAGACCATTATGCGACGGGAGAAAGTTTCGATTTGTACCGTTGTCAGGACTGTGGATTCCTGTTTACCCAGGGAGTTCCTACCGAGGCGGAAATAGGCCGTTACTACGAAAGCCCCGATTACATTTCGCACAGTGATACGAACAAGGGACTGATGAACCGCATCTATCACTGGGTGCGTCGGTATATGCTCGGACGGAAAGCACGGCTCATCCGGCATAGCAGCCGGTTGAACAAAGGCGCTTTACTCGACATCGGTACCGGTACCGGATACTTCAGCCATTTCATGCAGCAGAAAGGATGGACCGTATCAGCCATTGAAAAGAGTCCTCAGGCGCGTGAGTTCGCCCGCGAACATTTTGCGCTGGACGTCAAGGCTCCGGAAGAACTGGCCGGGCTTTCCGATGCTTCGTTTGATGTCGTTACCTTGTGGCACGTCATGGAACATCTGGAGCATTTGAACGAGACATGGGAAATTCTGCACCGTATTCTGAAAGAACGGGGAATATTAATTATCGCCGTTCCCAACCCTACTTCATACGATGCACAGAAATACCGGGAAATGTGGGGCGCCTACGATGTTCCCCGCCATTTGTGGCATTTCTCTCCCTCTATCCTCCAGCAGTTCGGGGCCAAACACGGGTTCATCCTGGCGGAACAGCACCCCATGCCGTTCGATGCCTTCTATGTATCCATTCTGAGCGAGAAATACAGAAAGAGCGAGATGCCTTTCCTGAAAGGAATGCTCAGCGGAACGCGTGCCTGGTTTGCATCGGCAGCCAACAAAGAACGTAGCAGTTCGATGATTTATGTATTTAGAAAGAAACAAGTATGAAAAGGAAATCACGTTCTTTTTTCAATATGCAATTCATCACAGCCAGTATCAGTACCATGCTGGTACTTCTGCTGTTGGGGCTGGTAGTCTTCTTCGTGCTGACTGCCAACAATCTGTCTGTATATGTACGCGAAAACATCGCCGTATCGGTCCAACTCAGTGATGATATGCCGGAAAGAGACATCCTGCAGTATCAGAAACGGCTGAACGAGGCACCGTATGTCAAGGAAACCACGTATATTTCCAAGGTTCAGGCTCTCCGCGAACAGACGGAAGCGATGGGTACCGACCCGGCCGAATTCATCGGACACAATCCCTTCAATGCTTCCATCGAAATCAAGTTGAATTCGGCATACGCCAATTCAGACAGCATCCAGTGGATACAGGATGAACTGCTCAGCAACAAGAATATCCTGGAAGTGAATTATCCCCAGGAACTGATGGATTCCGTCAACCGGAATCTTCGGAAAATCAGCCTGGTGTTATTGGGATTGGCCGGACTGCTGACGCTGATATCCTTCGCACTCATCAACAACACTATCCGGCTGACCATTTACTCCAAACGCTTCCTGATACACACCATGAAACTGGTAGGAGCGAGCTGGTCGTTCATCCGACGTCCGTTCCTGTGGCAGAACATCTGGATAGGTATCTTTGCAGCCATCCTGGCAGATGCATTGCTGACCGGCATGAGCTATTTCCTCATCCGTTATGAGCCGGACCTGCTGACAGTCATTACCCCTACCGTTGTCCTGATTATGGATGGTGCGGTATTCATTTTCGGAGTTATCATCACGACCTTGTGCGCATGGATTTCCATCAACAAATTCCTGCGTATGAAAGCCGGTGAGCTTTATTACATGTAAAAACATCTAACAAACAACTATTATGGATAGAAAAAGCTTTGCTTTCGACAAGAAAAACTTTATCCTTTTAGGGATAGGTATGGTTATCATTATCATCGGCTTTCTGCTGATGTCAGGCCCCGGTTCCACCGAAACAGCCTTTGAGCCCGATATTTTCAGTGCGAGACGAATCAAAATAGCCCCGGCTGTATGTTTCTTCGGATTCATCTTCATGATTTATGGTATCCTACGCAAACCAACAGACTCCCCATCCGACCAAACAGATAATTCTACAGATATTACAGAAAAATAACATTAACAAAAAAATTAAAGAATTGCAATGAGCTGGTTTGAAGCATTAGTATTGGGTATTCTGCAGGGACTGACGGAATACCTTCCTGTGAGTAGTAGCGGCCACCTGACCATCGGGTCGGCTTTATTCGGTATTGAAGGAGAAGACAACCTGACATTTACCATCGTAGTACATGTAGCTACCGTTTTGAGTACACTGGTCATTCTTTGGAAAGAAATCGACTGGATTTTCCGTGGACTCTTCAAATTCCAGATGAACGCCGAAACCAAATACGTAATCAACATTATCATCTCCATGATTCCAATCGGAATCGTAGGAGTATTCTTTAAAGATACGGTAGAAGAGATTTTCGAATCCGGCCTGCTGATAGTAGGTATCATGCTGCTGGTTACCGCAGCCCTGCTGACTTTCTCCTATTATGCCAAACCGCGTATCAAAGAGAATATCAGCCTGAAGGATGCTTTCATCATCGGTATCGCCCAGGCATGTGCTGTCATGCCGGGACTTTCACGTTCAGGTACTACCATTGCCACCGGTCTGATGCTGGGCGACAAGAAAGAGAAACTGGCACAGTTCTCATTTCTGATGGTCATTCCTCCCATCTTGGGAGAAGCTTTGCTGGACGGCATGAAAATCATCGAAGGAGCCTCAGAAAGTGGTGCGGAAGTATCACTGACCGCATTGATAGTCGGCTTCTTAGGAGCCTTCATATCCGGATGCATCGCCTGCAAATGGATGATCAATATTGTCAAGAAAGGGAAACTGGTCTATTTCGGTATCTACTGTGCCATTGTCGGAGTAGCTACCATCATCTATAGCCTGATAGGATAAACTGTAACTCATGAATTTTAAGGAAGGAGAGATTTTGTATTTCGACAAGCCGTTACGATGGACATCGTTCGCGGTTGTCAACAAGATAAGATACCACATCAGCCGCAAGCTGGGAGTCAAGAAAATAAAGGTAGGACATGCCGGCACCCTCGATCCGCTGGCTACCGGCGTGATGATTATCTGCACCGGAAAAGCCACCAAACGGATTGAGGAATTCCAGTACCACACCAAGGAGTACATCGCTACCCTCCAGTTGGGAGCCACTACTCCCTCATACGATTTGGAAAAGGAAATCGACGCGACCTACCCTACCGAACACATCACCCGTGAACTGGTAGAGGAGACATTGAAACGGTTTGTAGGAACCATTGAACAAGTCCCCCCGGCTTTCTCGGCCTGCAAGATAGACGGAAAACGGGCATACGATCTGGCACGAAAAGGCGACGACGTACCTCTGAAGGCCAAGACACTGGTCATCGACGAAATCGAACTGTTGGACTATAACCTGCCGGAAATCCGAATACGGGTAGTCTGCAGCAAAGGAACCTATATCCGTGCCCTGGCACGCGACATCGGCGAAGCATTGGACAGCGGAGCCCACCTGACCGGTCTTATCCGTACCCGTGTAGGCGAGGTAAAGCTGGAAAACTGCATGAAGGTAGAAGATTTCGAAGCCTGGCTGGATAAACAAGAAATTGAAGTTACTAACGAATAAGGAAAGAAAGGAAGAAGATGAAACTGTCACAATTCAAATTCAAATTGCCGGAAGAAAAGATTGCCCTTTATCCGGCCAAGTACAGAGATGAGTCTCGTCTGATGGTCGTTCATAAAGACAGCGGCCAGTTGGAACACGTCGTATTCAAGGATATCCTGAATTATTTCGACGACAAGGATGTGTTTATCTTTAACGATACCAAAGTATTTCCTGCCCGCCTGTACGGAAACAAGGAAAAGACCGGTGCCCGCATCGAAGTATTCCTGCTCCGCGAGCTGAACGAAGAACTCCGCCTGTGGGATGTTCTGGTAGACCCGGCACGTAAAATCCGTATCGGCAACAAACTCTACTTCGGCGACGACGATTCAATGGTGGCCGAAGTCATCGACAATACCACTTCAAGAGGCCGAACACTGCGTTTCCTCTACGACGGACCGCACGATGAATTCAAGAAAGCCCTGTATGCTTTAGGCCAGCCGCCACTGCCTCCGTTCATTCACCGCGCAGCCGAGCCGGAAGACGAAGAACGTTTCCAGACCATCTTCGCCAAGAACGAAGGAGCCGTTACCGTACCGGCAGCCGGACTGCATTTCAGCCGGGAACTGATGAAACGCATGGAAATCAAGGGTATTGATTTTGCCTTCATCACCATGCACGCCGGACTGGGTAATTTCCGTGACATCGATGTAGAAGACCTGACCAAACACAAGATGGATTCCGAACAGATGTTTGTCAATGCGGAAGCCTGCCGTATCGTAAACGAAGCCAAAGACCGCGGTAACCGGGTCTGCGCAGTAGGTACCACTGTAATGCGTACCATCGAAACGGCTGTTGGTACCGACGGACACCTGAAGGAATATGAAGGCTGGACCAACAAATTCATCTTCCCTCCGTACGACTTCTCGGTAGCCAATGCCATGGTCAGCAACTTCCACATGCCGCTTTCTACCATGCTGATGCTGGTATGCTCTTACGGAGGTTACGAACTGATTATGGATGCCTACAATGTAGCATTGAAGGAGGGTTACCGCTTTGGAACATACGGCGATGCCATGCTGATTCTGGATAAGTAACGAAAGGAGTATCATGGCAAACGTATACCTGGGCCTGGGAACCAACCTGGGCAATAAGACCGAAAATTTATGTACTGCTGTCGATAAAATCAACGAGAAGATAGGGGAGGTTACTTCCCTATCTTCTTTTTTTGAAACAGCCCCCTGGGGCTTCCAGTCCGACAACAGTTTCCTGAACGCGGCTCTTTGCGTACGGACTTCGCTTTCTCCGCAAGAAGTATTATCCCTCACGCAAGACATCGAACGCAGTCTGGGACGGCTTCATAAGTCTGTAAACAGAATCTACAGCGACCGCATCATCGACATAGACTTGCTGCTTTACGACGACCTGGTGCTGTCCGACGATAATCTGGTCCTTCCTCATCCACTGATGGCCGAACGGAGTTTTGTATTGCTTCCGTTGGCAGAAATCGCAGCCGATGTGATACATCCGCTGCTGCACCGGACCATCGGCCAACTTGCCTCAGAGCTTTCTACGCAACAGAAAAAGTAGTCCTGCCAGACACGGACGAAATTCTGAAAAACGATTGTTTGTGTTATTTGAAACATCTGCATGTTTGCAGCAAAATATGGGTTCGTTTGGACAAAAAATGTTCTTTTCTATGCAGTAAATCGGTCAAGAATGTGTTTTCTTAAATAGAAACCTTTAAAATAGTAATGAAAAGAAGTTCAAAGTGGTTTAAAGTTTTCAACGGTCTCCTGTCTTCTGTATTGGCTTTGTTGGGATATTCCTGTAATGTGTTGGGAGAGACGCCTGATGAATACGGTACGCCTTATGCCAGGTATGAAGTAAAAGGAAAGGTGACAGACAAGGAAAGTCAGGCTGCGGTAGAAGGTGCCCGAGTCATCGTAAAGCCTTTGGATTACGAAACCGGAATAGCCTCTCCGTATAACAATGACACGGTTTATACGGACAAGGACGGTAATTATCTTTATCAGAAAGAGGGGGGTGGATTGGAACGTTTACGTGTGGTATGCGAAGACCCGTCGGATACTTACAAGGCTGATTCTACCCAGGTAAGTATGAATCCTAAGGGCGGTGACGGTTGGTATCAGGGGAGTGACAGCCAGATTGTCGATTTTGAACTGGACAAGAAGGAGCCATGAAAACACCGGTAGAACGGCTTTCCTTACGCAAGCGGCTGGCGCTGGAGGTGTTCCGTAAGATGCGTGAAAATCAGAAGGCCATGCATCCGTTGAGGCAGCTTTTCTGGGAGTGTACGCAGCGGTGTAATGTCCGTTGCAAGCATTGCGGCAGTGACTGTAAAAGTACGACAACTGTTCCTGATATGCCTGCGGCAGATTTTCTGCGTGTAATAGACAGCATTACTCCACATGTAAATCCACACGAGGTGAATATTGTCATTACGGGAGGTGAACCGTTGGTACGCGAGGATTTGGAAGAGGTAGGGCTGGCACTGTATCAGCGCGGTTATCCGTGGGGGATGGTGACCAATGGCCTTTATCTGAGCGCTTCCCGCCTGCAAAGCTTGCTGGAAGCCGGATTGCATTCCATGACCGTCAGTCTGGACGGTTTTGCCGACGACCATAACTGGCTGCGGGGAAATCCTCAAAGTCATGAACGGGCGATGAATGCCATCCGGCTGATGGCCCGTGAATCGGAACTGACATGGGATGTCGTGACTTGTGTGAACCGGCGGAATTATCCGTATCTGGAACAACTGAAAGGCGCGCTTTATGAGGCAGGTGTCCGTCATTGGCGGTTGTTTACCATTTTCCCGGTAGGTAGGGCTGCCCGGTATCCGGAATTCCAGTTGGATGATAAGGATTTCAGGGGGCTTATGGAGTTCATCAGACGTACCCGTCAGGAAGGGAAGGTGATGGCCGGTTACGGATGCGAAGGTTTTCTGGGCAGCTATGAGGCCGAAGTACGTGACAGCTTCTATATCTGCAATGCGGGAATCAGTGTGGCTTCGGTGTTGGCCGACGGCTCCATTTCGGCTTGTCCGAGCATCCGTGCGGATTATTCCCAGGGGAATATCTACCGGGACGATTTTATGGAGGTGTGGGAACATCGGTTCCAACCTTTCCGCGACCGTGCCTGGATGAAGAAAGGAGCTTGTGCCTCGTGTGCATTCTTCCGTTATTGCGAAGGAAACGGCATGCATCTGCACGATGCCAACGGCGATTTGTTGTTCTGTCACTTGGAACGTCTGAAAGGGGCTTTTACCTGTGAACCGTAACCGGAGAATATCTGTCTGGATAAGTTTGACCTTCAGGATTTATTTCTTTATTTTTGTGCGTTCGATTGTAACGGAAAACATACAGATTTATGAAGAAACTAGTTTTTGCGACCAACAATGCCCATAAGCTGGAGGAAATCCGGGCGATTCTGGGCGATAAAGTGGAAATCCTGAGTCTGAATGACATCCATTGTCATGCCGATATTCCAGAAACGGCCGATACGCTGGAAGGGAATGCCGCCTTGAAGGCTGCCTATATCTACGAGCATTACGGTCTGGATTGCTTTGCCGACGATACTGGCCTGGAAGTGGAAGCCCTGAACGGCGCTCCGGGTATCTATTCGGCCCGTTATGCCGGAGGCGAGGGACACGATTCGGAAGCCAACATGAAGAAACTGCTGCGTGAGATGGAAGGGAAGGAGAACCGCCGGGCACAGTTCCGCACCGCCATCTGTCTGATAGAAAGAGGCAAGGAAACCTTGTTTGAGGGTATCGTGAAAGGAGAGATTATCCGCGAGAAACGGGGAGGCTCCGGCTTTGGTTACGACCCGGTCTTCGTTCCCGAAGGCTATACCGAAACATTCGCTGAAATGGGTAGCGAGGAAAAGAATAAAATCAGTCACCGTGCCCGTGCCGTACAGCAGCTTTGCGCGTACTTGAACAAGTAATTCGCTGCTTATAACAAAACATGCTCGCGTCTGATTAAAAAACACGAGCATGTTTTATTTGAAACGTCCGTTCCTTCTAAAGGAAGACGCCCGTTTGTTTTCAGGCGTTCCGGAATTTCTGAGCCACTTTGTAGTAAGTAGGCAGTGCTACTCCCAGCTTTTCTCCCAATTCAATCATATCGAACAGCAGGCCTTGTATCTCCGATTCATGGCCACGGGCGATGTCCTTCTGCATGGAAGCCGTGCTGTGCGGGTCCAGCTTATCGATAACTTTCAGGTTATAGGTTATCGGGTCTTCGGGGTAGGTGATACCGATTTTCCGGCCGATTTCAGCACTTTCGCGCGACAGTCCGACGAAGGTATCACGCACCTCACCTTCGTGCTGTACTTCGCCCATAGGAACGTCGTGGTAGGCTCCTGTACAAGCCATGGCCGAGATAAACGACCACTTGATGAAAGTATCGCGGTTGATATCGTCCGATACGTCCACCTTGATGCCGCAGGCACGCAGGTCTTCGGCTATCGCTTCCAGGCGCTCACGGGCTACTCCTTGTTCGGGACGGGCACCGAATACCAGGCGGAAGATGCTTCCCATCTGGCTGATTTCTCCCTCACCGGAAACGAATCCTACGATGTAGATACAGCCGTCCAATACAGTCACCTGAGGGACCAGACTGCCGATGCGCGGACCGGTTCCGTAGACATTCAGAATCGGAATGACCAGGGTAGAGGGTTTGGCTGCCTTGACGATGACTTCCGGAATAGAGCCGATGGAATATCCTTTCACACAGACAAAGATGACATCGGCCTTGCCGACATAGTCTTCGGTGGTATATGCCTTGACAGGCAAGTAATGTTCGCCTTTTAAATCTGATTTCAGGTGAAGTCCGTCGCGACGGATGGCTTCGAGGTGTTTACCGCGGGCAATACAGGTGACATCCCTTCCCGCCAATGACAGAAAACCGGCGATACAGCCTCCTACACCGCCTGTTCCAATGATGAGATAGTTCATACGTTTGTGTTTTTGGGGTTAACGGTAAACACAGAGAAACAAAGGCCGTTCTATCCTTGAAGGAAGATGTCATCCGTTTGTTTCCCTGTGTGTTATGAATGGCGGAAGGACACGGTTGAGGTGTTCTCCGGAATATGCAGGATAAGCAGGGCTTATACGTTGAAGCGGAAGTGCATGATGTCTCCGTCTTCTACCACGTATTCCTTGCCTTCTACGTTCAGTTTACCGGCTTCGCGTACAGCGGCTTCGGAACCGTACTGGATGAAATCATCGTATTTGATGACTTCGGCACGGATGAATCCTTTTTCGAAATCGGTGTGAATAACACCGGCACACTGCGGAGCTTTCCAGCCTTTGTGGAAAGTCCAGGCACGTACTTCCATCTTGCCGGCAGTGAAGTAGGTTTCCAGGTTCAGCAGCTTATAGGCGGCACGAATCAGACGGCTTACACCTGATTCTTCCAGGCCGATTTCCTGCAGGAACATCTGACGGTCTTCGTACGTTTCCAGTTCGGCGATGTCGGCTTCGGTCTTGGCGGCTACAATCAGGATTTCGGCTCCTTCGTCCTTTACAGCCTCGCGTACCTGTTCTACGTACTTGTTACCGTTTACGGCGCTGGCTTCGTCTACGTTGCAGACGTACATGACTGGTTTGGAAGTCAGCAGGAACAGATCGTGTGCGATTTTCTGTTCGTCCTTGCTCTCGAACTGTACGGTACGGGCTGATTTACCCTGTTCCAAAGCCTCTTTGTATTTCACCAGGACTTCATAAGTCTGTTTGGCTACCTTGTCGCCACCGGTCTGAGCCTGTTTCTGCACTTTCTGGATGCGGCTTTCGATGGTTTCCAGGTCTTTCAGCTGAAGTTCTGTATCAATGATTTCCTTGTCGCGTACCGGATTCACATCACCGTCTACGTGTGTCACGTTTTCGTCGTCGAAGCAACGGAGTACGTGCAGGATAGCATCTGTTTCACGGATATTGGCCAGGAACTTGTTGCCCAGTCCTTCACCCTTGCTGGCACCTTTTACCAGACCGGCGATGTCTACGATTTCTACCGTAGTAGGTACGATGCGGTCCGGGTCAACCAGAGCTGCCAGTTTGTTCAGACGTTCATCGGGTACGGTAATGACACCCACATTCGGTTCGATGGTACAGAAGGGGAAGTTGGCTGCTTGAGCCTTAGCATTCGATAAGCAATTGAAAAGAGTCGATTTTCCGACGTTCGGCAAACCGACAATACCACATTGTAAAGCCATAATATATTGTTATTTCCTATTAAAATCGCTTTTATTCAGAAGATAAAGGTAGTTGCCAAAGCGAGAGGTAACAAGAACCTTCTTTTGAGGCATTTGGCTTCTGCCTTTTTATCGGGGCAAAGTTACTCATTTATCAGACATAATCAAAACATTGTCAGGATTCCTCTTTCCCGCCGCCGGTCTTGGAGGAGGAACCGGTCCTGAAACTTGTTGGAACATGTATCGAGGAAATACTGGCAGGTTTGTAGTCTTTCTATCCTCAGTATGGAGGAGAGTTTCTTTCATTTTGTAACCTTTTTCTTCGGGTCTCTTAAAGAAAAGCGAAATCTTCGGGAATCAGAAGCAGGTTTCTGCGTAGGTTTTCTGTAGCGGATAAGGGGGAAAGTTATAAATTGTAAGCAAAATCCCTTGGTTGAGGCAGTGGAAGGAGAGAAGTCAGGTCGGATATGTGCCCGAGAAGGGAAAATAAAAAAGAGGCATCCCTCACGGGGTGCCTCTTGGAAAATAAAAGAGAGTTATTTATGATGCATCTATTATGTATGCTGTTTATTTATCCATGGTAACGGTCATCTCCGGAATCAGTACAAAGTCTTTCTTCTTGCTGTCCCATTTGTAGTATTCGGTTGTAACACTCTTATTATCATAAATATAACGGATGCACAAATCGTTTTCCCAGCGTTCCTTGCTGCTGTTCCATTTCTGAGACATGTTTTCAGTCATCTGCTGGTTGTCATTGTACTTGTAGTTATATTTCATGTAGTTGGTCAGTGTGGTTCCGTCCATCTTGTATACAGTTTCGGAAACTTTTACGCCGTTTACTTCTTCTGCATTATAGATAAGATTGTTGTCTAAAGTTGCTGCAGAAATTGTAACGTTAGTCATCCATGCGATTGCTGCTACCAATGTGATTTTAATCAAGTTGAAAGTTTTCATATCTGTGATATTTTAAGGTTTAAATTACATTTTGTTCTTTTTGACGATGCAAAGATACGTCGAACTTTTGTATGTTGGTTATCTTTTGGTGAAAAAAATGTGAATTAGTTTCAAAATGTCACAGAATAAAGACTCTTTAACAGTTTGGTCGGATTAATGTGCTTCCAGCCAATTTTGACCCCAACCGCAGTCAGCTCTCAAAGGAACTTTCATTTTGTAAGCACCCTCCATTTCGCTGATAACGATTTGTTGTACTTTTTCTTTTTCTTCGGGCAGTACGCTGAAGTTTAGTTCGTCGTGTACCTGGAGAATCATCTTCGAACGGATACCTTCTTCCATGAAGCGTTTGTAGATGCGGACCATGGCTACTTTGATAATGTCGGCTGCACTTCCTTGAATCGGTGCGTTGATGGCATTCCGTTCGGCATATCCTCTGACGACCGCATTCCGTGAGTTGATATCCGGAAGGTAACGTTTCCGGTTGAAGATAGTCTCGATGTAGCCTTTCTCGCGGGCTACCTGGATACTTTCGTCCATGTACCGTTTCACGTCCGGATAATTGCTGAAGTATCCGTCTATGAGTTCCTTCGCTTCTTTACGGTCTACGTTCAGCCGTTCGGCCAGTCCGAAGACAGAGATACCGTAGATGATACCGAAGTTGGCAGTCTTGGCCTTGCTGCGTTGTTCGCGGGTTACTTCCGACAGTTCTTCCTTATATATTTTAGCAGCGGTAGCCGCATGGATATCCTGCTCTTTCTGGAAAGCTTCAATCATGTGCGGGTCTCCGCTCAGATGAGCCATGATACGAAGTTCTATCTGCGAATAGTCGGCCGAGAAGAACTCGCATCCGTCATCCGGGATGAAGGCCTTTCGGATTTCTTTTCCGTCCTCGTTGCGGATGGGGATGTTCTGCAGGTTCGGGTTGCTGGAACTGAGGCGTCCGGTAGCCGTGACGGTCTGGTTGAATGAAGTATGGATGTGTCCGGTGGCCGGATTAATCAGTTGGGGGAGGGCATCGATGTAAGTACCCAGTAACTTCTTCAGTCCTCGGTGCTCCAGAATCTTTCCGACGATTTCATGTTTGCCTTTCAGGCTTTCCAATACTTCTTCCGAAGTGATGTATTGTCCGGTTTTGGTCTTTTTCGGTTTTTCTACAATTTTCAACCGGTCGAACAGGACTTCGCCTACCTGTTTGGGTGAGGCGATGTTGAATTCCACACCCGCCAGCTGATGGACTTCCGTTTCAATCTGCTGCATCCGGGCTGTGAAATGTCTGGAGCTTTCTTTCAGCGCTTCGGTATCGATGCGGACACCGTTCCGTTCCATGTAGGCGAGCACGGGTACCAGTGGCATTTCAATCTGTTCGAAGAGTTCGGTCACCCCGCTTTCCTGCATTTCCTTTTCCAGCAGAGCCTTTAGCTTGAGGGTGACATCGGCATCCTCGCAGGCATACTTGTAGACTTCGGTAGGAGAGAGGTCGCGCATGTTCTTCTGACCTTTTCCTTTCGGACCGATCAGCTCGTCGATGTGGATGGTCTGGTACTTCAGGTAGATTTCCGCCAGGTAGTCCATGTTGTGCCGTAATTCGGGTTGGAGTACATAGTGGGCAATCATGGTATCAAACAACTTTCCTTTTATCTGCACTCCGTAATTGGACAGTACCAGCATATCGTATTTGATGTTCTGACCTACTTTGACCGCATGCTCATTTTCGAAGACTGGTTTGAGGAGATTTACTATTTTTTGCGTTTCTTCACGGTCTTTAGGAACTGGAATGTAAACGGCCTGATTTTCGGCATAGCTGAAGCTCATGCCCACCAGTTCTGCGGTGATTGGGTCGGTTCCGGTGGTCTCTGTATCTAGACTGAAAATTTCCTTTGTAAGGATGTTTTGAATAAATTTGGCTATTTTCTCTTCATTATCAAGTAATTGATAGTCGTATTTCAAGTCTTCAAGCCTTGTGAGATTTGAATTTTTGGTTTCTTCTGTGGGACCGTCCGTAAAAAATCCAAAGAGATCGCCTTGCATGGCGGGACCTTTGGCTTCCGGTTTCTTCTCGGTTTTGAAAACCCTTTCCAAGAGGGTACGGAACTCCAGTTCTTCGAAAATTTTACGGAGTTCGCTCTCATTGGGGCTTTCCCGCTTCAGTGCGTCCAAATCCAGTTCGATGGGAACATCGGTCTTGATAGTGGCCAAAAATTTGGAGAAGCAGATTTGTTCGCGGTTGGTCTCAACCTTTGTACGGATGGCTCCCTTCAACTGGTCGGTATGTTCCAGCAGGTTCTCGATGCTGCCGAATTCGGCAATCAGTTTCTGAGCTGTTTTTTCTCCTACTCCCGGGCACCCCGGAATGTTATCGGCCGAGTCGCCCATCAGTCCCAGCATATCGATGACCTGCAAGGGGGATGCAATCGAGAACTTGGCTTTCACTTCTTCTACACCCATAACTTCGAATTCTTTGTCACCGTATTTGGGACGGTACATGAATACACAGTCGGAAACCAGCTGGCCATAGTCTTTGTCCGGTGTCATCATATAGGTAGGTATCTGTTTCTTTCCGGCCAGGGTAGCCAGTGTACCGATGACATCGTCTGCTTCGTAACCCGGTACTTCCAGAATCGGAATATTGTAGGCGCGGATGATGTCCTTGATGATAGGTACAGACAACCGGATGACTTCCGGTGTCTCTTCCCGCTGGGCTTTGTATTGTTCGTAGGCCTCGTGGCGGAAGGTCGGTCCGGCGGGGTCGAAGGCGATGCCGATATGCGTGGGATTTTCTTTCTTCAACACTTCTTCCAGGGTATTGACGAATCCCAGGATGGCAGATGTGTTGAAACCTTTCGAATTGATGCGGGGATTCTTGATAAGGGCGTAGTAGGCACGATAAATCAATGCATACGCATCCAGTAGAAATAATTTCTGCATTCGTGTAAAAATATTAAGTTTTTTCATGTAAATATACAAAAAAATGTCGTATTCGCTCTTTTATTATTACTTTTGTGCAGCAAATATATGTAGATGGATAAAATAGAATTAATCACTCGGCCTATAGAAAAGGAACTGGAAGCTTTCAGACAGCTTTTCGATTCTTCCTTACAGAGCTCCGATCCGTTGCTGAATGAGGTACTCGCTTATATCAAGAAGCGGAACGGAAAGATGATGCGTCCCATTCTGGTGATGCTCATGGCAAAGCTGTACGGTGTCTTGAATGATGCCACACTACATGCTGCACTTTCACTTGAATTGCTGCATACAGCGAGTCTGGTTCACGATGATGTGGTAGATGAGAGTGATAAACGTAGAGGACAGTCGTCGGTAAATGCGGTATATAATAACAAGGTTTCGGTCTTGGTAGGCGACTATATGCTGGCTACGAGTCTGAGGCATGCGGCTTATACCGGTATGATAGAATTGGTAGACCTGGTAGCCCGTTTGGGACAGGAGTTGGCCGAAGGGGAGATTATCCAGTTGGCCAATACATCGAACCAGGAGTTCTCCGAGGAAGTTTATTTCAATGTCATCCGTAAGAAGACCGCCGCGTTGTTTACGGCCAGTGCGGAAAGTGGGGCTATCTCCGTACATGCATCCGAGGAGGCGGTACGTCAGGCTGCTCTTTTCGGCGAGATGATTGGTATCGCTTTCCAGATAAAAGACGATATCTTCGATTATTTCGAGAATGCGGAATTGGGTAAACCTACCGGTAATGATATGGTAGAAGGCAAGCTGACCTTGCCGGCCTTGTATGTCATCAATAAACTTGGAACGGAGGAAATCCGTGAACTGGGACTACGGATTCGCAAATTGGAAGCTTCGAAAGAAGAGATAGCCTTGTTTGTAGAATTGATTAAACGCGAGGGCGGGATTGACTATGCGGAACGAGTCATGTACGATTACCGCGAGCGGGCTTTGGCTTTGCTTCCTGCCTCTACCGAGGAGCAATACCGTACGGCACTGACGACTTACATCAATTACGTCATTGAGCGGAACAAGTAAATTTTTCGTGCTTTCTAGCGCAATCAGATAATTTGAAAGGCTGCTTTCCCGGTAAGGGGAGGCAGCCTTTCAAACTTTTCATATCCCTTGTCTTTCCCGGATTCTGGGTGGAACGGGGGAGAGACTGGTACGGTTATCAGAAGAACTTGGTTTCGCTTCCTACGATTTCAGAAAGCAGGAGGTTGGCCAGACGGCTTGTCCCCAAACGGAACAGTTCGTTGTTCAGCCATTCTTTGCCTAACACTTCTTTTACGATGGTATAATAGACCAGTGCATCCTTGACGGTATTGATACCCCCGGCCGGCTTGAATCCTACTTTCCGCCCGGTTTCCAGGAAGTATTCCTTGATGGCCTTACACATGACGAAGGCAGCCTCCGGTGTAGCGGAAACCCGTTCTTTTCCGGTGGAAGTCTTGATGAAATCTGCTCCGGAATACATGGATAGGATAGAGGCCTTCTTGATGTTGGAAGCGCTACCCAGAGCTCCGGTTTCCAGGATTACTTTCAGGTGCTTTTCACCACATACTTCTTTCAACTCCTCGATTTCGTCGCACATACCTTCGTAGTCGTTGCTGAGGAATTTTCCGACCGGAATGACGATATCAATCTCATCGGCACCTGTATGGAGAGCCATGGCTGTTTCGGCAACTTTCACTTCGATGAAAGTCTGTGACGAAGGAAATCCACCCGAAACGCAGGCAATCTTCACATCGTCCGCTTCCAGGGTATCGTTTACGATTTCCGCCATATTGGGATAAACACAGATGGCTGCCACATTCTTCAGGTCGGGGTAAGCGTCGACAAAGTCATTCACCCGTTCGGTGAATTTCATGACGCTTTCTTCGCTATCGGTGCATTTCAAGGTGGTCAGGTCAATGCAATTGAAAAGGAATTTCTTTACCTCAACCGTGTTGTTTTCATCCAGGTGCTTCTCCAACAATTGAGCGGTCTGCTTGGCTACCTCTGCATCGTTTAATGCGGTATTGTACTTGCCCAGCGCTATGTCATATTTGCTGGGTTGGTGCAGGTGCTCTCTGTCCTCGCCGTCGTATTCGAAGCTGTCTGTTTCGTCCAGCGCTTCGTCGATACTCGGGTTTTCATACGCTTCCTGCTGTTGTTCCGCTTCGTTACCGTACAGGTATTCGTCGTCTGAAAGATGTTTCATATACGTTATAATTTGGGGTTGTTCTTATGCCTGTCTTTATCTCTCGAGGTTTTTTTCTCCAGGTTCTTCCGGAAGGCTTCGGTCAGGTCTACACCGGTCTGGTTGGCCAGGCAGATCAGTACCCAAAGTACATCGGCCATTTCGTCGGCCAGGTCGTGCTTTTCGCCTTCTTTGAAGGATTGGTCGCCGTAAGTGCGTGCCATGATGCGGGCAAGTTCACCGACTTCTTCGGTTAATACGGCCATGTTCGTCAGTTCGCTGAAGTAGCGGACTCCGTAGGTCTTTATCCAGTTGTCTACGGTCTTTTGAGCTTCTTCCAGTGTCATATCATTCCTTGTTTTTTGAGTCTATACAGATGGTCACCGGTCCGTTGTTCAAGAGCTCCACCTTCATGTCTGCCCCGAATTCTCCTGTTCCTACCTGCTTGCCTAGAGCGATGCTCAGTTCGTTGCAGAAGTATTCATAAAGCGGGATGGCTGTTTCGTGGCGGGCTGCCCGGATGTATGACGGGCGGTTCCCTTTCTTGGTCGAAGCCATTAAGGTGAATTGACTGATGACTAAGATTTCTCCTCCTACATCCAGGATGGAGCGGTTCATGACTCCCTGTTCGTCGTCGAATACACGGAGTCCGATTACTTTCTTACAGAGCCAGTCGGCGTCTTCCTGCGTATCGGCTTCTTCGATTCCGACCAGAATCAGGAAGCCTGCCTGGATGGCTGATTTGCATACACCGTCGATGGTGACGGATGCATGGCTTACACGTTGGATAACTATTCTCATGATGATTTGGTTCGTTCTGTTTCTACAAAAGTACGAAATATCTTGGTTCGCCGTTTCATTGCAGCGATTCTTTGATGCTTTTAGCGGCAGCTTCACCCACAACGGCGGCTATTTCTTCCAGGCTCGCCTGTTTGATACGGGCAACACTCTTGAAGGTTTTGAGCAGGGCTGTTTTCCGCTTTTCTCCTATACCTTTGATGTGGTCGAGGGCGGAAGCTACCTGACTCTTGCTCCGTTTGTCCCGATGGAACGTAATGGCAAAACGGTGCACTTCATCCTGTATATTTTCCAGCAGGTGGAACAGGGGAGTCCCTTGCTTGATACCGAGTACTACAGGGGGGAATCCGTAGAGTACCTCCGAAGTCTTATGACGGTTGTTCTTGGCCAATCCCACAATCGGAATATTCAGGTGCAACTCGTCTTCGATGACTTGTCGGACAACTTCCATCTGTCCTTTTCCTCCATCGGTCAGAATCAGGTCGGGCAGTTCTCCCTGTTCTTCGAGTATGCGGTTGTACCGGCGGCGAACTACTTCCTGCATGGACGCATAATCGTCCGGTCCTTCTACCGTCTTGATGATGTATTTCCGATAATCCTTTTTGCTGGGCTTTGCCTTTTTGAACACGACGCAAGCGGCCACCGCATCGGACCCTTGTATGTTCGAGTTATCGAAACATTCGATGTGGACTGGTAGGCGGTCGATGTGTAACTGCTCTTGGATTTCCTTCATCAGGCGGACACTCCGTTGTTCCGGATTCAGCTTTTCCGCCTGTTTCAACCGGTCTACCTTGTACTGTTTGACGTTCATGATGGATAGCTCAAGCAGGTGTTTCTTGTCTCCTCGTTGGGGGATAGTAAAGGTAACATCTTTCATCTCCATATCCAGTTCGAAGGGGATGATAATTTCTTTCGAGGTACTTTGATAGCGTTCCCTCATCTCTGCAATTCCCAATTGCAGGAGCTCTTCTTTGGATTCGTTCATACGGATTTTATATTCGAAGGTGAAAGCTTGATTGATGCTTCCGTTTGTGATGTGAAGGTAATTGATGTATGCCGAATGTTCATCTGTCTCGATGGCGAAAACGTCGATGTTGTGGAGCACGGAACTTACGATTTCACTCTTGGAACGGTAGTTCTCTATTAACTCATATTTCTCTTTCAACTTCTGTGCTTCTTCGAATTTCAACTCTCCGGCCAGGGCCAGCATCTCTTTCTTCAGGGCCTGGCTGATGCTTTGCGTATTTCCCTTCAGAATCTCTTTAATCTGGGCGATGTCCTTCATGTATGCTTCGTGAGACTGGAGTCCGATGCAGGGAGCCTTGCAGTTCTTGATGTGGTATTCCAGGCAGACCTTAAACTTGTTTGCCTGAATATTCTCGGGAGTCAATGCCAGTGTACAGGTACGGATGGCATAGAGTTTCTTAATCAGTTCCAGTACGGCCACCATGGATGGTATGTGGCTGTAGGGACCGAAGTAGGTAGACCCGTTGCGGATAATCTTCCGCGTCTTGAAGACACGCGGGAAATACTCGTTGCTTATGCAGATGGAAGGGTAGGTCTTGTCATCTTTCAGCAAGACATTGTAGCGAGGCTTGTATTTCTTGATGAGGTTGTTCTCCAACAGCAGCGCGTCTTCTTCTGTATTTACGACGATGTATCGGATGTCTACAATCTTGCTTACCAGAATCCGTGTCTTGGCGGACTGGTGTTCTTTCGAAAAATAGGAGTAGACACGCCGCTTCAGATTCTTTGCTTTTCCCACGTAGATAATGGTCCCCTCCTGATTCAGGTATTGGTAGATTCCCGGACTTTCGGGCAGGTTCAGGACAATTCCTCGTAAGTATTCATTCGTTCCCAGTTCTTCCTTTTTCTCCATATCGCTAGGCTTTGTTCGTTGGCAGGGTGGTAAAAGAAACAGGTTACATGTCGCTCATTCGTGGATGTGCCTGTTGCACTCTAGCTGGCATGTAACCTGTGCTGATTCGTTAACGCTCCGGTAGGTTCCGAAGCCTTGTATCTTACAGTTTCAAGAATGTAGTGATGTCTACATCGGCCGGGAATGCTTTCCGTCCGTTTAGCTTTTCCAGCTCGATAACGAAGTTGACGTAAGCTTTCTTGGCTCCGGCTTTATTGACCAATCGGAGGGTAGCGGCCATCGTACCTCCGGTTGCCAGCAAATCGTCGTGTAGCAGAACCACGTCGTTTTCGTTGATGGCATCCTTATGAATCTGAATGGTGTCTGTTCCGTACTCCTTGGCGTAGGTCTCTTCCAGAACTTCTGCCGGAAGCTTACCCGGTTTGCGGGCCATGATGAAACCGGCTCCCAGGCGGGCAGCCAATGCGCCTCCCAAGATGAACCCTCTGGACTCGATACCTACTACCTTGGTGATGCCTTTGTCCTTGTATAGCTCATACAGACTGTCTATCATTTCCTGCAGGCATTCTGCATTCTTGAAGAGTGTGGTCACGTCATAGAACAAGATTCCCGGGATAGGGAAATCTGAGATTTCTCTCAAGTTTTTCTTTAATGTTTCCTTATTCATATTCAGTTTTTTATAAGTTTTCCTTAAACTAGTTGTTTCACGTGAAACACTCGCGGGTTAACGTCCCAGTAGTACCAGTAGTACGTTGATGTCGCTCGGCGAGATACCGGGAATGCGGCTGGCCTGGGCTAAGGTTTCGGGGTCAATCTTGATGAGCTTCTGTCGGGCTTCGGTAGAGAGTGACTGAAGGCTCATGTAGTCGAACTTGCCTTTGATGCGGATAGACTCCAACCGGTGAATCTTGTCGGCTATCATCCGTTCGCGGTCGATGTAGCCTTTGTACTTGATGAGTACTTCGGCTGCCTCGATGATTTCGTCCTTGCGGACTTCTATCTGTTCGAGGAGGTGTTGGAATGCCGGCACGTGCGGAGCGATGTTCTCGATGGTAATCTGCGGACGGCTGATGAGTTCAATCAGCTTGCATCCGTGGGTGAGTCGGGCAGTACCCAGACTTTCCAGGGCATCGTTTATCTTATCGGCCTTGATGGAATAAGTCTTCGCAAATTCGACGATACGGTTTATCTCTTCCCGTTTCCGGCAGAGCCAATCGTAGCGGTCTTGCTTTACCAGACCGAGCTGATAGGCGCGTTCGGTCAGACGCATGTCGGCATCATCCTGACGGAGCAGAATCCGGTATTCGGCACGGGAGGTGAACATGCGGTAAGGTTCGTCCACACCTTTCGTTACAAGGTCATCAATCAGGACACCGATGTAGGCTTCGTCTCTTCCCAGTACGAAAGGTTCTCCGCCGTGGCAATTGATGTGGGCATTGATACCGGCAATGATACCCTGGCCACCGGCTTCCTCGTAACCGGTCGTACCGTTCACCTGTCCGGCAAAGAACAGGTTCTTCACTACCTTCGATTCGAGGGTGTGCTTCAGTTGGGTCGGATCGAAGTAATCGTATTCGATGGCATATCCCGGACGATAGATGACCAGATCGCGGAAGCAAGGAATCTTCTTCAGGGCCTCAATCTGGATGTCCATCGGGAGGGAGGACGAGAATCCGTTCAGGTAAAGTTCCCGGGTCGTTTCGCCTTCCGGTTCGAGGAAGAGCTGGTGCTGGGGCTTGTCGGGGAAGGTAACGATTTTGGTTTCGATGCTCGGGCAGTAACGGGGACCGATGCTCTGGATTTGTCCGTTGAAAAGGGGAGAATCCGCCAGTCCGCTCCGAAGAACTTCGTGGACTTCTTCGTTGGTAAAGCAGGTCCAGCACTGGAGCTGTTTCAATTGGCGCGGTTCGCTGATGAAGGAAAAACGGTGGAAATCGTTTTCTCCGTCCTGTGTCTCCATCAGATCGAAATGTACGCTCCGGGCATCGATGCGCACCGGGGTTCCGGTCTTCATCCGGCCAGCGGTGATTCCGTGGCGGGTGATGGATTCGGTCAGGTGATAGGAGGCGGGTTCCGCACAGCGTCCTCCGGCCAGCATCTTGTGCCCGATATGCATCAGACCGTTCAGGAATGTTCCTGCGGTAAGGACGATACATTTGGCGCGGAAGGTGACTCCCCAACAGGTGATGAGTCCCGTTACTTCTCCGTTCTCGATAATCAGTTCTTCTACGGTGTCCTGCCAGATATGGAGGTTCGGGATATTCTCTAAGATTTCACGCCAGGCCCAGATGAATTTGCCACGGTCGCATTGGGCACGCGGACTCCACATGGCCGGACCTTTCGAACGGTTCAGCATGCGGAACTGGATGGCGGTCCGGTCGGTTACCAGACCCATGTATCCGCCCAAGGCATCAATTTCTCTTACGATTTGTCCTTTAGCGATACCACCGACTGCCGGGTTGCAGCTCATCTGGGCAATCTTGTTCATGTCCATGGTGATGAGACAAGTCTTTGAACCCAGGTTGGCAGCCGCGGCGGCAGCTTCGCAACCTGCATGACCGGCACCGATTACAATTACGTCGTACTTGAATTCCATTGATTAGTTTGTTTTACGCTGATTCGTCAAGTTGTCTGCTCTCCGGGTTGGAACCGGTTGACAGGAGGCGGCGTACCGCTTCGTGTCGGACAACTGGCAACGACTGTTGATTCGTATTTATCTCGTCTGCAAAAATACGAAAAATTCATGGCTTCTTAGAGCCGCTTTGGCAAAAAGTACTTAAAGGGTAGCAAAGGAAAAAACAAACCAGGCACAGACAATTCCATAAGGGCTATGCTTGGTAAAACCTTATCCTTGTTGGTTGTCTGTGCCTGGTAAAGGACGGGGGTTGAATTCCGTTTCCTGAAGTCTGATGACTTAGTCTGTCGGGGCGGTTCCGGCTCTCATTTGAGTCAGCAGGTCGAGTGCTTTGTTTTCGGCTGCTTCCATGATTTCACGTTCACCCGGTCCTTTGTCGTTGATGCCGCAAAGGTGCAGGATGCCGTGGATGATGACCCGGTGGAGTTCGGTTTCGTAAGGAGCCTGGAACTGTTCGGCATTGGTACGTATCGTGTCCAGACTGATGAACAGGTCGCCCGCAATGCGGTTTCCCTGACAGTAGTCGAACGTGATGATGTCGGTGTAATAATCGTGTTGCAGATACTGGCGGTTTACTTCCAGAATCTTTTCGTCAGAGCAGAAGATGTAGGCAATTTCGCCCACTCGTTTGTCGTATGTCCCGGCTACGGCTTTTACCCAAGCCGTAATTTCACTTTGCTGGATAGGGGGCATTTCAACTCCTTCGGTGTAGTAACTAATCATAGCGGTATGTTTAATTAAAGAATAGATAACAGATGAAAATGGCTGCCAGAATTCCGGCTAAGTCGGACAAGAGTCCGCAGGGAACGGCATGGCGGGTTTTGGTGATTCCCACACTGCCGAAATAGACGGCCAGTATATAGAATGTAGTATCGGTGGAGCCTTGGAAAATGCAGGCCAACCGTCCGACGAACGAATCAGCTCCGTACGTACTCATGGCATCTACCATCAGTCCACGGGCTCCGCTTCCGCTCAGGGGTTTCATCAGTGCGGTAGGCAGGGCACCTACGAACTGGTTGTCGATTCCGCACCAGTCGATGAGGGACGAGATTCCCTGAATCAGAAAATCCATACTGCCGGAAGCGCGGAAAACGCCGATGGATACCAGAATGGCAACCAGATATGGAATGATGCGGACGGCGGTCTGAAACCCTTCTTTCGCTCCGTCGACGAAGGCGTTGTAGACATTGATTTTTTTCCGTACACCCGCCAGGATAAATCCGATGATGATGACGAACAGGAAGACATTGGCAAAGGTGGTAGAGTAGGCGTCTATCTGTGCCCGGCCCAAGGTGGTGAAGAAATAGATGATACCGCCGATAAGCAGGCTGGTTCCTCCCAGGAACAGCAGGATAGTCCGGTTGAGCAGATTGATGCGTTGGTAGAGGCTGACCGTGATAATACCTGCCAGGGTCGAAAAGAAAGTCGCCAGCAGAATCGGGACAAAGACATCGGTCGGTTGTGCCGCTCCCAGCTGCGCCCGGTATACCATGATGCTGATAGGAATCAGCGTAAGGCTGGAGGTATTCAATACAAGGAACATGATCATCGGATTGCTTGCCGTGTCTTTCCGTGGATTCAGTTCCTGCAGACCCTCCATGGCTTTCAGACCGAGTGGAGTCGCAGCGTTGTCCAGCCCCAGCATGTTGGCGGCAAGATTCATGAAGATGCTGCCGGTGACAGGATGTCCTTTGGGAATGTCCGGGAAGAGTTTGCTGAACAGCGGACCCAATATCCGTGAGAAAAGGTTGATGACTCCTCCCTGTTCGCCGATTTTCATGATGCCGAGCCAGAGTGACAAGATACCTGTCAATCCCAACGAAATGTCGAAAGCGGTCTTAGACGAGTCGAACGTCGAATTGATGATGGCAGGAAAAACTTCCAGGTCTCCCCAAAATACCAGACGGACCAGGGCGACCACGAAAGCAATGACGAAGAAGGCAATCCAGATATAGTTCAGAACCATGTGTGAATCGTTTTAAAAGTGTGACAAATTGTTTCTTTCGCAAAAGTATAGATTTTCCGGTTTGGTTGAAGCATGTTCGGTAAAAACCTCTACCTTTGCGCGTATGAAAAGAACTACTTTCCGTAAAATCCGATGGACATTGCTGGCCGTTTGCTTGTTGTATGTGTTGGGCTGCCGGTGGATTCCCGGCTGGGGCGAAGGCTATGCCACTTGTCTTTATCCGACACTTGCTGCTGGCCTGTCTGCTGTCGCCAGTCTTTTCCCTTTTTCGTTGGAAGAGATTTGGGTGGTTACGGTAGTTCTTTGGTTGTTGGGTTATCCCTTATATGCCCACATCCGGAAGCGGGAGAAAGGCCGGACAATTATCCGTCGGGAAATCGAGGTGTTGTTGGCAGTGTATGGCTGGTTCTATCTTGGTTGGGGCAATAACTATTATCGGCAGGATTTCTTCCGGCGCTCCCAGACCGAAAGAGTGGCATACGATGAACAGCAGTTCCGGGATTTTCTGACGATGTATGCAGATAGCCTCAATGCTTCTTACCTTCCTTCGGTACATTTTTCGGCCGATTCACTGGAGCATGAAATGAAAGCATTGTATGCACAGGTTCCATCTCGTTTCGGATTGAGTAATCCCCGCGATTGGCAACATCCCAAACGGGTATTGTTTAATTCCCTTTATTCCGGTGTCGGAGTATTGGGGTACATGGGGCCTTTTTTCGCCGAATCGCAACTGAATGCTGAATTGCTTCCGGTGCAGTATCCGTTTACTTATATTCATGAATACGCCCATCTGTTGGGAGTAAGCAATGAAGCGGAAGCAAATTTCTGGGCTTATCAGCTATGCATCCGTTCCGCATCGCCTGCTGTGCGCTATTCCGGATATTTTGGACTGTTGCCTTACGTAGCAGTGAATGCCGCCTCTGTCTTGTCGGAATCCGATTACCGCGATTTTCTGGATACTATCCGTCCCGAGGTTCTCGGACAGTGGAAGGAGAAAAGCAAGTATTGGGAAGAGCGGTACAGTCCGTTGGTAGGAGCTGTTCAGCGTAAAATGTATGACTGGTTCCTGAAGGGAAATAAAATTTCCGAAGGACACAAGAACTACGCACAAGTCGTAGAAATGGTTTTGGCCTTACCGTCCGACTGGTGGAAAGTGAAACGCTGAGAATCTAAAAATCGTGGCCAGCGGATGGAGAATTTCTCTCCATTGGATTCTGAAGGCACTTGAATTTGTTCGGAAGTTTTGTGTTTGTAGGCTGATTGCTTTCTTTAAGTTTTTAGATATGTATATTGTGTGTCTTTCTGTTTTGTTTTCCGCTGCGTTTCGAATAAAATGACATTCTGATTGCGCTAATCTTGACCTTTGAAATAGCATTGAAATGTTAATTTCTGTTGATTCCCCCTAACAACTATCGGAATAACCCTTACGGTGTTCCAAACAAACGTTTGTTTTCATTCAAACGAACGTTCGTTTGAATACCTGCGTGAGTTTGTTTTAGGTAAAACAAACGTTCGTTTTTCATGAGCTAATCAGTCGTGATTTTACACCTTATTATATATAGTCAGTATATAGACTTGGTAATATGTTTTTGGAAAATCTATTTGAGAAGGGGAAAAATGAGCAGACTTGTGTGATATTTTCCTTGGTATTGTGTGTATTAGTCGTAGTGCTATTGAGGCAATAATCAGCAGGTTGGAAATGAAATTCGGGAAAAAGGCAGGACTCTTCGCAGAAAAAGTGTATCTTTACCGCTTGAAATTTCATGTTTATAGAATAATGGCCATTAGAATTAAAAAGGTTAGCAACAAAAAAGAACTGAAAACCTTTATCCGCTTCAATTACGAGTTATATAAAGACAATGCTTATTCGGTACCCGATTTGTACGATGACATGCTGAATACCTTCAGCCCTCAGAAGAATGCTGCCTTCGAGTTCTGCGAAGCAGATTATTTTCTGGCATACAAAGATAATAAGGTAGTGGGCCGTGTGGCAGCCATCATCAACAGACGTGCCAATGAAACCTGGAACAAGAAGGAGGTCCGTTTCGGATGGATTGATTTCATCGATGATTTGGAAGTATCGAAGGCTTTGCTGGATACTGTGGAAAAATGGGGAAAGGAACGGGGCATGGAAGCCATGGTGGGTCCGTTGGGTTTTACCGATATGGATGCCGAAGGTATGCTGGTGGAGGGATTCGACCAGTTGGGAACAATGGCGACTATCTACAACTACCCGTATTATCCGGAACACATGCAGCGTCTGGGATTGGAAAAAGAAGCCGATTGGGTGGAATTCAAACTGACTGTACCCGATAAACTCCCGGAGAAGTTTGTGCGTATCTCCGAGATTATTCTACAGAAATATAAATTGAAAATCAAAAAGCTGAACCGCAAGGAGCTGAAAGAAAAGAATTACGGCCAGCGTATTTTCGACTTGATCAATGAAGCATACGCGCCGTTATACGGATATTCGCAGATGACTCAGCGTCAGATAGACCAGTACATCAAGATGTATCTGCCTTTGATTGACCTGCGGATGGTGTCATTGGTGGAGGACGAAGCCGGCGAACTGGTGGCAGTCGGTATTTCTATGCCGTCCTTGTCAGAAGCTCTTCAGAAGGCAAAGGGAAAAATGTTGCCTTTCGGTTGGTTCCATTTGCTGAAGGCCTTGTTCATCAAGAAGCCGAAGGTGCTCGACCTGTTGCTGGTAGGTGTGAAGCCGGAATACCAGAGCAAAGGAGTGAACGCATTGCTTTTCTATGATTTGGTTCCGGTCTATCAGCAGATGGGATTTGAGTATGGAGAAAGTAATCCGGAACTGGAGCTGAACAAGAAGGTACAGGCCCAGTGGTCTGCTTTCGAGTCGGTTCAGCACAAGCGCCGCCGCGCATTCAAGAAGGTATTTTAAAAGCGGGTTGAACCCGGTTTAAAAAGCATATAAATCATGATGGAAGAAATAAATTCACAGCCACAGAATCCGGTTTCGTATACCGAGGAGAACATCCGCCATTTGAGCGACATGGAGCACGTGCGTACCCGTCCGGGTATGTACATCGGTCGGTTGGGCGACGGTTCGCAGGCAGAAGACGGAATCTATGTCTTGCTGAAGGAAGTCATCGACAACAGCATCGACGAATTCAAGATGGGAGCGGGTAAGCGGATTGACATCCAGATGGAGGATAATCTGCGGGTTTCCGTACGCGACTATGGCCGGGGTATTCCGTTGGGAAGTCTGGTAGATGCCGTGTCCATGTTGAATACGGGAGGTAAGTACGATACCAAGGCTTTCAAGAAGAGTGTCGGACTGAACGGTGTCGGTGCAAAGGCTGTGAATGCGTTGAGTAGCCGTTTCATTGCCCGGAGTGTGCGGGACGGACAGATGCGTGAGGCAATTTTTCAGAAAGGTGATTTGGTAAGCGATACCACACAAGCTACGACGGAGGAGAACGGTACCTATATCTTCTTCGAACCGGATGCTACCTTGTTCCTGAATTATCATTTCCGTCCCGAATTCATCGAGACCATGCTGCGTAACTATACGTATCTGAATACCGGATTGGCCATCTACTACAACGGTCATCGGATTATCAGCCGCAACGGTCTGGAGGATTTGTTGAACGATAACATGACGGCACCGGGATTGTATCCGATAGTACACCTTACCGGCGAAGACATCGAAATCGCTTTTACCCACAGTTCACAATACGGAGAAGAATACTATTCGTTTGTAAACGGTCAGCATACTACGCAGGGGGGTACACACCAGAGTGCCTTCAAGGAACACATCGCCCGTACCATCAAGGAGTTTTACGGCAAGAACCTGGAGTTTCAGGATATCCGTAACGGACTGGTGGCAGCTATTGCCATCAATGTGATTGAGCCGACTTTCGAAAGTCAGACTAAGATTAAGCTGGGTTCACTGACCATGGCGCCGGAGAAAGATTCCGATGGAAATCCGTATCCGTTGTCGGGTATCAGTGTCAACAAGTTTGTCGGCGATTTCATCAAGGAGAATGTGGACAATTACCTGCATAAACATGCCGATATTGCCGAAGTCCTGCTTCAGAAGATCCAGGAATCCGAGAAGGAACGGAAGGCCATTGCCGGCGTAACCAAGATAGCCCGCGAACGGGCCAAGAAAGCCAACCTGCACAACCGGAAACTGCGTGATTGCCGGATACACTTGAACGATGTGAAAGGTGGAAAGAAAGAAGACGATGAAAACGACCCGCGTCTGGAGAGTTCCATCTTCATTACTGAGGGAGATTCGGCCAGCGGTTCCATCACCAAGAGTCGTGATGTCAATACCCAGGCGGTATTCAGTCTGCGTGGTAAGCCGTTGAATTCTTTCGGACTGACCAAGAAGGTGGTGTACGAAAACGAGGAGTTCAACCTGCTTCAGGCAGCCTTGAACATCGAGGACGGACTGGACGGGCTTAGATATAATAAGGTGATTGTAGCGACGGATGCCGATGTAGACGGTATGCATATCCGGCTGCTGATGATAACCTTCTTCCTGCAGTTCTTCCCGGATTTGATCAAGAAGGGGCACGTCTATATCCTGCAGACTCCACTGTTCCGTGTGCGGAACCGGAAGAAGGGAGTGTACGAGACCATTTATTGCTACTCGGAAGAAGAACGGGTGGCAGCCATCGAGAAGTTGTCTCCGAATCCGGAGATTACCCGTTTTAAAGGTTTGGGAGAGATTTCTCCCGATGAGTTCCGCCATTTTATCGGTAAGGACATGCGTCTGGAACAGGTGACACTGCGTAAGACGGATGCTGTAAAAGAATTGCTGGAGTTCTACATGGGAAAGAATACCATGGAGCGTCAGAACTTCATTATCGATAACCTGGTGGTAGAAGAAGACATTGTAGATTGATAAGAAGAAAATGAAGAAAGCGATATTTCCCGGCACGTTCGATCCGTTTACTATCGGACATTTTTCTGTGGTGAAACGTGCTTTGACATTCATGGATGAAATAATTATCGGAATCGGTGTAAATGACAGCAAGCGTACCTGGTTTCCTACCGAGCGCAGGGTAGAGATGATACGCGCCCTGTATGCCGATGAGCCGCGTATCAGCGTGGAAGCTTACTCCGGACTGACCGTCGATTTTGCCCGTGAACGGGGAGCCGGTTTCATTATCCGGGGGATCCGTACGGTACACGATTTCGAGTACGAAGAGACCATTGCCGACATCAACCGGAAACTGGCGGGGGTTGAAACCATTCTGCTGTTTACCGAGCCGGAACTGACTTCCATCAGCTCTACCATTGTCCGTGAACTGTTGCAGTATGGTAAGGACGTATCTGCCTTCCTGCCCGAAGGAATGAAGATTTGAGTGTAGTTCGTTTAAAATCAGAGAGAATATGCAGAAAAGAATACTGATGCTGTTGGGAGCGCTTGCCTTGTGGACAGGTGCTTCGTGGGCACAGAATAAGTTGTTGGACTCGCCGGCACGGAAACTCCAGTTGGCCGAGTTTGCCATTTCCAACCTGTACGTAGACAAGGTGGATGAAGGCGAAATAGTAGAGACCGCCATTATCAGTATGCTGGAGAAACTGGACCCGCATTCCACTTATTCCAATCCGGAAGAGGTGAAGAAGCTGAATGAGCCGTTGCAAGGAAATTTTGAGGGAATCGGTATCCAGTTCAACATGGCTACGGATACGCTGTTTGTCATTCAGCCTGTTTCCGGCGGACCGTCTGAAAAGGTAGGTATTCTGGCAGGAGACCGTATCATCGAAGTGAACGATACCGTAATTGCCGGAGTGAAGATGTCTACCGACGATGTGATGCGTCGCCTGCGGGGACCGAAGGGGTCGAAAGTAACTGTCAAGATACAGCGCCAGGGAACTGCCGGTTTGCTTCCGTTTACGATTACCCGTGACAAGATTCCGGTATATAGTCTGGATGCTGCCTATATGGTCAATTCTTCGGTGGGTTATATCCGCATCAACCGTTTTGCGGCAACTACCGGCGATGAATTCATGGAGGCGTTGAAGAAGCTCCAGAAGAAAGGGATGAAGGACCTGATACTCGACTTGCAGGGAAACGGTGGAGGTTACCTGAATGCGGCTATCGACCTGTGCGACCAGTTGCTGGGGCGTAAGGAATTGATTGTCTATACCGAAGGCCGCCGGAATCCGCGTTCGGAATTCGAAGCCAAAGGCGACGGCGCTTTCCAGAACGGACGGTTGGTCGTGCTGGTTGACGAATATTCCGCTTCCGCCAGTGAGATTGTGACAGGAGCTATTCAGGATTGGGACCGTGGCATCGTGGTAGGCCGCCGGACCTTTGGTAAAGGACTGGTACAGCGTCCGATTGACCTGCCTGACGGTTCGATGATCCGTCTGACCGTAGCCCGTTATTATACGCCTTCCGGCCGCTGCATCCAGAAGCCGTACGAGAGTATCGAGCAGTATAACAAGGACTTGATTGATCGCTATAATCGGGGTGAAATGGTCAGTGCAGACAGCATTCACTTTCCTGATTCTCTGAAGTTCAAGACCAAGAAACTGGGACGGACCGTATACGGTGGAGGAGGTATCATGCCCGATTATTTCGTGCCGATCGATACGACGTATTATACCGATTATTATTTGGCTTTGCGTGATAAGGGCGCGATTGTGAACTATAACATCAAGCTGATTGACCGCCATCGGAACGAATGGCTGAAGGAATACAAGAATTTCGACAATTTCAACCGGAAATTCGAGATTACGGAACCGATGCTCCAGGAGCTGATCGAGTTGGGAAAGAGTATGAACATCGAGTTCAAGGAAGAAGAATACCAGACAGCCCTTCCGTTGTTGAAAACCCAGATGAAGGCATTGATAGCCCGTGATCTGTGGGATATGAGTGAATATTATCAGGTCATCAATACATTGAGCGACAGCATGCAGAAAGCGCTTGAACTGCTTTCACAACCCGGGTTGAACTTTCCGCGGAGAGAGTAGCGGATTGTTGTCCGGTTTGCAGAGAGGCCGCCTTTTCGGAATGAAAAGATTCCGGAAAGGCGGCTTCTGTATCTAATTGACTGAAATAACGGGATAAACGTATGAAAAAATACGTATTTCTGCCTTGTTAATACAGAATTATTTCCTTAATTACTTGTGATTTCTGAGGAAAACTTCTAATTTTGTTTCCGTAAATACGTGTGAACCGACGAATTTTTTAGTTTAAACAATTAAATAATTTAAAATCAATCATTTATGTGGTTAAGTAATTCATCTATTGGAAGGAAAGTGGTGATGAGTGTAACAGGTATCGCCCTTGTCCTGTTTCTGACATTTCACATGGCGATGAACCTTGTTGCGCTTTTCTCTGCGGAAGGTTACAACATGGTTTGTGAATTCCTGGGTGCTAACTGGTACGCACTGGTTGCTACAGTGGGTTTGGCTGCCTTGTTTGTTATTCACATCATTTACGCTTTCTGGTTGACAATTCAGAACCGTGCCGCTCGCGGTAACGAACGTTATGCTGTCAACACACGTCCTAAAAACGTAGAATGGGCTTCACAGAACATGTTGGCTCTGGGAGTAATCGTTATCTTGGGTCTGGCCCTGCACTTCTACAACTTCTGGTACAAAATGCAGTTCGCTGAAATCGTCGGCAATCCGATGATGGGAGGTCTTCACGCTGCTGATGGTTACGGTTATATCATGCAGACTTTTGCAAGTCCGGTATTCTTTGTACTGTATCTGGTATGGTTGGCTGCTTTGTGGTTCCACTTGACTCACGGTTTCTGGAGCTCTATGCAGACTTTGGGTTGGAACAATACTATTTGGATCAACCGTTGGAAATGCATTTCTAACATCTACGCTACTATTATCGTATTGGGCTTTGCTCTGGTAGCTGTAGTTTTCTTCTGCAAGAATTTGATGGGATGCGGTGCTTGCTAATTAACGTGTAACTGATTAAAATTGAAAACATTATGACTAAGATAATCGATTCTAAGATTCCTGAAGGCCCGATAGCTGAGAAATGGACCAACTATAAAGCTCACCAGAAATTGGTTAACCCGGCTAACAAACGCCGTCTGGACATCATCGTTGTAGGTACAGGATTGGCAGGTGCTTCTGCTGCTGCTTCTTTGGGTGAAATGGGATTCCGTGTATTCAACTTCTGTATTCAGGATTCTCCGCGTCGTGCTCACTCTATCGCTGCACAGGGTGGTATCAACGCTGCAAAGAACTACCAGAACGATGGTGACTCTATCTATCGTCTTTTCTATGATACTGTAAAGGGTGGTGACTACCGTGCCCGTGAAGCTAACGTTTACCGTCTGGCTGAAGTATCAAACAATATTATCGACCAGTGCGTAGCACAGGGTGTTCCTTTCGCCCGTGAATACGGTGGTACATTGGCTAACCGTTCATTCGGTGGTGCTCAGGTATCTCGTACATTCTACGCTAAAGGTCAGACCGGTCAGCAGCTGTTGCTGGGTGCTTATTCAGCATTGAGCCGTCAGGTAGGTGCAGGTACTGTTAAGTTGTACACTCGTTACGAAATGGAAGACATCGTTATCGTAGACGGTCGTGCACGTGGTATCATCGCCAAGAACCTGGTAACTGGTAAACTGGAACGTTTTGCCGCTCACGCCGTAGTTATCGCTACCGGTGGTTATGGTAACACTTACTTCCTGTCAACCAACGCTATGGCTTGTAACTGTACAGCTGCTATGGCTTGCTACCGTAAAGGTGCATGGTTCGCTAACCCGGCTTACGTACAGATTCACCCGACTTGTATCCCGGTACACGGTGACAAGCAGTCTAAGTTGACTTTGATGTCTGAATCTCTGCGTAACGATGGTCGTATCTGGGTTCCGAAGAAACTGGAAGATGCAAAAGCTTTGCAGGCTGGAACCAAGAAGGGTAGCGATATTCCGGAAGAAGACCGTGACTACTATCTGGAACGCCGTTATCCGGCATTCGGTAACCTGGTTCCGCGTGACGTTGCTTCACGTGCCGCTAAGGAACGTTGCGACCATGGCTTCGGTGTAAACAACACAGGTCTGGCTGTATTCCTTGACTTCTCTGAAAGTATCGAACGTCTGGGTATCGATGTCGTTCGCCAGCGTTACGGTAACTTGTTCGATATGTACGAAGAAATCACTGACGTGAATCCGGGTGAACTGGCTAAGGAAATCAACGGCGTGAAATATTACAACCCGATGATGATTTATCCGGCTATCCACTATACAATGGGTGGTATCTGGGTTGACTACGAACTCCAGACTTCTATCAAGGGTCTGTTCGCTATCGGTGAATGTAACTTCTCTGACCACGGTGCTAACCGTCTGGGTGCTTCTGCATTGATGCAGGGATTGGCCGACGGTTACTTCGTATTGCCTTATACTATCCAGAACTATCTGGCTGACCAGATTACTGTTCCTCGCTTCTCTACTGACCTGCCTGAATTCGCAGAAGCAGAAAAAGCTGTTCAGGCTAAGATTGACCACCTGATGAACATCAAGGGTAAGAAGTCTGTAGATTCTATCCACAAGGAATTGGGCCGTATCATGTGGGAATATGTAGGTATGGGCCGTACTGCTGAAGGTTTGAAGACTGGTTTGGCTAAACTGAAAGAAGTCCGTAAGGAATTCGAAACAGAACTGTTCATCCCGGGTTCTAAGGAAGGTTTGAACGTTGAGTTGGATAAGGCTATCCGTCTGAATGACTTTATCACCATGGGTGAACTGATTGCTTACGATGCTTTGAACCGTAACGAATCTTGCGGTGGTCACTTCCGTGAAGAGTACCAGACAGAAGAAGGCGAAGCAAAACGTGATGACGAAAACTTCTTCTATGTAGCTTGCTGGGAATACCAGGGAAGCGACGATAAGGCTCCGGTATTGTACAAGGAACCGTTGGTATACGAAGCTATCAAGGTACAGACTCGTAACTACAAGAGCTAATCAGTGAAGTTAAACAATTAAAGAATCTAAGTAAAATGGATAAAAATATATCATTTACGCTGAAAGTTTGGCGTCAGAACGGACCGAAAGATAAAGGTCATTTCGATACATTCCAGATGAAGGATATCCCGGGTGATACTTCATTCCTGGAAATGCTGGATATCTTGAATGAACAGTTGATTGAAGAAGGTAAAGAACCGGTAGTGTTCGACCACGACTGTCGTGAAGGTATCTGTGGTATGTGTTCTTTGTACATCAACGGACATCCGCACGGACCTGCTACAGGTGCTACAACTTGTCAGATTTACATGCGTCGTTTCAAAGACGGTGATGTAATCACTGTTGAACCGTGGCGTTCTGCCGGTTTCCCGGTTATCAAGGACTTGATGGTAGACCGTACAGCTTACGATAAGATTATGCAGGCGGGTGGTTTCATCAGCGTACGTACAGGTGCTCCTCAGGATGCCAACGCTATCCTGATTCCGAAACCGATTGCTGACGAAGCTATGGATGCTGCTTCTTGTATCGGTTGTGGCGCTTGTGTAGCTGCTTGTAAGAACGGTTCAGCCATGCTGTTCGTTTCTGCAAAGGTTAGCCAGCTGAACCTGTTGCCTCAGGGTAAACCGGAAGCTTTGCGTCGTGCAAAGGCCATGATTTCGAAGATGGATGAACTGGGCTTCGGTAACTGTACAAACACTCGTGCTTGTGAAGCAGAATGCCCGAAATGCGTTTCTATCAGCAACATCGCTCGTCTGAACCGCGACTTCATCAAGGCTAAACTGAAAGACTAAGCTGATTTTTTATCGGCTTATCGCTGATACATTGAAAATCCCCGTCGATTGGCTTCGGCGGGGATTTTTTGTAGGAAAAGTTAAGGAAACTGTAAATCGTAAAAAATGGCTAATGTATAAATATTTTCCAAAGATATGTTTTGAATTTATGTGTGTTGTTTATACTTTCGCGCCGTGATTTTTTTCATAGTATTAGATTTAAGGTTAACAAGGTTGGGGCAAGGCGTTGTCCCATTTTTTTTGTCTATAAGAGGCGATACATGCCACCTGCCAGTGTCCGTATGACTCCTTTCATTTCCAGTTCGAACAAGATACCGGTTATCCGGTTGATAGGAATGTTGGTTTCTACTACCAGCGTGTTGATTTGTAGACCGTCCGGATGTTTTTCCAATAACTTACAGATAGTGCTTTCCTCGTCGGATAGTTCCGGAAAGAGTTGACGTTGGATGGTGGCAGGTGCAGTGGGTTGTACATCCCAGTTCATCGCTTTTATCAGTTCTTCCGCACTTTGCAGCAATACCGCCCGGTTATTTCGGATAAGTTGGTTACAACCGGCAGAATAAGGAGCGTCTATCCGGCCAGGGAAGGCAAAGCAATCCCGGTGATAACTTTCTGCGATGTCCGCAGTAATTAAAGCTCCGCCTTTTTCGGCTGATTCTACGACAATGGTGGCATCACTGATACCGGCAATAATCCGGTTTCTTCGGACAAAGTTTTGTCGGTCAGGATTAGTACCGCTAGGAAATTCTGTTAATAATCCCCCTTGCTGAAGCATTTGTACAGCTGTTTGTCTATGTACAGCCGGATAGATGCGGTCCAGTCCATGTGCCAATACGCCTACTGTATCGAATCCGCATTCCAACGCACAACGGTGTGCCTGAATGTCAATACCGTAGGCCAGTCCGCTTACTATCAAGACATCCGGAAGCAATTCTTGTAGGTCGTGCATGAAGTTGCGACAGATTTCTTTTCCATAATCGGTAGCATGCCGGGTACCTACCATGTTGATGACATGCAGTCGGTTCAAATCGGCTGTACCTCGATAAAACAGGGCGAGGGGGGCGTCATCACATTCACGCAGGCGGGAAGGATAGGCCTCATCTTGCTGGGTCAGACACGTTATCTGGTTCTTTTCGGCAAATTCCAGTTCAGCTTCCGCCAGACGGATGGCTTCATCGGCATGGCTTATCAAGGCTTCCTGGATACGTGGAGTTATTTCGGGAATCAGGTCCGGTAGATGACTGGTCTGCCGGAATAAGACCGTAGCATTTCCTGCTGCCTGCAACAGGTGACGGGCTCCGATGAGTCCCAGTCCGGGAATCCGTGTCAGAGCCAGGGTATGGATGGTCTCTTCGGCTTTCATTCCGTTACGTATGGGGCGAACACTTCGTCGAAGAGGGGACAGGTACCCAACCGTCCGTTTATCAGACTGACGGTCTCTACCGTAGATTTGATGACCGGCTTGTTATCGGGCAGACGGAAAATGTCCTGATAGAACACGTATTTGATGCCTTCTTTCTTCAGGTATAGTTTCGAGATGAATTCGTCTCCGCTTTTCAGAGGAGTCTTGAAAGCCATGCTGAGGCGGGCGACTACCGGATCGATTCCTTCGGCGTGCAGTTTGGCGAAACTGATGCCGGTAGAAGTCAGGAATTCGTGACGGGTATGTTCGATGTAATGTTGGTAATTGGCATTGTTGACGATACCTTGCAGGTCGCATTCATAGTCGCGTACCTTCATTTTCAGTTCATAGATGTATTTCTCCATAGAGATGATTTTAAAATGTGTTTCTACAAAGATAATGTCTGTCTGCGGATTTCTTTCCATGTTTATCGGACAGATTTCCCGATTATCAGGAATTTTATGCGTCTGAAGCGAATTATCCGTATATTTGCGGCATGATGGAAGCGAATGTACCGGTTATATATGCGGCTCCGTTGCAAGGTTTCACGGAGACTGCCTGGAGAAATGCCCATGAACAGAGTTTCGGTGGGATAGATGCGTATTATACCCCTTTTATCCGGCTGGAGAAAGGAACGATACGTAACAAGGATAAACGTGATGTTTCACCTGAAGAAAATACAGTTTCTCACTTGATACCTCAAATCATAGCCTCGGATGCTGAAGAGTTGGAGCAGCTGGTTGTATTTCTGTTGGCACAGGGATATCGGGAAATCGATGTGAATATGGGATGTCCGTTCCCGTTGATTGTCCGTCGGGGAAAAGGGTCGGGTATTTTGCCTTATCCGGAGAAAGTGGCTGTTTTGTTGGATGCGATGAAACGTTTTCCGGAAGTCCGCTTTTCCGTCAAGATGCGATTGGGATGGGAGCATGCTGATGAGTGGAAACAGGTACTTCCGTTGTTGAACCGTTCGTGTGTGAAGCAGGTAACCCTTCATCCCCGTATCGGGAAGCAGCAGTACAAGGGGACGGTGGACAGGGAAGCTTTCCACTGTTTTTATGAGGCTTGTGAGCTTCCTTTGGTATATAACGGCGATTTATGTACGGTGGCGGCTATCCGGGAGTTGTTGGAAGCCTATCCCCGCCTGAAAGGAGTCATGCTGGGTAGAGGCCTGTTGGCTGACCCTTCGTTGGCTAAGGCATTTCGTGAAGGGCCGATGTCGGAAGCGGAAATCAGGTCAAGAGCTTATCTGATGCATCGTCGGATGTATCTTTATTACCAGCGGGTAATAGAAGGAGGTGAGGCACAACTGCTCATGAAACTGAAGGCCGTTTGGGAATATCTCCTTCCGGACCTTGAGAAGAAGGTCCGGAAAGCTATTCTGAAAAGTAACCGTCTGGATACTTATCTGAGGGCAGTGGAGGAGGCGTTACGGTAGGTTTAACTTCTTTTCACCATATAGCTATAGGGGCTTGGAGGGATAGCTTTGTCTTTGTTAAAATATGATTTGACTGTATCTGTTATGAAGAAAAACGGAATCAACTTCGATGAAGTGTTTAAACTCTATTACAGGCCGTTGTGTTTATATGCCATTCATTATGTACGTGATGTGGATATAGCCGAAGACATTGTACAGGATTGCTTGTCTTTGTTGTGGGAAAAGGGGGGTGAGGTCGAACATCTGAAGTCCTATCTGTATGTCATGGTCCGGAATTATAGTTTGAATTATCTGAAGAGGGAAGCAGTTTTTGATATGAACTGTTCTCCTTCCGATTTGGAAGAAACCTTACCTGATGAGGAACTGGAAGAATATTCGGTGATGGAAGCACGTATGTGGACAGCTATTGACGCATTGCCGGAGCGTTGTCGTGAGGTGTTTCTGTTGCATAAGCGTGACGGGATGACTTACAAGGAAATAGCCGAACTTCTGCATATTTCTGTACATACGGTAGATAACCATATCTGCAAGGCATTGCGGTTGGTACGCGAGGGAATCAAAGCATTGTATTCATTCTTTTTTGGTTGATTTTATCAGATGAGAATAGTGGATTTCATGCATTTTGTTCTCTTAGAAGTGAATGTTTATTTGAAGTGAGTATGGAAAAGATTGAAGAGAAATGCTTGAAGTTTGTGCTTCATTACTACCAACAGGGCAAGTTGGATACGCGGAAGGCTTTACAGAAATTCAGGCATAGTCATGGTGAGGTATATTCGGGCAGCTTTGTCCGTTGGTATTGGATGGTAGCCGGCATAGCTGCCATGTTGTGCATCGTAGGAGGAATTCGCTTGTTATTACATACTGATGCAGATCATAAAGGGTGGGTGAAGCTGGTAGCAGAGAAATTTCCAGTGGAGTATGTTCTTCCTGATAGTTCGAAGGTGGTGATCTATCCGCAGTCTTCTGTGCGGTATCATTTGCAGGGATATCTGCATCATCGGCGTGAAGTACAGTTGGAAGGGGAGGTTGGCTTCAGCGTCAGACATGATTCTCTCCGTCCGTTTACTGTCATTGGCAGGCTTTCTGAGGTCCGTGTATTAGGTACGGAATTCCGGGTGAATGAGGTTAGTGAAGATACAGCATTTGTACAGGTGAAAACAGGGAAAGTCCGTTTGTCGACTCTTGGTCATCCCGATGCTGTTATTCTAACTGCTGGAATGAGTGCACAAGTTGTCAAAGGGCAGAAACATCCGCAAGTTAATGGAAAGAAGAAGATGGAGAAAGGAAATTTTGTTTTCGATAATACGCCACTTCCGAAAGTGCTGGAAGAACTTTCCGCTTATTTCCATGTTCGTCTGAAATGTGAAAATACCAGCAAGCGGTTAACTGCCAGCTTTAAAGCGCAAACTCTGGATGAGATTATTGAAATCATTGAGAAGGTATTGAAGGTCAAAATTGAGAAGCAGGAATGATGAGGATGTTGTGTATAGGAATTATTTCTTGTTTGTGTCTGACGGGAAAGGCACAGTCGGATACAACAGGAATGAAAGAAGTACTGGATGCGATGCAACGTCTGTATGCTGTAAATTTTGTCTATGATTCTTCTTTGTCGCAGGTGAAGCCTGCGGGAACGCCTGTATCGGGTAAACCGTTGGCAGAGAACCTGAAGAATGTGCTTGGCGGAACAGGTATACGTTGGGAAATCAAAGGGGACTATGTCTTGTTGTTTCGTTCGCTCCGTTATACTTTTTCCGGTCACGTCTGCCAGGATAACGGAGAATCATTGATGAATGTGACGGTATTCGATAAAGTAACCCAATCAGGTACATTGAGTAATGAACATGGCTTTTTCAGTCTTACGTTGCCGGAAGGGAAGCATGTCATCCGTTTCTCGTATATTGGCTATCAGGATGCAGTGAAAGAATTGGAGCTGGATGCTGATTATACAGGAATAGTTTATCTGAAGGAAAGTACGACTTCGCTGGAAGGCGTGGAGGTAGTCGGTAATTTGAACTCTCCGTTATTGACATCGCAGACAGGGAAAGTTTCGCTTACTCCGGCTCAATTGAATACGGAGTTTTCGTTGCTGAGTTCTCCGGATTTGGTCAAGACGCTTCAGCAGCTTCCAGGTGTCTCTTCGGGAATGGAACTACTGTCAGGGCTTTATGTTCATGGTGGAAAGAATGATGAGAACCTGTTTTTACTGGATGGTACTCCGTTGTATCAGGTGAACCATGTAGGAGGACTCTTCTCGGCGTTCCATACGGATATGGTGAAGAATGTTGATTTCTATAAAAGCGGATTCCCTGCACGCTATGGAGGCAGACTCTCGTCGGTTGTCGATGTCCGTACGAAAGAGGGGGATATGAAGTCTTATCACGGCGTTTTTTCTCTGGGACTTTTGGATGGAAGAATACAGTGGGAAGGACCGATAGTCAAGGATAAAACGTCGTTCTGTTTCGGTATGCGGAGAAGTTGGGCAGACCTGTTCACTACTCCTGCCTTGTTGATTGCCAGCCATGCCTCTGCCAACGATAAAATCAAGGCCCGTTATGCTTTTCACGATATCAACGGTAAGATTACCCATCGGTTTTCTGCAAGGAGTAAACTTTCGCTTGCCATGTATTCCGGACGTGACTTGTTCAAGAGCCGGGTACGCCAGGTATTTGATGAAGGAACTCAGATACGTGAGGAACGGTACGGTACCGATTTCAATATGCAATGGGGAAACCTGACCGCTACTTTGGCTTGGAATTATCAGTTTACTCCCAAGCTGGCGGGTGATTTTTCGTTGGTATATGCCCGTAACCTGTCCATATATGATTATACGGAAGATGACCGGTATTATGAGGCTGATAAAGAAATATCCGTGGAGCATCAGATGCAAAGAAACCGTTCGACTATCAATGATGTGGGTTATCGTATTGCTTTTGATTATCGTCCTGCTACCCGACATCATATACGTTTCGGAAGCAATTACCTGCATCATCTGTATCGTCCTCAACGCATGGTTTCGCAGGATATCAGGGGAACGGATGGAATCATCGATACCCTTTCTTCAGCAGGTCTGAATCCGAATCGTTATCCGGGAAACGAATTGTCTTTTTATGTGGAAGATGAAATCGGGCTATCCCGTAAGTTACGGGCAAACATAGGAGCTCATTATACTTTATATCAGGTTCCGGGAAGCGTCTATCATTCATTGGAACCTCGATTATCGGTCAGCTATCGGCTGACTGATGTGGCGACCTTGAAGGCATCGTATACCGAAATGAGTCAGTTTGTTCACCAATTGTCAAATTCCTACTTGAATTTACCGACTGATTGCTGGGTCCCTTCAACCCGACAGGTTCCTCCTATGCGTTCACGCCAGGTTGCCGGGGGAATATATATGGAACTTCCTTGGAATCTGCATCTGGATATGGAGGGATATTTCCGTACTACCAGTCACATGCTTGAATACGATACCAGCGGTAGCTTGATTTTCCCGGCTGAGGAATGGGAACGGGTGGTCAGAAACGGGAAAGGAAAATCGTACGGGATAGAGGCTGCGTTGGCTTATCAGGATGGAAAAAATACATTCGAAGCCGGCTATACGTTATCCTGGAGTCTTCAGAAGTTCGAAGATTTTTATCCTGACTGGTATTTCAGCAAGTTCGACAACCGTCACAAATTGAATCTGATGTTTCGCCGGAAGTTTAACGACCGTATCGATGCCTACGCTGCCTGGACTTACCGTAGCGGTGACCGTTCGACAGTCCCTACGCAATATGTGGAGGGTCCTTCGTTGCCCGGTGTGCCAGGTTCCAGCCAACCGGAACTGGTTTATGAGAAGCCGAATAATATTACGTTGCCTGCTTATCATCGGCTTGATGTGGGTATCAACTTCCGTAAGACGACGAAAAGAGGTTTCGAGCGCATCTGGAATGTAAGCATCTACAATGCTTATTGTCGGATGAATGCTTTCTATACCAAGGTCGAACAGCAACCTGACGGTAGTTTCAGAGGGAAAGGTATCGGTCTTTTTCCGATTATCCCTTCTTTCAGTTATACTTTAAAATTCTGAGTTTATGGAGAAATTCTTGAGTGGTATATTCGTCTTTGTTACGGTTATCTTGTTGCCGTCCTGTACTTATTATTTTCAATTGGATGATGTGGCAGAATCACCCAAGCTGGTGATGTATAGTTATCCGGGTAGTGGAGATACAACGATAGTCCGTTTGTCCCGAAGTCTTCCGGTCAGTGCTAAGGGAGCAATCGTATCTGGATTGAGGAGTCCGGACATCCGGTGTACAGTAAACGGTACACCGGTCAGCCTTCAGTGGACAGCAGATTCCTTACCAGGTGTACCGGCAGGAAGTCATTATCTGGTTACAGCTTATCGGGATGGAGACTGTGTTGAGTTTACGGCTTCTGTAGAAGGACTGAAGGCTGTATCTGCTGCTACCGTTATTCCTGTTTCGTTCCCTTTGTTATCCGTAGAAATGAAACGGAAATCGTCCGAACCAAGTACATTGCAGTTTCTCATAAGATTTAAGGATGAGGCTTCTCGGACTGATTATTATGCCGTAAAAATTGAGAAAAAACTGATGTATTGGAAAAACGGTGTTTATTCGGAAGAACGATATCTGATGGCTCTTGACTTGAAGGATGAGCCTTTACTGGATACTTTTTCCGGATTGGATGAGATGCTTCTGCCTGATAAGGAATTCTATCAAAATCTGTATTTCTGGGATGATGAGAAGATTCAAGGAAAAGAATACACGCTTCGCCTGAATACTTCGTATGGAGCGGACTACGAAACGGATTATGAATGGGGGGAGGAAAAGGAACATGTCGTTTGTAAGAAACAGTACCGGATTAGTCTGTACAGCTTGTCTGAAGAATGTTACCGCTACCTGAAGTCGTTGAACGACCAGCATAGCAATCAACTGACCAGTTCGGAGCTGGCACCTATTCGTCCTACTTATACCAATGTGAGAAACGGCCTCGGACTGGTAGGTGGCTGTAGATTGATGCAGACGGATTGGATGGATAATCTGAAAGAGGATTGAGTCGTGTGAAAGTCGGCCATAAAAGTTTCATAGTCTGATATTGCTTTTATGGCCAATTCTGTTTTATTGATTATTTCCGCCGCTTAAAATATTCATACCCAATGCGGCAATACAGGCATTTCTTCGGGTCGCAATACTGTTTCTTCAGTTGGATTAAGGCCTGGCTGTCTCCGGCATGTGCGGCGGTCAGACCGCATTCTTTCCACATCCGGGTGATGTAATTGTTTTCCGGTTTCAAGGCTTCCAGAAACTCGCCGGCACGTGTGGTCAGCGAGGCTTGTCCCCGGTATTTTCCGTATGCATACAGGAAAGGAACCACGGTGTTGATAATCAACAGGTCGATGGAAGCCTTGCTGAGGTGTTTGGTCTGCGGACGGGAGATTTCACCGAAGGAGTAATGCGTAATCCAGTAAGGGGAGGTATCGCCTTGGAATAACCGGCGAACTTCATCCAGGGAGGATTTCTCCAGCACCTGCGACAACAGACCGGCGGATTGCTGGTACAGGTAGGCCAGTTGGGCGATGCGCAGGTAGGGGAAGTTCCCCGGCCGGGTACGCAGCAGCTTCCATTGGCAATGAGGGGATGGAGTCAACTCGAACTTATGTTGCAGATAGGCGTATTCCTTTTGCAACGATTCGGCGTAGCTGTCACCGGGTTGTTCCGGTATCAGTCCGGCTTGTCCGAAGAAGATGGCCTCTATCTGGAACAGGTTGTCGCGATGTTTGTCTACGGCCCGTAAAGGGATGGATTTGGCCCATAGTTCGAAAGCTTCGCTGTTGGTGCCGAAGCCGAAATTGCGGGCAAGGGTCAGGAAGAACGCGTCTTCCCAGTTGCGGTTGCAGGCCTCCAGCCGTTGAAGAAGTTGAGCCGTTTTCTGCTCGAAACGTTCCAGCTGTAAGGTGTTCATCCAACTGTGTACCAATAATGGGGACAGGGTAGGGATGAGGCGGTAACAGGCCGGATAACGGGAGGTTGCCAACAGTTCCTGATAATTCTCCAGCAGATAAGGCGGATAATGGAGTTCCAGTTGGGGAATCGGCTCTCCGTTGGTCCGTTGTATCTGGGTGTCGATGTCGGAGGCGACGTGCAGGATAACGGAGTCGTAGGTGGTATCTTGTTCGTGATGGTGTTTCAGCCAGTCGGATGCCCGCAGATGGATTTCCACGTTCCCCACCCATAGTACGCCGTTAATCTTGATTTTGGCATTGAAGAAATCGGGTCCGGCATCCGGATTCGGAAGTCCGGGGTCGATGATTTCCAATGGTTCACCTTGGGTTGTAACGAGTGTGCGGAGTGGAAAAAGCTTGTGTTTCCATACATAGTGTAAGAGTTGTTCCATGTTAACGAGGTGTAAATGTTCGCTAAATGTAATGATTTATAGCGAAAAACGCTATCTTTGTGCCTAAAATCAGATAGAAAAGTATGAAAATAGCATTGATTGGATATGGAAAGATGGGAAAGGAAATCGAAAAGATTGCTCGTTCCCGTGGACATGAGATTGTAAGTATCATCGATATTGATAACCGCCAGGACTTTGCTTCCGAAGCGTTCCGTTCGGCTGATGTGGCCATTGAATTTACGGCTCCTTCCGTAGCGTACGGAAACTGTATGGAAGCGTTCAAGAACGGTGTAAAGGTGGTTTCCGGAAGTACCGGATGGATGGGCGAGCACGGCGATGAGATGCGCCGTCTGTGTCAGGAAGAAGGAAAAACCCTGTTCTGGTCGTCTAATTTCAGTCTGGGAGTCGCTATCTTCTCGGCGGTCAACAAGTACCTGGCCCGTATCATGAACAATTTCCCCAATTACGAAGTTTCGATGGTGGAGACTCACCACATACATAAGCTGGATGCACCGAGCGGTACAGCCATAACCCTGGCCGAAGGAATCCTGGAGAACCTCGACCGTAAGGACAAATGGGTGATGGGCACCCTGACGGCTCCGGACGGAACCGTCAGCGGAACGACCGAGTGCGCGCCGAACGAACTGCCTGTCAGCGCTATCCGCGAAGGGGAAGTTCCGGGTATCCATACCATTACTTACGAATCGGAAGCCGACTCCATCGTCATTACGCACGATGCCAAGAACCGTAAAGGCTTCGCATTGGGCGCGGTACTGGCTGCCGAATATACTGCCGCACACACCGGTTTCCTGGGTATGAACGATTTATTCACTTTCTGATATGATACAGGCCTCTCGTAAACAATGGATAAAGTTCGGTGTAGTAACCGTGCTTTATCTGATTTTCCTGGTGTGGCTTCGGAGTTGGCTGGGACTGATTGTGCTGCCGTTCATCTTCGACGCTTACATCACACACAAGATTCCTTGGACTTGGTGGAAGAAATCGAAGAATCCTACCGTAAGGGGTATCATGGGATGGGTGGATGCTATTGTGTTCGCACTGGTAGCTGTCTATTTCGTGAATCTGTACTTCTTCCAGAACTATGTGATACCTTCTTCTTCGCTGGAGAAATCGTTGTTGGTAGGCGATTACCTGTTTGTCAGCAAGATGAGTTACGGTGCCCGTATTCCACAGACTCCGTTGCACATGCCGCTCACCCAGCATACGTTGCCGGTGTTCAATTGCAAGTCTTATCTGGAATGGCCGGCTTGGGACTACAAGCGGGTCGGCGGACTGGGTGAGGTACAGTTGAACGATATTGTGGTATTCAATTTCCCGGCCGGTGACTCGGTAGCCACCGGTGTACCTGCCGAAGATTTGTACCGTTTGAGTTATCAGGCCGGTAAAGAACTGTCACAACCCATCGATTTGTCAGCCTTGACTCCGGAACAGGAACGTACCGTATACGATTTGTATTATGCTATGGGACGGAAATACATCGATGAGAATCCGCAACTGTATGGCAAGGTCATCACACGTCCGGTAGACCGTCGGGAGAACTATGTGAAGCGTTGTGTCGGCTTGCCGGGACAGACCCTGGAAATCAAGAACCGCATCATCTACTTGGACGGAAAGCCGAACAAGGAACCTGATAACGTACAGTACCGTTACCTGGTACATACCAATGGGATGCTTCCGGAAGATTTCTGTCACGAACTGGGTATCAGCCAGGAAGACCTGATGGCTTATTATCCGGAAGAATCGGTATACAACATGCCGCTGACGGCTCAGGCAAAGGCTGCTTTGGAGAACCGGAAGGATTTGGTGGTCGCTATCGAGAATGTTCCGGATGACGATGCCGGCGGACTTTATCCGGTGAACAAGCATACGGGATGGACCTGCGACAACTACGGACCTGTCTGGATTCCGAAGAAAGGTGAAACGGTGACGTTGACACTGGAGAATCTGCCGATTTACGAACGCCCTATCAGAAACTATGAGGGTAATGACCTCCAGGTAAAGGACGGGAAAATCTACATCAACGGGCAGGAAACGGACAAGTATACCTTCAAGATGGATTATTACTGGATGATGGGGGATAACCGGCACAATTCGGCCGATTCACGCTTCTGGGGTTTTGTACCGGAAGACCACATCGTGGGTAAACCCATCTTCATCTGGTTGTCTTTGGATCCGGACCGCGGATGGACCGATGGAAAAATCCGTTGGAACCGTCTGTTCAAGTTCGTCGATAACATCAAATAAGTTTCTCTAGAAGATTCTCCGTCCCGTGATGAAGAAGCGTAGGCTCAGGTGGCTGAAAGTGACGGCTGCGGTGCTGATAAGCGTCGGTCTGGTCAAGACTCTGCTGGTGACATCGTGCTTTATTCCCTCGGCAGGTATGGAAAACAGCCTGTATCAGGGGGAAGGCGTACTGGTGAACAAGTGGAGTTACGGGCTTCGTCTGCCTTTACAGTCATGGTGGGGCTATCATCGGATAGGGGCTTCACGGGTGGAGAAAGGAGATATCGTCGTGTTCAACAGCCCGATGCCCCGCGAAGAGCATACGGCGGTAGAGCGTCGTCCGTTGTACATCAGCCGGTGTATCGGTTCGGCTGGCGATACGCTGATGCTGAACAAGGACCTGATACAGGTGGAAGGACCGGTGTTCAGCCCCGATGCCAAGGATTTGTATGTCTATCCGGCCGACCAGGAGGAACGTCTGCTGGCGTTACTCGATACGTTGGGTATTCAGGGCAATCTGCTGGCCGGTTATACCGAGGACGGCAGTTATATCCGTAGTTTCAGCTATTATGAATCTTACCTGATTTCCCAGAAGGTGGGGAAATCACTTCCGATGGTCCCCTTGAATGAGCGCCATCCGGAAAAGGCTTATCCGTTTGTCGTTCCGGCCAAGGGACAGGTGGTGAAGGTTTATCCGTGGAATGTGACCTTGCTGTGTAATACCATCCGCCTGCACGAACATCGACAGGCCACTATCAAAGGCGATACGCTGTATGTAGAAGGAAGTCCGGTGGGGCATTATTGTTTCAGCAAGGATTATTATTGGGTAGCTTCGAACGACCCGGTGAATCTGCGTGACTCCCGTCTGTTCGGTTTTGTGCCCGAGGACCACCTGATTGGGAAAGCCTGGAGAGTATGGTTCCCCGTCCGTTTGGAACGCTTCTGGCAACGGGTACAGTAGTTTTTCATTCATTTCATTGTTCAGATGCAGAAAGAAGTTTTGTTGAGTTCGGCCTATCTGGCCCCGGTGGTATATTACACCAAGCTATATGCGTACGAGAAGGCATATATCGAACGCTACGACCATTATATGAAGCAGACCTACCGCAACCGGTGTGTCATCGCTTCGGCCAACGGTCCGCTGGCTCTGACGATACCGACCGAGAAGGCGGATGAGGCGAAATGTCTGATGAAGGATGTCCGTATCTCCGACCATGGCAACTGGCGGCATACGCACTGGAACGCTTTTGTAGCCGCTTACCGGCAGAGCCCTTTCTTCGATTATTATGCCGATGAGTTCCATCGCTTCTACGAACAGAGATACGGGTTCCTGTACGATTTCAACGGGGAACTCTGTACGTGGGTGTGCGAGCAGCTGGATATCCAGCCCGTACTTTGTCCGACTACGGACTATGTAACCGAGCCTCAGTCTGTAGATGATTTCCGGGAGCGGATTCATCCGAAACGGGACATTGCCGAGGCGGTTCCCGATTTTTTCCCTCATCCGTATTATCAGGTGTTCGAAGAAAAGCAAGGTTTTCAGCCCAACCTGAGTATCGTCGATTTGCTGTTCAACATGGGTCCGGAAGGGTTGTTGGTGCTTCGGGATAGTATTCGTGTAGCAGAGCGATAATCTGTCATTATTTTTTCTAATATATACGTTAGGCTTGTCGTTTGGCAGGCCTTTCGTCATTTATATCAATTGGTTCGTGGCCAGTATCTGTTTCCTGAAAGAAGCGGGGATAAAGGTTCCTTTATCTGTATATAATCTATAAACCACGACGTGGTTTATATAAACGTCGACGGAATCTATATAAACTACGTCGGCGTTTATATAAACTTCGTCGGGAACTGAAGATTCTGCCCGTTGGATTTGAATTTTTATTGGGAGAAATGGTACTTTCTGATGAGTAGATGGAAGAGAATGGTGTTTAGCGTCAATTATTGCCTGAAGTGGAGAAATTAAGAATCCTCTTGTGTGCTGGATAGTAGACAGTTACACAAGAGGATTCTTAATATTCAGGAGGCTGATTTCAAATCATTACATCGGTACGATGGTGAAGCCCCACTGATATTCCTTGTTGGCAGGCAACAGGTATTGCGGGTCTGGGATGGCTCCCCAGCTGTCGTAACCGCCTACACCCATCTGTTTCATGTCAACACATACTTCCACGAAATCGCGCGGAGTGATGTCGTTGATGTGGGTCTGGCGCGGCTTGATGTTCTTGGCGGTAGCTACATCGTGCTTCAGTTCTTCCGCGTCGCGGTTGTTCCACTGATAGTCTCTGTGGGTAGCTTCTTCGCCGTCGAAATCTTCTACCGAGTTACGCAGGGCATTGAATCCGATGGTGTTGTCGGCATAGATGGTCAGTCCTTTGCCCTTCTTGCCCAGACTCAGCCAGCGGGTATCGGTATGATGGCCGTTCTCCTGCGGACGCACATACGGGAAGTACATGTTGTCGGCGGTATTCTTGTAGAGGTCTACCAGGGTTCCGTTGTTGCGGTCGATGTAGTTCTCTTCCGGTCCGCGTCCGAAGTAAGTCACCTGATTCATGTGGACAGGCAGACGGAAACGGATACCGATGCGCGGAACTACCAGTTTGGAGCTTTCCTTGCGCAAGGCATCGTTGCCCGGAGTGAAGGTAGCCATGAGGGTAGCTTCCGAAAGTTCGGTCTTGTTGGCCTCCATTTCGGTAGAGGTAAAGGTATAGTCGGCTTTTACGACACCCGACGGATGGATGCGGTAGGTAGCGATGTACAGGTTGCCGGCGGCCAACAGGTAAGTGGCTTTCAGTACGGCATCTTTACCGTCCATGTCCAGGGTAGCCTCTACGACGCGGAAATCCTTGCTGGACTGTTTCCAGATCTGCAGGCGCTTCGGTTCCTGGCTTCCGTAGTCGTTGTCGTTCGGCGCACGCCAGAAATTCGGCTGGATACCGAAGCCTTTGTCGAAGTATTCGGTTCCTTTGACCTTGTAGGAAGTGACGATACCGCTTTCCTTATCGAATACGAAATTCAGGCGGGAAGAAGAGACCTTCAGCAGATTGCCGTCGGTGCTGCATTTCAAGGCTGGACCGTCTGTTGCGAAGGTGCGGGCTACCGGTTCAATCGGCAGACGGAACTGCTCATGTGCCAGCTCATAGCCTATCGGTACCAATGGCTCTGGTTCAACCGTAGTTACGCTGAAGTTGACGAAATATTCGGTTCCGACTTTCGGCTCCAGACCGTTTACGTTTACGGTCAGTTCCTGACTTTCTTGTGGTGCGATGTCGAGCGATACCTTTCCGTTTCTGATTACCTTGTCGTTGGCTTTCACCTGATAGGTAATCATGTATTTCTTCAGGTTGGTGAAGTAGTAGCGGTTCTGTACCTTGAATATACCTTTGCTCAAGTCAACCGGTTCGAAGCCTACATATTGATGGGCGTATTTCACCTCGTTCATGGCCGGATGCAGGGTGCGGTCCGGCGAAACGATACCGTTGCAGCAGAAGTTACCGTCGCTCGGCATGTTGGTACCGAAATCACCTCCGTATGCCCAGAACGGACGTCCGTTCTCGTCGTGGGTCAGAATGCCCTGGTCTACCCAGTCCCAGATGTATCCGCCTTGCAGGTTCGGATATTTGTAGATGGCTTTCCATTGGTCCCAAAGGCTTCCGGTAGAGTTACCCATGGCATGTGCGTATTCCGAAGGAGCTACCGGACGGTCGCTGCCACGCTGGCCGATTTGTTCCAGCCAGCCTGCACTCGGGTATTGCGGTACGTACATGTCCGAGTTCCATTCCCACTGGGCGCGTTCGTAGTTCACCGGACGGTTCATGATGTCCTTGTCGGCTTCCTTTACCCACAGGTAAGTCTGGTAGAAGTTGTAACCGTTTCCGGCTTCGTTACCCAATGACCAGAAGGTGACACTCGGATAGTTTTTGTTGCGCTCAAACATGTTGATGGTGCGGTACATGTGTGGTTTCAGCCATTCCGGGTTGTTGCCCAACGTACCACCTTTGCGCAGGTCGTAGTACATACCGTGGCTTTCGATGTTTGCTTCATCGTATACATAGAGTCCGTATTCGTCGCAGAGTTCGTAGAAACGGCGGTCCTGCGGGTAGTGGCAGAGGCGGACGGTATTGATGTTATGGCGTTTCATCAGTTCGAAATCCTTCCGCATCAGTTCTTCAGGGACATAGTGGCCGGTTTCCGGATTGTGTTCGTGGATATTGACTCCACGGAGCTTGATGGGTTGTCCGTTCACCAGCAGTACCACGTAATTCTTACCGTTTCCGGCTTTCTGGTCGATTTCCTTGATTTCGATGCGGCGGAATCCTACGTGATACGGAATCACTTCGGTCACTTTTCCGTTTTCCTTCACGGTCATGAAGAGTTTGTACAGGTTCGGTGCTTCGGAAGTCCAGGTCTGTACATCCGGCAGCTGTTGCTGGAAGTTGACGGTACTCAGCTTGTCCGAAGGAACGCTGACGGTCTGTTCGCTTTCGCTGACGGTTTTTCCATCTTTGTCTACCAGTGTATAGGATACGGCCAGATTGGCGGTGTTGGTCTGGTGATTTTTCAGGTCGATGGCCAACCGGAAAATACCGTTCTTATAGGTATCGTCCAGGGTAGAAGTGATACGGAAATCGTTGACCGACGCTTTGGGCTGGGAATACAGGAAGACATCGCGTTCGATACCGCTCATGCGCCAGAAATCCTGACATTCCAGGTACGAACCTGTACTCCAACGGAAAATCTTCAGGGTCAGCACATTCTTTCCTGGTTGGAGATAATCGTTGATGAGGTATTCTGCCGGATTCTTGGAGTCTTCGTTATAGCCGACTTCTTTTCCGTTTACGTAGACATAACAGCCCGATTTGGCTCCGGCTATGTGCAGGTAGATGTCACGTCCGTCCCAATCGGCAGGAACGGTGATTTCACGGCGATACACACCTACCGGATTCTGTTCCGGCAAAGCAGGCGGCTGGGGATTACGGGGCTGGAATTCGTAGCCGTGGTTGGTGTAGATGGCTGTTCCGAAGCCTTGTACTTCCCAGTTTCCGGGAACCTGGATATCTTTCCATCCGTCCAGGCTGGTGGTACTCGTAATGTCTTCAGGCAATTGTTTGTAGGAGTCTACGTAATAGAATTTCCAGGTACCGTTTAGCAACTGGTAATACGGGCTTTGTTCGTACTTCATGGTGGCTGCCTGTTCGCGGTCGGCGTACGTCATGAAGGCAGAGCGGGGTGCTTCCCGGTTGACAGAAACAGTCTGTATGTCTTTCCAGTAAGGAAGGTCGGAGGAAGCATACGTTGTCTGGGTACAGAATAAGCACGTGGCGGCTCCTAACACGAGGCCAGATAAAGAAAATGCTTGTTCATTCATAGATTTTAATGGTTTTGGTAGTGAAAAATAGCTATACAAATGTACGGCATTCTGTTTTCCCGACCAAGTCCGGTCAGGTATTTTCAACGGGAAAGTGGTAAAAAACTATAAGAGGTTATGTGACAAACGAATAAAATCGTACTTTTGTGGCTAATTTATGAATAAGATAGCACTATGGGTAATATTCCTCCAGTAACAAAAAACCTGCTGATTATTAACGTGCTTTGTTTTGTAGGCATGTTTGTAGCGCGTCGTTACGGTATTGACATCAACGATTTGGCAGGGTTACATTTCTTTTTAGCTTCCGATTTTAACGTAGCTCAGCTTATCAGCTACATGTTCCTGCACGCCAATTTCCAGCATATCTTTTTCAATATGTTTGCTGTCTGGATGTTCGGTCGTGTATTGGAACAGGTTTGGGGACCGAAACGTTTCCTGACGTATTATTTGCTTTGTGGTATCGGTGCCGGATTGATACAGGAAGTAGTACAGTATATCGAATATGCAACGGTCCTTTCGAATTATGACAGTGTACAGACTCCGTTCGGCATCATTCCGATGAGTGAATACCTTAATCAGATGACCACGGTAGGTGCGTCGGGAGCTGTGTATGGTATTCTGTTGGCCTTTGGTATGTTGTTTCCCAACAGTGAAATGTTTGTTTTCCCGCTTCCGGTGCCCATTAAGGCCAAATACTTCGTTTTGGGGTATGCGGCGCTGGAACTGGTATTGGGTATCACCGGTGGTGACGGTATCGCACACTTCGCTCACTTGGGTGGTATGCTGTTCGGTTTGATTCTCATCTTATATTGGAAAAAGAAAAATGGCGGCGGGCGGATTTATTACTGATTTGCGGCAGAAGTTCCGGCAGGGTGATATCGTAACCCGGCTGATTTTCCTGAATGTAGGAGCTTTTCTGCTGGTTTCGCTGGTCAGCCTGTTTCTGACCTTGTTCCGGTGGAATGCATACGCCTGGTTGCATTGGCTGGAACTTCCGGCGTGGGTATCGGCTTTCGTGCGTCAACCCTGGTCTTTGATAACCTACATGTTCATGCATGCAGGGCTGCTTCACCTGCTGTTCAATATGTTGTGGCTGTACTGGTTCGGCCGACTGTTCCTGAATATCTTCTCGTCCAAGCATCTGCGTGGGCTGTATGTCCTGGGAGGTATCTGTGGGGGGCTGTTGTACATGATAGCATACAATGTATTCCCTTATTTCGAGGATGCTGTATTCGGCTCTTATCTGCTGGGTGCTTCGGCATCGGTATTGGCAATTGTAATTGCTACCGCTGTACGCGAACCTGATTACCAGGTGCAGTTGTTGTTCATCGGTGGAGTCCGGTTGAAGTACATGGCACTTTTCATGATTGTGCTCGACCTGATGTTCTTGACCGCCGAAAATGCCGGTGGGCACATCGCGCATCTGGGAGGGGCTTTGGCCGGCTGGTGGTTTGCCTCGGGGTTGCAGCGTGGACACGATGCTACCCGTTGGATTAACTGGGTCATCGATTTCATCGGAGGTAGGTGGAGTCCGAAACCCCGTAAGCCGAAAATGAAGGTGCATTACGGAGGACGTCAGCAGGATTACGATTTCAATGCCCGTAAGAAAGCGCAGGCTGCAGAGGTGGATCGTATTTTGGATAAACTCCGGAAATCAGGTTATGGTAGTCTGACCGATGAGGAAAAGAAAAGCTTGTTCGATGCCAGTAAAAAATAAGTTGTCATGAAGATTGTTGGACATGTATTCCGGCTTTCGGCCTTTCTGTTGAACGGGCTGGTAGCGGTAGGGTTCCTTATCTGTGCCTACAGTCCTTATATCTCACCGGTACATCATCCCCGATGGGCTTGTGCGGGATTATTCTTTCCCATTTTCCTGGCCTTGAATGCGGCTTTCTGTGTGTTCTGGTTACTGGTCAGAAAACGTTATGCCTTGTTCCCGCTTTGTGTCTTTCTGTTAGGCTGGGGAGCGTTGACCACCTACCTGCCGTGGCAGTTCACAAAGGCAGATGAACCGAAGGGAGAAGTCATTAAGGTTTTGACCTATAATACCTTGGGTATGCATCCCGAAAAAGATGAAGAAGGTAAAGAGGTGAACCCGATTCTGGATTATGTGCTTCAGAGTGATGCGGACATCGTATGTCTACAAGAGTTTCCTTGTGACAATAAGACCTTGAAAAAAGAATTGAAAAAGGTATATCCTTACGCCGAAACGATGAAGTTCTCCGGGGGGAATGGAGTGGGATGTTTTTCCCGCTTCCCGATTCTGGGCACAAAACGTATTCCGTATGAAAGCGCCAATAACGGTAGTGGAGCCTTCCGCTTGGAGTTCGGACAAGATACACTCCTCTTGGTAATTAATCATTTGGAATCGAATAAACTGGATGCGCACGATAAGGAAGTGTATACCGATATGCTGAAGAAACCGGATGAAGAGAAAGTGAAGGAAGGCGGTAAATACCTGCTTCATAAGTTGGCGGATGCAGTTGCCATCCGTGCCCCTCAAGCCGATTCAGTGGCGAAGTATGTGAAGGAACACCCGTATCAATATACGGTAGTCTGTGGCGATTTCAACGATTCTCCGTTGTCGTATGCGCATCGGGTCATTGGGGAAGGGTTGCAGGATGCATTTGTAGAACGGGGGTCCGGCGTAGGGGTTTCGTATAACCGGAATCACCTGTATTTCCGCATAGACCATCTGTTCGCCAGTCCGGCATTCCGGGTGCTGGCATGTGAGGTGGATAATTCCATCGATGCTTCCGACCATTATCCGTTGTGGTGTCTCTTGGAAAAGAAGAACGATGAATAAATCTAATATATATTATAATGAGAAGTTTATGAAAAATATTATAATGAGAAGTTTATGAAAAATTTGGTAATTGCAGCAGCTATGACGTGTATGGTATGTGCATGTGGTCAGAAGCCGGCTGAACCGGAGAATCCGTTCTTTTCAGAATTCCAGTCTCCGTATGGTGCGCCAGACTTCGACCGGATTCAGTTGGCCGACTATGAACCGGCTTTCCTGAAAGGTATCGAACAACAGAATCAAGAAATCAAGGCGATTGTGGAGAATCCCGAGGCACCGACATTCGAGAACACCATTGTGGCCTTGGACAATAGCGGTGAAATCTTGAGTCGGGTATCGGGTGTCTTTTTTGCCCTGACATCGGCCGATACGAATGATGAACTGATGGCTTTGGAATCGAAAATCGCTCCGATGCTGTCTGAACACAGTGATAATATTTATTTGAATGAAGCGCTTTATCAGCGGGTGGCCAAGGTTTGCGAACAGGAAAAATCCGGTGCTATCCAGCTGACAACCGAACAGCATTACTTGCTGGAGAAATACCGCAAGGCGTTCGAACGCTCGGGAGCTGCTCTCGATAAGGAAAAGCAGGCTCGTCTGCGCGAAATCAACAAGGAACTCTCTACCTTGACCATTGAATTCAGCAACCATGTATTGGCTGATAACAATGCCTTCAAGCTGGTAGTCGATAAACAGGAAGATTTGGCCGGTCTGCCCGAAGCGGTGATTGCAGGGGCAGCCAGTGAAGCGGAAGCTCAGGGCGAAAAAGGAAAATGGGTATTTACGCTGCAGGAGTCCAGCCGTACACCGTTGTTGCAGTATGCACAGAACCGTGAACTGCGCAAGCAGATTTATCAGGCTTATACTTCCTTGGGTAACCGCAACAACGAGAACGACAACAAGGAGATTCTGAAGAAGATTCTGACTCTCCGTGTAGAGAAGGCTCAATTGATGGGGTATGATACATACGCTGCATACGTATTGGCCGACAACATGGCGAAAACTCCGGAAAATGTACTCGATTTCCTGCATAACCTGTGGGGATATTCCATCCGGAATGCCAAGAAGGAGGCTGCCGAATTGCAGCAGATTATGGACAAGGAAGGAAAAGGTGAGAAACTGGAAGCCTGGGACTGGTGGTATTATGCTGAAAAGTTGCGTCAGCAGAAGTATAACCTGAACGAGGATGAAATCAAGCCGTATTTCAGTCAGGAAGATGTGCAGAAAGGATTGTTCTACGTAGTGAACAAGCTGTATGGCATTACTTTGACACCGACCGATACGGTACCTGTCTATAACAAGGATGTGAAGACATACATCGTTAATGATGCTGACGGTTCTTTCCTGGGACTTTTCTATTGTGATTACATGCCTCGTGCCAGCAAGCAGAGTGGTGCTTGGATGAGTAACTTCCGCGAGCAGAAAGAAGGAGTCCGTCCGTTAATTTATAATGTAGCCAGCTTTACCAAACCGGCCGGCGATACTCCTTCTCTGCTCACCATTGATGAGGCAAAGACGATGTTCCATGAATTTGGTCATGCCTTGCACGGCATGTTGTCGCAGTGTAAATATCAGGGCGTTTCAGGTACTGCCGTTGCACAGGATTTCGTGGAACTCCCTTCACAGATAATGGAACACTGGACCGTAGAACCTGAAGTCTTGAAGGTATATGCCCGTCATTATAAAACCGGTGAAGTTATTCCAGATGAACTGGTCGCTAAAATTGAGAATCAGGCATTGTTCAATCAGGGCTTTATGACTACCGAATTATTGGCAGCCGCTTTGCTGGATATGGAGTTCCATAACCTGACTACTACTGAAGGATTGGATGTTGTGGCTTTTGAAAAACAGCTGATGGATAAACTGGGATTGATTCCGCAGATTGCTCCTCGTTACCGGGCTACTTACTTCCGTCACATTATGGGTGGTTATGACGCCGGCTACTATAGTTATTTGTGGGCGGAACGTCTGGATGCCGATGCGTTTGAAGCTTTCAAGGAACATGGTATTTTCGATCCGGCTACTGCGAAAGCTTTCCGTCAGAATATTCTTGAAAAAGGTGGTTCGGACGATCCGATGAAGCTGTATGAAACCTTCCGTGGGGCTCAACCGAGTCTGGAACCACTGTTGAAGAATCGTGGCTTGAAATGATTTGTTCACATTTTTGATTTGTATACGTGATTCAGGCTGCAGATGTAGATTTTACTGGCGGAAAGCCGCAATGTTTTCCGTTTCAGGGCTTTTTTGTTCATTTGAACCTAAATATTTAAAAAACTTTCCGTGAGTAAAAGGAAAAAAACCTATATTTGCAAACTTGAATCAACGTATTTAATCAAAAAGTAAATAAAAATAAATTAAAGTAACATGCAAAACAAAGGATTTGTAAAGGTTTTTGCGGTATTGCTGACCCTTGCGTGTGTCTTTTACCTCTCATTCTCCTTCGTGACCCGCTATCAGATGAACAAGGCGGCCGAAGATCCGAAGGGAGCGGCACACTACCTCGATTCCATGCAGAATCAGAAGGTTTGGTTGGGGGTATATACCCTGAAACAGTGTCGTGAGATGGAGATCGGTCTCGGTCTGGACTTGAAAGGTGGTATGAACGTCATTCTGGAAGTTTCTGTACCCGATGTTGTGAGATCACTGGCAGACCACAAGACAGATGAAGCGTTTAACAAAGCAGTGGATGAGGCTGCCAAGCAGCAGATTACCAGTCAGGAAGACTTCGTTACCCTGTTCGTAAGAGAATACAAGAAGCAGGCTCCGGAAGGAAAGTTAGCTGAACTGTTTGCTACTCAGCAGTTGAAGGATAAAGTAAATACCCGTAGTACAGACGCTCAGGTAGAAGCTGTATTGCGTGAAGAGGTAAAAGCTGCTGTAGATAACTCTTACAATGTATTGCGTACACGTATCGACCGTTTCGGTGTGGCTCAGCCGAATATTCAGACCCTGGAAGGTAAAATGGGGCGTATCATGGTCGAACTGCCAGGTATCAAGGAACCGGAACGTGTAAGAAAACTGTTACAGGGTTCTGCTAACCTGGAATTCTGGGAAACATACGAAGCTAAAGATATTATTCCGGTATTGGCCAATGTAGATGCCAAAGCTAAGAATATTTTGTCTGGAACAGTTGCTGATTCTGTAGCTGTAGATTCTGCGGCTGTTGCTCAGGAAACAACCGCTGTTTCTGCCAAAGACAGCTTGGCTGCTGCCTTGAAAGGAGAAACTGCTCAGTCGTCTGCCAATGCAGAACAGTTGAAGAAGGATCATCCGTTGTTGGCTAACTTGGCTCTTAATCAGAGTGGAGTGGGATCTATTGTCGGTTTTGCCGATTATCAGGATACTGCCGCAGTCAATCGCATCCTGACTATGCCGGGTGTGAAGGAACTGTTGCCGCGTGATCTGAAACTGATGTGGGGTGTGAAGGCTTCTGATATGGATAAGAGCGGACGTATGTTCGAACTGTATGCCATCAAGTCAACCGAACGTAACGGACGTGCTCCGCTGGAAGGTGATGTCGTGACGGATGCGAGAGATGAATACGACCAGTTCAACAAACCTTGTGTAAGCATGTCAATGAATACGGAAGGTGCTCGTCGTTGGGCTCAGCTGACCAAACAGAATATCGGTCGGGAAATTGCCATCGTTTTGGATGGATATGTATACAGTGCTCCGCGCGTAAACGGTGAAATTACTGGCGGTAATTCTCAGATTACCGGTAACTTTACTCCGGAATTGACCAAGGACTTGGCTAACGTATTGAAATCAGGTAAGATGCCGGCTCCAGCCCGTATTGTACAGGAAGACATCGTAGGTCCGTCACTGGGTCAGGAATCCATTAATCAGGGTATTATTTCTTTCATCGTGGCTCTGATTGTCCTGATGATTTATATGTGTGCGATGTACGGACTGATTCCGGGTATGATTGCCAACATCGCCATGATTTTCAACTTCTTCTTTACATTGGGAATCCTTTCTTCGTTCCAGGCCGCATTGACCATGTCAGGTATCGCCGGTATGGTACTGTCATTGGGTATGGCTGTGGATGCGAACGTATTGATTTATGAGCGTACCAAGGAAGAGCTGAGAGCCGGTAAGGGAACCAAACAAGCTTTGTCTGAAGGTTATGCCAACGCGTTCTCTGCTATCTTCGACTCTAACTTGACTTCTATCCTGACAGGTATCATCCTGTTCAACTTCGGTACCGGTCCTATCCGTGGTTTTGCTACTACTTTGATTATCGGTATTCTCTGTTCATTCTTTACTGCCGTATTCTTGACTCGTGTGGTTTACGAACACTACATGAACAAGGAAAAATGGTTGAACCTGACCTTTACAACCGGTATTTCGAAGAACTTGATGCAGAATGTACACTATAACTTCATGGGAGTAACCAAACGTGCATTTACTATCTGGGGCATTATTATTGTGGTTTGCATCATTTCATTCTTTACACGTGGTTTGGCTCAGAGTATTGATTTCACCGGTGGACGTAACTTTGTAGTTCAGTTTGAACAGGTTGTGCAGCCGGAAACTGTCCGTGCTCTGCTTCAGCCAAAAGTCGGTGATGCCAATGTCCAGGCTATTGCTTTGGGTACTGATGGTAAGACTATCCGTGTAACTACCAACTATCGTATTGAAGAAGATTCTCCGACTATCGATGCCGAAATCGAAGAGTTCCTGTATCAGGCTTTGAAAGACGGTAACTTGTTGGGAGAAGGCACTACTCTTGAAATCTTTATTGACCGTGATAATCGTGCCGGCGGTTCTATCATCAGTTCACAGAAAGTAGGTCCAAGTATTGCTGACGATATCAAGACATCGGCTATCTGGTCAGTTGTACTGGCTCTGATTGTTATCGGTGTATATATCTTGATCCGATTCAGTAACATTGCCTTCAGTATCGGTGCTACCGTAGCATTGACTGTCGATACCATCCTGATTATCGGTGCTTATTCTCTGTGTCACGGATGGATGCCGTTCTCACTGGAAATCGACCAGACGTTTATCGGTGCTATCCTGACGGCTATCGGTTACTCTATCAACGATAAGGTGGTTATCTTCGACCGTGTACGTGAGTTCTTCCACCTGTATCCGAAGCGTGACCGTGCCCGTCTGTTCAATGATTCGTTGAATACGACCCTGAGCCGTACCATCAATACTTCACTGAGTACATTGATTGTATTGTTGAGTATCTTTATCCTGGGTGGCGACAGTATCCGTAGTTTTGCTTTCGCCATGATTCTGGGTGTGGTTATCGGTACATTGTCTTCATTGTTCGTTGCAGCTTCGGTCGCTTACCTGACTATGGGACATAAATTGCCCGAAGGTGAAGTAGAACCTGCTGAAGATGCAAAGGCTTGATGGAAGCTATAAGACGATTATAATTGAAAATGGCTGTCTCGTTTGGGGCAGCCATTTTTGATTTATAGGGTTGCTGAATCAGGCAAGGATTGTGGGTACATTGGTAGACAATAATGGCCGGAATAGGCAGCTATGTCCGTTCTTGATGATTCAGAATCGGGAAATAGGTCAATAAAAAAAGGTGTGGGAGATGTTTGTCGATAGCGACAGGAAGAGTGTTTTTTCTCGTTACCCGAGAAAGTACCCCCGAGGGGAATCGAACCCCTATCAAAAGTTTAGGAAACTTCTATTCTATCCGTTGAACTACAAGGGCAGCGATTGCAAATGTACGCCTTTTTTAGGGATAAACAATATTTTTGTATCAGAATTTTCAACAGATTGTTTTTATACGATAAAATTTTTCGTTTTTATTTTGATTTTTGACAGAACTTCACGACTTTTGTAGCCATTGATTTTGTGAACTTTAAATGATATATTATGGCAGAAGAAATGATTGTCAAAGAGCTGGATAATGTAGTAGTCCGTTTTTCGGGCGACTCCGGCGATGGCATGCAGTTGGCCGGCAATATGTTTTCTAATATTTCGGCTACCGAGGGAAATGATATCAGTACGTTCCCGGATTATCCGGCAGATATCCGTGCCCCGCAAGGTTCGTTGACGGGAGTATCCGGTTTTCAGGTACATATCGGTTCAGGTAAAGTCTATACTCCGGGCGATAAATGTGATGTACTGGTTGCGATGAATCCTGCCGCCTTGAAGACACAGTATAAGTTCTGTAAGCCGCAGGCTGTTATTATCATTGATACAGATTCTTTTACAAAACGTGATCTGGAGAAAGCAAAATTCCAGTTAGATAATCCGTTCTCGGAATTAGGTATCAAGAACGAAGTGGTAGAGGCAGCTATCACAACAATGTGTAAGGAATGCTTGAAAGAAAGCGGATTGGATAATAAATCCATCCTGCGTACCAAGAATATGTTTGCCTTGGGACTTGTGTGCTGGTTGTTCCAGCGCGATATCAAGGTCGGCGAGAAATTGTTGCGTGACAAGTTTGCCAAGAAACCTGAGATAGCTGAGGCTAATGTACAGGTACTTTATGCAGGCTACCAGTTCGGTGCGAATACCCATGCTTCTGTGTCGATGAGTTATCGTGTACCGTGCAAGGACCAGAAAAGGCCAGGAAGATATATGGATATCAATGGTAACAAGGCTACAGCCTACGGGCTGATGGCTGCTGCTGAAAAAGCAGGATTACAGTTATATTTGGGATCCTATCCTATTACTCCGGCTACAGATATACTTCATGAGTTGGCAAAACATAAATCGCTCGGTGTAAAGACGGTGCAATGTGAGGATGAAATTGCTGGATGTGCTTCGGCTGTAGGTGCCTCGTTTGCGGGTGCTCTTGCTGTAACTACCACTTCCGGACCGGGGGTATGTCTGAAGAGCGAAGCCATGAACCTGGCTGTGATAACAGAACTTCCGCTGGTAATTATCAACGTACAGCGTGGAGGACCTTCAACCGGTTTACCGACCAAGTCGGAACAAACTGATTTACTTCAGGCATTGTATGGCCGTAACGGTGAAAGTCCGATGCCTGTGATTGCTGCTACCTCGCCTACCGACTGTTTCAACGCAGCTTATACTGCCTGCAAGATTGCGCTTGAACACATGACTCCTGTGGTACTGTTGACAGATGCTTATATAGCCAACGGTTCGGCTGCATGGCGTTTGCCTGATCTTTCGGAATATCCGGATATCTGTCCTCCATACGTAACTCCGGATATGGCATCCTACTGGACACCTTTCTTGCGTAATCATGAAACAGGTGTCCGTTATTGGGCTGTACCTGGAACAGAATCGTTTATGCATCGTATTGGTGGTCTTGAAAAGAGCAGTGAAACCGGAGCCATCTCTACAGAGCCGGAGAACCACCACCTCATGACGCAGCTCCGTGCCGAGAAAGTTCAGAAGATAGCTGATACCCTTCCGCTGCTGGAAGTAGAGGGCGACAAAGATGCCGACCTGCTGATTGTCGGTTTCGGAGGAACCTACGGACATCTCCATTCGGCCATGGATACACTGAACAAGCAGGGACGGAAGACCGCTCTTGCACACTTCCGCTACATCAATCCGCTTCCGAAGAATACAGTCGAAGTGCTTCGTAAGTACAAGAAGATTGTAGTGGCCGAACAGAACATGGGCCAGTTGGCAGGTTATCTCCGCATGAAGATAGAAGGCCTTCACCTGCATCAGTTCAATCAGGTAAAGGGACAACCGTTCGTCGTACAGGAACTGGTTGACGCTTTCACTAAAATCATGGACGAAAAATAAAGAAACACGGAGGAATAATTATGAGCGAAACAAAATATACAGCAGCCGACTATAAGGCTGGACAGCCACGCTGGTGTCCGGGATGTGGCGATCATGCTTTCTTGAACTCATTCCACAAGGCTCTGGCCGAAATTGGTACAGCTCCTAAGGATATAGCAGTAATTTCAGGTATCGGATGCTCTTCGCGTCTGCCATATTATATGAATACATACGGCATGCACACCATCCACGGACGTGCGGCAGCCATCGCTACCGGAGTGAAGGTAGCCAATCCCAACTTGACCGTCTGGCAGATATCAGGCGACGGTGACGGACTGGCCATCGGTGGTAACCACTTTATCCATGCCATCCGTAGAAATGTGGATATCAACATCATCCTGTTGAATAACCGCATCTATGGATTGACCAAGGGACAGTATTCGCCTACTTCGGAAAGAGGATTTGTCAGTAAATCTTCTCCTTATGGAACCGTAGAAGATCCGTTCCATCCGGCAGAACTCTGTTTCGGCGCGCGTGGCCGCTTTTTTGCCCGCTGTGCTGCTGTCGACGGTAATCCTTCTATAGAAGTTCTTAAGGCAGCCGAGAAGCATAAAGGGACATCGGTTGTAGAGGTCCTTCAGAATTGTGTCATTTTCAACGACGGAACCCATAATGCCATCGCTAAGAAAGAGGACCGTGAAAAGAATGCCATTTATCTGGAACACGGTAAACCAATGCTTTTTGGTCCGAACAAGGAATTCGGTCTGATGCAGGAAGGTTTCGGACTGAAGGTGGTGAAGCTTGGAGAGAACGGAATCACCGAAAAAGATATCTTGGTTCATGATGCTCACTGTATGGATAACACCCTGCAACTGAAGCTTGCTTTGATGGAAGGACCTGATTTCCCGACTGCACTTGGAGTCATTCGCGATGTGGAAGCACCGACTTACGACGAATCGGTTGCTGCACAGATTCAGGAAGTATCTGCCAAGAAGAAGTATCACACGTTTGCCGAATTATTGGCTACCAATGATACGTGGGAAGTGAAATAACCCGTTTGTTCGGATAATGATATGTATCCTCTTGTCTGCTTCCTGTTAAGGAGGCTGGCAAGAGGATTTTTTATTTCTTGCTGGCTAGGTTTCAGTAATTGGTTGACAAGGTATTGGCTTTTATTCTTTGATTGATAAAAAATTGTTTTTCTGTCAGAAAAACAGTAGATTCTTCGTATTTTTGTCTGCAGATGAAATCATTAATCAGAGCAAGTTTATGAAATATCGCATGTTAGTGGCAGGGCTTTTGATGGTATTCCCTGCGTTTTCATTGTGGGCACAGCGGGCATTTACCCCTGATGACTTGGTGACATGGGAGCGGATAACGCGACAGTCTATTTCCGACGACGGTAAATGGGTGGCTGTGCAGTTTACTCCCTGGCAGGGAGATTCCCGGGTGGAAGTCTACACCGCAGCCGACGGTAAGCAGGTGTTTGCTACCATGCCGGCGGGTAAGTTCGAGTTTACTGCCTCTTCCCGTTATCTGGTACAGGAAGAAGTTCCGCCGGTTTCGCTGACCGATTCCTTGAAACTGAAGAAAGTGAAGAAGGAACAGATGCCGATGAATGTCCTGACGATACACGACCTGCAGGGAAAGACTTCCTGGAAGGTGGATTCCCTGAAATCCTACCGCTTGGCCAGAAAGGCCGATTGGATAGCCTATCAGCAGGGGCGGAAGGATTCGGTGCTTTATGTCGCCTCGTTGGACGGTACCCAACGTCTGACGCTTCCGAACGTCTCGGCTTACGGATTCTCCGCAGAGGGGGCTTCCCTCTATTTCATTACGGCCGATTCCTTGGACGGTATTCGTCCGGGGCTGTATGGGTGGACAGCCGGACTGACTCAGCCTAAGCTGTTGAAGGCTGGCAAAGGGGTATTCAGCGGCTGCACCTTCAATAAGGAAGGACGTCAGTTGGCTTTCCTGTATGCCGATTCGAAGAAAGAGGCTTCTGCTGCATCCAGCCTGTGGCTCTCTACGGGGATGGGGGAGGCTCGTGAGGCTGTCACTACCGCTACTCCCGGTGTACCGGCCGGTTGGGTCATCAGTCCGAATGGAGTGTTGAGTTTTTCGGAAGACGGTAGTCGCCTCTTCCTGGGAACAGCTCCAAAGCCTTTAAAGAAAGATACCACTGTGTTGGATGAATATCGTCCGAACGTACAAGTATGGAGTTGGGATGAACCGGTGCAGTATACCGTTCAGCAATATAATCTGAAAAACGAGCGAAAACGGACATATCGGGCTTTGTATCAAGTTGCTACGGGAAAACTGATTCAGTTGGCCGATAGCTTGTTGCCGGATATCCAGCTGGCACCGAAAGGGGCTGGTGAGTGGGCCTTGGTTTTCACCTCCCGTCCGTATTCGTTGGCTTCCATGTGGGAAGGCCGTACCCGTTCCGATTATTACCGGGTGTCTTTGGCCGACGGGACACGCCAACCCGTAAGTACTGCCGATTATACTTCTTACCGTCTGTCACCTGCCGGCCGTTATGCGTACGGCTATTGTGCGCCGGACAGTTGCTGGTATACTATCGAACTGGCGACGGGAAAGAAGGTCTCGGTAACAGTTGCTTTGAAGTATCCGGTATGGGACGAGGAGAACGATGTCCCCGATTATCCGGCTCCGTACGGAGTAACCGGCTGGACCGAAGGAGATGAACGTCTGCTGGTGAACGACCGCTACGATATCTGGTCGCTCGACCCGCAGGGAAACGATGCCCCTGTCTGTCTGACCCGCAACGGCCGTGCGGAAGGTATCCGCTATACTTGGGTTGACCTTGATCCGGAAACTGAGGCTGTGTCCTTGACCGGTGCGCAGGTACTTACCGGTTTCCACGAAGCCCGGAAGACGACGGCAGTCTATCGCACGGTGTTGGGTGGTTCCAAGGCTCCCCAACAGGTATTGGGCGGTGATTACCGTTTCGGCAAGGTACAGAAAGCGGCTGAGGCTGACAGACTGCTCTATACCCGTGAACGTTTCGACGTTTATCCGGATGTCTGGAGCGCAGACCTGACCTGTAAGAAACCGGTACAGTTGACTCACGGCATCCGTCAGCAGGATGAGTACCTGTGGGGGAGTGCCGAACTGGTATCGTGGACTTCCTTCGATGGAACCCCGCTGGAAGGTATCCTCTATAAGCCGGCCAATTTCGATCCTTCGAAGAAATATCCGATGGTGGTCAACTTCTATGAACGGAATTCAGAGACACTGTACCAGTACCGTACACCGGAAGCCCATCGTTCTACCATTGATTATCACCTGTATTTAAGCAACGGTTACCTGGTGTTTAATCCCGATATCCGTTACCGCGACGGTTATCCGGGAGAGAGCTGCTACAACTGCCTGATGCCGGGTATTTCAATGGTTGAATCCAAGGGATTTGTCGACAGCAGTCACATCGGAGCACAGGGGCATAGCTGGGGCGGTTATCAGGTGGCTTACCTGGCTACCCGTACCGGCAAGTTCGCGGCCATCGAGTCGGGGGCGCCGGTAGTGAACATGTTCAGTGCCTACGGGGGCATCCGCTGGGGCTCGGGACTGAACCGTTCCTTCCAGTATGAACATACGCAGAGCCGTCTGGGAGCCACCCCGTGGAGCGGTCCTGTCCGTTATTTCGAGAACTCACCGCTGTTCCTGATGGATAAGGTGACGACACCGATTCTCATCATGCACAACGATAGCGACGGACATGTGCCCTGGTATCAGGGAATCGAATATTTCGTGGCGCTGAAGCGTCTGCAGAAACCGGCCTGGATGCTGAACTATCCGGGCGAGCCCCACTGGCCGTTGCGTCTGGCCAACAAGCTCGATTTCCAGAAACGCATGTTCCAGTTCTTCAATCACTACCTGAAGGGAGAACCCATGCCGGCCTGGATGAAAGACGGAATTCCGGCAGTGAAGCAACCTTACGAGCTGGGCTATTAAGTCAGTTTCTATTGTATAAAAAACGAACGTTCGTATGAAAACAAACGTCCGTTCGTTTGATACAAAACGTCCTCATGTCTTGGGTAAAACGTTTGTTCGTTTTCTTTATGACATGAGGATGTTTTCTGTTAAATCCAGTGCTGTTTTTTAAGATTTGCAATCTGCAATTGGCAAATATGTTACACAAGTATAAATCTTTTACGATTACGGATTTTTTTCTCTATTCTGTTTTCCGTTTCAAATAAATCCGTTAATTTTGTAGCGCCTAAGACAAGGGAGATGTTGAAAATCACCTTGAAAGCGAGTTAGGCCTTGATATTCTGAGAAAAATAGACATTTGATATAATAACCAAATAATCATTTGAACAATGGCAAATTTAGATCTTACTAAGTACGGTATCACTGGTACCACTGAGATTGTACACAATCCTTCTTACGATGTATTGTTCGCAGAAGAAACAAAAGCTGGTTTGGAAGGCTTCGAAAAAGGTCAGGTAACTGAACTGGGTGCAGTAAACGTAATGACTGGTATCTACA